>Ga0315899_10007367_pt1 | contig 11817 bp, 7 predicted proteins | sample LakEriMetagenome_2_FD_203518 | JGI IMG/M metagenome (GOLD analysis project Ga0315899, IMG submission 203518) | Freshwater fungal communities from buoy surface, Lake Erie, Ohio, United States - Buoy 4 MA112 | ecosystem: Environmental > Aquatic > Freshwater > Lake | place: USA: Lake Erie, Ohio... | reverse complement strand
ATGCGCGTGGGCGTGTGCGGGTATGCGTGTGTGTGCGCGCGTGCGTAGGACTGCACGAACCTCATCATGCAGGGGCAGCGACACCACACATAGATACACCAAAGAAATACAAGAAACCAAACTCAGGATCAGTGCGCGTGTGCGGGCACGTGTGTGCGTGTGCGCGTGCGTGCGTAGGAAGCATTTCTAATAAAACGCTGAGCGGCCCCCTCGAGGCCTTCTCACAAGACTGCAGGTGGCCGATTCACCTAGTGCCAAAACCACAACACAACCACTGCATGCAGCGCACACATTGCCGCTCCCTCATCCATCCGAGTCCTGCCCTGCCTGCATTGTAGGAGTGAGAAGGGGAAACCCTGATTGAGAGGTGGATGATTCCGTTACCACGAACTAAATACTCACAAAGTCACAAAGGAGCCCCCACCGTTTCTATTGAATTGCGTGAACCATTCTTGTATTTTACGCATCGACATCGCCCCACACAAACGCCCTCCGCAAAAAACACTTTCACCACGTCCCCGACCACCATCACTTCCACATTCCTCAGGGCCACACGTCCACCTCCATGATTAGTAACATCAGACTATTAGATTATAGGTCATACTTGGAGAAATAGCCAGCGCCCCCCTTTTATCTTGAGCATTTAGGGTTTGGCCACCTGCCGTTCTATGAATAAAATCCACTCATGATATAATCATGATCCGCATGCTAGGAGTCACAGCCCGTTTGATGGGTGCAGCGCCATGTTCCCAGGCACATCGCATCAAACGATGCGCGAGCCAGACCTCGGGAACTCGTACAGGGTGGACCTCGGCACAGCTATGTTCGGCCCTAGTTTATTTCATCAGCAGCATGTGAAGACGAAGCTTGAGAATGGACAGGTCGTGTCCCATGCCAAACAAATAAGGCCTGCGAGGTCGGTGTCGTCGAAGGTGCTCCCGTCGCCATCGTAGTCGGGGCACGCAAAGACGGTCTCGCAGTCAGAGAGGCCGTCCTCGACTTCATCCTCGTGATGACACAGAGGTTGCCAAAGGTCCAGCCCGAGGTCCCAGTGTCGAAGGCGTCGACTTCCATAGGCTTAGCCATCAAAGGTCGCCAAGGGTCCCGCCCGGGGTCCCAGCCGTAGGAGGCATTGGCGTCAACCACCATGTGCGCACCGCTCAGAGCTTGCCACAGGTCCCGCCCGACGAGCCAGGTGTGCCGTTGGCGCACCAAGAAAGAGCGAAAGTCATCTAGTAGAGCCCGAGCGGTCTCATCATGCGCATAAGCCGAGCTCCCAGGGCCGGCGGGCTGCTGTTACTGGGAGGCCGGTTGCATGCCTCCCGTTGGCGGTCGTTGGGTCACCTCAGGGACCGCTCACACCATTTCTTGAAACTTTACTCCACAGTCCACACTCCCCACAGGCGATGATATAGACAAGGAGGACGGTTAGATGTGGAGAGGAGGAGTTTTCATAAACGCCATCGAGCAGATTATGGAGGTCAAGGTGCAGCAGCGGCAGGAGGTGCAGGCGCGCTTCATGAAGAATGTGGCACGATCTGTACAAACACTGTCAAAAATCGAGAGAGAGAGAGCGAGAGAGAGAGAGAGAGAAGTTTATTGACAATCAATAAATGACTGAAGGTCGGTAAGTACAACGCCTCTTCCGGTGGACACCGCCCGGAGTCTGGGCGCTCGGGTCCCAGCATATGGCGGCGAGTACTATACCACCCCCACTCTCCGTTTGGCCTTGTGTCACTCCTTTCGCCGGCTTTCGGCAACACACAAGCCTGAGGTCACAGCTGCCATTATGCCACAACCCTCGATATTGATGTTGATCCTCAACGCCGCCGCTTTGGACGCTGCGAGGCCGACTTTGCTCTTCAGTGACTGATAGAATGCCGCGTGCTTGAAACGGAACGAGTCCGAGGGGTAGTTTTGCGATGACATTCCAGCGGCAGTGAAGTGCGCCTCGGTCTCCGGGTGGGCCTGTAGAAAAAGAAGACGCAAAAACTCGCCGTGCATGCGTACTAACTATTGCGGGGAGAAAAAAAATGTTCTGATGGTCAGCGTATTGTTGCCCATAGGCATTGATCTTGTGCAGCAACAGGCAGCGGGCCGTCAAGGTCCTGGGGGTGTGTGAGGTTGCCATTTTGCAGCACGTGGCTGCTTGACCCAAACCTGTCGTGGGCAATGCTGAGGTCAAAGACCAAGCTCCGGCTTCCGGCTTGATCCCTCAGATAGCTCCGAATCTCCACATCGCCGAGCCGTTGGCCTGCGCTTGCCGTCTCCTTGTTTGACATTGCTGAAGAAGGCGGAAGCGTGCAAGTGTTTGCGGGCGCACGAACCGACCAGATCAAGGGGGGCCGCGGCAAGGAAGCAATGCGTTCGAGGGCGCTCTTCGTTGCGGCAGTGTCGTGCGGCATCGCTGCAGTGGATGCCTTCACGCCGGGCCTTGTGATCAACAAGGGCTTTCGCCCCGGCACCACGCCGCCTAAGCTGGCACGCAGCTCGTCGTCGCTGCTGCGGGTCAACATGGGAAGGAAGCCCATCATCGGAGGCAACTGGAAGTGCAACCCGGCCAATCCCGCCGAGCTCCCGGCGCTGATTGGCAACTTGACGCCGTGTGCCGAGACGCTCGACAAGTGCGACGTGTACGTGTGCCCGTCTAATTTGCACGTGGGCATGGTCTACGGCAAGTTCCCTGAGGGCATCATGGTCACGCCGCAGAACTGCAACTTCAAGGGGTGCGGAGCGTACACCGGCGAGATGGCCGTCGATCAGATGGTCGGCATGGGCATCAAGTGCTGCCTGATCGGCCACTCTGAGCGCCGCGGCGAGTTTGGCCTGCCCACCCCAAAAGAGAGCAACGAGCTCATGGCGACGAAGCTGGCCTACATCCTTGAGAAGGGCCTGACGGCCATCTTCTGCATCGGCGAGCCCCTGCCGGTCCGCCAGAAGGGTATTGCCGCCGTGCTTGCCGAATGTGTCAACCAGCTCAGGGATATTGTGCCCATCCTCAAGTCGCTCAAGGACAAGTCGCGCGTGGTCATCGCGTACGAGCCCGTGTGGGCCATCGGCACCGGCGTCACTGCCAGCCCCGAGCAAGCGCAGGAGACCCACAAGGCCATCCGAGACTGGATCGCCAAGAATGTGGACCAGAAGACTGCAGACGAGATCCGCATTCAGTACGGTGGCTCAGCCAACGCGGCAAACGCCCCCGAGCTATCGGCCATGCCCGACATCGACGGCTTCCTCGTGGGCGGTGCCTCGCTCAAGCCCGAGTTCGCCGACATTGTCAAGGCCATGGTTGTGGCGCGCGGCAGCAAAAATGCTGTGTCGGGCACCTCCTCATCCTCGTCTTCAACCTCGAAGGTCAAGAATGCAAGCCCCGACGACTTCGCGACGTACATGGCCAAGCGTCAGGCCGCCGCAGATGGGAGGGCGTGGTCCCCGAACGGCAGTACTAACGGTAAAACTTGTCGAAAGCCAGTTTTCTAGTGGCTTTGTAAAGTAAATATACTAGGGCACTGACTTCTTCAGAATCTCATCCATTCCCGGCCTCTGCGCTCAAAGCCTACAACCCTTCCTCCGCCCCCAAGCCCGCGCAATCTGGCCCGCGTTCAAGTGACGGCAAGTGGGTCGCTCCAGACAGGTGTGCGTGTATAGCAGGTTACTTTCGACACTATAGTAGGTCGGTCTTGCCTCAGTACTACGTCTCTTGCCTCAGTACACGTCTCTTCGACACTGCATACCTGATACCTCTGTACTACGTCTCTTTGACACGGCATACCTGATAGCTACGCCACGAGGACTTTGAGCCGGGACAAACCGTTCCCGTCCTCTCACGAGGCCGCATCGCAGGCTCCTGCGCCCGGAGGCACCCACGACAAAAGCGGGAAGTTCAAGCACTACGGCTACGGCGGTTATACTCCGGGGAAACACCGTGAGTAGACTCGTGGCGAAAGTTAGCGTTGCGTTGGCACGTGCGACCGCTCAAGCGCTGACGTTTCTAAGGCTCACCACGTCGCCAAGTTTGCTGTCGCACAAAATCAGTCGCTGGGCCTCGCCGCCAGACCTCTCCCGGATTTCCAACTCTGGAAAATCGCCAGGGCACGCCGGCAGAGCCGGCATAAGCATCCCTTCTCGGATCTGCCACATCTTCCTTGACGTCTTGGAAAGGCGGCGCGGGCGCCGGCGAAAATTTACGAAACGTTGCGTTTTAATATTTTCATCATAATGAACCCATCTTTTCTTGGCCTTCTCGCATCGTCTTCCCGGGTCAGGCCACGGAAAATGTGCAAGGCCACTCCCTCCTCGGATTTTCGCGGGGCACAACGCTTTTGCTCCGCGAAAATCTGCCCCAGACAGGCTAAAACAGAAAGAATACATTATTTATTCCACATTGGACTGTGGTGAAACAATACCTTGTCCCTGCGCATCGCCTGCGCCGGCTTCTGTTCTCTGACTCACTCCTTTCAACGCCCCCCCCCCACCGGCGGCCGCGGGTGAACTCAAATTTTCCCGTTGACGGACTGGTGCCGAAAGCGGACAAGGGAGCTGGCGTCGTATGTGCTGACGCCCATCCATCGACCTCCCTATTTTCGAGACGGACCTGGGCACGTGCAAGATAATTTTCTTCAAGCGCAAATCAGGCTCTTTGTCTTGCCCCCCAGGGCCTTTGGCAGCATCCTGGCCTTGAATCTCTGGCAAGTCTGTCAGCACGGTAGCTGGGAGGCGCGATGCCGCGTCGAGGGGCCACGCTCTGTCGAGGAGCACACTCAGAACAAGAGCGAGGCGTGAGCAAGTCAGTGGTTGTGCTGCGCCTCCTGCGAGGGTGCACTTTGGATCGCCTCTTGCTGAACTTTGCAAGGCGGCCGAGGATGCCTCACTCTCCTGCTGCATGACACCGCGTATGGCGGCCTGCACGCCAAAATCCGCAGCGTCGATGATGACCATGGTCTGTGCAGCTACCATCCTGGTTTCTTCTTGTTGTTGCTGGTCTTCCAATACTTTTCTGAGCGCAAGTAGAAGGCGCATGTCCCGAGGCCGGGCAATCTGTTGCAGCGCTCGCACAGCAAAAAGCCTCTTGTCCTGCTGATTTGCACCAAGCATTTTGAGCATCTTGACTACCGCGATGTTGTACATCTTCTCTTCCGAAACCTGCTGGGCCACAACCTCAAATGCCTCACCGCGCACGATCTCGTCAGGACTATCAAGATCTTCCAGCGCCAAGCCTAGAATGAAAGCTTGGCTGTCACCACTGGGCATTATCTGGAAGAGCGCCTCCAAAGTCGCTTGACGGAAGCCCGCGATCCTGTCCCAAACGCACCGTCGCAATCCACTGCCTAAGTAGTTGACGTTCTGGATATTAAGCTGCTCAAGGAGGAAGTCGATGACGTCCTGCGTGCCTCGTGGGACAATCTGCCCCAGCAAACTGACTGCATGCGTGGAAATTTCTGTATCTCGCCTTCGAATCACGTCCAAAAGGGCCTTTGTGACATCGCTGACGGCAGACTTGGCGCATCGCCGCAGCAAGCCCATAGCACGAGCACGCACCCGCGGCACCTGATCATACAGGGCATTCGCAACAGCGGTCATAGCATCAGCGTCAAAATTGTCCAGTCGTGCCAGAAGACCGAGGGCGTCGAAACGCCGGGCGCCAACATCTACTACCAATTCAGCCAGGGCCGAATCGGTTTGGCGGCGGACCTTCGCTGCCAGTGCAGCTTTCTTTTTCTCCTTCCGAAGTTTCCTCTCTTCTTGTTTGGCTTTCAATGCCAGCATACGTGCCTGTGCTCTGCCGGCCTCAGAAGCCTCTTTTGATTGACAATACATCTGGTCCAGTCGCGACAGCGCCCATCTAAATGCGCCTGCTACGACGTCGCCCCTGTTGTCGAGTTTTTCCGTGAGAAGGCGCTCACACGCTGCAAAAAAATTGCGGCCGTACTCTGATGGGGTACTCTCGAGCATCAGCTCTGTCACAGAAACACAAATAGGCAGACACACTTCCGGGTCCGCAGATTCCAGGTGTGAAAACATGAAGTCCATAACCTTTTGGTTTTGAATAGTGCAAAGCTTGCAGATGGCAGACATAATGACGCCACGGAGACCCACGTTTGGCTGCGCATCAAAGGCCTGCATGAGTGCTGCAAGTGCAATCGGGTCTCCCGCACAGGCAACGTCTCCAAGTGCTCGCGCCGCGGCCTGTCTGACGAAAGGGTTGTCGTTAAGCCTTGGGTCAACAAGAAGATGCGACAAAGCTTGAGAAATTTCTGCGTCCCACGAATATTTACATGTCTGTTTCTCCCGTAGATGCAATACATCATCATGCGAGATTGCAAGAGCATGTCCATTCAGGATCGCTATGTGAACTAGGGGCCCCTCATGCAACGACGAACGCATGGTCCTCATGGTGGCCACATCCAAAAGCTCTATCCTGCAAGTGAATGCAGACTCAAGTGCACTCCAAGTCTCATCATCCTCCACCTTGACGCCATCCTGATGCACAAACGGAGCAGCCCGCCGCATGCCCTCGATGGACCAATCGAGGCCAAGCTGCCGGTCTAGAACAGCCAACACGCAATCTCCATCTTTGAAGCCGGACTTGTGACAGTCGTCCAATAAGTTGGACTCAAGCAGTCTGGGACCCCGCCTCGCATACAGAGAGGTGAGCCGTAATAGACACTCGAGCCTCTTTGGCCATTCTGGATGCAGCAGGTCTTGCACGATCAATCCCACATCCCTTTGCAGCATCGTCATACTGTTGCGAGCTGCTTCTCGCACGCGCTTGTCGACATGGCCAATCAGAGAGGGAATGACCTCTCTCGCCATGGCTGCGTCAGTCTGCATCAGGCAGAGCATCCCTCGCGACAGATTTTCAGGATCGGACTCCTTGCGCAGCATCTCTGATAACGCCGCACCTGCTCTTCTGTCTCGAGCTCGGCATACTGCTTGCAGTCCAACCAGAGAGCAGCGGCGCACCTCAAGGTCGAAATCATCAAGACCTATGGACAGCATCTCGACCAAAAGACCCTGCGTGTTTGCCGTCTCTTGATCATCATGCGCACAGGAGCCCATAACTGTCGTGGAGGCATGGTCAGCACCCGAAATGCTGGCTTCAGAAGCCAGCTCTCGCAGTGCCTCCGCAGCGCTTCGACGGACCACCAGATCGCACTTCCAAAGACGGTACCCATGCAGCTCGACGGCACGCAAGAGTGCCGGTGTCCACAGCCCCTGCGCAAGTAGCACCTGACAAGCCTCCGCTCTACACTCTTTGGATGCGGTGGTGTCTCTTGCCCTCGCCGCGAGGGCAGAGGCAACAATCGAATCGTCTTTCCGCCGCTGCGCCTGTTGATCCCTTGCGAACTGATGTGAGGGAGAAGGTGGCGCCCTGAGAATTCCTGCTCCCTTTAGCGCTTCCTGGGCGGCATTTCGAACAAAGAGTTCCGAATGCACTAGCTGATGTGCCACGTGGGTGATGACGGCGTCGTAGGCGCCATCTACCGCCACGTTCTCCGCCACGCTGCTGGAGGCGGTTGCTGCTGCGCGCACAGTTTTCACGCAGGCGCAGAGGCCACGCTCTGCTGCCAGCCGAACCCAAACATCTTCGTCCTGCAGAGCTCTTACCATAGCCTCTACAAACTCAAACCCATGCGAAGAGAGCTCATGCGAGTGGTGCTGCTCATAGAGTGCTGCCAGCGCGGACGCTGCCGCAGCGCGTACAGATGGGTCCATGTCCCTTGCGAGGCTGTGCAGAAGGGCAGCGGATGCATTTTTGTCGCCGGCGCTGATGCGCCCGATAGCAAAGACAGCTGCGCAACGCACCCCCCAGGAAGAATCATTGAGCCACGCGACAGCCTGCTCAAGCACACGCTGGTCGCCTGGCTGCGCAATGCACACGAGCGCCTCGATTGCGACCCGCGTCTTGGTTGCCCGGAGCTGCTCGTCTGCATCGCTCTCCTCGATCAGGGCATTCTCCTGCCGGGAGGACATTCTGGACAGTTCGTTCATATATTTGCTGATTTGCTGCCGCACGCCATCCTGATCCTCCGCCAGTTCCGCCAGCTCCGCTATCCTCCTGTACCCCTTGGCGTTCAGGGCATCAACGCGTGCCTTGTCCTGCTTGCGCTCTTCGGCCGAGGCAAACAGCGGGGGGCATTCCCCGCGTGCTTTCAGCTCTTCGACTGTCAACCAGGTCGAGGCATCCACCTTATACCCGTTGCCTCGCCTGGCACTCTCCCTCTGCTCCGCGTAGCGCCTTTTCGCCTCGCGCGCCAGGGTTTGCACTTGACTAAAGTCTTGTTGCATTCTCATTGATTCCTCCTCCCTCTCCCTTGCCATGAGGGCAGCGCCCTTTTTGAGAAGGACTATGCCGCCGAAATCCTCGAGCCCGCACTGCGCGAGGACCTCGGACGCAGCCTGGCGAACGGCTGGGCGGTCATGTCCGAGGCGCTCCTGGATCTCGTCTATGAGAGCCTTGTCGAGCACGCCGACCCTGGGCAGTGCCGCGGGGTGAGACGGAGTCAAGGGCGCCCTAGGCTGCGACGCACTGAGGCATTGGCGCAGGGATAGAAGCGCTGGAATGGCAGCGCGCACCTGACGGCAATCACGACGCAGGCGATCAAGGCCCGCCGGGCAGCGACCCGCACCCAGACCTCTGCATCGTCGACCGCCGCAACCAGCGCCTGCACGGACAGGCGCAGCATCGGCCCGCCGTGCACCTGCGCCTCGTGCAGCGTGGCGAGGGCGGCCGCTGCCGCGGCACGCACAGACGCATGCTCGTCGCGGAGGCGCCCCAGCAGGGAGACCACGACCACGCTGGGCTGCCGCGCGCCAAGCCGAGCAAGGCGAGCGGTAGCCGCGTACCGCTCATGCCAAGCGCCGCTCGTGAGCGCCGCCCTGGCCGCCGCGAACGCCGCCGTCTCGGCGCCGGCGCCGGCGCCTGCTGGCCCGGCGTTCAGCGCCGCCGTTGAAAACATGCAGCCTGATGGCAACCTGCGCCAACCGCTGAGTACTGTGCCGGCGAGAAGCGAACGTTGACTTTTTTTGAAGGCATGGTGCTCTCGGACGACAGTGACATCGAAGACCTGATCGATGGTGATAATGCCACTCAAGAACGCGGCGCGTTTTGCGTTCTCCCGCCTGCCTACGCGACGCTCCTGCGCGGTTCGGTGCGATGCTGCGTGGCGTGATGCCGGTGCTGCCGGTGCTGAAATTTCCGGCGATGCACATAGACATTGCCAGGACAGCGTCTGTGGCCTCGGGGGGAGGGTCGGACGACGGTGACTTTCCCACCGCTGGTAGTGCCGGGTCCAACATGCCCATGGCGCGCGGCTTGGGCGGGGCCAAGGGCGGGTCAGATTCGCGGGCGGTGTCCGACGCAGACAAGCGCAAGGAGAGCAAGTCCACCGACAAGGACAAGAAGAAAAAGAGCTCCTCGAAAAAGGAAAAGGACAAGGACAAGGACACGGACAAGGACAAGAGGGACAAGGACAAGAGGAACAAGGACAAGAAGAAGGACATTAAAAAGGATAAGAAAAAGGACGAGGACGCAGACGATCTGCTGGCCAGCTTCGGCAAGGCCCTCACCGCGCCGGCTCCAAAGGCCAAGGCCTTCGACCCGCTCGGGGGCATGGGCGGCGCGCAAAAGTTCGACCCCCTCGGTGGCAGCCGCCGGGGCTTTGACCCCTTCGGTGGTCAGTCCGGCACCCCGAGCAGCCTCACCATCGGGCCGGGGCTCGGGCCGGTTGCGGGAAAGGAGCCGGAGAAGCCCTCTGCCGTTTCGGACTGGGCGTCGGCACCGACGGGGTCAGGCCGGGGCGGTGACAAAACGGAGAAGAAGCCGGAGGCGGCGAAGCAGTTCAACGTGCTCGACGCGGCAAAGTTGATCCAGTCCTCGGGCGTGCGGCAGTATGTCGAGACGCAAAACAGCGGGTACAACCCGGTGCGCAAGCCAGGCAAGTCCGCCTTTGGCGCCAAGAAGGAGGGGCTGGCCGACCTCTCCATCCTCTCCGAGGAGAGCGGCAGCAACGGAGAAAGCAGCCCCGAGCCCGAGTCCCCAGAGCACCACGCTGCCGGGGCGCAGAGCCGCACTGCCGCCTCCAGCAGCCGCTCCGGGGGCATCCAACCCTTTGCAAGTGATGCATTGGGCGCCAAAAGCGCGCCCTCCCCCACCGCCGCCCCGGCCACCACCTCAGCCATCGCCGCTTCCGCGGCGTCGTCGCTAGGCAACTTGGGCAAGTTTGGCAACATCATGATGGCCTCGGACCTGCTCGCTGACTTGTCCGCCCCCGAGCCGAGCCTGGCGGCGTCCGCAAAGGCAGCGCCGGCGGGCGGCGCGGCGGGCAAGACCAAAGTCGCTCCGGTGGTGGTTAACGTGGAGGGCTCGAGCGACTTTGACATTGACCTCTCCGAGGCCTATATAGACTTGTCTGACAATTCGACAGACACGCAAGAAGTGCGCCCCCCGGCGCCGAGTGCCTCGCGTCCCTCTGCGCCCGTCGCCGGCACGGCCCTAGCGCGCGTCACGCCCCCTGAGGAGATTCCGGAGATGAGAGGTACGACGCCTAAGTCGTCGCACTCGGCGTCGTCAGTGTTCTCCAATGTGCACTTTGCCTCTGAGTTATCGTCTCTCGACGATGCCGACGACAGCAGTGGCTTTGGCAGTGGGAAATTCGGCAACATACGCCTGGAGCCGAGCCCACCAATTAGCCCGCCTAGCATCCCTACGGTGCCTCCGGACCCCGTTATCATCAAAGCTGTGGGCACTGGGCCCAAGGCAGCACCGGCAAAGTTTGGGTGCATCAACATCCAGCGCGCCTCGGACCTGGCACGCAGCAACGAGGACGATGACGACGACGATCTGAGTGATGCTGATCTCGCGCCGTCACCCTCTCCCCGCTCCCACTCCTCGTCTGGGGATTCTGACAAGCCCCCACAAAGGAATTGGGGGGGGGCTGGGAGGGGTGGGGGAGAGCTGTTAGCTTCCGATAGGCTTATCCTCGATAAATATAGCAAGATCGGGAGGGGGTCTGGGGGGATGTTTAGCTCGAAGTTTGGCAATGTGCAGAGTGCCTCGGCTCTGGTGGAGAAGGAGGCGGTGATGGTGGAGGACACTTTCTCCTCCAAGTTCGGTAATCTGCAGATAGCGTCGTCGCTGACGGCGGCAGCGGCGAAGGAGGAGGAGGAGGAGGAGACAACTTTCCAATCCAAGTTTGTGAACCTAGAGAGTGCGTCGTCGCTGACGGCAGCGGCGGCGAAGGAGGAGGAGGTCACTTTTGCTTCCAAGTTTGGAAATCTACAGATGGCGTCGTCGCTGACGGCGGCGGTGGCGGAGGAGGAGGAGGTCACTTTTGTCTCCAAGCTTGGGAATCTTCAGATGGCATCGGCGCTGAGTGCGGTGTCGCCTGGGGCTGAGGCAAGGCCTCACTCTCGTGCCACGTCATCGCCCTTGGACTCGCTTCCGTCTCGCACACCAAGCCCGGGCAGCCCCGCCAGCAGTAACGACGGCCGTCGGGTCGGCGACACGGGCATTCGCGCCGGGGGCGCGCTTGGACAAGTTGGCAATATCCCTTTGGCGTCGGATCTTCTTTCAGAAACGGCAGGGCGTTCGGCTGCCGAGCAGGCAACTGCAAGAAAGGGAACTGGGGACAGGGAGAGTGGGAGGGGGGGGGCAGTGGAGATTCGGTCGCCGACATTCACGGGGTTTTCCTCCAAGTTTGGCAACCTGCAGCTTGCCTCTGATCTTGCTGACGAAATCTCAGACTCATCACGTGGCCAAACTGCTGCGGGGCGCGGCGGAGACCTGGGGTCAAAACGCGGGGGGGTTTGGCGGGG
>Ga0315899_10007365_pt1 | contig 11820 bp, 16 predicted proteins | sample LakEriMetagenome_2_FD_203518 | JGI IMG/M metagenome (GOLD analysis project Ga0315899, IMG submission 203518) | Freshwater fungal communities from buoy surface, Lake Erie, Ohio, United States - Buoy 4 MA112 | ecosystem: Environmental > Aquatic > Freshwater > Lake | place: USA: Lake Erie, Ohio... | reverse complement strand
CTAACAGCTGCGCTCATCGTCATTGCGTTGGAGCGTGCTTGCGCGCCCAGCGCGCAGCAGCAGCGGCCAACAGCGACCGTTGGCACCAGCTGGGTGCAGGTGTACGCGCGGCCGCAAGGGGCGCACGATGGCTTCTCGCGGGACCTCTCGGGCGTGACGGGCATCCTGGTCTCGGCGGGCTTCATGCCCGTGTGCAGTGTGGGAAGCAGCGGCGAGCGCATGGCGGTAACGGCCAACAACATCCGCATCGCTGGGCCCCACTGGGGCGCGCCGTTTGTGGTGCGTCTGCGAGGAGGCGTGCAGGGGGTTGACAGCACATGGCGCGCGCGTGAGACCGGGGTGGCCAAGACCAAGCGGCAGGCGCGGGTGGAGCGCGGTAAGAAGCTAAAGACGATCATGGGCGGCAGCACGCGGCAGGGCCGCCACCGCAAAAAGTTGCCGCTGCAGAACCAGACGTTCAAAAGCGAGTGGCACAGGGAGCGAGCTCTGCAGCAGGCGGCTCGACGCAAAGCACGCAAGTGGGCGCGCAAGCAAGCCAACGTGACCAGTGCCAGCACCCCGTCCCTCGCTCTGCCTCTTTGCTCCCGCCAAGATGCGGTCGCGGGCCAGTCAAGCGCGTTGCCCGCGGGGCCAGAACAAGCGAGCGTGGTCGGTGCTGTGGCGAATGAGACTGGGCGGGGCAGGCGGGGTGAACAGGACAGCGAGGCCGCAATGGAGTCTGTACCGAGCTCCTTCCTAGCCGAAATGCAGCGCCAGGAGGCAAAGGGTGCTGACGGATCGGACTCAGACGTGGTTGTGCTGGACGGAGACGGCAATAAGATAGAGGCCCCCTCGATGAGCTACGTGCCAGGCATGCCAGACCCATCCTCAATCCACGACCCTTTTCATTATATCGCCCCTGATGCGCCTTTGCGCCCCTACATGGACGCCCAAGGCAACATCAAATGGATAGACCGTCGCTCTCCCAACAGCAAGCAGCACGATGGCAAGACCTTGCTTGTGTGCCAGCTCGAGCACATGCGCGGTGGAGGTAGCGTGAAGCCACAGGATGCACACCTGGAGATGGAGATGGCGTGGTACGGTGCCGCCGCCCGTCATGTCAGACCAACCGATGTGCAAAGGCAAAAGGAGGAGGAGAGGAGGAGGATGTGGGGCTATGAAGAGGGGCAAGTTGCTGCTCTGGCCAGAAAGGTTGTCTGCACAAATGCCATCTCCCTGTCATCTCCTGCCATCTCCCTGTCGCATGTGCCATGTGCCTCACCTGCATGCGTCAGGAGCCTGGCTCACCAATTCATGGGCGTACTGGATCACAGGTGCAGCTGGCTCGGCAGAAGCTCGAGGTGCGCTTTTTGCAACGGCGGGTGCGCACGCGGAGGCAGCAGGTAAACGACTGCCTCGCGCTTCCTGCGCATCAGCCTCCTTCCTCCCCAACTTGCGCCGTGTCGCCTCCGCCCACCGCCACCATGAACTGATGGCGTCATCTCTTTGCCCTTTGGCACTCTACTCAAGGAGCGTTGCCTAATGCCTCCTCTGCCTCCTGTGCATGCGTCCATGCTCCCTGCCTCCTCTCTCCTGTGTCTTGCTTCTCTGTGCTCTCATGCCTCCGCCCGCCTGTCTCTGTGCGTGCATGCTTCCTTCTTGCGTGCCTGCATCCTCCCCGTGTCTGCCTCCTCTGCCTCCGCCCGTGTATGGGGTACTGTGGTGGTATCTGCCGCTGTGGTGCCGTGGTGCCATGGTGCCGTGGTGCCGTGGTGGCGTGGAGCCGTGGTGCCGTTGTTCAGATACACCGGAGGCTTGCTCTCTTGCATTCTGGCCGGGTGGACCAGGAGGGGGGGCAGGCGGGAAGCACTCAGGCAGGGCATCACAAAAGTACAGTGCGGAGCTGGGCGCTGTCGCCAGCACAATCTCTGGAGGAAGAAGCCCGATCTCTGCAGGAAGAACGCCACGCGCTCCTCAACGGCGTGGAGCAAGAGAGCGAAGTGGGCTTGGATAGCAGTGGGCGATGTTTTTTGGCAAATGCGAATGAGATGTCGGAAGTGGAGCTTTCCTCCTCCACTCCGCTTTCCTCCTGCACTCCGAGCGAGCAGCTTTCATCCTGCACTCCGAGCTCGCAGCTCAACGAGCTGGACCGCTCGCCGGAGGGAGGGAGAGATGTAGAGGAGAGTGCATCAAGAGGGACAGATGAGAGTGCACCACCAGCGCCCAACAAGCGCAACAAGACGGCCAAAGTCGCCGGCCCCGGTCGGCACGCGCCTGCAAGTGAGCACTCGGCAATGCTAGAGCACCCGGCAATGCTACGGCACGAGGATAAGAAGGCGCAGGACCCTCTCGAGGTTCATCGCAAGGCGCAGGACCTGAGGGAGGTTCATCCTAAAACAGATTTCGATCCTATCTCGGAGTTCGATCGTGCCGTAAGCGCTCGGGGGCATCGTCGCGTGCGCCGCCACCGCCTCCAAGAGTCTCTGAGTCCTTGGCCGCCCACGCCCACATTTCCGTCAGACAGGGGGCAGGGAGCTGGGGAAGAGAGCAGCAGTCAAGTGACGGATTTTGCAACTGCCATGGGAGCTTGTAATTCGCTGGGCTGGTGGGTGCTTGTGTTGCCCTCCACCCATGCGTCTATGTGATGCGTCCACGTCATGTGTCTATGTCATGCGTCAATGTCATGCGCTGGCCTCTTGTGGCCCTGGTGTGCCCTTGTTGTGGCCGTGTCCTGGCGGCCTCTGGTGCACCTCGGTGTTTCTTAGTACTTGTGTCTTGGTGCACCTCGGTGTGTCTTGTGTCCTCCTCTTGCTCCTTCTCTTCCTGTTTTCGAGCGCGCTCCAGGTTCCCCGCCATGCCCAAGCTGCGCCTGAATCGCACGTGGAGCGTACCGGTGGACCACGCGGACCAACTCTTTCCTGTATGTCGCAGCTCTCCCTCTTTCCTGTGTGATGCTCTTTCCTGCATGTCGCAGCTCATCCTGCCTCTCTTTCCTGCCGCATCTCTCACCGCTTACGTAATGGGTGTAGAGCACAGGCGCCTCCGCATGCGGGCGATAGCTGTGGGGACTGGAGTGACAGGGTCTCTGTGACAGAGACATACACTGTGTGACCAGACACCACACGCCGCCCCCTCTCAGCCGCCCAGGTTGCGACTCAGCGGGGATCAGGTTAGCGCCAGAAGACTGACATTGCGCTCACACCAGGGCCAGATTTCGGGGCTGCAGTTGACGCTGAACCAAGACCAAGACTGTGACCCAGACGCCGACCAAGACGACGAGAAAGAGAAGGAATGGAAACCGCCCTTGACCGGTCAGGAGAGCAACATGAGGCTGGCCGGCAAGGGCAGCAACGCATCTCACCCGCAACCCATCAGCAGCAAGCATGGAGGGGGGAAGGGGAATGAGGCGCGCAAAAGCGGCAACCTCCCTCCCTCCCTCCAGGCACCCGTGCTAGAGCAACAGGAGCTTGAGAGGATGCTAGACGAGATGCAAGCCCCGGGCGCACATGCAGATTTTGTCGGGCCTGTGCGTGGTCAGGGAGAGGTTGGAGAGGCGTGCGACTTGGTTGTCACCAGTGCCGGGCCGCATGCCAGGAGTACTCCACTCGGCAACGATTCCCTGGGACCCCTGGAGCGTGCGGTGAAGCAAGCCTTGGAGCTGCACCCTTCTCTTCGTCCGTCCCCTGTACCACGCATCTTTATCAAGGGACAGCACGAGAGCTCTCGGGTCCTTTCGTTGCCCCAGCCGCTTGTCTTAGCTGCTGCCAAGGTCTTCCCTCCATTCCCTCCATCTCACCGTTGCCATGTGCTTCTGCACCCAGTTCCGCGCGGCATGTGCTGCTTGACGCACTTGAATGACTGTGTCACTGTGTCAAGCGCACGCCCTTGATCACGCATCCTGTTTCTTCACACCGTCCGCAGTGTGCGTGTGTGCGCGCGCGTATTTCTTGGTTTGCTGGTGCCTGAGAGGAGCGGAAATTGGGGGTGGGCAGGGTGCACGTCTGGCCACACGCTTGCGCATCTTTAACCAGGAGGCACATGTGCCTTCGGGCGCACAATTGGGGCAGTGTAAGTGTCTGCGTCTGGAGGTGTCGCGCCCTATGCCAGGCTTGTCCAACGGCCTGTCCGCCTTGTGTTGCTTGTCAGCCGTGGCGCAGGTCTTACTTGTGGGCTCGCGGTGTTGCCTAGACTAGTCTCCCCGTGTTGCTACCGACTCTCTTCTATCCAGTCTCACCGCTCGTCTCCCCAAAGCCTGCTTCAGGCGCCTCAAGCACTAAGCTGGCACGTGGATGGTGCAAGATGCCTGACTGGTGCAACATGACAGGGCGCACCCAGCATCCAGTGGGCCTTCGCATACTGTTCGCTCATCTCGGAGAAGCGACCGCTCTTGCACGTGCGGGGCAGAGCGCACGCAAGTCTCTATCGCTGCTGCCTCACGGGCTCCAGTACGGACGGAGAGGTAAATCGGGCAACCGACGCCATCTTGCTGCAGCCCATGGCACCGGCGTTTGCCGCTGACGCCCGTCTTTTGCCGTCTTTGGGCCAAGCGCACGACGAGTTACCCCCCCTCCACCTTGGCGGACCGAGGGTGGAAGTGAACTGCAGTTTGTTACGTCACAGTGAGTGCGCGGTGCGCGTGCTGCCCTTGAAAGCTGCCGAGGGCCATGCACTCCGCCCGCCCCACGTTGAGGCAGCCTTTTTCAACTCCGTGCTGGAGAATAACAAGCTGGCCCTTGCCCTCACGCCTGCTTCTCTGGTCCCCGCCCTCCCTTCCCCGTCATCTCAGCCCCTTGCCATTTGACATAGCTCGCCTCCAGGACGTCTGACTTGCTATGTATGAGATCTCGTTGACTGAGCAGGTGCGCATGAGACATTGCACCTTGCGCAAAAACACCGTTGCCGCATACCAGATCGACACAGGTCACAAGCCCTCGTGCACTTGTGCGTGTTTTCTGTGTCTCTGCGCACGCAAGCTATGTGTGCACTATGCGGGGAAGGTGACACACCCAGGCATGGAGCAGGCGGGCTTGAGAGCACGGCCAGCGACTGCGAGATGCACTTAGAGCGTGTGCTGCTGCAAGGAGCAACGTGGTTCGACTGGCGCCGTCCGAGCACATGCATAATCGACGGCGTTGAGCTCGCTCCACCTCCAGCCCCGCCTCAGGGATTTGCGGGCAGCCAAAGTTAGCTACTCGCAAGGATCTGGGTCATGGAAATGTGTCGCAACCGTCTGTAGGGAGCACCGCGATTCTTGGAGGCAGGCAAAGTCTTTACTATTTTGAATTTTCGGCTGACGGAGCCCAAAATTCCCATTTATCGGGAGGCCCCCGCGAAAACACAACAAAATAAAATCGTAAGGGTGTGAACACAAATGTGACAGTGTGATCAGACAATTTTGTTGTAACAAACAATTGTGAACAAATTTTTGACGGCCATTACATCTTATCTTGTTCACAGTGTGAACAAATTTTTGACGGTGTGATCAAGATGTAATGGTGTGATCAAGAACATTTCCGGTGTGAACAGGCGTCCACGTCTGTAAATTTTGTACAAAATTTCAGCAATCTCTTCGGGTTTCAAGATTGCTGAAATTTTATTTTGCTGAATGGATGTAGCAACTTTTACCGAGAGTCCGTCCTCCACTTGGTCCCCGTGTTGGCTAGGCTCTCTTCCTCTTTTTTCTACGTTGTTGCTTTCAAGGTCACGTTCCCCACGTTTACTAGCAAGCGCAGCTAGGCTACTGTGACTACTGTGACTACTAGCTTGAGCACGAGCACGTCTAGCACCCGCCAAGACGCCCCCACACTTGGGCCCGGATCTGGTAGTCTTTGCTCTTCTTGTACTTTTGCCACTTTGCATAACCGTCCGGGTCGGCCTTGGCCTGTGCACCACATAGCCATCCACCCAAGTAAAGAGGCAGTAATACAGGGCGGCTTGACAACCCACTAAGCGCTTAGTGGTAGCGGTACAGGGTGTACAGCGGTACAGGGTGTACACCCTGTACCGCTACCACTTTTGAAAGACATGGAGAAAAGAGCATGCGCAGCATGCGCGTATGAAGAGAGGCACACACAAGCACAGCGCACATGACACCTGACGCTACCTGGTCTGTGGCCCAGCGCTCTGCTGGCTTGTACTCGGTCTTTTCAGCCGTCTGGATGTCCTGCACGTGCCGCCAGAGGACACGTCATCAAGACGGCACAGCACATGTCCAAGGTGGCAGGACACGTCAAGAAGCGTGTACTCGCCATCAAGCAGCCTCGTCAAGAAGCGCCAAGAATGCAATCAGCGCCACCCCCTCTGCGGCAGGGGCTGCGCGGCGGAATTGGGTGTGTGCGACACCCCTCCGGCCCGAACACCCGCGTGAGCCCCAACGACATGATTCCCAACGCTCTGCACGTGCTTTGCTTGCTCTCTAATAACAGTCACACTGCTTACTCTTAACACACACTCCTGTGCTTACTCTTTAACGCACACACTGCTGTGCTTACTCTTGAACAAACACACTGCTGTGCTTACTCGTAAGACACACACTGCTCACCATTGGGAAGGCTATCGACGTGCTGTGCTTACTCCTGAGCGTTTGCAGCGCCCACCGCACGTACTCTTCTTCCTCCTCGCTCCTGTTTTTTTTTCCTCGGGAAGACTGAGATTGGAGTTGCGTTGAGTTGCGTGGAGTTGGCGTTGGGTGGCGTTGGGTGGCGTTGGGTGGCGTTGGGTGTTTCTCGAGACACAGGTGAGGGCAGCAAGGCACACCGAGTCAACACCGCCAGCAAGGGGGAGCAAGAGACACAGAACTGAGTCCGCGGGCGAGCATCGCACGACAGGCATCGCTCGAGACATAATTGAGGCTACGCCCTACACCTTGCTGCGGCAAGCATGACGACGGCGTTGTAGCCTCTTCTTTCCAGCTCCTTGATCTGCGGCAAGACAGAGAGAGCAAGTAGCAAGGAGCAAGGAGCAAGGAGCAAGCAAGGAGCAAGGAGCGGCTTGAGGAATGCGATGCCAGGGGAATGCGATGCCAGGGGGGAGGCAAGGCACGTGCCACAGCAGCCGCACAGACGAGACGCAGACGAGACACAGACGAGACACAGACCAGACACAGACCAGAGCCCTCGCTGCCGCACCACAACAAAGCGACACTTGTGCTCCCGGGAGCACAAACAAGCGATATTTGTGCTCCCGGGAGCACAAATAGCGCTGGATTGTGCTCCTCACAAGGAGCACAAGTGTCGCTTGTTTGTGCTCCCGGGAGCACAAGTGTCGCTTTGTTGTGCTGTGCTGCGGAGCACCAGCACACACACACACACTAGCACGCGAGGAGGCAGAGGACGGAGGCGTACGTCATCGATTTCCATGCACGCAGACATCTTGCTGGGTACGCCCACGACAGCCAGCACCTGGAATGCCAGCATCAACGCACCTCGGTGGAGTGATGCGACAAGTTGCCATTCATCAAAGGTTGCCATGCATGAAAGCGGGAGTCAAGAGAGAGCGTCAGTCAAGAGCGAGATGCGCGAGGGAGTCAAGAGCGAGATGCGCGAGAGAGTTGCCATTCATCAAAGCGTTGCCTCGCCAAGCCCATCACATACTAACGTGCGCAACAAGAGCAAGAGGCCCATGCGCAAAAGAGTCTAGAGAGTGTGTACGCACGCGGCCAGGCGGCGGACCTGAGGAGGGATCGCTTTGTGTAACAGGGTTCAGACTTTAGAACATGTTCTTTAACCTGAGGAGGGATGGCTTTGTGCAACTCCAGCGCCGCGCGCACGCCTGAGACCCCTGTTATCATCACGCCCTGTTCCACACTGTCCACTCAGCACCTCCCACACTGCAGAGCATACGTGAGAGCATGCGTGGGGGTAGGGGGTGTGAGAGAGCGCCGACGCCCCTTGGCAACCATTGGCAACGGGGAGTGCAACGGTGAAAGCCAAGCGCCACGGCTCCCGAGCGCATCCAGATGGCAACAGGGTGTGTGTATCAAAGCACCGCGCCAGGGCACCAGTCGTGAGAAGAAGCCAGTCAAAAGAAAGAAGTCGAGCAGAGAGGGAGCACTTGCATGGGGTTGAGCAGAGAGGGCAGCAGCGAGGGACGTGTCATCGTGCGCCTCCACCACACACACCAGCCCCAGCGAGGTACACACGGCGACCAAGTCCTCAAGGCGTTCGTGTCTCCCGCCTGCGCTGCCATTTCATTTTCCGCTCCCTCCTTGAGTGGCGCCCCCGGCGCACTGCACAACACACTAGCCCCGCCGCCCTGCACAACACTCTCCACCGCCCTCCTTCTGCCCTCCACACACTCGACAGCCCTTGCTCTCTCCACAGCACACTAGGCAGCCCTCGTTCTCACCACAACATGGCAGACACAACACATGAGGGGAGGATGGCACCTTGCACAGCAGGGAGAAAGACGCCATGCGCTCCCATCACGGCAGCGCGCGCCAAATCGTAGCTCTCCAGCAAGCATCCTCGTTGAAACACCCAACAGCCCGCAGCTCCCGCCCTCCTTTGCTCTTCTATCATGCTCCTGCGAAAACCAGGCGCAGGGCGTCAAAAGAAGACGGATGCACTTGCTTCACCTCCCTCCGCAAGGAGCGAGCATGCCATCAAGAAGGCGTTGCTCAAGCAAGAAGCGCTGCTCAAGCAAGAAGCGCTGCTCAAGCATTGCCATCCAGACACGTTGCAGCTGCAGCTGCTCAAGCAATGCCTTGAAGAAACGGTGCACCGCCGGTGACGCATCAAGAAACGTTGCACCGCCGGTGCACCAGGGGCCACGAGCATTGAGGGAGAGACCGCAGATCGGAAAAGCCATCTTCCAGGTCCACGCGCACCACTATGCCTCCTGCTCCCATCTCCCTGCACATCCAAAGCACACGAGATGAGCAACCGGAGCGCTGCCGCTGGCGCTCGAGTCGCACGCACGAAAGCGCTTGTGGTCACGTGTTCACGTCTCTCGAGACCTGCACGCACGCGACAGGTCGCTTAGGTCGTGATGAACCAGACGCTCATCGCGACTGAACTCGGCAAGCACGCTTATCGCGCCCGATCTCTTTTTCAATTGCTTGACAACTTTGCTGATCGCTTTTTCCTGTGGCCCTGCTCCTCGTCCCCCCCTGTGATGTATGCAGCGCATCAGCAGCATGATATACACGCATGGACTGGTTGCCAGTTACCACTGGGTCAAGGTAAGCCTGCTGTGATCCAGCGGAAAACTTCATGCTCATTTTTGAGGCGTCGCATGAGGACGGCAGCGCTTTTGTGGTCTCGCCAACACGTACCGCGATTGCTCGAGTTTCTCCATCACGGCTTGCCTTGGCACCGTATCCCCGCTGTCATCTCGCCCGCTTGCGCCATCTTTCTGCCCGTCGGATGAGCTGCAGGACGTTGCGATCGGCCGTTGCACGCGTTTCATATCATTTCCATACACAGCAGTCTCATGCAACGTCCCTGCTTTTTGTGGGCCCCATCCGCAGGCAACCCGCAGACCAGCAGCGTGGGAAGCAGACACACGGCTTGTGAATGAGGAAGGTGTGCAAAATGCACAGCTGCCAGGCAGGTCCAATGCTAGGACAAACAGTAGCAGAGACACAGCGCCGCCGCTTCCCGTCAGACTCCTTTCAGCCTCCCCTTGCGTCTCCATCATTGCGTTTCCCTTTGGGGGCACGGGGTGTAGAAGTACCGTCATGCCAGGGGCGAGCCGGCGCTCGGATGTGATCCCCGTGAGGAGAGCTGCTTTCGTGCCTCGGGCTCAGTCCTGGTGCAGCTCCCATCAAGGGAGACGAGACAACCGTCCAGCTCGCATGTTATCATTGACGATGCTGATACTGGCCGCCTGGCTCTCGGTTGCCGCAGGCGGGATAAAACTCTCGGCGCGCGATGCACACGTGGGATTGGCAGCGGCGGCGTGCAGGGCCCGGGCGTGCGCGTTCGTCAAGAATTCCAATCTGGACGTGCCCAGGATGCTCGTGCTGCGCGGGTCTGTGCATGGAGAGCACGTGCGCCAGGCAACGGCTGCTGCACTGCACCTGCGAGGCGGTGCTGAGATGGCGGGCAGCGACGATGCTGACGGAGCAGCGGATGCATCGGAGTTGTCACCGGAGATGGCAGAATTGCTGGCGGACCCCCAGAAGCGCGAGCTCGCCTACAACTTGACAGTTGCCGAGTTTCACAAACAGCGGGACAAATGCGGTGGAGACTTGAGTGAGGAGACTATGGAAGAGTACTTCTGGAGCCATATGTTGCTACGCCATCCCGACGTTCAGACGCACGAGTACAACGAGACGCACTACGAAGAGTTCCTGTGGTCGTTTTTCGGCATCGAGGAAGAAGACGAGGCGCACCTCGAGCCCCTCGAGCGCTTGTGGGCTCAGGAGCAAGCGCGCGGCGCGGTAGGGGACATCCGAGAAGCGTCGCGGGCAGACTTGGTCCAGATGAGCAGCAAATACTTAGTCTCCTCGCGCCGTCTGCTGCTGCACGTCCCGCGTGACTTTGCGCACATGGACCAAGCGCTGGATCAGCTCGCCGACGGCGGCACCCTCTTGGTCGGCCCCGGTGCCTTCGTGCCCTCTGCCACTCTTGAGGACTCCCACCGCCAGGAGGGCGATGAGGAGGGCTTGTGTTACGTGGTCGAAAGTCATCGGCATGCCCTCCTCATTCGCGGGTCTTTCGTCGAGCGCGCTGTCGCTGCCTGCGAGCCTGCGCGCGGCATGCGCCGAGAAGACCAGGGGTTCATGGGTGATGAGAATGAGGAGGGCGAGTTGGAGGAGGTGGGGCCCGTCAAGGACGTGCTGACCAAGGCATGGGGACGGTGGGAGCTGGGGCTGGCATCCGAGGGGCACATTGAGCACCTTGACCTCCTCCTCGAGGCCCCCGCCCCGCAGGTCTCTCTCTCTCCTCCTGACGCAGGATCAGGGAGTACTTGAGTCCTGTCCCAGGCAGGACTTGAGTCCTTTCCCTCCCTCCCGCTTCCCTCCTCCTTCCCTCCCCTCAACGTTTTGCTCACAAGCAGTCTGGGTGAATTGTTTGAAGATGGTTTGCGTGCAGCTTGCTTTAAGCTTTGGTCATGTCAGCTTCATGTCAGCCAGCATTCCAAGCACAAGCGCTCGTGCTGTGTATGCGCGCGCGCGTGCGCGCACGCGCACGCAGCACACGTGCACATGTGTGTGTGTGCGTTGTGTGACTGGACTGGCAGGACTTGAGTAGCAATCACACTCGGCGAGCGGTGGTGACGGTGGCGGGCACTTGGAGTCTCGAGCACTGCCAAGTCCGCGCCAGCCTCAGGTCTTCCCGCCCCCTAGGTCCCTCGCCTCGTCCGGCATAGACACTTGCAGCTTAAGTGAGTAAGATACACTCGCGAAACACCATGCAGCATCCCGCTTCGTCTTTGCCCATGGTCCTTGCACATTGTAGGCGCTGGTGACGTGGGTGTGGGGACTGGAGTGTGGCCATTGACATGTTCCATGACTGCAGTGTGGCCATTGCTGCCGTCCACCAAGCCCGCCTCACCGTAGTTGCCTCCGGCATCGGCGGGCTCGGAGAGGCAGCGGGAACTGAGGTGCCTTCCCTTGGCCGCCTCTCGCTCCCCTTCCCTTGGCCGCCTCTCGCTCCCCTTGCCTTGGCCGCCTCTCGCTCCTCTTCCCTTGGCCGCCTCTCGCTCCCCTTGCCTTGGCCGCCTCTCGCTTCCCTTCCCTTGGCCGCCGCCTCTCGCTTCCCTTGCCTTGGCAACCTCTCGCTTCCCTTGCCAGGGCGCGTGCCTGTTTGGCGATCTCGAGATCATGTGCCTCCTTCCCTATTGCCACACCTATCTCGAGTTCATGTGCCTCCGTCCCCATCTCGAGCGCTCGCC
>Ga0315899_10007362_pt1 | contig 11821 bp, 10 predicted proteins | sample LakEriMetagenome_2_FD_203518 | JGI IMG/M metagenome (GOLD analysis project Ga0315899, IMG submission 203518) | Freshwater fungal communities from buoy surface, Lake Erie, Ohio, United States - Buoy 4 MA112 | ecosystem: Environmental > Aquatic > Freshwater > Lake | place: USA: Lake Erie, Ohio... | reverse complement strand
TACTGCTGAACGTGCTGCTGCCGGTGACGGTGCTGAGCATGTGCAGCAAGGAACCGGGGCCTGGTGCACCGATCTATGCGCTAGGGCCGAAGTGGGCGCTGGTGGTGGCGGTGCTGCTGCCGATCGGGTATTTTGTGTGGGATTACAGCCAGCGGCGGAAGGTGAACACCTTTTCGATCATCGGGTTGCTGAGTGTGATGTTCAGCGGGGGCTTGGGATTGATGGATCTGAGTGCGCAGGCGTTTGCGGTGAAGGAGGCGTCGATGCCGTTGATTCTGGCGGGATTGATCTGGTGGACGGGTCGGGGGAAGAAGCCGCTGGTGAGGGAGATGCTGATGAATCCAGACATGATGGATGTGGGGAAGGTGGAGCGTGCGATCGAGGCGCACGGGGCGCGGGAGGCGTTTGACGGGTTGATCCGGAGCAGTACGTGGCTCTTGATAGGGTCGATGCTGCTGAGTGCGGTGCTGAATTATTTTCTGGCGTTGTATTTTCTGAACGGGAAGGTGCCTGGGACGACGGAGTTCACGGAGGGGATTGGGAAAGTGTCGGCGTGGGGGTGGGTGGTGATCGGGGTGCCGAGTGCTGGTTTGACGGTGTGGGCGATGATCCGGTTGTTCCGGGGGTTGAAGCAGATGACGGGGATGGAGAGCGATGATTTCATGCTGCCGAGGTAAGGGGGAAGTGAGAAGTGAGAAGTTGAAAGAGGGTGTTGTTAGGGAAATGGTGGAGGAGGCAACGAAAAGCCCCCGCAACTGTGAGGTTGCGGGGGCTTCCTTATTCCTACCGGTTCGGGTGGACCCGGGAGGTGTTAGATTTTTCCGAGGGACCAGCCTTCGCGGTAGGGTTGGCTGACGAGTTTGGCGGCGTCTGGGTCACCGGAGAGGACGCCGGCTTTTTCGTCCCATGAGAGGGTTTTGTCCGGGAAGCGGACGGCGATGGTGCCGAGGAGAGCGGCGGTGGTGAGGGGGACGGCGTAGTCGAAGTGGCTGGTGGTTTTGCCTTCGCCGAGACAGGCGAGGACGAAGGACGTGTAGTGTTCCTGGGGGCTGCCGGGTTCCATTTTCTTGCGGAGTTCCGGGGGTTTGCCTGGGCGGAGGAGTTGGGGGCGTGAGCCGAAGTGGACGATGAGGAGCGTGGCGTCTTCGCCGACGATGGCGGCACCGTTGCCTGGGAGTTCGCGGTTTTCCATGCCTGGGATTTTGGAGACGTCGGGTTTTTTGCCGCCGTCGTACCAGTGGAGCGGGAGTGTTTTGCCGGCGGTCATGTCGTTGCCGGCGAAGATGTATTCGAAGATTTCCCATGCAGGCCAGCTATCGGCGCGGCGTTTGGGGTCATTGCGCCATGCGTCTTCTGCGGCGGTGCAGCGGACGGAGAGAGGTGAGTCGAGCCCGATGGCCTTGAATGGGGTGTCCATGATGTGGCAGGCGAAGTCGGCGATGGCGCCGCCGCCGAAGTCCTGCCAACCGCGCCAGTTGAAAGGGTGGTAGATGCCGTTGCGGTAGGGACGGGCGGGAGCGCCGCCGAGCCAGAGGTCCCATGAGAGGCCTTCTGGGATGGTTTCTTCGCCGTCCGGGCGGGGGGACTGGGCGAAGGTTGCGCCGGACCAGCAGTGGACCTCTTTGACTTTACCGATGGCGCCTTCTTTAACCATCTGGACAGCGGTGCGGTATTCGCTGCTGCTTTGGATCTGATTGCCCATCTGGGTGACGACGCCGGCTTCGCGAGCGGCGGAGCGGAGGGCGCGGGCTTCCTCGATGGTGCGGGTGAGGGGTTTCTGGCAGTAGACGTGTTTTTTGCGTCGGAGGGCCTCCATGGCGACGAGGGCGTGCATGTGGTCCGGGACGGTGATGTTGACGCTTTCGAACTTGTCGCTCTCGTTGCGGAAGAGTTCTCGCCAGTCCTGGTAGATTTTGGCGTTGGGGAATTTCTGTTTGGTGGCGGCGTGGTTGCGTTTATCGACATCGGCGATGGCGACGACGTCGAGACGGCCGGAGCCCATGAGGGCGTCGATGTCGGAGGCGGCCTGGCCGGTGATGCCGATGGCGGCGTGGGCGAGGCGTTTGGAGGGCGGGTCAGCCCAGACGCGAGATGGGAGGATGAGGGGAGCGGCCGCGAGGGCGGCGACGCGTTTGAGAGTGCGGCGACGGTTCATCATGTTCTCACGCTGAACGTGCGCGCGCGGGTGAAGCTGTCATCCGATTGGGGCGTGATTACGGTTCGGTGGCTCTGAGGCGGAGGAAGCGGCGGGAGCCGGGGGTGATGGGGGAGGAGTCGCTGATGGTGACATCGATGCGGTCGGTGAGGGTGGTGGCGGAGAGGACGCGCGGGTGGGAGAGACCGTCTGTCGAGATCCAGATGGGGGACCATGGGCCGGAGGTGGAGGAGGCGGCCTCGACCTGATAGCGGAGATTGCCTGCGAAGCGGCGGATGGGGAAGGCGAGGGTGAGGTGGGTGGCTCCGGAGATGGGGGTGGTGCCGGGTGTCGGGAGGGAGGATTGATTGGGGGTGCGGGGGTCGCTGAGGAAAGCGAATTCGAGGAGATTGGAGCGGTTGTCGAGGTCCGGGTCGGAGTCCGGGAGGGCGTCATTGCCTGAGAAGTTCTGGAAGGCGAGCCATGGGGCGAACGACTGGTCGACGGTGGCGGTGAAGGAGCGGGAGATGGACTGATTGTCGAGGTCGGTGGCGGTGACGGTGATGAGGGCGGTGCCTGGGCCAGTGGGGGAGAGGAGGAGATTGCCGTCGGTGATGGAGGCGGAGCAGATTTCGGGATTGGCGCTGGAGGCGGAGAAGGAGAGCGGGGCGACGGGGCCGGCGGAGAGGACCTTGACGAGGGAGGCTGGGTCGAAGGCTGGGGGAGGCGGGTTGGTGACCGGGCAGTTGGTGAGGACCCCGTTGGTGGAGGCGTAGCTTCTGATGGGGAGAGCGGCGATGGCGTCGGCTACGGCCATGCCATTGCCGGCGACGCGAGCGAAGACGGTGAAGCCCTCATTCTGGTTGTTGAGGTTGTCGGCGTTGTTGGCGAGACTGATGAAGAACTCGCTGGTGGCGGAGTTAGGGTCCGAGCCGAGTTTGGCCATGGCGACGGTGCCGCGGGCGTTGGTGATTTCGGGTTCGTTGACGATGGTGGGCTGGCGCGGGATGGAAGGAGCGCCTGCTGCGGCTTTGTAGCCGCCGCCTTGGAGGACGAAGCCGGGGATGCTGCGGTGGATGATGGAGTTGGTGTAGTCGCCGCGGGAGATGTAGCCCAGGAAGTTAGTGACGGAGGCAGGGGCGGTGTCCGGGTAGTAGGCGAAGTCGATGGTGCCGGTATTGAAGACGACGCGGGAGGCCTGGGTGACGTCCGGGTCGGAGAAGAAGGCGGCCATGCTGACGGGGGCGGGGGAGGTACCGAAGGCGAGGGTTCGGTCCGGGAGCGTGGATGTGGCGACTGGGGCGACGAGGGCTGGGACCGGTCGGAAGACATTGATGCGGAACTTCTGATTGGCGGTCATGCCGTTGCTGAAGGTGACCGTGATGGTGATGGGCGAGCGGGAAGGGGCGGTGGGGGTGCCGGAGAGGAGCCCGGTGGTTGGGTTGAGGGAGAGCCATGCGGGGAGGCCCGAGGCGGAGAAGGAGGAGATGGTGGCACCGGGGCAGTTGGCGACGACCTGGTGGGAGACGGGAGTATTGACGAGCCCGGAGATGTAGACGGCGCTGGTGATGCGCGGGGGGGCGGTGACGGTGACGATGTTAGAAAATGAAGAGCCTGAGGCGTTGAATGCTTCGACTTGCCATTCGAAGACCGTGCAGGCGGGCCATGAGGTGAGGACGTCGCTGAAGGTTGTGACGTTGGGATTGACTCTGGTGAAGTCGGCGAACGCGCCGGAGGAACCGACGCGGTAGGTGAGGTAGAAGCCATCTTCGTCGGAGGAATTATCGGACCATGAGAGGGCGAGATCGGCGTCCTTCCATGTGAGCTGGAAATTGGAGGGAGCGGCGGGAGGGGCTGCGAAGGCGGCGGGGGCCGTGGTGAGGAAGAGGGCGGCGCAGAGCGAGCGGCGGAGCAGGAGGCGGCTGGGATTCACGCTGAACGGGATAGCATCGGGGCGGGGCGTTTGCCAAGTGTGGAAAGCGGTGGGTGTGGGGTGGGGGGGGGAGCGGCGGATGGGGGAGGCGAAGTGGACGAGGGTGAAGACGCTGGAGAGGGGCATGCAGTGAGGTTTCGATCTGCGGCAATGGATTGATTTTAAGGCGGTCGCAAATGATCCGGAGTCCGTCCACCGGGTAGCGGTCGGGTGCGATCAAGCGCGGGAGATTATTCATTATCTGAAAATCGAGCGTCTATTTTCAGTTGGTGAATTGAATTCCGAACCGCTCCCGATCCAGCACCCTGAGGTGTCCCTTTAAGCAGGGTCACCGGCACCTGCACCTACTTCGTCAGCCGCCGGAATCCGGCCGCGCGAATTCATCAGATAGCTACATGCAATCCGTGCACAATTGCTCCTTCCCTGTCGAACCTGTCCTGAATGATGCTATAAAAGCGGTCATCCTGCTTTTCCCACTTCCGGAACAGCGCAAATGCCACAAGGTCCGCGAGCTGGATCAAGCGCGAAGCCCGGCTATCGATGAAGACGGGCACTTCGCTTAGGTTTCTGAGTACGCCCCATTGGTGCCCCAAGGTGCGAAAATTGTGCGCAAGCTTCTGAAGGGAGGCCTCATGAGAGGATTTGTCGAATAGAATCAGCCCCCGCTGCGTGTCCTGGCGTTTGTGTAGTCTTCCAAGATAACGGTCAAACCGGCTGGTCATCTGCTCGAAGGCATACTCCACGGGATCCCGCGGGGAGACTGCCGCTTTTCTCACCACCGTAGCGAACAGGCGGTTCCCGGGGTGGGAAGCAGTCAGACACGTAAGGGCGTCTTTCATCGCCTGCTCACGCAGCCCCCGGTTGTGCATCTTCCATCCACCGCGCCCCTGAAGCATGGGTGAACCGTGCAGTTCCACGTCTCCCGGATTCGCCGGATCAAACCGAGCCGCAATCTGATCCAGTTCCTTGGCAATCCACCAAGTTTGCCTCTCATAAAGGCTGACTCCGGCCAGAACAAAATACTGGTGCAGCGGATCAGCGGTGTGGCCTGATTCGTCGACGTAGAGCAAGTGCATAAAAAACAGCCAAGGAAGGACTTTGCCTTCGCGGCCTGCATGGGCGGGCCTCTTGACTGTGCTAGACGATACCAGCCGGCTCCGCCCCGTCAAACTGGATTTTCAGCGCCGGCGCCATGGAGTTTCTTCCAAGCGCACGGCGACTATTTCGGGCTGAGAAGATCATCGGATCCGGGAAATTCTTCCCAGTCCGCTGGTTCGAAGGCTGGATCTTCGAGGGTACAGCCTGGCGCGAGTGTGAAGCCGACGCCGCTACCGATCCAGTCGGCGATGGTGCCGGTGGGTTCTGGTGCTGCTGGCGTGATGATGGCGATGACTTTGCCATCGCGGGTGAGTTCGATGGTGAGATCGCCATTTTCCACGAGGGAGAGGTCCGCGTCCGGATGGGCGGTGAACTCGCTGACGGGGATGCTGCGGGTGCTCATGGGCTGGATTGTAGGCCGGAAGGGGAGGGGCGTCAATTTCCGGCGATGAAGGACACCGAGATGATGATGGCGGGTGCGGGTGGGGTGGGTCAGCGGCGGATGGGTGTGGCGAAGTGGGCGGCGACGACGGCGAGGGTGAAGACGCCGGAGAGGGGCATGAGGATGGCTGCGAGGAGCGGGTTCATGAGGCCTGCGAGGCAGAGGCCTGCGGCGGCGATGTTGTAGGTGACGGCGAAGGCGGCGACGCGGTGGACGGCTTTGGCGCGGAGTTTTGCGGTATCGAGGAGGGTGGTGAGGAATTTGAGACTGCGGCCGAGGAAGTAGAAGTCGGCTTTGGCTTCGAGGAGACCCTTATCGACGACTGGGGTGCCGGTGCAGGAGGCGGCGGAGAAGGCTAGGGTATCGTTCATGCCGTCGCCGATGTAGAGCGTGTCGCCGCGGTCGAGGGAGCGGACGACCTGTTCTTTTTCGGTGGGGGTAAGGGAGGCGTGGGAGTTTTGGGGTGGGATGTCGAGTTCAGCGGCGAGGGAGCGGACTTTTTCGGGACGGTCGCCGCTGAGGAGGAAGAGGGAGAAGCCTGATTTCTGGAGGAAGGCGGCCTGGCTGACGGCGTCGGGGCGGACGGCGTCGCGGAAGCGGAGGGCGGCGAGAGGGATGCCGTCGCAGGCGAAGACGGCGTCGGTGCGGGAGTTGGCGGGGGCCGGGGCGAGCCAGTCGGGGCGGCCTAGGGACCAGCGGGCACCCTGGGCGTCGGTGAACCAGACACCCATGCCGGGGATTTCGTTGACTTCGGAGTTAGGGATGGGGTCGAGACGGCCGGAGTTGCCGAGGGATTCGACGATGCTGCGGCTGACCGGGTGGAGACTGTCGAAGGTTAGGGTGAGGAGGGCGCGGCGTGCGTCTGGTTTGAGGGAGGCGAGGGCGTCCGGGTTTTCGAGGACGGGGTTTTCGAGCGTTAGGGTGCCGGTTTTGTCGAAGAGGATTTTTCTGACGCGGAGGAGACGGGGCCAGAAGACCGAGCGGCGGACGAAGACCCCGCGGCGTTCCATGCGGGCGGCGGCGAGGTCGTCGGCCAGGGGGATGGCGACGCCGAGGGCGCAGGGGCAGGAGACGACGAGGACGGAGATCATGACCTGGAGGGCGCGGGCTGGGTCGCCGGAGACGATCCACCATGAGGAGAAGCCGGCGATGGCGAGGACGATGACGATGGCGATGTAGGCGGAGAGGATGCGGTTGAGGAGCGGGTGGCGGGCTTCTTCCTCGCGGGATTCGCGGAGACGGCGGAAGAGGGAAGCGTCCCATGTTTCGAGGGCTTCGAGAAGGAGGGGAGTGCGGCCGATGTTGAGACTGCCTGCGGCGATGCGGCCGCCTGGGGTGATGTGGCGTGGTTCGGCTTCGCCGTTGATGGATTCGAGACTGACGGTGCCGTCGTCTTCCATGAGACGGGAGGCGACGGGGATGACCTGGCCTTGGGGTGAGAGGAAGCGGGAGCCTGGGGTGATGGAGGCGAGCGGGAGCGGTTTGCCTTCGGGGTCGCGGATGGAGTTAGGGTCGAGGGCTTCGCCGAGGAGACGGCCTCTGTTGCGATCGACGGCGGCGGACTGGAGACGGCGGCCGGCGAGCATGAGGAACGTGAAGACGGCGACGAAGTCGAAGTAGAGGAGAGAGTCGGAGTTGAGGAGCCAGCCGGCGATGGAGCCGAGGTAGGCGGCGACGATGCCAGCGGCGATGGGGAGGTCGATGTGGAGGACGCCGCAGCGGAGCCCGCGGATGGCGCGGCCGATGAAGTAGGAACCGCCGGTGAGGACGGCTAGCGTGGCGCAGACCCCGGCGGCCATGGTGAAGATGCCGGCGAGGGCGAAGTCGTTTTCCATGCCGAGGTAGCGGGGGAGGGAGAAGGCCATGGCGTTCATGGCGAAGGCACCGCAGAGCCCGGTGCGGCCGCTGAATTCGTTAGTGACGGTGTTTTCGGCGCCGACTGGGCCGAGGAGGTAACCGAACTGGCGGACCGAGTCGGCGAAGGCGGGGATGTCGCAATTGCCGGGGTTCCATTCGAGGCGGATGCGGCCTGGGTGGGCGCGGACGCTGGCGCGGAGGGCTCCGGGGGTGCGGAGGAAGACCCGTTCGAGGAGCCAGACGCAGCCGACGCAGGAGATGCCCTGGACGGCGAGGTCGAGGGAGGCAGCGCCGTTGGAGGCGGCGAGTTCAGCGGCGTGGGCGGATTCGGTGAGCCATGTGTAGTCGCGTTTCTGGAAGGCGACGGATTTGACTGGTGCGGTGACTTTGGCGCCTTTGAGATTGTAGTACTGGTCGAAGCCGCTGTCGTGGATGAGCTGGTGGACGAAGGAGCAGCCGCCGCAGCAGAATTCGTCTGCTGGTTCGAGGGGATCGAAGTGGGTGCCGCAGTGTTTGCAGAGGTGGTCGGCGGCGGTTTTCATGGGTTAGGGGATGTGGGTGCGGGCGGGTTTTTTTCGGCGTCGCAGAACGGGCAGAAGGCTTCGGGGACGGTGCCTTCGGCGAGCGGTGGTTGAGCGGCGTTGGCTGGGAGGGTTGGCCAGAGCCGGAGGGCGATCATGACGGCACCGGTCAGGGCGACGGCGCGGCGGACGCGGGCCATGGCGGTGGGGCTGAGGCGGTGCTGCCAGATGTGGAATTTGTGTTGGGCGTACCAGAGGAGCGGGACGGTGCCGAGGGCGAAGGCGAGCATGAATTCAGCGCCGCGGATGGCGGAGCCGCTGACGAGGGCGATGCCTGCCATGAGGTAGAGAGGGCTACAGGGCATGAGGGGAGTGGCGAGGCCGAGGGCGAGAGAGCCTTTACGGGCGGGGATTCGGGCCATGCGGAGGCGGGTGCGGGCTGACCATTTGCGGAGGAAGGCCGGGCGCGGGAGTTTGACGTGGAGGCCGAGGGCGATGGCGAAGAGGACGGCGGCGAGGAGCCATGGGAGGACCATGACTGGGGAGTTGGAGATTTTTTCGAGGGGCCAGCGTCCGAGGGCGCCTGCGGTGGCGCCGAGGAGCGTGTACGAGAGCATGCGGCCGGAGTGATAGAGAGCGGCGGCTTTGAGTTGTTCGTCCTCGCCGTCTTTGAGGGACATGAGACTGCAGGCGACGGGGCCGCACATGCCGGCGCAGTGGAGACTGGTGGCGAGGCCGGCGACGAAGGCACCGGCGGCGGTGTTGACGGATTCAATGAGCGGCATGGGAGCGGGCGGTGGGGACGTCGATGTTTTCGGGGGTGTGGTGGGAGGCCCAGACGACGAAGCTGATCCACCATGCGACGAAGAGGACCTTGACGGCGACGATGATGAGCCACGGGCGCTGACGGATGAGTGCTTTCATGGGTGGGGGATTCGGGTGAAGGGTGCTAGGGTTTTCAGTTTTTCATGCCGGAGATGGCGGCGGGGTCGGGGCCGAGGAATTCGATGTCCTTGCGGATGACATCGCCGCCGTTTTCGGGGCGGGCCTCGATGTGGAATTTGAACGGGCCGTGGTAGTCGGCCTGATTGATGGAGAACATGAGGGTCTTCTGGATTTCCTTCTGTGGTTCGAGCCTGACGGATTCTTCCATGCCTGAGACGGAGAGACCGTGGGGTGCTTCCTCGGTGGTCAGGGTGTAGACGTGAGGTTTCTGGTCCTTGCTCATGAGGCGGAGGATGAACTGATTGCGGACGGTGCCGTGGTCGGTCATGTAGGGCATCCCGCGCATGCGAACGAGGCTCATTTCGAAGGTGTGGACGCGAGTCATGGCCCATGTGGCAACGGAAGCGCCGAGGAGCATGAGGCCGGAATAGAGGATGATGCGTGGGCGGACGATGCGGCGTTTCTTGCCGGCGAGACCGTTGAGGGAGTCGTAGCGGACGAGGCCTTTGGGGCGCTGGAGTTTGGCCATGATGTCGTCGCAGGCGTCGACGCAGGCGGCGCAGCCGATGCATTCCATCTGGAGCCCGTTGCGGATGTCGATGCCGGTGGGGCAGACCTGGACGCAGCGGCGGCAGTCGATGCAGTGGCCGTTGGATGGGTCGGCGGCTTTGCCGCGGGGTTCGCCGCGGGATTTGTCATAGCCGATGTTGAGGGTGTCGTCGTCAGTTAGTGCGGACTGGAGCCTGCCGTAGGGGCACATGATGACGCAGAACTGTTCGCGGAACCAGCTGAAGCAGAAGTAGAGGACGCCGGTGAGGGCCATGACGCCGAGGAAGCCGGAGAGGTGTTTTTCCGGGCTCTGGTGCATCCAGCCGTAGAGATTCTGGAGGGAGATGAAGTAGCTGAGGAAGATGTGAGCGATGGCGGCGGCGCAGAGGAGGAAGAGGGCGTGTTTGAGCGTGCGTTTGAAGAGTTTGGCGGGGCCCCATGGGGCGGCGTCGAGTTGTTTGCGGGCGGAGGCGTCGCCTTCGATCCAGCGTTCGATGCGGCGGAAGACGTGGTCGAGGAAGACGGTGTAGGGGCAGGCCCAGCCGCACCAGAGACGGCCGAGGAGGGCGGTGATGAAGAAGAGAGCGAAGCCGAGGCCGCTGATGACGAAGAAGAGGAGCCAGACGTCCTGGACGAGGAGGGTGAGGCCGAGGAGGTGGAAGCGGCGGTTTTCGATGTCGAGGAAGACGGCGGGGTGGCCGTTGATGGGGATCCAGGGGAGGAGGATGTAGACGGCGATGAGGAGGATGCCGGTGAGACGGCGGCCGAGGGTGAAGCGGCCGCTGACGTCTGCGGGGTGGAGGAAGAAGCGCGAACCGTCCGAGTTGATGGTGGTGACGGAGTCGAGGTTCGGGCGTTTGGGAGTGGTGGCCATGGCGGTTTGGGCGGACGGGCCATGACCGGGATTCCGGTGAAGGCATGGTACGGTGGGCCGGGCCGGGGCGAGGGGCTACGCATCCCCTGGGGAGTGCTGTGCAATTTCTGCGGTGGGAAGGCACAAGATTGGGCTTGTTCCGGGGCTGAATTTCCTGGCAGGTGAGGGGATGGAATCTGTGCTGCTGATGAAGGGTGGTGACTGGTGCCGGGCCGTGCGGGCGGCGTCGGCCGGGATGGCGGTAGTGATGCTGGTGAGTGGCTGCGGGGTGTATGGAGCGGCGATGACGCGGAGTCAGCGGGTGCTGAGCCAGCGGAGGGTGCCGAGTCTTGAGGAACTGGAGCGTGCAGAGCCCGAGCGGGGTCGGGCGATTCGGAAGGCGGTTAGCCGGACCGGGTTGTTGCTGGAGCATGCGAAGGTAGGCAGCGTTTCGGGGTCGCTGACGGAGCATGAGATGAAGTTTGAGGTGAGCTGGAAGAATGAAGCGAAGGGTGCGCTGAGTGCTGCGGTGCCGATCACGCGGGACGGGTATTTTCTGACGGCGGCGCATTGTGTGAACATGGAATCGCTGACGCTGGTGGCCTTTGATGCGAAGCGGAGGCTGGTGAATCTGCCGGCGCGGGTGGTGTGGAAGGGGGAGGAGGCGGATCTGGCGCTGGTGCATGCGGAGATGCGGCCACTGGAGCCATTCAGGCTTGCGGATGGGAGAGCGATTCCGGTGGGTACCCGAGTGGTGATTGCGGGCTGGTCAGGAGCGATTAAGAACACAGCGCCGCCACTAGCGGCGGGGCGGGTGAAGCAGGTTACTGGGTGGCGTCGGGAGGAGGCGTCCGGGGCGGTGTGGTGCGACGTGGAGCATGATGCGCCGCTGAATCAGGGGGACAGCGGGGGGCCGTTGCTGACGCTGGATGGCGGGCTGGTGGGGATCAACAGCCTGCTGGGGTTTGAGTTCGGCGGGATGTGGCGGGCGCTGCTGGGGATTTCGGGGGCGCTGGATCAGCCGTTTGCGGGGTACAATGGGCTGGCAGTTTGTCCGGATGCGGGATGGGTCATGCGGATGGTGGAAGCGGACCGGGCGAAGGTGCGTTGAGTCGGTGGTATCGGGAAAATCACTATGTCGATTCAGGGTGGTCCTGAATTGAATTGGATGGAGTTAGGGTGTATGAAGGAAAGATGAAAAGATTTTCGATGCTGCTGCCGGTAGATTGGCGAGCTGCGTTGAAGCGATTCGGGCGTGACAACAAACAAGCGAACGAACGATGATCGATAGCCTTGGTTTACCGGTATTGGGCTCAGGTGGGATCGTGGAGTGTGCCGTCCTGCCAGGGGGCGGAGTCGGGCTGATTCAGGCGGGGTGCGCGAAACTGGGGAGGCCTGCGATGGCAGCGGTGGTGGCTTTTGCCGGGATGGCCGGGATGGCAGGAGCGCCGGTGAGCAACATTATCTGAGCTGGGACATGAAAATTGCC
>Ga0315899_10007359_pt1 | contig 11823 bp, 9 predicted proteins | sample LakEriMetagenome_2_FD_203518 | JGI IMG/M metagenome (GOLD analysis project Ga0315899, IMG submission 203518) | Freshwater fungal communities from buoy surface, Lake Erie, Ohio, United States - Buoy 4 MA112 | ecosystem: Environmental > Aquatic > Freshwater > Lake | place: USA: Lake Erie, Ohio... | reverse complement strand
GTTTAGTCGTAGGATGCGTTAGCAACAGCGTAACACCTTGAAATCTGACGACAAACTATGGTCACCACCGCCCTAAATTTTCCTGATATTTCCTGCTTTCGTGCCTTAGCCAATGCCCTGCAAAACCTACCGCCAGCAAACTTCTGGACGACAGCTTATGATACCAAAGCCGATGTTCTTTAATTTAACAACCGGCGATCGCCCGTCCCCGCCTACGACAGTGAACTAACAGATGACGACATCATAAAAGCTTTTGAAAAAGTTGGATTTCGTATTAATCAGACAGGGCAAAATTGTTGCCCAAGGCGATCCCAACCCGCTCAAGCAAAGGCTGATGTCAACGACAAGACCGCCCACGGGGGAAAGTTAGGCCAAATTTAACTTAACCACCCTGTTTTCAAGCCCGGTAACAGCGGCGCAAAAGCCTGGAGTTTTTCAAAGCGGTCTTCCCGTACTTGATACATCATATTGATCAAATCGTCAGCATTGGGGGCCGCCATAATCTTATCTTTGACCTCAGCAAAACCATCATCCAAAATTTGATTGGCGATCGCCAGGTCGTCAGTGGCGAGGAGTTGTTGATGTAATGCCCCAAATTCCGTACGTAACAATTGACTGTCCGGGGTTTGGGGGAAGGCCGCCACCATGTCTCCTAAGGCTTGGCGCAGTTGCTGGAGTTCAATTTGATCCGCCTGTTTCGTTGGGACGGCGACTTGGGTTTGACTAATTGTCGGAGCTTCTAAGGCTGTGTAGCTGTAGCCCGTGGGGGCTTCCGTAGCGGGCATAAATAGCGTAAACGCCGAGACAACAAAACAACCAACACACATAAAATTAAAGTCTCCTGTCAATAATGAAAATGCAGAATAGCCAAACGTTAACGATAATAATTGAGAATTTTATATCGTTGTTTTGACAATTAAGTTTTTGCTACTTTAACAAAAATAGTCGGCAATGGTGCGGCGTTTCTTGATTAGCCTAATTTAAGGAACCATCATGCCATTAATCACATCCTGCACGACACTTGTAATAGGAACGGCTACCAAAATTCCTAAAATTCCCGCAATTTTGCCCCCAATCATTAAGGATAATAATATCCACACGGGATGCACCCCAGTAAAGCCGCCTAAGAGTCGAGGGGCTAAGCCATTTTCCACAATTTGATCCACCACCGTGGCGATCGCCAAGACCTTGATCCCCAACCAAAAACTTTTTAAAGCCGCAATAATACTAATGATGACAATACTAGCCCCGCCACCAAAGGGAAAGAAGGCCATTACCCCCACAAATAGGCCAAATAACAATCCTAAAGGGACTTGAAAGAGAGTAAACGCCACAATCAAACTGCTCCCCAATAACGCGGCAACCGTGGCTTGACCAATGTAGTAATTTTGAAAACTCCGCCGTAGGGTTTGGCGCAGGGGATGACGCCAGGGGAGGGGCAACCAACGGAAAATTCCATGCCAAAAAATCTTCCCTTTGAGCAGTAAATAAATGGTCATGATCAAGATAAAACCGGCTTCTAATAATCCTCCCGCTGTCCAAATTAATAAACCCAATAATTGCCCGGTAATAGTTTGTAATTGCTGGGGAAATTGGGAGGAAAGTTCTTTAGCCCAGAGGCGAAAATTGGTGGGCAATTCCCAGGCTCCGGTGAGTTGATCTAATTTGCTTAAATGTTGATTGCCTAAATGTCCGAGTTGGGGTAGAAGCAGAAAAACTTGATTGAGCTGATCAATTAAACGGGGAATAATCAAGAGGGCGATCGCCGCTAACAATAACGCTGCTGTGCATAAGACAATGGTCACCGCATAGGGCAATTTCAAACGGGGATAACGTTGCAACCACCGCACCGGATAACCCAAAATAAAGGCGGCCAAGTTAGCGATGACAAAAATGCGAATGGGGGATTGGAAATAATTCAAAATCTGCAATAAAACCCAACCATTCAGCAAAAGAATCGGCAAAGCAAAGCTAGCGACAAGCCACCTTTGGGTCGAAGCGGAAACACGGGGCCAAGTCATGCCGAGTCCTGTGGAAAAATTTACTGATTTAATTATTCAATGAAGATTGAATCTACGCCAGCCTACAACCTTTTTTTAGTTTAGGGAGATTAATTTGATTGACCTAATCCCCACAAAATGATTAATTGTACAGCTCGTTCAGTGCCCTTAGGCGATCGCCAGTGAAGATCACAATAGCTGGGACAAGGAAAGCACTTCATCATTATTATGCGTTAATAAATAATCTAAAAAGGTTTGGGCAACAATAGAGAGTTGTTTACCATTGGGATAGATAATATACCAATGTTTTTTAATGGGAAATCCATCCACATCTAATACCGCTAACGGCCCATCAAGTCCTTCCAAAATTAATGAATAAATGGAGAGAATAGAGAGTCCTAACCCCCCATAGACAGCCTGTTTAATCGCCTCATTATTACTAATTTCCATTTCTACATTCATTGTTAGTCGATTTTCTGCTAAAAATTCCTCCACCGCCATGCGTGTACCCGATCCCGATTCCCGCATAATCAAGGGTTCTTGCATGAGCTGATCGAGGGAGATCTTTTTTTCCTTAACAAGGGGATGGGAACGGGGGGCGATCACCACCAAAGGATTATCTAAAAAGTGGCGAATATTAATATCTAAATCCTTAGGAGGTTGTCCGATGAAATATAAGTCGTCTTGATTGTTGGCTAAACGCTCTAAGATTTGTTGACGATTACCAATTTGTAAGGAAATTTTAATGCCTGGGTAGTGTTGTCGAAATAGCCCCAATAAGCGAGGCACAAAATATTTTCCGGTGGTGATGGTGGCGAGGCGTAAATGACCTTTTTTCATGCCCTGGAGAGCGGCGATCGTCTCCTGTAACTGATCCAGACACAGTGAAATATTCTCACTTGCTTGCAAAACGGCGCGTCCTGCTTCGGTCAAAAAAATTCGCCGCCCAATTTGTTCATAGAGGGGAACCCCGATCGCCTTGGTGAGTTGCTTCATCTGCTGGGACACGGTGGGCTGGGTCAAAAATAACTCATCCGCCGCCTTAGTAAAACTTCCCGTCTTGGCGATCGCCGCAAAAACCTCCAACTGATGCAGAGTGGCTTGCTTACTCATCATTTTTTCCCTCGTTCGTCTTTTTCGATAGATAGCTTCTATCCATTGTCTCTCCCTGCGGTCGTTATTTGGATAGATAGCTTCTATGAGTTTTATGCAAAAAATGAGCTTTATCTATTTTCAGGTTTCCTTAATAATTAGAGCAATCAACTCCCCATTGATTAGTCATCGAGCCAGGAGGGGCAAGTCCCTAAATTTCCTAGCACTGACATCAGCGGTTGGGGACTTTAAACAACGATAGAGGTTTCGACTTTTATCTCCGGGGACAACCCCTTCTTTTTTATAGATTCCGTCTATTGATTATTTATGAACTCACTGAGCCGACGAAAATTTATGATCACAGCCGGTCTGGCAGCCGGTAGCTCAGTCTTCCTGAAAGGGTGTCTGGGCAATCCCCCTGAAACCACCGGATCGGGGGGCACCGTTAGCCCGGCAGAGGGAACTACTCCCATACAATTAACCCCGGAAACGACTCCAGAAACCACCGCCATTAAGTTGGGTTTTCTTCCCATTTTTGAAGCGGCCCCCCTGATCATTGCCAAAGAAAAAGGCTTTTTTGCCAAATACGGCATGACCGATGTAGATGTTTCCAAGCAGGCCAACTGGGGTTCCGCTAGGGATAACGTCGAAATCGGTGCAGCGGGGGGTGGCATTGATGGGGGGCAGTGGCAAATGCCGATGCCTTATCTGATCAGCGAAGGTCTAATCACCAAAAACAATGTCAAAGTTCCCCTGTACGTGCTAGCCATGCTCTCTACCCAAGGGAACGGGGTGGCGATCGCCAAAAGTCAGGTCGGGAAAAACATTGGTTTAGACACCAGCAAAGCTAAGGACTACATCACGGGCTTAAAGGCTTCAGGAAAACCCTTCCGGGCCGCCTACACCTTCCCCAAAGCCAACCAAGACTTTTGGATTCGCTACTGGCTTGCCGCTGGGGGAATCAACCCCGACCAGGATGTCAGTCTGATGACCGTGCCCGCCGCCCAAACCGTGGCCAACATGAAAACCGGCTCCATGGAAGGATTTAGTACCGGCGATCCTTGGCCAGCGCGGATTGTCAAAGATGACATTGGCTTTATGGCCGCCCTCACCGCCGAAATTTGGCCGTCCCACCCCGAAGAATATTTAGCCATTCGGGCCGATTGGGTAGATAAAAACCCCAAAGCCACCAAAGCTATTTTGAAAGGCTTAATGGAAGCCCAACAATGGTGCGACAAACAGGAAAACCGCAAAGAATTGTCCCAAATTCTCTCCACCGCCAAATACTTTAACGTTCCAGCCACGATTTTAGATCCGATGTTAATGGGCAATTACGTCATGGGGGATGGCAAACCCGATATTAACGATTACACCAAAGCCGTTCAATATTGGAAAACTGATAAAGGCAGTGTTTCCTATCCCTATAAGAGCCTCGATTTGTGGTTCTTAACAGAAAGCGTCCGCTGGGGCTTCTTACCTCAAAATACTCTGGATACGGCTCAAACTTTAATTGATAAAGTTAACCGTTCTGATCTTTGGAAAGCAGCAGCTCAGGAGGCAGGTATCGCGGCGGCAGATATTCCCACCAGCGATTCCCGTGGGGTTGAAACCTTCTTTGATGGGGTAACCTTTGACCCAGCAAACCCGAAGGCTTACTTAGAGAGTTTGAAAATCAAAAAAATGGCTTAGGCTCTAATCTCAAAAAAGACACTTGAGCCTTGACTACCTAGCTTGTCGGCTTTAATGACATTCGTTGACTAATCACTTCCGATTGAGGAGCAAAACAATGACTATTAGTATCAAAAAAAATCGACCCGCCCCGAATGGTTTAAATAAGTTTTGGCGTAAATATTCCGGCAACATTGTCCCCCCTATTTTAGGAATTTTAGGTTTTCTGATTTTGTGGCAATTGGCCGCTGTAACGGGCTTAATTAAATTACCCCCACCGACGGATTTGATTACCAATGAGCGGACACGGGTTTATTTGATGTATCCCTTTTTTGACCGGGGAGGCACCGATGTGGGGCTATTTTGGCAAGCCATGGCCAGTTTACAACGGGTATTAATTGGTTACAGTTTGGCGGCCGTTGTGGGTATTGGTTTAGGGATTTTAGTGGGGTTGAATACCTTTTTAAATAAAGCCCTTGATCCCTTGTTTCAATTTTTACGCACCGTTCCCCCCTTAGCTTGGGTTCCCTTGGCATTAGCCGCCCTTCAACAAAACCAACCCGCAGCGTTATTTGTTATTTTCATTACCGCCGTTTGGCCAATTTTAATTAACACGGCAGTAGGCGTTCAACAAATTCCCCAGGATTACATTAATGTGCGGAAGGTATTGCGTCTTTCTCCTAATAAATTCTTTTTCAAAATTCTAATTCCCTCGGCATTGCCCTATATCTTTACAGGTTTACGGATTGCCATTGGCTTAGCTTGGTTGGCGATTATTGCAGCGGAAATTGTTATGTCAGGTATTGTTGGTATTGGCTTCTTTATCTGGGATTCCTACCAAAATAATTACATCAGCGACATTATTCTGGCGTTGATTTATATCGGAGCAATTGGTTTGATTCTTGACCGCTTTATGGGGTTCTTACAATCTCAAATTGTTAAGGAATAGTCTACTTGATGTTGGGTAAAGGTGATTTGAGTTGATCGAGATAAATTTGCCCAACCGATTGAATAGTTTGATTTCCCGGCTTTAACTACAAATCAGATTTTCTAGGAAGATTGATTTTGTTTTGTCCATGACCTTTGTTTGATCGGATTTTTTTAATAGGAGTAATGTTATGAGTGTTTTTGTTGCTGTTGATAATATTGATAAAGTCTTTAGCCTATCGGGGGGCGGGGAATATCTTGCCCTGAAAGGCATTGATTTAGAAATTAAAAAAGGAGAATTTATTTCCTTAATTGGTCACTCTGGTTGTGGCAAGTCAACCCTTTTAAATATGATTGCGGGTTTAGATTTACCCTCTACAGGGATTGTCACCCTAGAGGGACAACGGATTCAACGCCCTGGCCCCGATCGCATGGTGGTGTTCCAAAACTATTCCCTGCTGCCTTGGTTGACGGTACGGCAAAATATTGAGCTGGCGGTGAACGAAGTGTTGGCGGGGTTGTCGGATTCGGAGCGTCGTCAGGTGATTGAGGAGCATATTGATCTGGTGGGGCTGCGCCATGCGGTGGATAAACGACCCAATGAATTGTCCGGGGGGATGAAACAACGGGTGGCGATCGCCAGGGCATTGGCTATTCGTCCCAAGGTATTACTGTTGGATGAACCCTTTGGGGCGTTGGATGCCTTGACACGGGGGAATTTGCAGGAACAGTTAATGCGGATTTGTGAGGAATATCAGGTTACGTCGGTGATGGTGACCCACGATGTGGACGAAGCGGTGTTATTGTCTGACCGGATTGTGATGCTCACCAATGGCCCCGGCTCAAAAATTGGCGGCATTTTAGAGGTGGATATTCCCCGCCCCCGCAAACGCATGGAGGTGGTCAACCATCCCAGTTACTACAGTCTCCGCAGTGAGATTATTTATTTCCTCAACCAACAAAAACGCATCAAGAAATTACGGGCCAAAAAAGTGACGGCGATCGCCCGCCATGGTCTCGAAAAAGTCAACTTGGAATTAGGGTATGTACCCCTCGTCGCCTGTGCGCCCCTCGTAGTAGCCAAGGAAAAGGGCTTTTTTGAAAAGCATGGCCTGGATGAAGTAACCCTAGTGCGGGAAACCAGTTGGCGGGGCATCGTGGACGGCATTGCCGGGGGTTATCTCGATGCAGCCCAAATGCCAGCAGGAATGCCCACCTGGTTAACGGCCGGAGGTAACCAAAACCAATCCCTCCCCGTGGTTAGTGCTTTAACCATGACCCGCAATGGTAACGCCATTACCCTCAGCCGAAGCCTGTACGAAAAAGGCATTTATACCGCCGCTGATTTTCGTGAGCTTTTGTTAGCGTCCGACGGCGAACCCCACACCCTGGGCATGGTGCATCCTTCCTCTATGCATAACCTTTTATTGCGCTATTGGTTAGCCGCCCATGATATCAACCCCGACCAAGATGTCAACCTCAAAACCATTCCCCCCGCCCAGATGGTGGCCGATCTCAAAGCAGGAACCATTGATGGTTATTGTGTTAGTGAACCCTGGAATCTCCGCGCCTCCATGGAAGGGGCCGGGTTTAGCATCGCCACTGACCTAGAAATTTGGCAAGGCCATCCCGGTAAAGTACTGGGAGTGCGGGAAGATTGGGCGATCGCCTACCCCAACACCCACGTTGCCCTGGTTAAAGCCCTCTTAGAAGCCTGCGCCTACTGTGCTGATCCCAACCATGAACCGGAAATTCGGGAATTGTTGGCCGGTCGTCAATACCTCAGCACGAACATTGACTACATTCACCTCGGCGATCCCGAAGGCCGTACCTGTAGCCTCGGTAACCCCGTTGATTATTCCCACCATCTTTTGTTTGGCGACCAAATTAATCGTCCGATCCGCACAGAACACCTGTGGATGATGACCCAAATGGCCCGCTGGGGAGACATTCCCTTCCCCCGTAACTGGGTAGAAATCTTAGAACGGGTCTGTCGCGTCGGGGTATTTAGCACTGCTGCACGGGAATTGGGCTACGAAGTCAATTACCAACGGCAACCGATCGCCCTCTTTGATGGCGAGCAATTTAACGCCGAAGATCCCATTACTTATCTCAATCAAACTGAGATCCACAATAATTTCACCGTTGCCGAAGTACATCTCAGCAACCCTAATCCGAGCCTAGTAATGGCCTAACATCAAACCCCCCAGGCCCTTTGATGTCAGCGTTTGGGGGACAAACTCGATTCTTGTCTTTACTTGACCCTATGGAGAGTTGTGACCGATGCAAACCTTAACTTCTAACCAGCCGATGACCCCCGTAATTGATGCCCCAGCCACCCCCTTTGTCGTTATTGAAGGGGTTTCCAAAGTTTATCCCACACCCCGCGGCCCCTATACCGTCCTTGAAGATGTCAATCTCACCGTTAACGAAGGGGAATTTATTTGTGTGATTGGCCACTCCGGTTGTGGTAAATCGACCCTGTTAAATATGGTGTCTGGTTTTGCCTACCCCACCGATGGTTCCGTCACCGTCCAAGGCAAACAGGTCACCGAACCCGGCCCCGATCGCATGGTCGTGTTCCAAAACTATGCCCTATTGCCCTGGTTAACCGCTTTTGAAAACGTTTATCTCGCCGTTGATGCGGTTAATCCCAACAAATCCGAAGCCGAAAAACGGGCGATCGTCAAGGATCACCTCGCCATGGTCGGTCTTACGGAAGCCATGGACAAAAAGCCTCCCCAAATTTCCGGCGGTATGAAACAACGGGTCTCCATTGCTCGGGCTTTGGCCATTCGTCCCCAGGTCTTAGTGTTGGATGAACCCTTTGGGGCGTTGGATGCCATCACCAAAGAGGAGTTACAGGAAGAACTACTGCAAATCTGGAATGACCACCGCTGTACGGTGTTGATGATCACCCATGACATTGATGAGGCTTTATTTTTAGCCGATCGCCTGGTGATGATGACCAATGGCCCCCACGCCAACATCGGCGAAATCATGACCATTCCCTTCCCCCGTCCCCGCGATCGTGACCGCATCATGGAAGATCCTCAGTACTATCAATTACGGAACTATGCCCTCGACTTTCTCTATAATCGGTTTGCCCACGATGATGATGCCGCTTAAGGGTTAACCGCTTCCCCCAGTTCTTAGCAACGTACTTTTCCCTGATCGCCTTAAATCATGATGGTGATCGGGTTTTTTTATGGTTGACAATTCCAAACTGCCCTCCCAAAAATTTCTCCCCAGGGGACCCTAACGCATGGGTCAGTTTAAGCTGGCGGATATGGGGTAGACTTGACCATAAACGTTTCCAGACCGATGATTTCCTATGCTCGGTGGTCAGTATTATCTCATTGCATTTGTGTTGGCGGTGATTGTGGTTTGGTTTATGACCCCTGTAATTAATCATTGGGGTCGTAAAGCGGGCTACGTTGATCAGCCCAATGCCCGAAAGATGCATAATCGCCCCATGGTGCGTCTTGGGGGCGTTTCCATTTTTTTCGGCAGTATGGTTGCCTTGTTGGTGGTGTGGTGGTTGGGGGCGTTCGGTGTGATGCTCCCCAAGGCGGAGTGGGAAGTGTGGGGGGTGGTGTTTGGTGGTATCGCCTTTTTTGGCATTGGTTTATTTGACGATCTATTTGATCTCAGTCCCTTTTCCCGATTACTCGCCCAAGTGGCGATCGCCTCAGTGGTGTGGAATATGGGGGTGCAGATTAATTTTTTGACCCTGCCATTTTTGGGCAATCTTTTACAACTGGATGTGTTTAGCTTACCCATTACCGTTATTTGGTTAGTGGGATTAGCCAATGCCATTAACTGGATTGATGGACTGGATGGATTAGCCGCAGGGGTCTGTGGTATTGCAGCGGTGGTGCTATTTGTGCTCTGCCTGTTCATGGATCAATCCGCCGCCGCCTTAATTGCCGTCGCGTTAGCCGGGGGAGCATTGGGCTTTTTGCGCTATAACTTCAACCCGGCCCAAATTTTTATGGGGGATGGGGGCGCCTATTTTATGGGTTTCACCTTGGGCGGCGTGGCGGTAATTGGTTTAGTCAAAGTTGCAGCCGTCACAACGGTTGCAGTCACAGCGGTTTTATTACCCTATCTGGTGTTAGCCGTACCAATTTTAGACATGTCGGTGGTCATTTTTTCCCGTTTGCTCAAAGGAAAATCCCCCTTCAAAGCGGACAAAGGTCATCTCCACCATCGTTTGATTAATGCGGGCATTTCCCACCGCTTAACGGTTCTATTTATTTATGCCTTAACCCTTTGGGCCGGCAGTTTAGCCCTGGGTTTTTCTAATATTCCCAGTGGTTGGGGCTTTGCCATTGGCGCAACGTTTTTGTTGATTTATCTGGGGTGGCAGGTGTGGCGCAATAGTCGCAAGGTGGAAGAGTAGGGCTATCCCAAAGGGTGAGAGACTGGGAATAGTGCCCTCAACAATAATTACCGTTTTTCGTCCCCAGCAATGTCCACCGATTACCTCGAAAGAATTCTCAAAGCTCGCGTTTATGATGTTGCCATTGAATCACCGTTGGATTTTGCGGCGAGTTTATCTAAACGATTAGGCAATCGAGTTTACTTTAAACGGGAAGATTTACAGCCGGTTTTCTCGTTTAAATTGCGGGGCGCTTATAACAAAATGGCCCAATTATCGCCGGAATTACTCAAAAAAGGGGTGATTGCGGCATCAGCGGGGAATCATGCCCAAGGGGTGGCGTTAGGGGCGTCTAAGTTGGGCACTAGGGCGATTATTGTGATGCCGGAAACGACTCCCAAAGTAAAGGTGGATGCGGTGAAGGCCAGAGGGGGCGTGGTGGTGTTACAGGGGGAAACCTACGATGATGCCTATGCCCATGCGCGGGAATTGGAAGCAGAAAAGGGCTTGACGTTTATCCATCCCTTTAATGATCCCGATGTGATCGCCGGTCAGGGCACTATTGGCATGGAAATTTTGCGGCAATATCAACAACCCATCGAGGCAATTTTTGTGGCGATCGGGGGTGGAGGTTTAATTGCGGGGATTGCGGCCTATGTCAAACGACTTTACCCAGAGATTAAAATCATTGGCGTGGAACCGAAGGATGCGGATGCCATGCGCCAATCTTTACAGGCGGGAAAACGGATCAGACTAGAGCAAGTGGGGTTATTTGCCGATGGGGTAGCGGTGCGGGAGGTGGGGGATTTAACCTTTCCCCTGTGCCAGCAATACGTCGATGAAATTTTGCTGGTGGATACCGATGATACCTGTGCGGCCATTAAGGATTGTTTTGAAGATACTCGCTCTATTTTGGAACCGGCCGGGGCCTTGGCGATCGCCGGCTTGAAGCAGTATGTAGCGCGGGAAAATTGTCGGGATAAAACCCTAATGGCGATCGCCTGTGGGGCCAACATGAATTTTGATCGGTTGCGCTTTGTGGCAGAACGGGCAGAATACGGCGAACAACGGGAAGCGATCTTTGCTATCACCATACCTGAAGCCAGGGGTAGTTTAAAGAAATTTTGTGAATACCTCGGACGACACAACATTACCGAATTTAGTTACCGCATTGCCGAAGGCAGCAACGCCCACATTTTCGTCGGCATTCAAATCCAAAATCGCAGTGAAGCTTCCCAATTAGCCCAAATCTTTACCAGCAAAGGATTCAAAACCCTCGATTTAACCGACGACGAATTGACCAAATTACATCTGCGGCACATGGTTGGCGGTCGTCCCCCCCAAATCACCCAAAGCGCCGATCAACAAGAATTACTCTACCGATTTGAATTTCCTGAACGTCCCGGCGCCTTAATGAAATTCCTGGGTTGTATGAACCCCGCCTGGAACATTAGTCTATTTCATTATCGTAACCACGGCGCAGATTATGGCCGCATTGTAGTGGGAATGCAGGTTCCTCGGTCAGAAATGGACGATTGGCAAGGATTTTTAAATAATTTGGGTTATCGTTATTGGGATGAAAGCCAGAATCCGGTTTATCAATTATTTTTGCAGTAAACAACGATTTTTTCCAACAGAGTTCATCTTTTCTCGCTTTAAACAACGGTTTCAGGCTGTTGTTTCCAGGGTTGCACGAAGGTTTCCGCCAGGGCGATCGCCTGTTGGAGTAAATCAGGATAGGTTTCCAGGTAT
>Ga0315899_10007357_pt1 | contig 11825 bp, 18 predicted proteins | sample LakEriMetagenome_2_FD_203518 | JGI IMG/M metagenome (GOLD analysis project Ga0315899, IMG submission 203518) | Freshwater fungal communities from buoy surface, Lake Erie, Ohio, United States - Buoy 4 MA112 | ecosystem: Environmental > Aquatic > Freshwater > Lake | place: USA: Lake Erie, Ohio... | reverse complement strand
CCGGATACCGTCAAACACGGTCTCATCGGATTGCATTCCAGTTGGAGTAGCAATCGACTGAGCTTCCAGCAACTGCAAGCGCGGTCTGCCGCTATCACCTTTTGTTAGGAGAATAAAGCTCTCACCGTCAAAGAACCAACCGCGAGCGGCTTGAGACATCAACGTGCCAAACGATTGGCGAGAGCTAATGTCGGGATATCGGGACCAGATATCCCAATACTTCTTAGCTTTGAGATTCCAATCTGGATCGCTTGAAGCCGGTTGAACTGAGAAATTGGAACCAACAGTGTAAGACTCAAACAAGTCTCCCAATCTGTTCATTATCGCGTTGTTCTGTTCAAAGAACCGCGATTTGCGCACAATGGCTTGACGGGTCGAACTGGTTACGTCAAAGCGAGCCGAAGTGTAAGACGTATCGAGATACGAACGACGCAGCGACTGACCGGCTCCTTCGTACTTGTTAACGGGAGAAGGAAACAGTTTGTTGGCTATGGTTTGCAGGATTCCCATTAGCTCATTCGAGTTGTGGCTTCACGCCTAAATTGCGTGAAATCCCCATAATACCGAGTGGTTGCAACAAGAACACTACCAAGCATCTTGTTGTAAATCTGGAGATCGGACGGACTAGTAATGCCATCTCCATTGAGCAGAACCACAGCGTAATCGTAATCGCTTAGCAGTGATTCCCACATTTCCAACATCTCTCCAGCGGAAGCGGAACCTTTTCCGGGTTCAGCGAACTCAACCGAAACGTCAGAACTGGAAGTGCTGCGGACTAGCTGACCAGACTCCAGAGTGTTAGCTGCAACAGTAAGCTTTGCAGTCAAAGCTTGAAGCAAAGTCAAAGCACCAAGACTTGCGTATGTAGTACGCAAATATGAACGCTTTGTTGCTACGGTGTAAGTCACCACTGACGGGGACTATTCACACAGCGGTCTCAGTGTCAAGCGGTAGCAGTTTACGCTGTGCTGGATCTTAGGTCGTTCCATAACATCACCATTGCTAATTGCATGATCTCGCAATCGTGCAAATGGTCAGGCCAGCGAGTGTTTCGCTTAAACCACAAGTGTTTGATTCGACCGGAGCGGTTAGCGGTTGGCTTCAAAACGTGAGAGTCCAAGTGCTTCCAGTATGTATCAGAATCTGCCGCAAATGCTCCCTCAGCCTCAAGCGGTGCTGGTAAGCTGCAAACGGTCCATTGGTTAGTTTCCGATCCCTTACGGAGCCGCTGGAGAACGTCCCGCATATGCTCAGTATCAAAGACAAGCAGCGGCTGGACGACATCGGTACGCATTGACGTTGAGGTCGTGATTCCGAAGGGATGGATCGAGCCGGTCTTGGAAGTGAACCGCGCACCAGTCTCTCGACCTTTCATCGGCAACCAACCGATCAACATTGGCTTCCGTAGACCTCCCTCTGGTGGGTAGCGCAAGCCGCAGGGATAGGTTATCGGAGAGTTGCTGAGTTGAGAAAACTCCGCGCAAGCATCGTACACCGCTTGCGTGTTGTAACCGGAGTCAATCCCAACATCCATGTCATGGACTTTGTAATGCAGTTGAATGCGTCGCAGAGCGGCAAAATCATCAGCATGACCAGCCGCAACCAGTCTTGAGTTTCCGCCGGACCATTCGCGGCAGACCCACCACAAGAACGGAGCAGCGGCTTGTACGTCAGCGGTAAGGTAGCGTCTGGCTTCGGGCATCTCAGCATCCGAGACCACTTCGACACGCTCCTGTTGGGTCTCTTGGTTTTCCCACGGCTCCGACAACATTCCGTTGATGAATCCCTGCAACCCCATCATTGAAGACTTCGCTTCCAAAAATGCGACCGCGAGATTTCCCCAAGTGCATTTTCGATCCGGTGAGTAGAGAGACGATAGATGGTAAGAGCGGACACTCGGGAGGCTCGCTTTGTTCTCAGCGATCCAGCGACCATGACGTAATGCGGCAACCTTCTGGCTGTCGGTAATCTTCCCCTGACAAAGCTGGCAGACGTAGTGGGCAGAAGTCCGTATCTGCTGCCAATCGGGTCTTCCCTCTTCGGTCTTGGCATTGTCCCAAGTGACTTGTCGCCACTCTAGTTTGATCGGCTCTTTACAGTGCGGACACGGGATGTAGAAGCGTCGCTGGTCTCCGCGAAGATACCGCTGCCAGATTCGTCCCTCTGAGGTCGTCGGAGTGCTAGTGAAAAACGCTTTGGAGCTTGAAAACGCTTTGAGACGCTGCTCGGCAAGATCCAGAGCGTCAGCTTCCTTTGCGGTTGCATCAGCAAATTTGTCCACCTCATCCCCAACCAGAATGCGGACGGGTCGAGACGCTAGATTTGCCGGTGAGTTGGAGCCGACAAAGGTCAGCGTGCATCGGTCAAATTGCTGCTCAAGATTGGTGATCTGGTCCTTATCAGTTGGGAACCGCGCAACCATTGCCGGTGAGTCTTCCAGCATTGGCAACCAGCGTGACTTGGAGAAGCTGCGAGCGAGATTCTCACTCGGCATCAACCACAGCGCGGGACTTGGTTCAACGTCGATGGACCAAGCCAGACCAGCCATCAACGTTGTCGTCTTACTGGTTTGACTTCCCCAACAGAGCGTGACCTCAGAGACTGCCGGATCTTTCCAGCACTCAAGCGGCTCGCGGCAATATGGACGAACAGCGGTTGAGAAAGGTCCGGGGTGTTCAGTCTGACGCTGACTTAGAGACAGGTTAGCTTCTGCCCACTCAACCACAGACTGCCGTGGAGTTGGTCGCCAGAGTTGCCGTCTGAACTCTAGGATTTCAAGCTCTAGGTCTGTCATCAGTAAAGCTCCTCTGGAATCTGACCGCTCTTAATCTGGTAGTGAGCGGCTCCAGTCATATCAATCAGAGCCATACGCTCAGTGCGTCCGTTAACCGTTTTGTCGGTGGCTTGGTGATTAGCCGCCCATGTTGCGTTGCGGTTGAAGATTTCAACCATCAACACTGAGTCGTCAGAATGAAGGTGGAGAATTCCAAAGAATGGAAGCTTAGTATGCTTGGAAACCTCAAGTGCCGCTTGAAGCTTTGACCAAGAGAGCATCCAGCGGTTGCCGTAAGTGGTCTGGAGCTTGGTCAGACCGTAATTCCGAGTCTTGACCTCATAGCTTCCGACAATGATTCCTTTGGCTGGATCGTGGATGAACCCGTCAATGCGGGATGGCTCATCGTTGGAGATACCTAAGAACTCAAAGCCGGTTTGACGCTCGATAGCTTTGAGCGCAATCCGGTTCTGTCGGAGTGCTTCAATACCGGCTGGAGTCTGGCAGTTTAGGAATTCCGTCATTCAATTTCCAAGTTCATTTGGTTTTCATCGTATCTCAATCCAGACAGCCAATCCAAAACTGCTGGAAACTTTGATGGGTCTGACGGGTCTCGAAACCAACCTGTTCCATCGACAGACTCAACACCTAAGTCTTGGCAATGCCACAGCTTTGAGACGCTGTTAACTCTTCCAACGTGTACTCGCTTAAAGTTACGAGTCCACGTTGAAACGGTTTTCCATTTCCATTCTGTAGAACCCCCAACGAACACAACGTCAGCATTAATCGGAACGTCATCTGGAGTCATTCCATCTTGAACCGCAAAAGCCATCGGCCAATTGTACTGCTTCAGATAGTGTTGGTATCTGTTCCAATTTTCCAAAGTCTTCTGCTTGTTTGCAACAACGTCTGGAACAATAGCCCACTTGGGTTTTTGAGCGTTAAGCTTTGCCCAATTCAACATTGCTATCCATTCAGATTCGCTCCACTCAGTTTCTTTTAACCAAGCAGAGAAAGCGTCGTTATCCAATGCGTAGTGAATCCACGGCCTAAGCTTTGATTTGCTTCTAGCAGACGGACCAATAAGCCATCCAATTCTGTTTGGAAATCTTCCCGCTAGATAGTGAACCTCTGCACTGCTGTTGTTTGATGGCATCAATATCATATGAATTTTGATTCATGCAGTTTTACACAAGCGGGACAAATTCCGCATGGTTTCAATCCGCCTTTGTAACAGGTCCAGATGTTTGAGCCATCAATACCCATTTCCCGCGCAATTCCGGCAATTTCCCATTTCCGCTTGTCTAGATATGGAGCGCAAATTTCCACGCTGTAACCGGATTCGTTGACTGTCTTTTGCATCGCATCAATGAATCCACGCCGACAATCTGGAAACTGCTCTTCATCGTCTTTGTTGCATCCAATGGTCACAGCATCAGATTTAGACTCACAAGCGAAGTTGACAGCAACGCTTAGGAATATGGCGTTGCGATTTGGGACAACCCACGATTTCTCGGTTAAACCTCCAAGCGGTGGCAATTCAACAACCGTAAATAGGACTCCTGCTTTTTGTGCGTGATACTTGGCGCACAGAAGCTCTTGTCGGTGACGCTGCCGGTAATCGAACATCAACGCATGGACTGAGTGACCCTGATTCAATAGGTCATACATCATTGTCACACTGTCGAGTCCGCCAGATAATAGATGGATAATTTTCTTGTTCATAAATGGGTTTCTCATTGGTTGTTGGATTGATGTCTTTAAGATTTCCACGGGTCAGTCTGATGCAGAGTTTTGAGACATACTTCTTGGACCCATCGCTCTAGCTCGCGCTCGGCGTGTTCTGGGTCGTGCGGAGCAATGCGTCCAGCCAGTTGCTTCGGCATTGATTTGAGGAGGCTTGCGACCGCTCCATCATGGTCTTGCATCACCTTCTTGACCCAAGAGCCAGAGACCAGAGTGCGCTCCTTCTCGGACAATGAAATTACGTCCTCCCGTGCGCTAATAAGGTTTTTCGCTGCGGTAGCGTGAACCGTAACCATTCTGCCAGCATCGAGAGAGCGAGCAGCTAGAGCTTCGGACGCTAGATTGTAAGCGGCTCTCTCAATCTGCTTCTGCCGCTCATACGCTCCCTGCGGTGAGTCTTCAGTCGCCAAAGCAGCATTGATGGCAATTGCTGCTTCCGGTGGTCTGTAGGGTCCGCTGGACGCTTCTGGCGCGGTCTGCTGCTGTTGCATTGCAGCGAGCCGTTGAGCGTCACTTGGTCTGCCACCGATACCTTTGCGTGAACCTCTCCAAGCGTCAGCTTCTTCCGGTGAGGTTAACGGCATTCCATTAGCCACTAGCTGCGACACTCGACCTTTACTTAGACCGCTATGCTTGCAGTAATCTGTCTGAGTCATCGGAGCATTATCGGGAGTTCATCCGGCTTCATCTTCAAGAGTTCCTGAAGTCCTTTTTTCACCGTGTTGTACGTCGGTTGCTTCGGGTCCGGTTGGTAGAAAGCAGCGACTTGATCCACAGTGAAAGATCCGCTTTTTATGCGGCTTAAATGCCACTTAAGCGTTGAGTGTCCGATATTAAGAAGTAGGTAGTCGGTAGCTAGTGACATAGGTTTGTATTACAATAGCGAGTTCGCTCGCACAAGATCATCGGTCCCGCGCGATCACCTGTGTATTTAACATAAGCGGGAGCCTCCTAACGCTATTGCATTAGGTAGCTGAAACGCTATTGTAGTAACGTTACCGTTAAATACTGAGCAAATACGCGAAAACATGGTCATTTGCTTTTGCTTTTGCTCTTAGGGATGAGCTTATTGACAGTTTCTTTTGATGGAATGGATATGGTATTAACACGCTCATTGAGCTTACGTTGTAATGCAATCTCCTCTCCACGATTAAGAATGTGAACAACTCGACTGATACCACAGCCCATCAGCTTTCCAATCTCACGATAGGTTAGTCCCTCTTGTCGTTTGCGATATGCTTTCTCGCAATCATAGAGACCAATCCAACGCGATACGTCTTCGTCATCGTCGAGTCCTTCGATCTTGTCAGGATACTTGATCCAACCTCTAGCGACAGCATCAAGCACAAGCTTTGGTGCTTCACGCAACAGCGTTAGCTTAGCTTGTGACTCAAGCAGGTCGTCATCTTCAATCTCTCCCTCTTGCACTTTGCGACACAGATACTTCTGAGTTCCTCCCATATTACTTAGCGGCTTTCTCTTCTAATGCTTCAAGCTGGTTATGTAGATCAACAATGGTGTTGTTGGCTATTGCTAACTTGACTTCTAGCTTACGAGCTAACACAAAGACAACTGATAGAACCATCGGGTCATAGTGCCTTCGGAGACGCTCGATCTCGGCATCGCAAAGCGGAGTGGTTGACTGCGTGTCTTGGAAGAACTCTTCGGCTGGTGTCATGGCTCAAAATGGTTTTTGGTTGGTCAGAACGGAATGTCATCCTCAGGTCCAAGCGGATCGTTAGCTGATACCTTCTTCTGTTGTGATTGTGGTCGTTGATCTAAGTCACTGTAGTTACCGAGTATAGCTCCCTTCTTACCTTCTTGTCTGGCTTGCTTAGAGATAGACTGTACTATCATACCGTCGTTGCCGTATTGATCGCGTCCAGCTTTGTTAGCTATCAATGCAATATCCAAATACGTTCCAGACTTACCTTTGAACAAATAGGTCTTGTCGATCTTCGTAACGTCAATCTTGCCGGTTAACATGGTGTTTGTGGTGTTTGATTGCTACCGTGGGTTAGTCTCTCAGGTTGTTTAGGCTGTTGCAACTCTTGTTTAGAGTTTCTTTTAACTATCGAAGTCTGCGTCAGAGAATCGGCAGAACTCTCCGTTGTAGTGTAGTTTCACGATTCCGCACTCACCATCGCGCTGTTTGGCGACTACGATGGACGCTTCGCCTCTGGCTTCTCTCCGGTCTCGATCTAAGAGCATGACTAGATCGGCATCTCGCTCGATTTGACCGGAGTCGGCTAGATCGGTGAGTCTTGGTTGCCTCCCCTTATCCTTCTCGTTCTCGCGGTTCAATTGAGCCAAACACAACATTGCAACTCCGGTCTGGACCGCAATGTCTTTAAGCTTGCCGCTGACCTCTGCGACCTCATAAGTGCGCTTTTCGGCTTTGTCGGCAGCTTTGATCTTCTGGAGGTAATCCACGATCACCAGCTTGACTCCATGCTTTCTAACCGCTCGACGGACGTTTGCGGTGATGGATGCAATGCTCTGAGAACTTGATCCATCTAAGAACCACAACGGAGCCGCTGAGATCTTGCTGGTTGCGGTACTCATCGAGCGCATATCCCCCTCGGTGAGGTTTCCGCTTTTCAAGTTCTGCATGGAGACACTTCCAATAGACGCGACAGAACGACGGAAGATCGCCTCCTTCGACATCTCAAGCGAGATGAACAGCGTCGGGACTTTAGCTCTTACCGCTGCGGCTTCGGCTATGGCTATGGCTATGGCTGTCTTACCAATCGAAGGTCTAGCCGCAATGATTGCCATCTCGCGGTACTGGAGACCGTCAGTCATTTTGTCCAAATGGAAGAAGCCAGAGGTCACTCCGCTCAATGCACCTTTGCGAGAGAACCTTTCCTGCATCTGGTCGATAAACGATCCTCCAACTTGCTTTGAGGTTGAGAGTGTCTCGCGGGATAGCTCAATGCTGAGTCCTGCTTCGGCATTAGAGACGATTTGATCCGGCTGGAGGGTGGTGACAGCGGACTCGCGTATCAAGCGATCTCCAGCGGCTCGTAGCTGGCGACGGTGAGCGGCTTCGATGATTCCCTTAGCATAGCTCGGCAGGTTGGCTGGTGATGGACAAACTTCCATCGCTCGGTTCCAGTCTTCAAACGGGATTGACTGGTTGCCGTTGAGCTTCTTCCACTCCTTCCCAAGCTCTTGGATCGTAGGAGTGCGGTTCTGTGAGACCAGCGAGCGAATTGTCTCGTAGGTATCGCGGAGCGAATCAGTCTCGATCCACTCGCTTTTGACATCAGCGAATGCATCGGAACAAGTGTCGATTGATCCAGTGAGACAAGCTCCGATAAGTCCAAACTCATCGTCTTGAGCGAAGAAAGCGTCGTTCACAGCGAATCCCTCCAGTCAATTTCCTTCTTGGGTCCAGATTGAATTGGAAGGGATTGTTGCTGGTTAGACTTCGGGAAAATCCCTTTCCAACCTGAAGCAATCGAATGCTCAACGACACTTGGAAGCTCCGCAGCGGTGAACTCTTTTGACCACTTGGTCAGTGCTGCCGTAAGTCCAATCTTCTTGTAGCCTTCTTTGCGCTCAGATTTGTACTGAAGCCAGAGCTTAACGGCTTGAAGACAGTTCTCTGTCTGAAAGCTGTCTGGAAGCTCAATCCCAAAGCCAACATCCCACGGCGACTTTGGAGCCGCTGTATCTTTCTTTTTAGGAGTAGGAGAAGGAGATGGAGAGTTGACTTCCGGTTGCAACCGAATTTCAACCACGGTTGAACCGCTGTTGGATTCCGGTTGGGTATCCGGTTGAACCGCTGTTGACGCAAGCTTTCTCGATTCTGCGGATTTACGGCCTTTTTCAGACTGTTGTTGCAAGAATCGGTCCCTCTCGCTTCTAACTGCTTCGAGTCTTTGATTCCTAAGCAACCCATCTTCGCACAACCGGAACTTAGCCAGTACGTCAACCGAGACGCAACCACCGGTCAACCGCTGTTGCTTTTCGGTTTCAACCGGAATTGAACCACGGTTCCATTGATGGCAGAGAAGCCGGATGAATTGACCAACCTCTTCTTGGGACATTTCCAGCGTACCAGCTAGAAAGTCGTCAGCGTAGAACTGAAACGCTGGAGCCTTACGGGTTTTCTTGTCTTCGTTCATAGGTCTTTAATTAGGGTTTTCCAAGCAATCATCATTGCTGCTGGTACTTGTCCGTTGCCGATTGCTTTAAGTCGTTTGGACCTATTGGGAACGACAACTTCCACCTTAGAATCTCTGTGTATGAGATCGGTTCTAGACTCGTCCAATCTTGCGGCCAACCCATCAACCACTCGACCCACGTTGGGTTCAGTTTGCCACCAACGAGAGAAGCCAGAGTTGGTGTTTTTCGATTGCGCTCTGCTGGATAATTTCCCTCCTTCGCGTTGTGCGCTGTTGGTGTAGGCCACATTCTCCTGCCAATTACTGTTTCCAAGTTCTGGTTGCGTTTGCTGCTCCAAGCTGATTCTGGAGTGATCGTTGCAGCCATTGCTGAACAGCTTCTTGGTGTCGGCCATTTTTCCAGCGATCCAAATTCTGTCTCTCTGGTGATTGGCTCCTGCGTGATGCGCTCCCACAATACCCCATCGGCAATCATACCCCAGCGCGGAAAGGTCACCGATAACGGTTCCAAGTCCTCTGACCACAAGCAGCGGTGAGTTTTCCACGAAGACGTACTCAGGTCGTACCTCACCGATAACTCGCGCCATTTGCTTCCATAATCCGCTTTTCTCACCGGCAATCCCCCCCCCCCGTCCAGCGGACGAGATGTCTTGGCATGGGAATCCACCGCTGACGATATCAATTGAGCCTCTCCACTGGCTTCCATTGAATGTTCTAACGTCGTCCCAGATTGGGAACCGCTCCAATACTCCGTCTCTCTGTCGCGCCAAGAGACATTTTCTTGCGTAGGGATCAATCTCAACAGCGCATCTGGTGCGCCATCCAAGTTGCGAGCTTCCCAGCAAACCTCCTCCTGCTCCTGCAAAAAGTGCCAACTCATTCATCTGTTCTCCAAAGAAAAACCCCCACAGGACAGAGGGTAGGAGATCGCAGGAAGGTTCTGCGAATGCCTCTGGCTGTGGGGGAAAAAGTTGTCATGGACCTTCTTGTTGCATCAACGCTCACCTCCTACAGCTTACGTTGACAACTGACTTCTAGCTCGGAATCGGTGTTTCGTCCAGCTTGAATTTATCGAAAAACTCGGCTCTGGTTCGGACGTAAAACTGACCGTCTTTGGAGTAGATCACGCAGAGCCGCTTGGTCTCACCAATGCGGAGTTGCGCTTCGGAGATCAACTTAACTACGAGTTCAGGGTTTGTTTTTGAGCGAAATTGCATCTGTTGGGTAGTAGTGGAGCGTTGGATAATTACCGCGAGTCTTGGTATCAATGCGGAACTTCTTGGACTGCACCAAACCAAGCTTGATTGCTCTGCCGAGAACTTGACCGGCAGCGTTTGGACTAATTCCCCATTCATCTGACCATTGATTGGCTGTCTTCCAGCCTTCTGGAACCTCTTCGGCTTGCTTTTGGATAGCAGACCGGAGTTGCTTCAAAAGCTCGGCAGAGTCCATTTCTTTTCGTTTTGCGGCCATTGGTGAAGGTAGAGTTGTGCTGAGTTGTCGGTGTATTCGCCAAAAACTATCCCGTGAGACCAAGCTAGAGTTGATCGTCGTTTGCTCGCGTAATCCATCGCAGGAATGTCCGCAAGCGTTCCAACACAAAAGCCAATCGGATTTGATTGAGTTCGACCAGTTGCTTGACCTGCTCGGTGAGCGTGAGCCACAACGCAGTTACCAAAAGTCTCGGCTGAATCACGCAAGAAGTTCTCACTGTAGAGTATCCCGTGTCCCCATTTAAATCCGCCCAACCGATAGAAGGAGCGATCAAGTCCGTCATTGTATTTGATAAATGTATGACAGTGTTTCTCAATTGGTTTTAGCATTCGTTCCCATACAGCTTCGGCGAATCCTCTTACAACAGCGTTATGGTGATTAAGATATTTCTTAGCGCGTTCATCGTGATTTCCCATTGTGAACACAGTAGGACGTAACTCATTAAGGAACTTTGCTCCTTCTTGAATATCGTCCAGATAATCATCGGCTTGATCCGAGTCGTTTTGGTCTCGGAGTGAACCAGACCGCAATGCGGCAAGATCGTAAGCGTCCCCGAGATGGATTACTTCGTCGGGTTTGAACTTCTCTCGGAACAGCAGCACCGCAGCGAGTGCATCTTGATTGGCTCGGTTTCCATGACTGCAACCAATCGCCATGACTCGACGTTGGCTCTTTGTGATGTTCACAATTGGCAATAATCATAGAATGACGGCTTAATCAAGACACACTCGCGTTGATAATCGTGAGATATGGTTACTTTACCCGCAATTTGCCGTTGCGGACGCTCCAAACCCAATACTCCGACACGTTGTACCGCTGAGACAGTTCTCGCAGTGTGTAAGTGTCATTCGCTTTACGCACCGCATCGACGACCGATTGGTCAATGTGTCTACCAGTTGGACGGCCAAGCTTCGGCTTCAGCTTTCGCTTAGGTCTATCTACCGTCTGGTGAATACCAAGCAGCTTTGAGATGGACTCTTTAGTAAGACCGAGTTTTTGCAGTATGCTCATTTTGGAATAGTTCTGGATGAAATGTGATAACGTGAAAATCAATAACGTGTCTCAGATATGCTCCCCAAGATTTAAAACCGAGTTTTGACGCTTCTCTTTGTAGTGCTGTAAGTGTTTTGTAATCCATCTCGAAAGATGTATTCACTTTGTCTCTGTTACTATCCAGTCGAAGTTGTTCTGCCATGAATCATTTAGTTGGTTATAAGTGTTATTCTTGATCTTCCATGTAGAAGGATCGCGTTTTGATTTAGTGTGACGACAGACTAGTGATATTGTCAGTTGTGATATCTTAGTGTTACGGAGTTGGTGGGATGGATCTAAGTCTGAGAGCTTCATTTCTTCCCCCTCTCCTCCTCCAGAATCTGAAGCATTTGACTCGCAACCTGACCGTCCGATCCGTCCCTAAAGAACGCTGATGCTGCTCGGTGAATGCGGTCCTCCAGTTGCTTGATGCGCTCGGCTCTGTCCTCGTCCAGAACAACGTCCGCAACCAGAACGCTGTGCTTGTTCTTCACGTCCATAAGCTCTTCCTCCAACTGCTTGATCCGATCCTCCCGCTTCCGAACTTCGAGAGCGATTGCGCGGAGTTCGCGTGGATGGTTGCAATCGGGAGACTCCGCTATGAAAAGGATTCGTTGTTCAACGCTCACAGCTTGGCCTCCTTGGCT
>Ga0315899_10007356_pt1 | contig 11825 bp, 18 predicted proteins | sample LakEriMetagenome_2_FD_203518 | JGI IMG/M metagenome (GOLD analysis project Ga0315899, IMG submission 203518) | Freshwater fungal communities from buoy surface, Lake Erie, Ohio, United States - Buoy 4 MA112 | ecosystem: Environmental > Aquatic > Freshwater > Lake | place: USA: Lake Erie, Ohio... | reverse complement strand
TTTTGAACAAAAACTAATTTACTTTCTAAGACACAGCCTTATCCTTCAATAGTTTAGCGTACCCTCTGGTGCGTTTATCTACTGGTAAATTAGAGCCATATCTTGCCAGTTTATCTTTGACCCCCCGAGTTATAACCATACTTATTCTATCCACATATTTTATTTAGTTCTATAATATATATTAAGAAAATAATTTCTTATATAGTTTTTAAAATATAAAAAACATGATCAATTTTTATAAAAAAATAATTTAGCGGTATTTTCAGTTTTCATTTTCCAAAATGTTCTTTTTCATTTCATTATGTTCATTTTTCATTTTTCTTTGGTAGTTCTTAAAATACTCTATTTGTTTTTCATTTATTTCAGGAATTTCTCTTAATTTTTTATAGTTATTCAGTACACACTCTCCTGGTTTAGCGGCAAACTCTGGGTCTTGTTTTCTTCTATTTGACATATATTCTCGGTGTAAAATTCGTTTTCGTTCTTTCTTTTCCTCATCGGTCAAAAGTTTTAAAGCTCCTCTGGGTTGCTTCTCTAAATTAATAGACATATTATCTATTATATAGAGAGAAAATCTTATATACTTTTTAAAATATAAAATCAATCAATTTTTATAATTTTTTTTGGGTTCAAATCTCTCAAAGCATATTTTGCTTCTTGTTCAAAAAAAGCATACAACATCATACCCCCTTCACCAAAGCGTGTTGTGGATTGTCTGTTAAACTTGCGAAGATGTATTATTGATAGTATTTCTTTATCCAAATGCGACTGATAATTTTTGAATCTGTTATATATATTTGCGGTCTTTCCAAGTTTAATTCTATTATTATCATTTCCGCAAAGAGGCATTTGTATAACATAAAAATAATGACCATCGTCTTTCTTGCCTTTTTTATCCTCCAGCACGCTTTTTACTGTTGAGTATTGATGTATCTGCTCTCCTGTATTCAAACCCATCTTTATATTATCATAACAAAAAAATAAATTATACTTCTATACTATACTGCCTACATCTGCTACTATATTTGTTTTGCTAAAAGAAATAACATTCCCCACACAACCATTAATTTGAATGGGTACATATCGTTCAGCATTAGACGTCTTAGTATATTTAATAGCTACGACGGTTTTCGCGCTCATGCGTCTAAAGTTTCGGTCTTTTCTTCAGACCGAGTCTGAGTGCTGGGAAGACATCGAGTGGCAATACCGCGAACCTCCGTCGATCATCCAATATTGCATCACTGGTCGGGCCCCCATTCACCTCTGAGAATGGTGTTGAGTTATTTGATGGGCTGAACGTCAAAGGCACAGCTTCCGACTGAAGAAAACAGGTGTCGGGCCTATGATTTGTGTTGTGATGACATCAGCGGCGAGATCTATGAGTGGCGATGGCAGGTCGACCTGCAACCCGACTGGATTGCTGACTCATGTCCAACAGACGTTTGCCTCAACATCGTTCGTGGTGCCGACCTCCACGACCATGAGAGAGAAAGTGTTGTTTATTGGTACTCAATTCAGTAACCTCTACACCGCAGTGGATACGCCAGCCGAAGCCTTGTGGTTGTGTGCATGATGTGTGCGTGTTTGTGTGTGAATGTGTGTTCGGACGTTCTCGGGGCTTTCAGTCTCTAAACCTCCGGTTAAGCCTTCTCCAGCACTTCGGCTTCCTCACCTCGCCTTGTGCCATCAAGACTCGCAGCAGGTGCCATCTCAGCTCTTCCAGGCTCCTCCGCTACTCTACTCCCGCCCCTCACCCCATCCAACGGGCCCATTTTCCTCACCTACCCACTTCACTTAGGCTTAAACCCTAAACCGGTTTAGGGTTTAGGCCTCTAACTCCCTCTCTCCCTCTTTCCCTCTTACATGCGCAGAAAAAAGATGCCAATCCTTGCCCCCACCTCGGAGACCATGTGATTTATACGCGCAGCTTGCGCGTCGAGTGTCTAGTTGGAGCTGGAGCTTTGACGTTTCTGCGCCTAGGGCGTCGTCGTGTTCTCTCTCTCTCTCTCTCCTCTCCCTCTCGCTCTCTCTCACTCCTCTCTCTCGCTCTCTCTCTCCTCTCTTTCTCTCTCTCTCTTCTCTCTCTCCTAACTCACGTCTCAGTCACATCTCTCTTTCATCCACCCCCTTTCTCTTCTCTCTTTCTCTCTCTCAACTGCTTGCTTGCTACAGCAATGTCTCGCAGAAGCAAAGGCGTGCCCCCTTCCCCCCCCATCTACTCCAATTTGTGTGTATCCGCACGTGCTTCGGCATCGTGCTTGAAGCTAGTGTCTAAGAGCCTAAAGGTGAAATGTGGGGTAGTCCTCGCTGGCCACCTGAAATGTTGAAAGGCTTACCTGCGGCCGTTTGCAACGGCTCTCGCCAGACGCTCCGCCCGAATCTGCAGTTGAACATGAAGCATGCGAGTGCAGAGGGCGCCAAAGACGGGAAGCATTAGAGGCGCAGACGATCTGAATCTCTTTTTCATTCCCAGGAAATTCTCGACATATACAGAGTAGAGGCGTCAAAACACTCACCACATCGTTGAATATGAACTTCGTACTGCTCCAATCCTGCCTGCCATCTTTCAGATTGTCCTTCGGCAGCAGCGCCAAGTACCGCAACGTCTGTGCACATGCATTAGTATCAATATGCACATCACACAGCACCACCAGGATGAGAGCACAAGCAACGTGGCAACACATTCGAACTTCAATGATGTTCAGCACGGACACCACAACCCTACAAACTTGCCATACCTCGCGAGCGCCCGAGCACAAAATGTCATTGCAGTTGCTGTCTTGAGGCAGCCTCAGCGCTTCATTCATCTGTGCAAGTTTGCGTCGCCAGCGTGAGTGCGAAACATGAGTACATAAATGAACGGAAGAAGGCAAGATGGTGAGGCCGTGAAAGTGGTGAGGACGTGTAAACGCGGACGATAAAGCGGTACATGTCGCGCATACATACACACACAAATTCAGACACAATACAATACGTCACAAATTCATACACATACGTGCAAAGTGAAAGTTTTGATGTCCCGGATGGTGAAATTGACAATGTCAAGGGCCATCTTGCGGCGCTCCTTCTCCTCTTTTTTGACGCGCGATGTTTTTATCACGCCTTGGCTCTGGATCCGCACAATAGTAGGGCAGCGCAGGGGGAAAGCGCAGGTATACATACACGCACAAAATACACGCACACACGTCAGGGCTCTGACGTCCTCAGAATCTGCATTTGTCATTGGTGCAGGCACCCAAAATGTATTGAGCGAGTCATCGCACGATTGACTGCCGGATATTTCGTGCGCATGGATCACAGCATACGAACACATTGCTTACACAAACTGACCTCTAACTCATTAATGGTGTCGCTGAAATACTTGACCCTGATTTCCCCTCCATCGTTAGTATAGCAGGTTGGCAAGTACGAGGAAAAGCAACAAGAAGATGACGGTTGCAAGCACGGCACGAACGAGCATCAGAGGATGGTGGGATTTTTACGGGGGAAAAGACCTGCTAACGCGCCCTTTGCGCTCATAGTAAGCATTGCAGGGGGAGCGCTGCATCTTGCTCTTGGAGCTCTTGAACAGGATCTTGCTCTTGGAACTCTTGAACTTGTGGGTTGCCCGGGCGCCATGGACGGATTTGGCCAACCGCACCACGCACTCGCCTGATTTCACTTTCCCCTTCTTCGGGGCCCCTGCCTGCATGGCAAGCAGGCCGGCGACGGCGATGTCAATGGATGATTCGCCAAGAGCCTCTGTCTTAGGCTCGGCGCCTGGATACACGGCCGCACCTTTAACGATCTCGTTCTCAGGCTTGCAGTACTTCAGGTGCCCGTTGCGCGCAGGGATCGACTTGAACACCTTCATGCACGTCTTGCAGACGGCAATTTGTGGCATGTGTGCGACCACATCTGCGCCGCCGGCTACGTTCTTATCTTGAACTTCCCGTTTGAGGAAGTTCGAAGCGTTCGTCTTGATCTTGATTCGGAACTGAGCCGGCTCCGTCTTATCTCGAACTTCCTTTTTTACTAGCTCGGGGGTGGCTTGCGCATAGTTCAAGCGCTGCGGTTCCTTGCGCTCGCGCCTCTTCACCTGCCGTGCGTGCGCTTGAGTGAGACAGCATATCGCGTGCGAGGGTGCAAGATGCATGCCACACGCCTACATCCGCAATAGCATTCAGGCATGCGCTAGGCAGGCACCTGGTCGAGCATGTCGACCGGAGGCATTGAGAGCGGATTCTTGCACATTTGCACGTGTTTTTTCAGGAGGGACGTTTGCCCCCCGCTTTCACTGTGATCGCTTCCACTGTGATCACTGCCTCCTCGTCCTTTCGCTCCTCGTCCTTTCGCTCCTCGTCCACTTTCACCTTTGCCGCGGTCAGCACGGCCTGCTCGTTCAAGAGCTTTTCCCCAGAGCTCTTGAAAAGAGCGCTTTAGGTCGTACGCATGCTTCCAGATCTCATCGCCCTTGTTGTTGAAAAGCAGCGCGTTGTCGAACGTCAGCATCACGTCCTTGTAAAACGGTTGGCCCGACAACCTTCTCAGGCGCTTGTAACTTCCGTTGTCAAGCCTGCGGCTCACGGTGTTGAGGTCCATGGGCTTGGTGACGATCTTGGTGTAATCGTGCAACTGGAGCGCTTTTGCATCCACCGGCTCCTTAAACGCCCACACCCTGGCATCCTCGAGCAGCTGAGCCAGTGTTTCTTTGCAGAGAGTTTTCCAACCCCCCTTGAGCTCCATCACCATCGCCAGGAGAGCTCTCGACTTGGGCTTTTTCTGAAGGCAGGGAATAGAGTAAAGGGTCAGACCGGTCGCAATGAAAGGTGAAGCTTGAATGCTCGACGAGGGCACGCATCTCCGATTCATGCAGCTGCATGCTCATATGCTTGCATCGGGCGACGGGCAGCCAGACTCATGCACACAAGAGTGGGCAGGCGCATAGAGTGTCACAAGGTGAAGAACGGACAGATATGTCGAGCTAAAAAACGAAACCTCAATGACTTTGAACTTGTCAATGGTGCTACCGGACTGAGCATGGTCATTTGTCGACACTGCTGCAATCTTGGGAAGTTTCGGCTGCTGCATGCCCTCTAGATCGCCCGAAACGCGGCTCTGTGCCGGCGCCGACAGCTGCGGTGCTTGGTTCTCAAGACGTTTCTTGAGAGCTGCGCTTAAGTCAGTCCTTGTGTGTTCCCTGCATCGATTTGATCGGATGAGGTCAGCAAATGGACGCTTCAACGTGTTTCGAGCATCAACAAACAGCAGCATCCAGGGATGCACAGTTGGCTGGAATGACCTGATATCGGGCTGCAGCTGCTTAGCTTGCTTTACTGTCAGCAAGTCCTTCTGCGCTTGCTTGTCCTTTGCCACCTGCCCCAGCTGCTCCTTCTGCATGCTTTCCCACCACGCCATGTCTGCATCAGAGATCGGCAGAACCTTGACCTGCAAAGTGTGAATGTACAGTGCGCCTCGCTTTCAGTTTCTGCCCACCATCTGAACACCCATACCCTCACCAAGACAAGAGCACTAGACAGTATGGAGACCTCCAGGGAAAGGCAGCAAAGTGTGCATATGCGCGCGGACGGGTATGGCATATAAGGAGGATGCTCACATCGTCGCCTTCGAAGAAATCCCTGGACCTGGCGAGGGTCAAGCTCTCGAAGAGCGCCGTTTGCTCCTCTTGCAGCTTCTGCTTCGCGTCCGCCTCCTGGTGCGATGAAAAAGTATGCACAATCAGCATGTGCGCGAGAAAGAGTGCACGTGCGCGCAGTGAATATTTGTTGGTGGCGGCAAAAAAGGCGGGCAATATAGAGACCTTGCGCGCCCAAAAGTCGTACATAAATTCCAGATGCTCCTGGAACATCTCAGAAGAATTCACTGCCCGGAAGCTTGGGTCGGAATAGGGCTCGCACTCCATGATGTCCTCGAGCAACGACGAAGGTTGAGGCTCTTTCTGGGAGCCGTCACAGCCCTTTCGCACTCCATCTGCGATTTGGCGACCTTCAATGAGTCCCTCAATGCAGGAGGAGCCAATGAATCCCTCAATGATCTCCTCCTTCTCCTCCCAGAGGGCAAACTTAGAAGTTTCCTGGAACATTGAAGGTGTGGTAGCAGTGGAGGCAGACTGCATGAACGCGACGCGTGGTGCGTGTCAGTGTACGCCACGTTTGATGCGCCACGTTTCAAGTCTAGCTTACACTTCTGCAAAACCTACAGAATTCGCGAGGACTTTGACACATACACAAACACACACACCCTTGAGGGCCCGTTGCTGTCGCTGTGGTTCTCGTCGTCGGAGGCCGTCGTGCTCCCGTCGTCGCCACTGACATGTGTAACATGGCGATGACGCTTGGCGCTGTACTTGCGCTGTGCGTCCAACGCGTCGGAAACACGCCTTTTGGGCTGCGCACAGCGTTTAGTCAGCCAGCTGCAGCTGGCCAGAGCACATGCGCGGCGTGCAGCGCGCGCGCATAACTCACTTGCTCACGCATCTCATCGTCGCCTGCGCTACGGTTGTAGAGTGATTCAAGTTTTTTGATGTCTGGGCCCTTGCTGAAGACAAATATACGCTCGTGCGAAATCATTTCCATGAATCGTGGCTCCTGTGCTTGCGGCTCCGAATCCTTCAACACATTCACACACACACTCAGACTCGAGGCCTGTCGCTGCACGAAGACCACAACACTTCACGACACTGGGCAAGAGAGCCCCCTCTGCTCCCTACTTTCACACCTCTACTCCGAGAATTTCCTCGCAGCATTGACGCTTGACGCTCGGCGCAGTTTATCCTACACTGGTTCTCATACTAGTCCCTAGGCCTCCGAAGCCGGTGACACAGTACATACATCCCTCTCGATAAAAAAACCTTTTACCTCAACGGCGCTAAGGTCCTCAATCGACTTAGACTGGAAGATGTAGTGCTTGCCGGAAGCAAGCTTGCGCATAGTGCCCATGCCATGCTGCTGGCGCGGCATGGCATCTTCGTCTGCGTCCTCGGTCTCCTGCTCTTTCTTCTTGTCTGAGCTGCGCGCCTTGGGCTTTTTCCAGCCAATGTCGGATCCCGGCGCGTTCCTCCGCGGAATATCTTCGAAGAGACGAACGCCGTCAGGCAGCATTGGAGGAAGGACAGAGGCGACCGTCAGGTCCAGCCAGGCCTCTCTTGGTTGGTCTATGCCTGTGGCAAGCCCCCTGTTGCAGACCGGGAAAATGGTCACCTCCCACCACCTTTCCCCCCGCAATGTACACCACTTACATGGCTTCTGCATTGCTATATCATGGCAGTGGCTTGTGTATCAGGATGCCGGTATTTATGCGCAGTGCTTTGGGCTGGCGTTTATGAGCAGTGCTTTAGGCAGTCGCTTGGGCAGCGACAAAGGCCTATGAGTCAGGCTCCACGCGAGTGAAAACCCCGTCTAGCTTAGTCCCGGCACGCCGCGTCTCCTGTTGATGCGGTCGCCGCCTACAGGCCCCCAAGGGTATCGAGAACCGCCTCTTTTCACAATTGCCATCACACACAGCACAGGCGCGCTTAGCAGCGTGCGCAGCCCAAGTCGCGTTTTCCTGGCGCTCATGCGTGAAAAAGAAAGGACGTGGAAAGGAACTCCTCTCGGCGAGCAACACAAATCACATGGGCGAGCAGCAAGCACTAGGAGTCGGGGCTCCCCTACTCTCACTCACGTACATACCGAACGGCGCCTTCGAGCGTTTGCACCTGGGGATGGATCTCCCGTGCCCTTGATTTGCACGGGGCGAGCGGGCATTTCGAGCTGACAGTCGGGGACCTATGTTCGCGCGAGACGTCTGGGGTCTTGGGGTGCGCCACCAGCGGAAGGAGACTGCGTGCGCGCGACTCGGGAAGATGAGGGATCTTCAGGCGGTCAGCCTCGAGTCTGGCTGCGACTCGGGACTTGGCCGCAGTGTCCTCGTGCTTCTTGTTCTCAGCCTCTTGTTTCGAGACCTTTTGCTCACTTCCCTGCTTGGCCGTCGCATGCGCCTGGAACTGTGCCGGTCGTTGCCGCTCACTGCGCAGCATGGGTTGCGAGTCAGCTCGCAGCCCCGGCTCGCGCGACGCACCGCGCCCGTGCGGCGCCCCCATGGGGATCCTTTCGCGTAGGGCGGGAAAGTCCCGCCCGTTCGCGCAAAACGCTGGCGCCAGAGGCTCAGAGCGAGGGGGGCAGGGCCCGCGGACGCAGCACCTTTTTGTCGCGCGCATCATCAGGCTGTGTGTCAGCGCTCTCAGTCCCCGGCTTCTCTTCCTCTGCCCTTCCCTTCCGCGCCCTTCCAGACTCAGAAATTTCAGTGGTTGAGTGAAGCACCTCATATATGGGAGGTAACAGGTATCTCGGTCGGTGAGATCCTTGCATGATACCTCCCATACATGAGTCATGATACATGAGTATGGGGTATTGTGACAGGTAACTCGGTCGGTGAGATCCAGAACATTCTACGGGTGTATCTCGGTCGAAGTAACATCAGATGATCCAGTATTATCTACCCAATTAAACTGCATCGTTCTCCTAACAGACTCGTCCTTGCGTCCTTGCCAACTATCACCTTTCGCCTCAAACCTCACGGCAAAGACGGCCAAACATCACTGATTTTTGCCTGGTATATCAATATCTACCGTTGTATCTTGGTTATACCTCAATACCAGAGATTCTTGAAGGCGAGAGTGGAAGCAATGTGGAACTGTATATGAAGATACAACGGTAGATATTGATAAACAGGCGCTTGTGGGCAAGAACACGGAAAGAACACGTTTTCGTCCGGGTGTGTCGTTCTCGGAACCTACCAGGCCCAGAACGGTTCCGATGCCAGAATTTCGGATGCCGAATTTAGTGGTTGAGTGAAGAGGTAACAGGTATCTCGGTCGGTGAGATCCTTGCATGATACCTACCTGGCATACGAGTCATGATACCTCCCATACATGAGTATGGGTTGTGACAGGTAACTCGGTCGGTGAGATCCAGAACATTCTACGGGTGTATCTCGGTCGAAGTAACCTCAGATGATCCAGTATTATCTACCCAATTAAACTGCATCGTTCTCCTAACAGACTCGTCCTTGCGTCCTTTGCCAACTAGCCAAACGATTTTTGCCTGGTATATCAATTTCTACCGTTGTATCTTGGTTATACCTCAATACCAGAGATTCTTGCGCGCGAGATTCCACGTTAACGTGGAATCTCGCGCAAGAATCTCTGATACAACGGTAGATATTGATAAAGTGGCAAAAAGACGGCTTGTGGGCAAGAACGAAGATGTGAAGATACAACGGTAGATATTGATAAACAGGCAAAAAGACGGCTTGTGGGCAAGAACACGGAAAGAACACGTTTTCGTCCGGGTGTGTCGTTCTCGGAACCTAGCAGGCCCAGAACGTTTCCGATGCAAGAATTTCGGATGCCGAATTTCAGTCAACTTACAGGTATGTTGGTACATAAGTTGACTGAATCGAGATTCGGCATCCGGAATTCGGAATCAGATGCGGGGATCGGCTGGATGCAATCATCCGGCCTTTTCCCTGCCACGCGCTTTAGTAATACTGTCACTTGAAGTATCCTAGGCTTCAGACTCGGAATCCCGGCGGCTCCGAGAAACCCGGCAGCCGGATCCACGTATAACCCTGGGCCAGTGGGTGAAATCCCACTATTGTGATGCACCAGCTGGTGGTGAGAGGCTGTGATTTTCAGAGATTTCCCCCGGGCCAACCCGAAGCCAGCTGCTGGCAACACTGCTCCCCCCCCTGGAGCGTCGCGAAAACTGCTCCCAGTGCTTTTCACTGTGAGAAGTGTCTCTCTCTCTCTCCCCGGGCCATTGGTCAGGAGTGGTCGTCAGCGTGACTTGGAGCTTCAAGTTGGAGCCTGGAGCGGGTTGTATAAAACGAGAAATCTATTGGTGCAGATTGGTTCTTTGTCTTTGGACTTTGGAGTAGTTATTTCGCGGTAACGTAATCATTGTCAGACTCTCTAAAGCCGGGTCGGCCGTGACCTATTGGGGTCCCCCTATTCACAATATGGGGACCCTGTAGCAGGCCCGGGGAGGACCCCAATGCCTGGAAACTTCGGGCCGGAGCCTACCCGGGCAATAGAGCCTTGGTATAGGCCGCCTGGGCAGCGATGGATTCTGGGTGGGGGACTACGGGGGGGTCCGGGTAGGCCGCCCTTTTGGCGCACGCCGAAGGAGTCCCGTCAGGGTCTCGGCTCGGTGACCTTATAATAAACAATCAACACACACCGTGATTCGAATTCCCTGGTAGTTTCAGCGCAGATTTTTTCTCTGGATGCAGGATGTACCGTGAGTATGATCACCGTGGTGCGGAGTCCTTGCGTGGGCACGCCCGAGACCACCGTTATGGAAAGTTCTTAATAAAGCTCTCTCTCTCTCTCTCTCTCTCTCTCTCTCACGCTCGCTCGCTCACTCTCTGGACTGCCGCCGGGTTAGACATAATTCCTGTCTCGGAGAAATTCCCCAAGCGGTCTTTCTCGACCCCGTCAAGGCTGCCAGTGCCACTGGTCGTTTGCAGCCGTGAGGACGTCCGGAGTTGTGTATGTTGGGCGGACGCCTCGAGAACCTTCACTCCTCAGCCCCACCCCAGCTCGCACGTAACTTCGGGCACTCCAGGTGCCCTGACAGGTGATCTCTACCCGCTCCAAGCTCCAAGGTCTGGGCTTTAAAACGGACGAGCGACGATGAGCAACGTAGTGTACATCATTGTAACGAAAAACCAAGATAACGGAAGGGAATAAACGGTGGTTTTCCTGCAGGTGCAAGGACCATAATCCTCCCCCCCCCCAGATCGTTCACTGTTCCTGCTTTGAATAACCCTCCTCCGCCTGCTCCTCCCCCTCGCTTACTGCCGCCGCCAAACAGCGCGCACTCACTAATATGCGTGCGCGCACACACACTTGCACAAAACGCACACCGCCCCCCTCCCTCTGACGCATTGCCTACATCTGTCACCTTGTCCACCACCCACACAGAACCTATCTGCCCTTCTACTTCAGCAGTAGCAGCTGACGCTACTCCCAAGTCTCTTCGCCTCCCCCCACCCGTCCCACCCGTTCCCCCCCGCGGCCCTCGCCACCTCCACACACACCTCCACCACCATACCCAAGCTCCCATTCCAGCTACCGGTGCTCAATGTCTGGCCGCCGATCCACGTGAATAGCGCGTCCTCATAAACCTGGGGGTCAGGGTAGAGTCATAGAGGACGTTAACTGGGAATTTTTTTCTGGCCCCAAACGGCGGACCATGGCGGATGGCGGCGCACGTGGAGGAGGAGGTGGTGGAGGAGGAGGAGGTGGGATAGTGATCATACGCACCTCAGAACTGGAAGCCGCACATGCGTGCGTTGTCCTTTGCATCTTTCTGCGGTCGTTGTAGAAGCCTTTGACCGTTGGAGACTAAGGCGTTGTTGCAGAGGCGCTCCTGTTGTTGCAGAGGCGATCCGTTGTTGCAGAGGCCATCTTTGCTCGGAGGCTCGCGGACATTCTCAAAAGTCAGTGCCCTAGTATAGTACGTTTACTACAGTACGTTTACTACTACCTAAGTACACTATAGAGAGGACTTGGAAGAATGTGTGCCTGCTTGTCCGCGTCTGCGTGTGCGTTGAACTCCTTCCCGGCGAATCGCTCTGGCCTGTGCGTAGCCCAATATATACAGATATATATAATATATATATATGTATATATAATATATATATATATATATATAATATATATATATATATATGTATATATTCATTAATACTTGATCTACTCATAATGTATATATATGTATATATATGTAATATATGTACAGATTCATGTATATGTGTATGAATGTACATGTATACATTTA
>Ga0315899_10007355_pt1 | contig 11826 bp, 5 predicted proteins | sample LakEriMetagenome_2_FD_203518 | JGI IMG/M metagenome (GOLD analysis project Ga0315899, IMG submission 203518) | Freshwater fungal communities from buoy surface, Lake Erie, Ohio, United States - Buoy 4 MA112 | ecosystem: Environmental > Aquatic > Freshwater > Lake | place: USA: Lake Erie, Ohio... | reverse complement strand
ACGATCCCGCTTTCATCCTCGATCGTGATGAAGACCGCATTGCCCTTGCCCGGCCGCTGGCGGATCAGGACGACACCTGCCACCCGCACCTTCGCACCATCCTTCGCCGCATTGACCGCCGCGCAGTCGATCACGCCATGACGCGCGAAGCGCCTGCGCAGAAACTGCATGGGATGGCCCTTCAGTGACAGGCGATGGGTCTGGTAATCGATCGCGACTTCTTCCGACAAGGGCATGGGCGGCAAGGCGGCATCCGGCTCTCGCCCCAGTTCAGGAAGGTCTTGCGCGGCGAAGAGCGGCAATTGCATCGGCGGCACGCGTCGCGCCTCCCACCCTGCCTCACGCCGGTTTTGCCCTATGGAGCGCAGCGCGTCCGCATCCGCCAGCAAATGCAGCGCCCGCGCCGGCATGCCGGCCCGCCGCGCCAGATCCTCCATGTCGCGCACAGGGCTCGCTTCCCGCGTCGAGACCAGCGCCCTGGCCCATTCCTCGCGGAAGCCGTCGATCCGGTCGAAGCCAAGGCGCAACACCCGTTCGCCCTCCAGCCTACTGTACCAATGGCTCGCCTGGACATCGATGGGGCGCACTTCCACGCCATGCTCCTGCGCATCGCGCACCAGTTGCGCCGGGGCATAGAAGCCCATTGGCTGGCTGTTGAGCAGCGCGCAGGTGAAGACGGCGGGATAATGGCATTTCAACCAGGAGGAGATATAGGCGAGCCAGCCAAACGCCTGCGCATGGCTTTCGGGGAAGCCATATTCGCCAAAGCCCTTGATCTGCTCGAAGCAGCGTTCCGCGAAATCCAGTGGATAGCCCCGGCCGGTCATGCCGCCGATGAACTTCTCCTGCCATTTGTGCATGTCGCCACGATTGCGGAAGGTCGCCATCGAGCGGCGCAGGCCATCGGCTTCCTCCGGCGTGAACCTGGCGGCGACGATCGCGAGCCGCATCGCCTGTTCCTGGAACAGGGGCACGCCCCTGGTCTTTTCCAGCACTTCCTTCAATTCGAAAGGATGATCCGGTGGGCCGGGATAATCGGGAGATTCCTCCCCAGCCCTGCGCCGCAGATAGGGATGCACCATGCCGCCCTGGATCGGCCCCGGCCGCACGATCGCGACCTGGATAACGAGATCGTAAAGTTCCTTGGGCTTCATCCGCGGCAGCATCGCGATCTGGGCGCGGCTTTCGACCTGGAAAGTGCCGATGCTGTCGCCCTTCTGGAGCATGGCGTAAGTCGCCTGATCCTCTTTCGGCACCCTGTCCAGCGTCAGATCGCCCAGCCCATGCGCCCGCATCAGGTCGAAACTCTTGCGGATCGCCGTCAGCATGCCGAGCGCCAGAACGTCCACCTTCATCAGCTTGAGCGTTTCAAGATCGTCCTTGTCCCATTCGATGAAGGTACGGTCAGGCATCGCGCCATTGTGGATCGGCACCAGTTCATCGAGCCTGCCCTGGCTCAGCACGAAACCGCCCACATGCTGGGACAGGTGGCGGGGAAATTCGTAGAGCCGATCCGCCATCTCGCGCAGCCGGGCGAGTTCGGGATTGGCGGGATCGAATCCCGCCTCCGCGACCCGGCTTTCGGGCAGTCCCTCGCCGCCCCAGCCCCATACCGTGCCGGACAAGCGGGCCGTCACATCCTCCGTCAGGCCCAACGCCTTGCCCACTTCGCGCACCGCGCTACGCTGGCGATAGCGAATGACGGTCGCGGCGATGCCCGCCCGGTCGCGCGTGTAGCGGCGGTAGATATATTGCATCACCTCCTCGCGCCGCTCATGTTCGAAATCGACGTCGATATCGGGCGGTTCGCTGCGCTGTTCGGTCAGGAAGCGGGAGAAGAGCAGTTGCTGTTCGACCGGATCGATCGGCGTCACGCCCAGTAAATAGCAGACGAGCGAATTGGCGGCGGACCCACGCCCCTGGCACAGGATCGGCGGATCGAGGCTGCGGGCATAGGCGACGATGTCGTGAACGGTCAGGAAATAATAGGCATAGTTTTTCAGGCGGATCAGGTCGAACTCTTCCTTCAGCGTCTCACGGTAACGCGGCGGCAGACCGTCGGCAAATTTCTCCTTCGCCTTCTCCTGCACCAGATGCTCCAGCCAGTCCTGCGGCTCCCACCCGTCCGGCACAGGCTCATGGGGATATTCATATTCCAGCTGGTCCAGCGTGAAGCCGATGCAGGCGAACAGATCCTGCGTGGCGGCAATCGCTTCGGGGCAGGCAGTGAACAGCCGCGTCATTTCCTGCGGGCTTTTAAGGTGCCGTTCGGCGTTGGCGGCAAGGCGGCGTCCGGCCGTCTGCACCGTCAGCCCTTCGCGGATGCAGGTCAGCACATCCTGCATCGGCCTATCGTCGACTTCGGCATACAGCGCGTCGTTGGTGGCGATCAGCGGCACTTCGCATCGCGCCGCCAGTGCCTTGCGCCTTGCCAGCATGCGCGCGTCGCGTCCCTCCCGGTGCATCGTCGCGGCGAGCCAGAGGTGGGGCGTGGCTTCCTTCAACCGTGTCAGCAGACCGGCATCACCGTCCATCGCGATCAGCGCCATGTCCTGCGCATGGTCTATCAGGTCGCTCAGGATCAGTTCGCATTCGCCCTTGACCGTGCGGCGATTGCCCAGCGTCAGGAGGCGCGTAAGCCTTCCCCAGCCGAACCGCGTCCTTGGGTAGGCGACGATGTCGGGTGTTCCGTCAGCAAAGACCAGCCGCGCGCCGACGACCAGGCGCATCCCCGCGGCCAGTTGCCCCAGTTCCTTGATCGCCCGATGCGCGCGCACCACCCCGGCCACACTGTTGCGGTCGGCAATGCCAAGACCGGTCATCTTCAGATGCGCCGCCTGTTGCACCATGATCTGGGGATGGGACGCGCCGCGAAGGAAGCTGAAATTGGTCGCCGCGACGACTTCCCCGAACGGCGGCGTCGGCGCTTTCCCCTTCGCTTCTGCCGCGGTCATGGAAACAGCCCGTGCAGGTACCAGGCAATCTCCCCCTTCTCGCCGAACAGGCCGTGGCGGAACATCCAGTAACGGCGTCCCTCCTTGTCCTCGATCCGGTAATAATCGCGCGTTTGGCCGGCGCCGCCGGGCTGATGTCCCTGCCGCCGGCGCCACCATTCCGCACCGATCCGCTCCGGACCTTCAGCCAGGGTCACTTCATGCAGCTTGTCGCGCCAGCGAAAGCGCAGCGGCGGACCGTCAGGCACACCGGCGATCACCGCGACAGGTTGGGGCGGATCGAACATCAAGAGCGGGCGTGGCGGCCGATCCTGCGCCGGCCAAGCTGTGATGCGTGCCTGCACCGCGGGAACCGGTCGCTGCGAAAGCTCCGGAAGGTGGCGGTCACAGGGCTGAAGGCGCGTCACATTGCCGCTGCCGAGACGAATGGCGAGCCTGTCCATCAGGGTCATGACTTCCCGTTCGCTGGCGGCGCTGCCTTCGCCGTCCATCGCCTGCTGCCGTTCTGCCAGCGGTTCGACATGGGGAACCGCCAACAGAACCGCATAGAAACCGAAACCGGGATCCAGGGGATCCGCCATCCTGTCGATCCGCTCCCGCAAAAGGCGCAGCACCACGGCGGGATCGCGCACCGGCTGCCCGGTATCGATGGCAAGCCCCTGACGCGCGCCGTCACTTCGCAACAGGCGTATGGCGAAGCGCCGACCGCCCAGTTTGCGTGCCTCCATCTGCCGGGCGGCCTGTCCCAATAGCGATTCGATGACGTCCATCACATCGTCGGTGCGGGCGATGGGTTCGGGGAAGCGCGCTTCGGCACGGATCGGCACAGCGGGACGGGACGGCGAGACCGGGCTGGCCGCCCCTCCCATGATCTGGCGCAGCCGGGCGACCGCCTGCTCGCCGAAGCGCGCAGCGATCATTCCCATTGGTCGAGAAGCAAGATCGCCGATCGTGCGCAGCCCCGCCCGCCGCAGCGCCGCCAGCGCGGAATCCTCCAGTTCAAGCGCGGCGACCGGCAACACCGCCACATTTTCCTGCCGCCGCTCCTCCGCCGAGCGGGCATGGCGGGCCAGCGCCCGCGCCGCCACGGCATTGGAGCCGAAGGCATGGCGGCTGGCATGGCCAACGCTCTGCCGCGCCAGTTCGGCCAAGGCATCGTCCCCGCCGAACAGATGGGCGCAGCCGCTGATGTCCAGGATCAGGCCATCGGGCGGATCGAGCGCCACCATGGGCGTGAATTGCCGCATCCTCTCCAGCATTCGGCCAAGGTGCAGGGCATCGGCGGCAGGATCGGCCTGCTGCGTCACCAGATCAGGGCAGCGCGCTCGCGCATCGGCAAGCGTCATACCCACGACCAGCCCCTGTCTTGCTGCCCGTCGATCCACCGCCGTCAGGCGCAAGGCATTGCCGGTGCGGTGCACCAGCGCAAAGGGTACAGCATCCTCAGCCGGATCAGCTTGCTCCGCCGATCGCGCCCGTTCGCAGGAAAGAAAGGGGAACCACAGCGCCAGGCATCGCCTGTCGCGCGCCTGCATCCCGATATGTTCCATGTTCTTCATCCCATATCAGCCGCCAGCTTCTCCCTGCCCTCCCCCCGCGGTTACGGAGCAGTTCGACATGAATGGCAGGCCCTCCCGGCGCGTCTGCCTCCAAGGGAACCGACGGCGCGCTGGATATGGACCAGCGTGTCTGTGCAGCGCTCGATCGTGGCTCCGCCCCCACCCGCAACAGCATCACACAGCTTTTGGAGGCCTCCGCCGCCAGGACAAGGCGGCGGCTTGCGGTCAGATCATAATCGGCGAAGCGCCCCTCCGCCTGCATCAGTACGGCTGCGACGCCGCTGCATCGCACGGCATCGTGACAGGCGCGCAGCATGTCGACCTCATTGGCCGCCTCGACGATGGTCAACCGCTCCGGCGGAAACCCAAGCGCGCTCAGTCCGTCGCCGAAAAAAATCAGCGGCAGACTGGTCTTGCGCCGTACATGCAGGGCGAAGACCATCCCATCCCTGTCCCACTGCCCCATCGCGAGGGCGAAGGAAAGCGCAGCCGCCCTGCCTTCCCCTAAACAGTGGAGTTCGTGCAGCCTGCCCCTTTCCAGCAGCGGGATCGCTGACGGATCGGCGGACGCACCACCGTTTGCCGGACGGTCGCCCCTGATGGAAACAGGCTCAGACATGACGAATCGCTCACTATGTTCTTGTTATGTTCTTTATGAAAACGATCGTCCACCCTGAAAATGATAATGCCCCTGACTACGCTGCCAGAATGCTAAGGTGCGATTGAAACTTTTATGGCCGCTATCCTCACGGTTCCGGCCACATGCGCCGAGAGGTAGCGACCCTTTCCCATGTTTCTTCAATGGACGGCATATTCCATCACGGTCATGAGCGGCGCGACCCAAATGGTCGCCGCGTTTTGCTTCAGATAGGCCAGCAGTTGCGCATGCGCACCGCGGTTCACTTTCAGATAGTCACCGCCCACGCCATGGAAACCGATGATCAGCAAGCCGCCATTGCGCTCGGCTTTTTCGACCGCGGCAATCATGTCGGCTCCGCTCGCCTTTTCATCGAACCAGATGCAAGGCAGGTTCATCGGGTCGAACGCCCTTTCGCTCGCTCCTTCGGCACTTCGGGTGTAACGGACAAGACCGTTAGCCCGAAGGGCCGGGAGATAGTCCTGCCCCCCGGCCAGATGCTGTCCGCACGGCGTCGCCAGACCGTGTTGAAGCTTGCCGTCGATTGCCGTCAGCATGCTGTTCATGGCGCGGATTTCCGCGAGCATCATTTCCACGTCATAAGAATCGCTTGCGTCTAGCCTGCGCGCGGGGGGATAGCTGGCCTGCGGACAGGCGTGGCGAACCGTATGATTGCCAAGCTCATGGCCTGCCGCAGCCGCCGCGCGCCATCGTCCGATCTGGTCAGGTCGAATCTGGCTTCCGATCAGGAAAAACGTCCCTTTCAGACCAGCCGCATCCAGAGCGGGCAACGCGATGTCGAGTTGCGAGTCCAGCGAATCGCCATAGGTCAGAACGACAGCGGTCTTCCTGCCACCGGGCCAAGCGCCAGTTTGAACCTGCGCCTGGGCCTGCATGGCGAAAAGATACGCCCCCGCCAGAACCGAACCGAGCCGCAAAAGAGCGCCTAGCTTTCGCATTCAGAACCTCCCCTTACACATCCATTCGGCGACAACCCGCCCATCGCACCTTCAACTCAGACCACATCGTCGCAAGGCTTGTGCTTCCAATCTAATAACGGTTTGCCTTAGCGCGTTGACCGCCAGCAGCCTTCATTATACTCATACAAATACAATAGACAGAGGATTTATGATCGACATGCCCGCCATCGCCGATGCCCGAAAGACGCCAGCGTGAAGCTGCCCCGTCGCACTTTTATCGGCATTGGCGCCGCCATGGGCATGGCACCGGCGCTCGCCCATGCAGGGTCGCGCGACAATCTGCTGGGCCAAGGCGCGTCGCCGGAAGCGTTGAGAATGGCTTCCGTCAACCAGCGCGTGACAAGCGGTACGCCGCCCGTTTTCCTCCTCAGCACGGTCGATGACGGCGCCGTTCCCGCAGCGCACAGTCTTGCCATGTATGAAGCGATGCGGACCGCCGGACGGCCTGTGGCACCTCATATCTTCGAAACGGGCGGACACGGCTTCGGCGTGCGGCTGCCCTCCAGCAGCCAGCCTCGATCTGGCCCAGACTGCTTACGGCTTTCGCGGCCAGCCACGGCCCGATCCCGGCCTCCATGCCATAGCTCTCGCGCGGCAAGAGCAGTGAAGCCAACATATCGACCAGGGAATATATCATTTATGGAACGGCGTGCATTTCTTGCCTCCATCGGCAGCGTTGCTGCCATAACCCCTCTCGCTAAGGCCAGCGCTCGGGTTCCTCTTGATAAGGCCGGCCCCGATCTGCCGATGCCCCCGTCCCGTAACACCATGCCCCCGCGGCCAGAGCCGGACGAACCCGGCAAATTGCTGATCGACAAGGCCTGGCAATTTCACCAGGGGGACATCCCATTCCCGACGATAAAGGGCCATGGGTCGAGCTATGCAAACGCCAAGGCCGGTCAGGCCCCAGGCGCGGCGGCGATCAACTTCGACGATTCGGACTGGCCACTTGTCAATCTGCCGCATGACTGGGCGGTCGACATGCCATTCGACCCTGACGCGAACCCCTCGCAGGGCTATCGGCAGCGCGGCTATGCCTGGTATCGGCGGGCTTTGCGATTGGACCCGGCGGATCGCGGCAAATATCTGGAACTCCAATTTGGCGCTATAGCCACCAATGCCACGATCTGGGTCAACGGATCGGTCGCCGCTCATAATTGGAGCGGGTATAATTCCATCTATATCGACCTGACGCCGATGGCGCGTTTCGGCCACGATCTCAACAGCATTGCGATCCGGGTCGATGCGGAGAAGATGGAAGGCTGGTGGTATGAGGGTGCCGGCATTTATCGCCACGCCTGGCTGGCCAAGCGGCCGCCGGTGCATATCCAGACCGACGGCATCCACGCCGATCCGCGCCTCAGCGCCGATGGTCGATGGACCGTGCCGATCACCGCTTCGCTGTCCAGCATCCTCAAGGCCGATGCTCGAGCGACGCTGGTCGCCGCGCTCAGCGACGCGGATGGCCGCACCGTCGCCACGGGCAAGGTTGAAACAACGGTTCCGCCGCTGGGCAGTACCGAGGCGAAACTTGAGCTGGCGATCCCCTCGCCTCGTCTATGGTCCGTGGACGATCCCAATCTCTATACGCTGCGGCTTTCCCTTACTGGTCCAGGCGATACGGCTGATCGACGCGCGCTGCGGATCGGCTTTCGCACCGTCCGGTTCGATGCCGACAAGGGCTTTTTCCTCAATGGCGAACCGCTTAAGATAAAGGGCACCTGCAATCATCAGGACCATGCGGGCGTTGGCGTCGCGGTTCCCGATGCGCTGTGGGAATGGCGAATCCGCAGGCTCAAGGACATGGGCTCCAATGCCATCCGCTGCTCGCACCATGCGCCGCCGGTCGAACTGCTCGACGCCTGCGATCGTCTCGGCATGCTGGTCATGGACGAGAACCGCAATTTCAACGTCAGCCCCGACTATATGGAACAGTTGCGTTGGCTGGTGCGGCGCGATCGCAACCGGCCCAGTATCATCATGTGGTCGGTATTCAACGAAGAGCCGACGCAGGGCAGCGAGGCGGGCTATGAGATGGTCCGCCGCATGGCAAGCGAAGTGAAAGCACTCGATCCGAGCCGCCCCGTCACCGCCGCGATGAACGCGGGCCTCTTCACCCCGCACAATGTCAGTCAGGCGGTCGATGTCGTCGGCTTCAATTATCAGCCGGGACTATATGACCAATTTCACGCGGCGCATCCGGATGTGCCGATCACCAGTTCCGAAGACACCAGCGCCTTCATGACGCGCGGCGCGTTCCAGAGCGACCCCGCCAACCATGTCTTCGCTTCCTACGACGATGAGCGTTCGAGCTGGGGCAACACGCACCGCGAGGCGTGGAAGGCGGTCGCGACGCGTCCGTTCGTGGCCGGAGCCTTCGTCTGGACCGGCTTCGATTATCGCGGGGAACCGACGCCTTACGAATGGCCTTCGGCATCCAGCTTTTTCGGTATCATGGATCTGTGCGGATTTCCAAAGACCGCATATTGGCTGCACCGAGCCCAATGGATCGATGACCGGCCATTGCTCGATCTGGCCCCCCATTGGAACTGGGCCGGGCACGACGGCGAACCGGTCACTGTGATGGCGATGACCAATGTCGAACGGGTTGCGCTGTTCCTGAATGGGCGACCTTTGGGCGAAAAGGCGGTGGATCGGTTTGAGATGCCGCGCTGGCAAGTTCCCTGGGCGCCGGGCCGGCTGGAAGCGATTGGCTATCGCGCCGGACGACAGGTAGCCCGCGCCGCGGTCGAGACCACGGGCGCGCCCGTCGCGCTGCGCCTGACGCCCGACCGGACCGTCATGGCGGGCGACGGGGAGGATGCTCAGCCCATAACCATCGACGCCATCGATGGCCGTGGCCGCCACGTGCCCACCGCCCGACTTCCCGTCCGCTTCACGATTTCAGGTGGCACCATCATCGGCCTGGGTAATGGCGATCCGAACAGCCACGAACCTGAAAAGGGCGACCGCCGCAATTTGTTCAACGGGCTGGCGCAGATCATCGTACGAGCCGATGCCGGACGCGGACCGCTCCGCATCACCGCTCAGGCGCCGGGCGTCAAAACCGGGCAGGCGACCATCGCGCGCCTTGACGCCAACCCGCGGGCGCAGGTTGCGGCCACCCCATCGGTGCAGACGCTCGAAGGCTGGCGGCAGTCCCCTGCATCGACGGAGAAGCCCGATCCCATGCGCAAACCGATCGATTCGGACATGAACAGCTGGCTGTGGCTTGGCACGGGTCAGATCGAAGCGGCGCAGGGCGAAGGCAAGTGGATGTCGCTCCGCGCCACCTTCACTGCCCGGCGGCGGGTGCAGGCCAACGGAGGGATCTTGCGCTTCGGCGGCATCATCGGTCGCGCCGAAATCTGGCTCGACGGACACAAGGTCGCTGAGAAGACCGATTTTGCGGAGGCTCCGCTGGCGGTGACCGTGCCAGCGGGCAGCGAGGAACATGTCGTCGTGCTGCTGGTGGAAAGTCGCCCGAGCCTGATCGGCGGACTATCTCAGCCGGCGACCGTCGGAGCGGAATAGGGCCTCGACCCGATTGGGTTGAGGCTTTCGCGCTGCTGCACGGGAACCTCAAGTCAAGCTAGGCCCATAGCCCCAAAAGAGCGGGCCCGCCCCTCGAGACAGGACTTCTCATCCGATTTCGGGGACGGCCTATCGAGACTGGGCCACAATCGGCTTGGTATCCAGCAAGGCCAGATGAACCAGATCGGCCATGGCCTGGCGCGCCGCGTCCGGATCGCCGGCCTTGACGCATTCGAACACTCGGCGGTGATCGGGAATCGCATCGCGACGCAACGGCGCTACCCGATGCTTGAAAACGGTTGTCCAGGCGACCGCTGCGCTGACCCCGCCGGTAAGTGTCATCATGAAAGGATTTCCGGTGGCCTCAAGCAAGGCGGCGTGAAAATCCTTGTCCGCCTCACGACCGGCCTCCGTTGCCAGAGTGTGCCTGGTCATATTGTTGATCGCGGTTTCCATCCGCGTGACTTGCTCGTCGCTGCGCCGGACCGCCGCCAAAGCCGCAGCTTCCGGCTCGACAAAGCGACGAAGCTCGAAAAGGCTTTCAAGCAAGAAATCGCTGGGTTCGAATTCGAACATCCATTGCAGGACATCGGGGTCCAGCAGGTGCCATTTGTCCTGCGAGCACACCTTCGTTCCGGTTTTGGGCCGGGATTCGACCAGTCCCTTGGCGGACAATATCCGCAATGACTCCCGATAGGCCGTTCGCGAAATCTTCAACCGCTCGCTGGCATCGACCTCGCCAAGCAGCAATTCTCCGGGCCTATAGCGGCCCGAGACAATGGCAATGCCGATATCGCGCGCAATGGTGCCGTGTATGCGTAATCTCTTGCCGTCACCAACGGCGTCCTCCCGGGCGGCTGCCTTCTTCATCAACGACCTTTCCAGCGGATAGAGCATAAATACTATATAGGAGCCTCGTTGAGCGGGCCGTTACGCCATTTCTCTCAGCAAGGGAATAACTCTTAGAACATTGACAATCTCGCACAAGTGACCGGCATATATCTTTGCAGTCGCAGAACTACATGTTGACTGATAAAAATTAATTTTCATATACGTGCCAGTCGGGGTTACGGCAGCAGGACTTTGCTCGAAAGTCGTCTGATCTCGGAGTAGGCTTAAAGGTTCTCTCGACGCTTATCGCCATTCGCAGGCCCCAATTCCCGTTTGCCTGCAGATTTTGTCTGACATATAAGGGCATGGGACCAGATTCAGCTAATGGGTCGATATTCATCCCTCCATAACAAATGTAAACGGGAGATCAGACGTTGCTCACTTTCGCGCTCGCGGCCACGTCGGCAATCGTTATCGCCTCGCCGGACAAGTCGGTTGAAATGCGGATAGCGGCGGATGGCTTGACCTATTCGGTAACGCGCGGCGGCGAGACCATAGCCAAACAGGCGCCACTCGGGATCGTCCTGGCCGATGCCCCATCCTTCAAACCGCTGAAAACCATAAATGTTGAGCGGCGCTCGGTGAACAGGATCTTGCCGCTGATCGCGACAAAAGCGAGCCAAGCAGTCGATCGCTACAACGGCGCAACCATCCGCTTTCACGAGACCGGTCCGGCCGGGCGCATCCTCTCAATCGAGGCGCGCGCCTACAATGACGGGGTCGCGTTTCGTTATATAATCCCTGCGCCCGGACCAGTCGCAATTGCCGGCGAACGAACGGGCTACCGCCTGCCCTCCGGCGCTCACTGCCTGTTCACCGAAACCAGCGGCTCGCATGAGCGCGACTGGCAAGACCTGCCGGTTGCAACGCTCGATCCGGAGAAGCGCTATGATCATCTCGCGACCTGTGCCACATCTTCGGGCCGCAATCATTTCGCCATACTGCAGTCTGGGATCGAGGGCTATACCGGCTCGGTCCTGCGTCGCTCCGGCGACACCCTGCAAGTGGAACTCACCCCACGCAGAGACCGCCCGACGGTTGCCGTGCAGTCAAATAATGGCATGGAAACGGCATGGCGGGTGATAATGCTGGGCGATCGCGCCGGCGACCTCATCTCCTCCCAGCTCGTCGGCAATCTCGCCCGCCAACCGAGCGGTGACTTTTCTTGGGTGAAGCCCGGCAAGGCTGCGTGGGACTGGTGGTCAGGCCCCACGCAGAGCGCAAAGCCCACCATGGAACGCTTTCGCAAGTTCATCGACTTTGCAGCCGCT
>Ga0315899_10007352_pt1 | contig 11828 bp, 9 predicted proteins | sample LakEriMetagenome_2_FD_203518 | JGI IMG/M metagenome (GOLD analysis project Ga0315899, IMG submission 203518) | Freshwater fungal communities from buoy surface, Lake Erie, Ohio, United States - Buoy 4 MA112 | ecosystem: Environmental > Aquatic > Freshwater > Lake | place: USA: Lake Erie, Ohio... | reverse complement strand
CTCAGTCGGGATTATGAAGGCTTAACCAAAACTTCTGAAGCCTGGATTTACTGGGCTTCTATTCGTCTTCTTGTTCGACGGTTAGCTTGAACTCTGACTTTTCAGACATCCTCTTAGAAGCCTTTGAAGAAGGGGCTAATGATTATGTCACTAAGCCAGTGCATGCGTTGGAATTACTGGCACGGGTGAAAACTCATTTATCGTTGCGGCAAAGTCAAAAAGACTTAAAAATGGCTTATCAACAACTAGAGCAGTTGGCCATGCTCGATCCGCTGACGGGGGTGGCCAATCGTCGAGCCCTCGCGGACTGTGCTGAAACCGAGTTTAAGCGGGCAGACCGTTATGGTGATGTTTTTGCGGTAATGATGATTGATCTCGACCACTTTAAAAAAGTGAATGATACTTACGGACATCAGACCGGGGATGAATGCCTCAAACTGATTGCCCACACCCTGCAAGCTAATCTAAGGGACGTTGATCACGTAGGACGCTTTGGCGGTGAAGAATTTATGGTGATTTTACCGGAAACTAACCTTGATCAAGCCCTCGTTTTGGGGGAAAGACTGCGTCATCAAGTTGTGCATCTTTGTCCCAAAATCAATCAGCAAGTGGTGAATTTGTCAATCAGTATTAGTGTTTCTGTCTATCACAAAGCTGATAAATCTGTTCAGGAGATTTTGCAACGAGCCGACACGGCCCTATATCAAGCTAAATCCGGTGGTCGTAACCGTGTCTGTTCGTTATTAAGATGATTTTTAAAACCTGTTGATTGCTCAATAAAAAGTTTTTATTTGCCAATACAAAACCGACTAAAAATTCGCTCTAAAACAGATTCGGTTACCGTTTCCCCTGTAATATCCCCCAGGGCTTGGATGGCAATGCGTAAATCAATTGTCCAAAAATCTAAGGGTAATTCTTCCCTGACGGTTTTTTGTACTTGTGCTAGGGCTAATTGGGCTTCGGTCAGGATTGCGGCTTGGCGTTGATTAATGGCAAAATCTAAGTTTTTGGGCGTTATTTTTTGTTGATTAACCTGGCGTAAAATTTCTGTTTCTAGATCATAAATACCTCGATTTTGGGCGGCGGTGGTGGTTACAATTTGGGTGATTTCTTTAGGATAATTGACACGATTGGGATCGCCGAGATCAGTTTTATTGATCACTAAAATTAACGGTCGGGTTTTGATCTGTTCATAAATGATCTGTTCTGCCTCTGTCCAGCCTAATTGGGCATCGAGGGTTAACAGAACTAAGTCTGCTTGTTGGGCAGCTTGGCGCGATCGCTCTACGCCAATTTTTTCGACTTTATCCCCGGTTTCCCGAATTCCGGCGGTATCCAGCACCTGAATGGGAATTCCCCCTACCACTAATTGAGATTCCACTACGTCGCGGGTTGTTCCTGGTAGATCGGTGACGATCGCCCGATCGCTCCGACTCCAGGCATTCAATAAACTGGATTTGCCCACATTGGGTTGACCAACGATCGCCACTTTTAAGCCTGTGCGGAGTAATTCCCCCCGGTCGGCGGTGGCCAAAATGTCGGTTACCTGTTGATAAATGTCGTTTAATTGTTGCCGAATTAAATCTTGATCTAACGGTGGCAAATCATCTTCAAAATCAATGCGGGCTTCTACTTCCGCCAAAATATCTAAACAAGTATTTCTTAACTCCCGAATCGGTTGGGCGAGTTTACCTTGAATCCCGGCCAAGGCGATCGCCGCTGCTTGGGGAGATTGGGCGCTAACTAATTCACTGATACTTTCTGCTTGGGTGAGATCTAACCGTCCATTTAAAAATGCCCGTAGACTAAATTCCCCCGGTTGGGCTAATCTTGCCCCTTGCTTTAAACACAATTGCAATACCTGTTGGATGGAAATAATGCCGCCATGACATTGAAATTCCACCACGTCTTCTTTGGTGTAGGAACGGGGGGCCAACATTAATAACAACAGGGCTTCATCGATCGCCGTTTGGGTCTGGGGATCGCGGACGTAACCGTATAGGATGCGATGACTTTCCCAGGTTTGATTCCCCGGCGCATCAAATAAAACTTTGGCAATGGTTAAGGCTTCTGGCCCTGAAAGTCTGACAACGCCGATGCTGCCCTGGTCTGGCACAATGGCCGTGGCGATCGCCGCAATAGTATCTCCTGACTGCATAGTGTTAGTAAAATTTAATATTGGCCTGTTTTTCAATATTTTTCAGTGTGCCTATGGGAATGATTTTTTGACCATGTATAGGAACAATGGCTGTGAGTCGAGTTTCTAGGTTAAATAGTTTTAAATGTGATCCCGTTTGTGTCGCCTGAACAAAACCGACGGCTTTCAGTGGCTTAATCACTTCTTTTGCCGTTAATCGCGGCGATTTAGGTGCCATAGGTATTTTTTAAAGAGCTAACTGAACAATCTCTTGATGATTTGTTGATTTCAATAGATGATCAGGAATAGGTTCTAGCATTAAAGCAATTGCTTCTTTTAAATTTTCAATGGCAATTTCTTTTGTTTCCCCACAGGAAGAGACAAAATTCAGTTCTGGACAACTGGCAGAAAACGCTTTGGCTTCATCGTCCCATTCCAAAATTACCCGAACATTCATAATTTTCTCCTTAATATTAGAATTGTCAAAAAACTGCTGATCTAAAGGGTTGAATTAAAAATATTTCCTAACAAATTTCTCCTTATAAATAGCGGGTTAACTGAATACGATACCGTTCTTTTTTGGTAACCACAATCTCACCAATTTCTAGCCGTCCTTTGCCGCGATAGGTGACTAAATCCCCTGCTTTGAGGGCATAGCTGGCTTGGGTAATCGGTTTCCAATTGACTTGCACATTGCCCTGATTAACGGCGTCGGCCATTTTCCTACGGGATAACCCAAACCCCGCCGAGGCGATCGCATCTAGGCGCAATGAGGCTTCGACGGTGGTCATTTCTTTGGTTTTTGGGGGACGGATTTTTAACTCACTCAGAGCAATTTCCTTTGCTTTAACGGGCACTGTCCGCACTTGGGTTAAATGGGAAGTTATAAATTCCGCTACCTCTGGCACGGCGATCGCCTGGCCGCCCCGTTCTCCCAACAGAATAATATCGCCAATTTTTTCCCGTACCAATCCTGTGCCCAATAATGCCCCTAAAAAATCTCGATGACTGGCGGGGTCAAACAAAAAATTTCCCGCAATATCCAACGCCGTCAAGGGAATTTGATCTACATCCAAGGGAATTTCTGCCCTGGCGATCGCCAACCGTTGCCGTTCTGCTTGGGGATAGCCGCCCCAGGCTAAAAACTGTAATTCCGTTAACTTGCTAAAACGATTCTGAATTTCCGCAACCAAGGGCGGCGCACAAAAATCCGTCACCACCACTTCCCAGGTTTTCAAGGCCTGTTCTGCTTTATCAATCACTTTGGCGATCGCCTCGCGGTCTTCTGCCCCTTTTAATAAATCTTCTCTGGGTAACATAACGGTTTTGGATTCGGAATAATGGGTCAGTCAATCCTGTTTCAATCTTGGCGTATTTCCTTGTCCCTAAGCCATCATAGATCCCGATCCTAGCTTGATCGGGGACTCCCGGCGAAGTCTAACGGCGGGATCTGACATTTGACCCTTTACAATCAAAATCAGCATTTTTAACCCTTTCACCCCTTGCACAGACAGTAAATAAACCATGATCAAACGGTTTTTGATACTCAGCTTAGGAACAGTATTAAGTTTTCCCGTCTCCCCCTCGTTCGGTCAATCCTTACCCCTCGTACCCGTGAGTGACGCGAGTCAAACCGTGGGTTTTGATGAACAGTTGTGGGGAAATCAATGCAGTCGGGGCGATAAACAGGCCTTGCTCCAAGCCATCAACCACAGCTTGACCTATCTCAATACCGCCAATGCCGCCAATGCGTATCAAAACTATCCCGTCAAAGGCATTACCCGCGATCGCGTCCGTCGCTCCTTAGTCCGGTTTAAAACCCTGTTACAACAATCTCCAACCCCAGAAGCGCTACAAGCGGCGATCCAAAAAGAATTTCAGTTTTATCAGTCCGTGGGTAATGATCAAAAAGGAACGGTTCATTTTACTGGCTATTTTGAACCCATTTATACCGCCAGTCGTCGCCGCACCGCAGAATATCGCTATCCCATTTATGCCAAACCCGTTAATTTTGGCAGTTGGAAAGCGCCCCATCCCACCCGCGCCACCTTAGAAGGCATTGATGGTTTGGGCACAACTAGCCCGATCAAGGGTCAAGAAATTGCGTGGTTTAATCGTCGGCTAGATGCCTACCTCATTCAGGTGCAGGGATCGGCCAAACTTAATTGGCTGGATGGGGGTAAAACCTCGATCGCCTTTGCAGGAACGACTAATTATCCCTATACCAGTCTGGGCAAGGAAACGATCGCCGCTGGCATTTTCCAACCGGGGGAAGTGACATTACCTAAACTAATCGACTATTTTGAACAAAATCCCAGCGAGCTAGATCGGTTTATTCCCCGCAATAATCGCATGGTTTTTTTCAAGGAAACCTCTGCCGCCACCCCCGCCAAAGGCAGTTTAGGAGTTCCTGTCACCGCTGAACGATCCGTGGCCACCGATAAATCCCTCATGCCCCCAGGGGCGATCGCCGTCTTAGCCGCCCATATTCCCGATTGTCAGGGACAAAAATTAGCGGTACAGCGTTTTGTGGTGGATCAGGATACGGGCAGCGCCATTAAAGGCCCCGGTCGGGTGGATATTTTTATGGGGACGGGTAAACTGCCTGGCGATCGGGCCGGTTTGATGAGTGATGATGGCCAGTTTTATTACTTATTACTGAAGTGAAGGGCGATCTTTAGGGTTTTTGGGAAGCGGCGATCGGGAAACTCAAATAAGCCATCCGCTTTAATTCCCGCCGTCCCCTGGCCACCGAATCCAAAATTAAGCCGCAGGTAAAAAAGACAAACCCTAACGACATCAACGACGCCGCAATAATCACCGTGGGAAAGCGGGGCACTAATCCCGTTTGCAGATAGGTTTGCAGCACTGGAATCATTAATAACAAGGCTAACCCGGAAAAAATGATGAAAAAGAGACCAAAAAAGATGAAAGGGCGGGCTTCTTTGAGCAGTAAAAACGACGTGCCCAACACCCGAAAACCATCGCTAATTGTATTGAGTTTACTTTCGGAGCCTGTGGGACGCGATTGATACAAAATAGGTTCTTCCACAAAGGGTAAACGCAGTTCCAAGGTGTGAATGGTTAATTCCGTTTCAATTTCAAAGCCATTGGAAATGGCCGGAAACGACTTGACAAACCGCCGCGAAAAAATTCGATAGCCCGACAACATATCATCTAACCGGGCCCCAAATTGGAGTCTGACCACCGAGGTTAAAAACTGGTTTCCGCTGCGATGGCCAAAACGATAGGCTTCCTTATCTTTCTCTGGCGATCGCCGCGCCCCCACCACCATATCCAACTGTTCATTCAGCAAGCGCCCAATTAACCGGGAAACCGCCGCTGCTTCATAGGTACTGTCCCCATCCACCAAAATATAAATATCCGCTTCAATATCGGCAAACATCCGTCGAATGACATTGCCTTTGCCGGGTTGAGGTTCGTACCGGACGATCGCCCCCGCCTGACGCGCTACCTCATCCGTATTATCCGTAGAGCGATTGTCGTAAACATAAATTTTTGCGGTGGGTAACTGCGCTTGAAAATCAGTAACCACTTGGGCAATGGTCAACGCCTCGTTACGGCAGGGCACAAGCACCGCAAGACGATAGGACGCAAGGGAATGGGGGGACACCGTTGAAACTGCTTTCACTTAAGGGGGGAGGGACAAGGGTTCAGTGTATCGACAAGGGTAGCAAGGGGCAAGTCATGGTTAATGTCACAGCCCAGCAATTGGGTTAATAATACGAAGCAAGACTGATGAGCTGGGTTGAGTCCGTGCCGCTCAATCCCCCAAGGCGCTTAGTCACCCGATCGCCGTTTTCGTTAAATTTTTCCTATGACGATTTCTCCTTCTGATCTCCAATCCTTACCCATTCCCCCTGGTAATTTCGGTCTACCCTGGTTGGGGGAAACCTTGACGTTTATTCAGGATGGGGAATTTAGCAAAAAACGTCAGCAGCAATTTGGCCCGATTTTTAAAACCCGTTTATTCGGCAAAAATACGATTTTTGTGTCTGGGGCGTTAGCGAATAACTTTTTGTTCACCAAAGAAAAGGAAACCTTTCAAGCCACTTGGCCCCTCAGCACCCGCATTTTGTTAGGGCCGAATGCCTTGGCAACCCAAATGGGAGAAATCCATCGATCACGTCGTAAAATTCTTTACCAAGCCTTTTTGCCCAGGGCGTTGGCGGGTTATTTGCCAAAAATGGAAGGGATCATTCAGCGATATTTAGACCAGTGGGCCGGGATGGAGGAAGTCACTTGGTATTCCCAGTTACGAAAAATGACCTTTGATGTGGCGACAACGTTGTTTATGGGGGAAGAAGTCAGTCATAATCCCCAAGTATTTGAGTGGTTTGAAGCCTATGTCCAAGGGCTATTTAGTTTGCCGATTCCGTTACCCAATACGATGTTTGGCCAGTCAAAACGCGCACGGGGTTTATTATTGGCGGAACTTGAGCAAATCATTACCCTCCGACAACAACAGCCCCCCTCAGAAGAAGATGCGTTGGGGATGCTCTTGGCGGCCCGGGACGAAAATGATCAGCCGTTATCCTTGCCGGAATTAAAAGACCAAATTTTACTACTACTATTTGCTGGCCACGAAACCCTCACTTCGGCGATCGCCTCTTTTTGTTTGTTATTAGGGCAACATTTAGACATTCGGGAAAAAGTGAGACAGGAACAGGCCTGCTTGGATTTGTCAGAGCCCTTAACGGCGGCAACCCTCAAGCAAATGCCCTATTTAGATCAGGTTTTACAAGAAGTATTGCGGCTGATTCCCCCAGTGGGTGGCGGTTTTCGGGAATTAATTCAAGATTGTGAATTTGAAGGCTTTCATTTCCCCAAGGGTTGGCTAGTGTCTTACCAAATTAGTCGCACCCACGCCGATCCCGATTTGTATCCCAACCCTGAAAGGTTTGACCCCGAACGGTTTGCCCCGAATGGTAGTGCCACCCAAAATCCCCCCTTTGCCCATGTGCCCTTTGGCGGTGGCTTGCGGGAATGTTTAGGCAAGGAATTTGCGCGGCTAGAGATGAAGTTATTTGCCACGCGGTTGATTCAACACTTTGATTGGACATTATCCCCCGGTCAAAATTTAGATCTAGTCGTCACCCCCAGCCCCCGACCGAAAGATAATTTACGGGTGACATTGCAGCGTTTGTCGTAATAGTCTTTTTCCTAAGTTAACGGTCTGAAATATAACGATTAATAACGTAATAACGTCCCTGGTCAATTAGCTCAAAAAACCGTGCTAGGGTTGGAAGTTGCGCGGAAAGGGTTCTAGGGGGAAACAGTCCCTAGAGGTAACGGGGAAAGTTTGGTGCAAGACCAACGCTGTCCCGCAACTGTGATGGGTGAAAAATTACCTTAAGTCAGGATGCCCGCCCATGATTGCGCGTCACGTTTCTATTTATCTGCGAGGTACAGATGGTGAGTGTTCAAAATTTTCGTGTCTTTAAAAATCCCCAAACCCTTTATAAAACCATAGCCATCCTTGGGGCGGGGAGTTTGATGGTTTGCCTAGGCAGTTTGCCTGCTTCTGCCCATCATGCTTTTGGGGGTCGCACTCCAACGGGTGTTTGGGAAGGCTTTTTGGACGGTTTAGCCCATCCGGTAATTGGTATTGATCATTTGACCTTTGTGATCGCGGCGGGGTTGATGGCGGGTTTGCTCCGTTATGGTTTTGCCTTGCCTTTAGCGTTTATTACAGCGGCGATCGCCGGCACAGGGTTGCACATCATGGAGGTTAATTTACCCTTCCCTGAATTGATGATTGCGGCATCAGTTTTGATCTTTGGCGGTTTATTAGCCTTTGAAAAAATGTTGCCCCCGGTGGTAATGATTGGCTTAGCGGCGATCGCCGGAATTTTTCATGGTTATGCCTACGGAGAAACCATTATCGGCGCTCAAATGAATCCGTTGGTGGCTTATCTGCTGGGTTTTTCGGTCATTCAAGGGGCGATCGCCTATGGTGCTTATGGATTGTCTAAATATTGGCAAATGACGGTCTCCCAGGGAGCTTTAAATCTGCGGTTTGCGGGCTTTTTGATTTCCGGTTTGGGGTTAGCGTTTACGACGAGTCATTTGTTGGGATAGGAATTTGGGTGCAGTCGATCCTAAGCCATTGTGTTGGCAACTCCGGTGGGGCGACTGCATAAACCTCAAACAGAAAAATCATCTAACCTAAGTGATCACGATTTTTAATTGAATATTAATCAGAAAAGAACTTGCCCCCGTTGTGGTTCTGAGCAAACGCTCAAGAAGTAACTCAACCGCTACCGACAAGTTTAAAGAGCCTAAAAGCCAAGACCGTCCCCCTTAGCCATGACCCAGTTTTACGTTGACCGAGGTGGAACCTTCACCGACATCGTGGCCGTAACCCAAGATCAAACTGTAGTTCGCCAATGTGGAGGCGATCGCCGTTTTAGCGTTTTTAGCGTGGCCAGTGGGGAAACCGTCATTCTGTATAAACTACTGTCCGAAAACCCTGAACAGTATGACGACGCGGTGATTCAAGGTATTCGGGATATTTTAGGCATTGATCAACAAGGGGTGATTCCGGCGGCCCAGGTGAGTTTGGTCAAAATAGGTACGACGGTGGCCACCAATGCCCTATTAGAGCGCAAAGGTGATCCGGTGGTGTTGGTGATGACGAAGGGGTTTCGGGATGCCCTGGCGATCGCCTATCAAAATCGTCCTGATCTTTTTGCGTTGGAAATTAAAAAGCCGAGTTTGCTGTATGCCCAGGTGATTGAAGCGACGGAACGGTTGGATGCGGCGGGTAACGTTTTAATTGACCTTAATCAGAACCAAATTGAACAGGATTTACAACGGGCTTTTGACCAAGGCATTCGTAGCGTGGCGATCGCCTTAATGCACAGTTATCGTTATCCCCAACACGAAATCCTCATTGCCGACCTTGCCCAGCGCATCGGTTTTAGCCAAATTTCTCGCTCTTCGGCAGTCAGTCCTCTGATTAAATATATTTACCGGGGCGATACCACCGTTGTTGATGCCTATTTATCGCCCCTATTAAGGCGCTATGTCAATAAGGTGCAAAAACAATTACCGGGGGTGAAGCTGCAATTTATGCAATCCCACGGTGGCTTAGTCGATGCGGCTCATTTTCAGGGACGGGACAGTATTTTGTCGGGGCCAGCGGGGGGAATTGTCGGGGCAGTGAAAACATCCCAGCGAGCCGGTTTTGACAAAATTATTAGTTTTGATATGGGTGGAACCTCTACGGATGTTGCCCATTTTAACGGCAATTACGAGCGGTTATGGGAAACAGAAATTGCAGGCGTGCGAATGCGAGTACCCAGTTTAGCCATTCATACGGTGGCGGCCGGGGGCGGTTCTAGGCTCAAATTTGACGGTCAAAAATATCAAGTGGGGCCAGAATCGGCGGGGGCGAATCCGGGGCCCGCTTGTTATCGTCGGGGCGGGCCGTTAACGGTGACCGATGCCAATGTGATGCTGGGGCGATTACACAGTGCTTATTTTCCCCAGGTATTTGGCGTGGAGGGAAATTTACCGTTAGATGAAACGATTGTTCATGCAAAATTTCAACAGCTTGCGGCCGAGATTCACTTAGTAACTAATACCCATCCAACCCCTGAAGAAGTAGCCGATGGATTTCTGGCGATCGCCATTGAAAATATGGCCAATGCGATCAAGAAAGTCAGTTTACAGCGGGGTTATGACGTGAGTGACTATACCCTTTGTTGTTTTGGGGGAGCGGGCGGCCAAGTTGTTTGCCGATTGGCCGATAGTTTGGGCATGAAACGGATTTTTCTGCATCCTTACGCCGGGGTTTTATCTGCCTATGGCATGGGGTTAGCAGAACAGCGGGTTTTAAAAGCGATGACCATTGAAACGCCGTTAACCGAAGAACATTTAAGCAATTTATCGGAACACTATGATCAGTTATTACAACAAACCTTTTTTGATGATCAAATTCCTGAAGAGATAGGCAAAATTGAGAAAACAATTAATTTAAAATATGCTGGCACAGACACCAGTTTGAGTTTAGATTTTACTGATAATTTAGCTGAATTACAACAAAAATTCTGCCAACAACATCAGCAACAATATGGCTTTTTACAATCGGGAAATCCCCTCGTGATTGCCTCCATTGCTTTAGAACGAATTGAGCCCTTAACACCCCCCTCTGAACCCTACTTAACGCCACACAATTTAGATCAAAATTCAGCCAAAACCGTCAAATTTTATGCTGAGAACCAATGGCACAATATCCCTGTTTATCACCGTCAATCCTTGCAGCCCAAGCAAACGATTGTTGGCCCTGCCATTATTTTAGAAGGGACGGGAACCCTGGTGATTGAATCAGGATGGCAAGGACAATTAGGGGACATAAATTCAGACGGTGTTCAACCCTGCTATTTAGTATTAGAAAAAACTGCCCTAGCTAACAATAATCATCTATCATTACGGCGATCGCCTACTTTTACTATTTCCCAAAAAATCAAGGAAGAAAAATCTGATTCAATCTCTGTTGCCAACCAAAATAATAATCACAAAGTTGATCCCGTTAAACTAGAAATTTTCAATAATCTCTATCAATTCATTGCCGAACAAATGGGGATTATTCTACAAAATACCGCTGCCTCGGTAAACATCAAAGAACGCTTAGATTTTTCCTGTGCTATCTTCGATCAATTTGGTGACTTAGTAGCTAATGCTCCCCATATTCCCGTGCATTTAGGTTCCATGAGTGAGAGCGTTAAGGCATTGCTCAACAGCCAAAGAGAATCGATTGAACCCGGCCATGTTTACATTTCTAATAATCCCTACAATGGCGGCACTCATTTACCCGATGTGACCATTATTACGCCGATGTTTGATGATGCTAACCACAGGATTTTGTTTTATCTCGCTTCCCGTGGTCATCAAGCTGACTTAGGCGGAATTACACCGGGTTCCATGCCTCCCCACAGTCGAGATATTCGCCAAGAAGGTATTTTATTTGACAATCAATTATTAGTAAAAGCTGGAGAATTTCAGGAAAAAACGATTCGTAATTTACTTAGCCATAGTCCCTATCCTGCCCGTAATTCTGACCAAAATATTGCTGATTTTAAAGCTCAAATTGCCGCCAATAATCGCGGTATGGCAGCTTTAAGACAAATGGTGAATCAGTACGGCTTAGAAACTGTGCAGGACTATATGAACCACGTCCAAAATAATGCCGAACAGTCGGTACGCAAGGCGATCGCCAATTTACGATCCGGAACATTCAGCACGGAAATGGACAATGGCATTCAAATCAAGGTCAAGATTACGGTCAATCCCGCCCAAGCCGATGCCATCATTGATTTCACGGGCACTTCTCCCCAGGGCGAACACAATTTCAATACGCCAACAGCGGTGGTGCAGGCAGTGGTTTTGTATGTTTTTCGTACCCTCGTCCGTGATCCAATTCCCCTTAATGCGGGTTGTTTGAAACCGTTAAAACTGATTATTCCCCCCGGTTCTCTACTCAATCCCCAATTCCCCGCAGCAGTGGTAGCCGGTAATGTGGAAACGTCCCAGGCGATCGCCGATACGATTTATGGTGCATTAGGGGTGTTGGCCGCTAGTCAAGGGACAATGAATAACTTCACCTTTGGGGATGGACAATATCAATACTATGAAACCATTTGTGGCGGCAGTGGAGCAGGAAGTA
>Ga0315899_10007351_pt1 | contig 11828 bp, 5 predicted proteins | sample LakEriMetagenome_2_FD_203518 | JGI IMG/M metagenome (GOLD analysis project Ga0315899, IMG submission 203518) | Freshwater fungal communities from buoy surface, Lake Erie, Ohio, United States - Buoy 4 MA112 | ecosystem: Environmental > Aquatic > Freshwater > Lake | place: USA: Lake Erie, Ohio... | reverse complement strand
TACCATAAAGCGAGTGGAAAGCGCCAAATTGGCGGTTACTCCCAGCGGTCGAGCAAACGAGTGTAACAGCACATCGTTCTTCTCGACCCTCATTTGGGAGGTTGAATAGCCTTCCCAGCCTTGGCGTATTAAACGAGCGGTGCTCCATCCATCCGCACACGCCTGCAACATTTCATCGTTCAATGGCAGCGCAGTGCTAAAATCGAACGTTGAATCATGTCCTCCGAACTCCTGGGGCTGTGCTGCATACAACTCCAATTTCTCCGTTCGAAATACAACCTCATTGCTTTCGATGTTGATGAGCTCACGAAGGGTGGTAACAACGGCACGCTTCCCGTCTTCCGTATTGCGCACTCGCGACATAGTAATTCTTTGCCGAACAGTATCACCCGTTTGAATGGGTTTTAACTGTCGCGCATGGCGAAACCCGAGGTGATAAATGGCCCCGTGCGTGTCGGACATGGATACGCAGAGGTACAAGGCCATCATAAATGGGACGGGCATTCGACCTTCTGAGCACTTTCCCAACTGCATCGCGAATTCACCACTTGTATCAGCAGGGTTGTGCGAATAAAAACAATTCAGCCAACCATCGAGCATACCTTCCGTAATCGTGAGCTCATAAGGATTTCCAATAACTGCACCCGGCAGCATAGAAGCTTCCGAACGATGTTGAACCACACGACCCTTTCTTCCCACCGACGGCAAATTCAATCCTGCCGAAATATTTAAAATTCGTTGAGATGCCTTAATGTGTGGCGGTCCTACCAGCTGTCCATCAACAAGGGCCATTCCATCCGTTTGTCGGTTGGCCTTTTCATTCTTGCCGTTTTCATTCAATTTTTTCGCAAGGGTATTGAGCATGCCTTCCTTGCGCGCCTTCTCTACGCGTCCGGCCCAGGCAATTTCATCCGCTCCGGGCAACAAGCATCTCTTCACTACCGATAATTGGTCTCTATGTATGCAAGCCTTTCCATCAAATCCGTGGCGCTTGGCCTCTCGAGCTTCTCTTTCCAATCCTATAACATCCGAAACTTTTGTATAAGGTGTATCGAATGCTGCAATACCCGCAGCACGCGCAGCAAACAATACGGCATTGCGCGGATAATCCATGGTGGTGGCACCATGCGGAATGGCCCCACTTAATCGGAACAAATCGCCATGTCCGAGGAAAATGCCAATGATTCGACCTCCACCTGCATGAGCAATAGAATCAACCCGTAACACTGCAGCGGGTGTTTCGATGAGCGGAAGTAACTTCGTACTTCCTTCCGGTAGGCCCAACTCACGTTCACGACGCAGAAGTTCATGATGAAGCTCATCCAATTCTTCTGCACGTTCAGTCATGGTGGGCATCAGCGCTGTAACTCCTTGAAGCCCTATAACAGCATCCAAATCCAGCTTTTGTTCTTCCGGAATTGCATTCTCGTTAATACGCACTACAATGGGCCTGTCGCCCAGATGGCCGTGTTGCAATGCGGCTTTAAGTCCCACCCTTACTGTTGCCTTCACGGGCAATGGTACCGCATCTTGAAAGTCGACAATGAAGCAATCGGCATCCATTTGCCAAGCCTTTTCAAAAGCAAATTGCGGCAAGAACAGCATGGTTTTCCAAGCGAATGGATTAAACGTATTTGATTTTTGAATAGAACCGCTTGATGTACTCTGCAGATGAGTAATTGCAGCCTGAAGGCGTTCGCTATTTGCAGATTTTCCTAGAAGAGAAATGAATTCACTTGCACCAATTGACATAACACATGCCGCAGTATTTGCAATGAGAGTGTAATCGGAAGCCTCATTATTCAGTGCATTCAACAAGTGCCACTCCGAAGATGCATCAAGAGTATTTACTATTTCCAAGGCCTCTCCCTCTTCACGCACGGCAGTAAGTTCTCCATCCAAAACAAATACAAATTGCGCTTGCCCCGTAATCGAAATGGAATCTCCCGTTTTCAGATAATCCTTAAAGTAGCCGGCTTTTTGCAACAATTGCACGCCCTCAACTTTGAGGACACTCATGTATTGTATATGCAATCGTCGGTGTTGAATTTCTTCCAAGTGTTTTGAAATCCCCGATTGATGAAGCGCCTTGCTCACCTCGCCCTGCATGGGTATCTCAATCAATGTGCAAGGGCCTTTGGCGATGAGTGTGGCATTTCTAAAGGCGTTACCACCGCGATGCAATGCTGATTCTCCCAGCAGATTGCCTGCATCTACTCTACCCACGCACAGCTGTTCTCCCCCTGCAGCATCAATCCACGCCAGAATTTCACCCGCCACAAGCCACCAGAAACTCTTCGCTTTTTCACCCGAAGCACAGAGCCTATGTCCATCCTCAATTTCAATTACACGCGCATCCTTGCCAATGGCCTCAAATAAAGAATCATTGGCAGATAGGATAAGTGGAGCCTGAGACAGATATTCTCGAATGGATTCGAGTGCCGAATGAAGGATGACGTTTTGCATATTCGATTAGCCTTGATTTAGAAAGACCAATATACAAATGCATCATAGCCCGCAAAAAGTTATGCGCCATTGAGTTCATGCCGGGAATGCATTTCGTTAAATTTACATCCCCATTTTACGTATTGCAAAGTGATTAGCCGCGCTACCATCGATCAAATTTACCAAGCCGCCATCATAGAAGATGTCGTCGGCGAGTTTGTGCATTTGAAGCGCAGCGGTTCAGCGTACAAAGGACTATCCCCGTTTGCCAACGAAAAAACACCTTCGTTTTTCGTGGTGCCCGCAAAAGGAATCTATAAAGATTTTTCTTCGGGAAAAGGCGGTAACGTGGTGGACTTTCTCATGCAGCATGAGAAGCTGAGTTACCCAGAGGCATTACGTTGGCTGGCCGCCAAGTATCAAATCGCCATCGAAGAAGATCAGCAAAGTGAAGAGCAACTTCAGGAGAAAAGCGAACGTGAACAACTCAGTGTAGTAACCGAATTTGCTGCACGCTATTTCCAAGAGCAATTGCACGAAGGCGAAGAAGGAAGGGCCATAGGCCTATCCTATTTTCAGGAGCGCGGTTTTCGCGATGACATCATTCGCAAATTTCAATTAGGCTATTGCCCTGATAAATGGGATGCCATGACGCAAGCGGCTCTCGAGCAGAAGTATCAGCTCGAGTACCTCGTCAAGGCAGGCCTCACGCGTGAACGCGACGGAAAAATCTATGACTTCTTCCGCGGTCGTGTCATGTTTCCTATTCACAACATCAGCGGCAAAGTGATCGCCTTTGGCGGCAGAACGCTGAAAGCGGAGAAAGACATTGCCAAATACTTCAACTCGCCCGAGAGTGAATTGTATGTGAAGAGCAACGTGCTGTATGGTTTGCATCTAGCTAAAAACGGCATTGTGAAGCACGACATGTGTTACCTCGTGGAAGGTTATACCGACGTGGTAAGCATGCACCAAGCGGGCGTTGAAAATGTAGTAGCGAGCAGCGGCACATCACTAACGGAAGGACAAATCCGACTTATACGTCGGTACACGCCAAACATTACGATACTGTATGACGGCGACAGCGCCGGCATCAAAGCCTCGTTCCGCGGAATCGACATGATTCTGAAGGAAGGCATGAATGTGCGCGTGCTCTTGTTTCCGGATGGCGATGATCCCGACAGTTTTGCGCGAAAACACAGTTCGGAAGAAATTCAGGAATTCATTTCATCCAATGCACGCGACTTTATCTCGTTCAAAACATCGTTGCTGTTGGAAGACGCAGGTAACGACCCCGTCAAACGGGCAGCGCTCATTCGTGGCATTGTAGAGAGCATTGCACTTATTCCGGATGGCATTTCACGCACTGTGTATGTGCAAGAGTGCAGTCGCTTGCTCAACATGAATGAGCAGGTCTTATTGCAGGAGCTTAACAAAGTCATTCTTTCGAACTTCAAGAAAGAAAAGAAGGAAGAAGCGACCGTCGATATACCCCTGATTGATGAGCTTCCAGCAGACGGTATTCCCGATAGTGTAGCCGAAGAGTTCTCGATTCATCATCAAGAGAAAGACCTCATTCGCATTTTACTGCATTATGGTGAGCAACCTATCGACATAACCATTGTGAATGAAGACGGCCATGAAGAGACACATCCGGTTTCGGTTGCTGAATACATCATCAGCAACTTGGAATCGGATGAGATAGTGCTCGAATCGTCTGTGTACGATACTATTTATCGAGAGTATGTAGAGCTCATCGTAAAAGAGCAGTTTCCGCAATCTACCAACTTCACGCAACATACCAATCAATCTATTTCGGGTGAGTCTTCTGCGATTTTAATTAGCCCGTATAGTCTCAGCGACAATTGGCAACGTCACTTCATTTATCCCGAAACCGAAGACATGCAACTGCGAAAAGCAGCTAAAGACTGCGTATTTCGCTTAAAGCTTAAACGGATTCAACGAATCATTCTGGATTTGCAGAAAGAGTTGGAACAATCGGTAGACGATGAAGCCAAGTACGACTCGCTGCTTCAAGAAAAGATCATGCTCGATCGGGCACGTGCGGAAATTTCTAAGTATTTCGGCACAGTCATTTCACACTGAAAAACGGGGGCGCATGCCTATCATTTGGCAGCACGCACCCCCGTCCAATCAAACCAACCCGTATTATTTAGTCAAGAATAATTGCCGGATAAGAAACTCACTCTTCGATTTCATTGAAAGAAAATAAATTCCCTCTGCCAGTCCGCTCAGCGCATGCACTGCGTCTTCACCTGCGTTCATATTCAGTGAAACAATACGTCGACCACTCGCATCCCAAACATCCACCGAAGCTGGCTCAGACAACACACAGCTGATCGTTTCGGCTGTATTTGCTGTTTCTGTTTGACTTAACGAGTCTTCTGATTTTTGCTCACCAATGCATCGAACCGGCGGAATCGGATGTTTGTCGGATAGCTGGATATAACATCCCGGTGAATTTTCATAACCTGAACACACCATATCTTGTGATGTTTGAAGATGAATTAATTCGGAAGGTGGGATTAGAAGCCCACTTTCAGACGAAATACTTCCTGTTGAATATCCCCAGTGATTTCTACTCGATTCAATTATCAATTCACAACTTGACGGATCGCACAGCGTGTCGATTGTGCCCGATACAATTGAATGTACGCAACCTGAAAAATCATTGTATCCATTTTCAATCCGAATATCCTGAGCATCTTCCAATGAAATACAATCCAGCATATTTTCAAATGAATTAGTGCCTGCTCCATAATCAGCACTTACATTCAAAATTCCATAGTGAAGAGTGACAGGGCCACATTCATTGAACCGATTGCATTCCATAGTTAAAGCGCCTTCAAATTTCTCAATAGCCGGTTGCATTGTATTCTCGAAAGAACATCCCGTCACCGGCAATTCAATTTCGCTCCAATCGTATATGTAAGAATTGTTTTGAAAAACACTATTCGCGTATGTGGATGGTAGTTCAAGGTCATTACTCACTGCAGGTGCTCGTTTAAACGTAGATGAAATCACAGAAAACAGTCCGCCTTGTGCTTCAAAACCTGAATTAGGTCCAAAAAACTTACACTCCGAAATAGTGCACTTGGCATAATTCGAATGCAATTGAACATGTTCAAACCGGCATTGCGAAAACTCAAAACCACTTGACCATACCCAAACTTCACTGCCCTCGGCTTCCCATAAGTCACTGGCAAAAAAATGAACGTTATCTGCATGCAATTGAGCATCGGTATAAATGGCACCGTTATAAGTTAGATCTACAAGACCATTCCATAATTCAATTGATCCCTGCATCCAATTGGCGTTTTGTAAGTGAGCTCCATTCCGGATTTTGACAATTGCATCATCCATTCCTGATCCCTCGATATGCAGAACCGAATTCACTTCCATATGTAACATGTTTTCCGTGCCCGGCAAGATTTCGATATACCCGGTTTCTACAGACTGTGCGCCAGTTCGAACTGTTGTATTATCGGCAATATGGAGTTGGCCCCCATCGAATACCCATCGGGCATCGTTGCCCAACAACACCACGTCATGTATACAAGCAACATTTGCAGACCCTCTGAATTCACATTTTCCCCCACTGCGTATAACCAAGTTTGCCGAGGTGCATTCGATATAACCACCGGGCTGAACCTCCAGGACAGCACCCTCTTCTATTATCAGCGTGCTTCCCGGATGCAGAATGATTTTTCCGGTTGAGCCAATAACCAAACGGCTATCTCGCCGAATAGTAACTTCCGCAGTGCGGTATTCCTCCGTTGGGTCTCCTAAGTGCATTTCACCAAATCCATCAATGAGAATTGTTGCAGGAGTGCACTCCAGGGTGGAAGCTTCAAAATGATTATCCTGACTCAAATAATCCATCGACCCATTGAAATGTGTGTTCATCATGGCGTTAATGTGCAAGCGACCACCATCATGTACATGAATAGAGTGCAGGTATGGATATTCGGGTCGTCCATAATTAAAAACACCATCATTAAGACTAGATGAAGTGAGCGCTGTATCCAGCAAAACATGATCAACTGACAACACTTCTTCCAAAACGACACTCACATTTGCATGAGTCAATTCAGTATGATTCTCGTTATATACTTCCGCAAACCAATAGCGATCGAAGTGTCTTTCGTCCGGATTTTCCCACAAATAACTTTCAATGTTTACATACGGATCTTGTGCAACAATGCCGACTGCACTCGTTGTTAGAACAAACGCATGACTGGGATTGTACTGCGTAGGATTGACTTCATCACAAAAATCTATCCCACCAAAATTACTTTCCATTTCCTGCACTGAGCTATTCAAGGAAGCAGCGAATGTCTGCATTGTGCTTCGCTTGCCACCCGGAGCATAATCACGGTTGTGCAAGCCCGATGGAATATGAATGATTTGCTCATCCACATCTACTACATCGATAATACCCATTAACAAAGAGCCCAACCAAAAGTACCACTCATCGCCTATCGCTTCCATTCCTATAATCGGTGCACGCATATGCGCTAATAGAGGAAAACCGGAAATGCTAAGCGAGTTCGCTGCATCACCCGATTCCGATAATAATAGCATTTTGCTATGGGTAAATTCTGCGGTGGTGCATTCCCAATCCATCAAAGCGTTGGATTCATAACTCAACCCGTGTCCATTGGATAATCCGTTAGAAACCGCCACAGAACGGCATTTTTCCGGGTACCCCATTTCACGCAATCCATCATACCAAGCTTCATGATCATGGAGCGGATGAAAGACCTGTGCATCTAGCATTTGCTTTGCAGCAGGGCGTAACAAGTAACGATCACGAAATAACTGAGCTTGTTCCTGGGCATGTTCAGCACTGAATCCAATAGCGTACTGCAATGCCAAGGGTATGTGAGCTCCTTCATGGGGTGCGTCCATCGATATCCACAAACGAGCACAATGATCCTCTCCATTCAGTTCCATGCTGCGCAGTGCATGGCGTGTGATTACGCCGCCCATACTCGCGCCGGCAATTACCAGCGATTCACTTCCTGACTTGTTCTCATTGCACAAGCGTATAACCTGCTGCACGACCGCTGAATTGTGCTGGAGCCATGTGGCACCATCATAAAAATCTACCAACACGATATCATAGCCTTCATTCCGAATTTCCTGCAAAAGCTCGGGCATCAAATGCAAGTCATCGTAGCCATAAATTATATCATCATTTACATCGGGATCCTGAAAACCACTGGTGAACTCGCACCATCCAAATGTGCCGTGCCGATATTGGTCGTGTATCGGATGCCCGTCACGATCCAATCCGAAATCAATACCTTCTACAAACACGAAGGGTTTATCGAACACACCATCTTCACTCATGAGTGTATATGCTCTACCCATAACTGTTTCCGATTCAACTTGAACCACAACATCCCATGAATCATCGGATACAGAGGACCATGGTGGTAAATCAGGCAGGGGAAAGGAAGAGCTTGCGCATACATCATATTCTTCTGTGTGCTTCAAAACACACGATGCATATTTAATCGGCTTGCCGTTTCGGTGCGCCTTGCATCGCACAATCCGATTGCGCTCTTCACTCGTGTAATCAACCTGATACTGAAATTCACTCGAAAGAACTCTCCAACCCTCACCGTCATCAAAGTCGATGAAAAGTGAATCAACGGCATGTGAATAGTTGGAAATAAAACTTGATGGGTTCAAACGAAAATGATAGACCCGCGATGTGATGTGAGGGGCGTCCACCCAAAGCACCAGTGCTTCACGCTCGAAGCAAGGCGACTGAGCGCATCCTTCGCTGTGATAAAAATTTCCGTCTTGCAGATAAATCCATTCGTTGACTAAAGCATCCGGATGGAAGTCGAAATACTCGATGTCAAGCAGCGCCAGCGCATAGTAACCTTCGCTGTGTGCTACACTGTCTTTTTGCTCGCGAAAGCCCGAGAAATCGGCGAGAATGTGGGTGGAGTCCAAACTGGCGCGGCTCATAGACATGAACAGTGCAGCACACTGCGAGGCAGATAAATGTGATGTGTCGGAATACGGATCAGGTATCCTGATGTTATTAAAAGATTGCGGAAAAAAGAACCTATTCGCTGCAGAAGGCATCTGAAGGTGGGTGAAGGGTTCGCGCAATTGTGCTTGCATAAAATTCGATACAACAAGGCACAGCAAGCCTAGTGCGAGCTTTCGCTCGTTCCAAAAAGAGAAGTACATGGTATATGGATTTTAAGTTAAAGCTTGTTTTAGTGTCTGACTAGTAGAAGTAGGTCACTTCAGTGGTGTCGCTCGGTGCAACGTTGACCTCCAACAACTCACCCGATATATAATTTCCGGAGTAATCGAATCGCCTCATGCGCAATGTGGAATTGACTCCACCCACTACGCCGAGTATGCCGTAATAACCCCCTGGAATCAACCCTTCCGATTGAAACGTGTCGTTATAATCACTGAAGGCTATTATGCGAAGTTCCGGATTCAATGGCAGGGTGTCGACCACATTGATTTGCACCCAAGCTTTTGGTTTGAGTTCGTAATAATTATCCGCCAGGAAATCATCCTGTATGGAATACCCAGAACCACATGCATCCCAATAACCATCACCGGCCTCCACACATACGTGGGTTATCGCCCATTCGCAGTCCCATTCTACGCGTCCATACACATCTGTTGTCAGGTTGTAAGCGGCAACCGGCACACTGCTATTCGTTTTACTTACCAGATAAACTCCGGCTCCTTCGACCGGTCGGCCAGTGGCTTGTTCAACTACCCGCAAGCAAGGCGTCGGCACTTCATTGCAACTCCAATCTCGACGCTTGCGGCATGCATGCACAGCCATAACGCAAACAAGCAGAATGATGATGGCAATTGCGCTCGGGAAAAAAATTCTACGTTTTCTCATAGCATTTTATTTAAAGGTTAGGTCGGACAGGGCGTGTTCGACGGGTCAAAGGTTCAGGCGGGGCCTCGGTTAGAGTCATTCCTAAAAGGCATAATCATTCCAACTCTGAACACAGCTTCCACGCACAACCCCTTCGTGAAAGCCCTTTTCACAGGATTACCGAGAGGAATATTATTCCCATAAACTTCCTAAAAGACCCCGAAAGATTTGGTGTGAATACCTTCATGGAGGTATTTTTGCGTCCCTGAAATTTTTATTTAGAAATAATCTAAATAGAAACGCAACAGGTGAACTGTTCAAGGTTACAGAAGGTTATAAAACGAACGAACTATGATCAAAGTAGCAGAAAGCGCCAAGCAACAAGTTGCACATTTGATGCAATCAGAAAAGCATCCGGAAGGATCTTTTGTGCGTGTGGGTGTAGAAGGAGGCGGATGCAGCGGGCTGATGTACCAGCTAAAGTTTGACAACGAGATGAAGGAAGGCGACCAGGTGTTTGAAGACAACGGCGTGAAAGTCGTGGTTGACCGCAAGAGTTTCCTATACCTTGTGGGAACAGAACTCGAGTACACAGGAGGACTCAATGGGAAAGGCTTTGTTTTCAAAAACCCAAATGCCAGCAGAACGTGCGGCTGTGGTGAAAGCTTTTCAATCTAACAAACGCAACACGCAAGTATATGGCCTACGAAGGAGATGAGTTGCTGGATAGTGTAACGTCGAAGGAATACGAATTCGGCTTTACCACCAATATTGAGTCGGACAAGGCGCCGGCCGGTTTGAACGAAGACATCATTCGACTGATTTCAAAAAAGAAAGAAGAACCCGAGTGGCTGTTGCAATGGCGTTTGGAGTCATTCGCCATCTGGCAAAAGATGACAGAACCCGAATGGGCTCATGTGCATTATACGAAGCCCGATTTTCAAGCAATTTCTTATTACGCAGCTCCCAAGCAAAAGAAACAGCTCAACTCGTTGGATGAGCTCGATCCGGAGATGAGGAAGACAATGGACCGCTTGGGTATTTCACTCGAAGAGCAAAAGCGATTGAGCGGTGTGGCGGTTGATTTTGTGATGGACTCTGTGTCTGTTGCAACCTCATTCAAAGAAAAACTCGGCGAGCTCGGCATCATCTTCTGCTCCATGAGCGAAGCCATCAAAGAACATCCGGAACTCGTGCGCAAATACATTGGTAGTGTGGTGCCGCGCACCGATAATTTTTACGCAGCATTGAACTCCGCTGTATTCACCGACGGTTCGTTTTGCTACATCCCGAAAGGCGTGCGCTGCCCGATGGAACTTTCCACCTACTTCCGCATCAACGAAGGAGGAACGGGTCAGTTTGAACGCACGCTGGTGGTGGCAGACAGCGAAAGCTATGTGAGCTACCTGGAAGGATGCACGGCTCCTCAGCGCGACGAGAATCAGCTGCATGCCGCAGTGGTAGAACTCGTTGCGATGGACAACGCCGAGATCAAATACAGTACGGTGCAGAACTGGTATCCGGGTGATAAAGAAGGCAAAGGCGGCGTGTTCAACTTCGTAACGAAGCGCGGCATGTGTGAAGGCGTGAATTCCAAAATCAGCTGGACACAGGTGGAAACAGGAAGCGCCGTGACGTGGAAGTATCCGTCGTGCGTGCTGAAAGGCGACAACAGCATCGGCGAATTTTATTCTGTAGCTGTGACCAACAATTTTCAGCAAGCAGATACAGGAACGAAGATGATCCACCTCGGTCGCAACACGAAGAGCACGATCATCTCGAAAGGTATCAGCGCAGGACAAAGTCAAAACAGCTACCGCGGTTTGGTGCAGATCAATAAGAACGCAGCCAACGCGCGCAACTTCTCACAGTGTGATTCACTCTTGATGAGCGATCGTTGCGGTGCGCATACATTCCCTTACATCGAAGTGAAGAACAACAGTGCGAAGGTGGAGCACGAGGCCACCACCTCGAAGATTGGCGAAGACCAAATCTTCTACTGCCAGCAACGTGGCTTGGACGAAGAGCAAGCCATCAGCATGATTGTAAACGGCTATGCGAAAGAAGTGCTGAACAAGTTGCCCATGGAGTTTGCCGTGGAAGCGCAGAAGTTGTTGGCGATATCGCTGGAGGGGAGTGTGGGGTGATTTGGTTGAAGGTTGAAAGTTGAAGGTTGAAAGTTCGCGCAACAGAACTTGCAACATGCAACCTTCAACTTGCAACTAGAATAATAGAAATGCTAAATGAATAGTACACACGATGGCCACAGTGAAACGATTTGAAGATTTAAAAGTTTGGCAGGCGGCAAGAGCATTGCGCTCTGAGCTGAGTGCTATCGTGCGCGGCAGTCAATTCAAACATGAATATGAATTGCGCAGTCAAATACTTCGCGCTGCACTTTCAGTAATGGCCAATATTGCCGAAGGCTTTGAACGGTCAACAACAAAAGAATTCATTCAGTTTTTATTCATCGCCAAAGGATCTG
>Ga0315899_10007350_pt1 | contig 11829 bp, 8 predicted proteins | sample LakEriMetagenome_2_FD_203518 | JGI IMG/M metagenome (GOLD analysis project Ga0315899, IMG submission 203518) | Freshwater fungal communities from buoy surface, Lake Erie, Ohio, United States - Buoy 4 MA112 | ecosystem: Environmental > Aquatic > Freshwater > Lake | place: USA: Lake Erie, Ohio... | reverse complement strand
ACAGTGTCAAAAGAGACCTACTACAGTGTCAAAAGAGACCTACTACAGTGTCAAAAGAGACCTACTACAGTGTCAAAAGAGACCTACTACAGTGTCAAAAGAGACCTACTACAGTGTCAAAAGAGATATATACCTTGAAAAGCGCGTGCGCCATGAGGTCAGGTGCCTTAGGTCGCTTATGATAATCTACGACGAGACATCTGGCAAAAAAAAATCTCAAAACTCAGGTATCCGGGTGGATTTATAAAAGTCACAGTACGACACCGACTTTTGAGAATTTGTGTGCCTGCGGATGAGGTCCTTGGACGCGTCTGATATAGCATCCCATTCAGCCTTCAACACATTAGAAACACATTGGCAACACATTAGCAACACATTAGCAACACCTTGGACGCGTCTGATATAGCATCCCATTCAGCCTTCAGCCCACGTTATGGAGTCAGTTAGCAACACATTAGCAACACATTAGCAACACATTAGCAACACATTAGCAACACATTAGCAACACATTAGCAACACATTAGTAACACATTAGCAACACACTTACCCCCATTTCGTAGTCAGCGGAGCAGATTTTGATGACTTGATTCTTGTCGCAGTGAAAGGGGAAGTCGCCTGCGAGCATGATGTGACACTATGTATGATGATGTGACACTATGTGTGATGATGTGACACTATGTATCATGATGTGACACTATGTATGATGATGTGACACTAAGTATGATGATGTGACACTATGTATCATGATGTGACACTATGTATGATGATGTGACACTATGTATGATGATGTGACACCATGTATCATGATGTGACACTATGTATGATGATGTGACACTATGTATCATGAAAGGGGAAGTCGCCTGCGAGCATGATGTAGTAGATGACGGCCAAGGCCCAGATGTCCACTGCCGCCGTGCAGTGCTCGTTGAAGTTTGGCTTGTACATGGTCTTGCCGTTCTCGTCGGTGGTGGTTTCCATCTGGTCTGACACAAATTCTCAAAAGTCAGTGCCCAAGTATATTTACTATATAAAGCCCCCAGAGAGGAGTCAGTACCCTAGTATATTTACTATATAAAGCCCCTAGAGAGGAGTCAGTACCCTAGTATATTTACTATATAAAGCCCCTATAGAGGAGTCAGTTCCCTAGTATATTTACTATATAAAGCCCCCAGAGAGGAGTCAGTGCCCAAGTATATTTACTACATAATCCACTAGAGAGGAATCCTCCTCCATACAACAGAGCAGACTTTAGCGAATATATAGCAGTAGCCCTAGTACGTTTACTATATAAGCCACTAGAGAGGAATCCTCCTCCCTTGACACACATTCTCAGAAGTCGGTGCCCTAGTATATGTACTAAGTCTATCCATTCACTATATACAAGACTTTTGAGAATTTGTTGCTGATCTCGCGCTCGAACACTTCGCGCGCCAGCGCCCGTTCGGCGTCGTCGTCGAGCCTAGCCATCGTGTCGAGGTCGTGATCAGGATCAATGTGTGCACCCGTCTTGTGCTGGTACGCGATGAGGAAGATCTCAGGGGCCATGTACTCCTGGGTGCCTGCAAAGCTTTGGAGCATAGTGTCACATCATCATACACAGTGTCACATCATACTTAGTGTCACATCATCGTGCCTGCAAAGTTAGATTAGTTTGGGGAGGGTAGGTCAACAATACTCAGTTTTAAGGTCAACGGGCAGTGGGCAGATCCAGTGCACCCCACGGAGAAACTTTGCATTATGGCATCATACAGGCAAGGACTGCTCATATCTTTTCTCTCCTCCTCCCTCCCTCCCTCCCTCCCTCCCTCCCTCCTTCTCTCTCTCTCTCTCTCTCTCTCTCTCTCTCTCTCTCTCTCTCTCTCTATCTATCTGACCTTGGTTTTTCCGAACTGCTCAATGCGCCCCGGCTCCAGTTTGCAAGTAGGGGCGGATGGCCATCAACTTCTCCAGCGTAAACTAAACCCTAAACCCTCTAAACCCTAATTAACTAAAACCTTTGGAGCTTGTTCTTGTTCGCCCACGCGTCGTCGGCCTAGGTAAAAATTATGGACAGTCAGTATATAGTGAATTTACAGCAGACATGTACTGGGACACTGACTTTTTGAGAAATTTTGCCTCGATGGAGCGCATGGCACTCAGCCCGTACCCGCAGAGCTTAATCTGCAGATACTCGTCTGTGCCAGGGGTGTTGCTCACCATGTGGATGTGCTCTGGGCGCAAATCCCGGTGTATAATCCCGTGCGTGTGCAAGTACGTGACGCCCGCCAGCACCTGCGAAGATGTGCATCATGTATGGGCAAAAGCATGCGTTTCAGCACCAAAAAGCGGCCTTGTGACTGAGATTGACGCCTGCAGTCTAGGGGTCAGAGTTTAATGCTCCTCCCCCCGCGCGCACACACATTAACGAAAGAGAGCAAGACAGCGCGCGCGCCTGCGAGGCAGAACCGGACCTGGTGGATGAGGTGCACGGCGTCTGCCTCCGAGAAGCTGCCGAGCTCAATGATACGTTCGAGCATCTCGCCGCCAGCGCCCATCTCCTCGACAATGTGGATCCACTCAGCATCCTCTCTCACCTCCACGAGCATCGCGCACTCCGGATGGTTGACCCTTTCCAGCACCGCGATCTCGCGGCGCACGTCCGCCTCCACGAAGCGCGGGTGGTCGCGCATCACGCTCTTGACCATTATACTCCTCTCGGGCTCGCCCGTTGTGTGGCCGTGCCGCGTGACGCTGAACCTGGGTTGGTGCGTGTGGTCCTCATGAACGCTCCCAAGCTCATATCCGTCCAAGTCGCCCACTTCGGCCATCCCTTACGCCCGCGCAGTGTTCAGTACAGTGTGGGGCGGCAGGACAGAGTATTTCGCATCAAAAAGTCAGGGCCTCGGTCAGTTTTTTCAGGTCAGGTCATTTCAGGTCCAAGTACCTGACCTAATGTCTCTGGAGGAACACATTGTGCAGTTTTAATTTGGGAATCGTGGGCCGGGTGCGTCATGATTGTCGGTCATGGCATGCACCAAGTGGTGGTCGCGCGCCGTGAACGACGGTGGCAGCAGCACTCGCTGCGGCTCGGCGCGGCCGCTGCTGCCCTTGTCGCAGGCGCGGTCGTCGTCGCCGCATTCCTTGGCGAGGCCCCTGGGGGAGTTGGGCAGGGCTTTGCGCTCATCAGCAAAAACTTTTGCAACTACTTGGACTGCTGGACGGAAGAGGTCGGGGCGAGGCAGCGCGCGCATGCTCCGCGCAGTCGGAGGCAGGAGGCCACGCGGCATGCATCCCGTCAGGTTTCGGAGGACAGCAGGTCGCAAGGCAAGGACATTGAGGCCCCGGAACAACTGTACAAGCAGATAGACGCTCTCAAAGCCCAGGTGCAAAAATGGGGTGGAGTTTCGGAGGGGCTGAGTAAGGACATTGCCGCACGGGAAAAACTGTACAAGAAGGAGACAGACGCTCTCAAGGTCCAGCTCCTTGAGTCCAGCTCCTCCTCGTCCAGCTCCTCCTCGTCCAGCTCCTCCTCAGCATCTGCTGCTTTCGGCTCGTCCTCCTCGTCCTCCTCGTCCTCTTCCGGCTCCGTGTCCTCCGAGGAGCCTGCTAAAACCAACATGGAGGATGAAGAAGCAGCTGAATTGCCTCCAAAAAATCCACCGCCCCTGCTGCCTCCTCGTCCGCTCGGAGCACCGTGCTGCGCAACTGAGTGCTCCATGTCGTGGGAGGAAGGCGGCCAGTCTTCGTCTGGGTCCTTCTCCTCCTGCGACTGTGCCAGCTGCCCAAAGCTGCCGGGTTTTGCGGCGGCCTATTTCAAGATCGATGACAGCGTCAACTCAGTAGAAGCCATTCCGAGCACAGGGCCGCTATTCACCGGCAGCTGCCTGGACATCGAGTTTGACGAGCAGGCCTTTAAAGGCGTGGCACCCGATTTTCCAAATGACCATTTCGCCGCGCGCTGGAGGGGTGAGATGCAAGTGATCGAGCCGGGCATCTACACCTTCTATGACAGAAGTGAGTAACCCCCTCCCCGTTTGTCGGACCATGAGATAGGAGAGAAGTGGGGCAAATCCTCAAACCAGTTACTATCATACTACTATCTCTTAAAATATTCACATTTTCCCGCCCGCGGACACCTCGCAGCCTCCGATCCACGGGCACTGTCTTTTCATAGTCTCATTGTCTATGTGCTCATTTCTTGCATATGAGTAGGCGACGACGGATCTAAAGTCTACATCGACAATAATCTAGTCGTGGACAACGACGGATTTCACGCCATGGACGAGTGGAAGACGGGCACCTTGGAGCTGGCCGCGGGGTGGTTTCCTGTTGCAGTATCTTACTTCGAGAGCAGTGGCCAGCAGGGTATTGAAGTCAAGTACTCGGTAATTGGTTTTCTCTTTTGGAAAGCCCGCCCGCGCACACCCGGGGACAATCCGCCGTTGCTCATAATTTTGTTGCTACTGCTACATATGAGAACCACCGCTTGAGAATGCCTCGGGTATTTATCGCTGACTCTGCGCTCTGGGGGCTCTTGTCCCAGGGACCGGATACCTTTGGCAAGGTTGTTTTTCTGCGGGGCTTCCATGCGGGCGTGGTGCCAGCAATGGATCCAATGCCTTCTGATGTCATGTTCGATGGGTTTGCTGTGTCCTATTACAAGATTCCAGATTACGTCAATGTGGTGCCTGACTTGCTCGGGAGGAAACCACTTTTCAGTGGCAAATCTATCGACGTTGACTACGACACCGCGAGTTTCAAGGCAATATCTGAAGATTTGTCCGACCGCTTCGCTGCTCGTTGGGCCGGACAGATCAAGGTGACGAAAGCGGGCGCATACACCTTTTACTCGAAGAGCGACGACGGCTCGAGGGTGATTGTCAACAACGTGGTGGTGGTCAACAATGATGGTTTGCACGGAATGGGGGATTGGAAAGAGGGGACCTTGGACATGCAGGCAGGCTGGTACCCGGTCAGCATTGATTACTTCGAGATGGATCATGACAATGGGATCAAGATCAAGTATGCGGGCCCCGATACGTCGGGCAAAGTCACCTTCTTGCACGGTCAGCATGCCAAGACTGAGGAGGCAAATCCGTGCGCCAGTTTTTACTCAGCAAGGTACGGCATTGTCGGGGGCTGGGGAAAGATAGGGAACAAAGGTGGGGGCGCAAAGGTGGAGCACTGTGGCCTCTGTGCCTCCCAGTGCTCCAGCATTCGTGCCTGTTTGTCCTACGAGTGCAGTCCTACAGAGATGCGCTGTAATCTGAACACAGTCCGCAAGCCCACCCATGAAACATACAAGGATTACATGTTCTGCGCCAAGGACCCCGCGTTTGCCACTCGAGAAATGGTGTCAGGCTGGGAGGCAAAATATTTCCAGCTAGAACCAGGTGCTGCCAATGTTCCTGACATGCGAGGAAGGGTTCCGATGTGGAATGGCACCATGCTTGCAATCGATTTCGACAAGGAGGCCTTTAAGTTTGAGCTCTCGGCTGAGGATCACTTTGCCGCCCGCTGGACAGGGGAAGTGGAGATTCTTATGGCAGGCAACTACACATTTTTGGTGAAGTCAGACGATGGGGCCAGAGTCATTTTGGACAACCAGCTCGTCGTCGACAACGACGGCCCGCATCCGATTGACGAATGGAAAGAGGGTACAATTGAGTTACAGGTGGGATGGCATCCGGTCACGGTCGACTACCATGAAGGTGTCGGGGGGCAGTTTGTGCAACTCAAGTACATGGGCCCGGACACGTTTGACAGGATGGCGTTTTTGAGAGCCTATCATGCCGTCATGAACCCGTGTACGATTGGGTTTGCACAAATGGCTGGGGATATTGGGGGCTGGGGTCAGATTGGAGATAGAGGAGGCGGAGAAACTGTTGAGGACTGTGCGCAGTGTGCCGACCTGTGTTCAGGGGAGGAAGCATGCGGATCGTACGAGTGCTCGGTAACAGAGCTCAAATGCAATCTGTATACAGAAAACTTGCCCACAAACAATGAGGGGTTCAAAGACTACATGTTTTGCTCCAAGGATCGAAAGAAGGCTGCTCGTGTCATGCTGCCGGGCTGGGAGGGAAAGTACTTCAAGATTGCTGAGTATGTCTCCAATGTGCCTGACATGCGGGCACGCAAGACAGAATTTCAGAGCAACACCCTGGACATCAACTTTGACAAAAAGGAGTTCCAGGGCATCTCGGGAGACTTTCCTGGAGATTCTTTTGCTGCACGCTGGACGGGCGACATGAGAGTGACTGAGGCTGGCAATTATACATTCTATGTGGCTAGCGATGATGGTTCCCGACTGTTTGTGGACGATAAGATCGTCATCGACCATGACGCTGAGCACGGAATGGGAGACTATGTGGAGAGCACCGTGCAGCTGGACGCGGGCTACCACCAGGTTACTGTCGACTACTTTGAGCAGGGCGGTGATCAGGGGATCAAAGTGAAATACTCGGGCCCTGACACGGCTTCCAAGAAGGTATCGCTGCGAGTGTATCATGAACCACCGAACCTGTGTGCTAGCGATTACAAAAGGGTAACAGGCGATGTACGCGGATGGGGGATAATTGATGGAAAAGGTGGAGGAGAGGCGGTGCAAGATTGCGGCGAGTGCGCTGGCATGTGCTCCAGCGCCAAAGAGTGTGGTTCGTATGAATGCAGCCCCACTGAACTGCGCTGTAACCTTAACAAAGCCAACAAGCCTAGCAGCTCTGCCGACTACAAAGACTTTATGTTTTGCGTCAAAGATGACACGAGCGCATCGAACGTCATGTTGCCTGGATTCGAAGGGTCCTTTTTCAAGATCGGCGACTACGTCACAAGTGTGCCGGACATGAAAGGGCGCAAACCGGGTTTCAATTTTACGAGTCTCGACGTCGATTTTGATCAAACTGACTTCAAGACCATTGACGAGAGCTTTCCCAGGGACCATTTCGCTGCGCGATGGATCGGTGAGATACAAATCGATGTTGGGGGCAACTACTCCTTCCTGGCAAGCAGCGATGACGGTTGCAGAGTCATCGTCAACAATGTCCTCGTTGTAGATCACGATGGGTTGCATGGAATGGAAGAAAAAAAGGGCGAGCCCATTGAACTTCGTCCTGGGTGGTATCCTGTTACGGTTCGTGGACAATCCATTTGCTCCTCGTCATACCGCTCTCTTCCTGTCTTTCCGTGCGATATCAACGCACACCGTTGTTCGCAGTGTGTGGCGTGTGGCCTAGAGGTGTTTTGCCTAGTCTGCTCGACTCCCGGGCACACGCGCTCTTGCCTTACGATTCGTGTCCTGCGCAGGTCGACTACTTCAATCAAAAGGGGGAAAGTGGAATTAAGGTCCAGTATTCTGGGCCTGACACGTTCTACAAGGTCTGTTGCGAGGCCTCGTTGTGTCTGTCTTCTTTCTTTTTGGTTACCTGTGTCTTGGACAAGCTTGTGTCGGCCGCACCTGCTGCATGCACTTGTACAATGCGACAAGTATCACACACAAGTGTGTTCTGGTTGCACACACTCAACGTCTCGAGGCTTCGGTTGCACACACTCTACCTGGAAACATTCAATGATCGGCCGGATGAAGGGCACGTTGTCCTTTTCTTTTTGAAAGAGGCTCTTCTTTTCTCATTGCGTTCGTATGGAAACAGGATACGATTTTGCGCGGATTCCACGTTGAAGAAGACCCGTGTGGAGTGGACTACACGAAAATGCCGGGCGGGGGTTTTCAGGGTGGCAAGGTACGCGTGATTGGGGCGCAAGAGTTGCCATGCAGTATCCAAACCTAAACCCTCTCAAACTCCTTAACCCTACAGTACCCGATCGGCGACCCTGAGTTAGTGCTCATACATGCATCTCTCTGTCCTTCCCTCCCTCCGTCCCTCTCTCTCTCTCTCCCTTTCTCCCTCCCTCCCTTTCTGCCTCTTTGTGATTTGCGTGCAAGTGTATACATCCTTGTGGGCGACGACAAGATTGACATGGCGCATGTGTTGCTGAGCTGATTTGGGCAACAATGAGCAGATTGACGACAAAGGCGACGGAGAAGATGTCAAGGATTGTTCAGAGTGTGCCGATCTATGCTCCACAAAAGGCAGATGCTTGTCTTTCGAGTGTAGCCCTACGGAGGTGCCACCACTACGCCCTTTCTTTGTATGAGGCGTGCATTGCAAGCTTCCCCCACTTTGCCATCCAGTGCGTGCGGCAAGTGTGTGTGACGGATGTGCATTGAATGATGGCAGCTCAAGTGCAACCTCAACACGGTAAACAGGCCAGCACAGACGCAGGGCTACAAAGATTACATGTTCTGCTCGAAGAAGGTGGTGGACGCCTCAAAATTTGGCGGGGGAGGAGGTGGAGGTGGAGTCGTCCACGTCCACCACCATAACTCCGCCTCTGCCTCTGCAGAGGCCTCCGCATCGGCATCAGCATCCGCGTCAGCATCCGCATCAGCGTGGGCATCGGTCAGCGTGAACGCCTCAGCAGATGCAGCAGCCTACGCTGCGGCTGCCAAGGCATATGCTGACGCCGCCAAGGAATTTGCCGCAAACAAGACGGTGGTAATCCATAACCATTTCTACGGCAGCTCAGCCTCTGCCAAAGCCGCAGGCGTGAAGGATGGAGCTGCTAGTGAGGGCTCGGCCTCCGCAGCACCCGGAGGGGCGAGTGAGGGAGATACTGGCGCCACGGCGGAGGGCGCTCCGCCTGGCGCCACGGAGTATACGTACATGGATGGGGGTGAGAGGGTGGCAGCGTACAAGTCGACGCTGAATGATGTCGTCAATGATCCCTTTGGATTTCTGGGCAAAAAGTTGCAAGCACAGCGAGAGCGGAAGAAGCAGTGGGCCGCCTTTGATGCCTTTATCAAGGATCAGCAGAATACAAACGCCGGGGGGGCGGTCAAAGCAAACCAGCAGGCCTTCCAGGCCGTTCATGACAAGGAGCAAGGGCTGGCGAAGTGGAAGGGCGTCGCATGGCCGCCGCTTGTCTACCCAGAAAATCATTGGCGGAAGCAGGGGAAATGGGAATCTACGAACCCTCAACACCCGTATGACTACAATGACGGGGAGGAGAAGCGCGATCCGCCGTGGCGTCACGCTGGGAAACCGGCCTATTGGTACAGGATACTCCCGCCTGTGAAATATCCTGTCAAATTTGATCCATTTGGATTCGGCATCAAGCCCAAATGATTCTTTAGATATGACATCCACACTGTTATCTTGCTAATAAACAAACGCTTTCTCTCTTCTTCCCCCTCCTGGTCCACGCACCAGTACCTGATACAGGCCTCTAATCTCTCTCCCTTCCCTTGGGAGACTTCCCTCGGGAGAGCCCAAGAGCAGGCGCGAGCCGTCGCAAAACTGCAGTGGTGAGCGGAGCGGCGTCCTCTAGTCCGCACCTAGAGCGCGACCGCACTCCTGGTTTATTATTTTGCCACGTACCCAGGAGGAGTCTCGCTCTCTCTCTTCTCTTCAGTGGTCCAGATTTTGCAAAACTCTTTGATCTGAAAAACGTTATAGGAAAACGGTTCCGAGGAAACAGGGAGAGACCAGAGTTAGACGCGAATGCAGGAGGTGGGGTGGAGAACGCGAGAGGTGGAGGAGGTGGGGAGAGCGCGAGAAGTGGACACACATTCTCATAAGTCAGTGTCAAAAGAGACCTACTACTGTGTCAAAAGAGACCTACTACAGTGTCAAAAGAGACCTACTACAGTGTCAAAAGAGACCTACTACAGTGTCAAAAGAGACATCAGTGTCAAAAGAGAGAAGTGGACACACCAATCACAACACACACCACACACACACCACACACATAGGTGTGTTGAAACTTACGCTGACTATCCCACTTCCATCTAAATAACATGAAAAAAAGAAAAAGAGAAAAAAGAAGGAAAAACAAAAAACTTACGCAAACTATCCCGCTTCCATCTACGTCAATTAATTTGAATATTTGCTCCGCGTCAAGCTGTGTGTGTTCGTTTGTGTGTGTGCGCGCGCGCACGCCCGTGTGTGTCAGCGTGCGTGTGTGAGCGTATGGGTATGTGTGTGTGTGTGTGTGTGTGTGTGTGTGTGTGTGTGTGTGTGTGTGTGTGTGTGTGTGTGTGTGTGATTATGAGCATTTAGAGAGAGAACACGCAAGCGGAAAAGTGAGACGAGAGAGAGAGAGAGAGCGAGCGAGCGAGAGAGAGAGAGACCTTTTCATGCTCGGGCAAACGATCATTGAGCAAGGCGCACCCTGAAAAGATCTCTTCCTTGGACAAGAGGCCATCACCGTTATGATCCAGTAGACGAAATACTGGTACTAGAAGATCTTTTTTGTCCATCAACATCATGCACACATCCTCGTCAGCAGTGAGCACGGTGCTTTCGACATCTTCCAGGGCGCCGAGGCGCACCTGGACCATATACCGCTGAAGAAAAGCATCTATCACTATTTTGTCCTCGTGCACGGGAGCGAGTGCTTTGGCGAAGTGGGTGAAGTCAGCTTCAAGAAGGAGCACTTTCCGCATCGCGCTGCTCCAGTCCTTCACTGACACCCAGTCGAGACCATTAGCTAGAAGGTGCAACTGAGCACGGAGGGCGGCTTTGTGGCGGCATATCAAGTCCACTAACCGCTTCCTGTTCGTGGTCCCCAGGCTGCCGCGTACGTCCACGTGAGGTTGCCATGTGATGATTTCGGGGTCTGCCAGACCGTCGCCGGGAAAGACCAGGATAGCAGCGTCATTGCCCCCGCCTTGGTAATTAGCGTGGGAGAAGACCGTGAAGAGGTGTGTGTTGCCCCCGCATGGCATCGTGCTCCACCCTTTCACAGGGCACTCGTGCGAGCGGACTAGTGCGAAGCAGTTGAGTTTCTGCAACCACCGCTGTACCAACATGGGCCCAAACCGCGACCCAGCACCTCGGATCATGTTGCGCTCACACATCTCCTCCGCTCCTGGCTCTTCCCTTGGGTCCACCGGGTCACTCCACAGTAAATCCTCCACCAGCCCCAGACTGCGGGGACGTGACGTCGGCGCCCCGACGGCCCGTGACGCCGCCCACTTGGCAGCGACTGTGCTTGTAATGTTAGCGCGGGCAACGGCGCCAATGTGATAGATGGTGGCGGTGGCCTCAGAGGGGATGCCTGCGTGCACGATGAACGCTTCGTTTTCTAGCACCGCGCAGAGGGGGAGATGGCAGAAGAGATGGCCAATGCGAGCGTAGAGCCGTGAACTTCCGTACTTCGTCATCACCTCCTCAAAAAATCCGTACGCACGGCCAACGTTAGTGTCCTCGTGGTTGCCCCGGTTCAAGTGCACGGTGGTGGGAAAGCTGATTTTGAGGGCCAATAGTAGTGCTAAGACCTCCACTCCTCTGTCGCCCCTGTCCACAAAGTCGCCGTTGAAGACAAAGGCGTCGTCCTCGTTGGGCCAGCCTGCTAATTCAAAGACCTTGAGGAGGTCCGCGAGGCTGCCGTGCAGATCTCCCACAACAGTGACCTTGGTGCCCGCCGGGATAAGGGTGATGTTGGGGGAGGTCAACAAGATGGCCTGCGACTCGTCGAGCAGACGGATGAGGGAGCTGCTGCGAAGGCGCTCGCCGTCTGACAGTTGGCTCGCCATTTCCTTGGCCACTTCCAGCGTTATTCTTCCCGGCGGGAGCTCATACCCACCGTGTTCCTTGCCGTGCACCAAAAAGTGTTCGTCCATGGTGATCTTGCCGTCGCCATCGATGTCATCTTTGCTCGGCGCACCACCCTTGCCTGCGCGCTTTGCCTTTCGCTCCTCGACGAGCTCCGTCGCAGCTGTCAAGAAGCGAGCGAGACGTGATTTTTTCTGGTAGTCGTGATGATACAGCTCCTGCCACAGAGCTCTATCGG
>Ga0315899_10007348_pt1 | contig 11830 bp, 10 predicted proteins | sample LakEriMetagenome_2_FD_203518 | JGI IMG/M metagenome (GOLD analysis project Ga0315899, IMG submission 203518) | Freshwater fungal communities from buoy surface, Lake Erie, Ohio, United States - Buoy 4 MA112 | ecosystem: Environmental > Aquatic > Freshwater > Lake | place: USA: Lake Erie, Ohio... | reverse complement strand
GCGTCCTGGTCCGGGATTCTGCAGGCTGATGCCTATGCGGGCTATTTTGAGCTGTACGCTCCCAACCGCCAGCCTGGTCTCATCCTGGAGGCAGGATGCTTTGCTCACGCGCGCAGGAAGTTCTTCGAACTTGCTGACGTCGAGGGCGCTGCGCGCAAGAAGAGCCGCGGCGAGCGGACTGGCCCGATCTATCCGATTGCGCTGGAGGCGGTGCAGAAGCTAGACGCCCTGTTCGACGTTGAGCGCGGTATCAACGGCAAGACACCAGCGGAGCGGCTTGCCGCCCGTCAGGAGTTGAGCGCGCCACTGATCGCCGAACTGCACGACTGGTTGAACGCCCAACTCGCCAAGCTGTCGCGTAACCATGATCTCGCCAAGGCTATCAACTATATGCTCCGGCGCTGGGACTCCTTCACCCGCTTCCTCGTCGATGGCAGGGTATGCCTCACGAACAACGCAGCGGAACGGGCGCTACGCTGTGTGCCACTCGGGCGGAAAGCATGGCTATTTTGCGGCTCCGATCGCGGCGGTCAGCGCGCCGCCATCATGTTTTCACTCATTCAAAGCTGTCGCCTCAACGACCTCGATCCCCAGGCTTGGCTCGCCGACGTCCTTGCCCGCATCGCCGGTCATCCGGCTAATCGGCTTGGCGATCTGCTCCCATGGAATTGGAAACCAACAGCGTTGAAGCTGGAGCCGTGACCTCATAGCATCACGGCATGGAATTTGACCCGCAACCCGAACTGATTGAATCCTCTCTCTGCCGGTCCATCGAACAGGCGGGCGTACGGCTGACCATCAACATCGTGCGGCTCGCCACCGAACGTGGTTGGTCCCTCGAGGTCGTCAACGAGCACCGCACCTCGACGGTCTGGGACAATCTATTCCCCACCGACCGCGATGCCGATGCTGCATTCCGCGATGTGCTCGCTCAAGAAGGCGTCGAGGCCTTCCTCGGCAAGTAAGATGCCAAAACCCCCAGCAAACCGTCAGTAGCCGCGGTCCTCACCGGATGCGTACCTCGCTGCCGGCCTTCCCGGCAGCTACAGCAACCCGGCGGTCGCGACGCCGGATTCTATCGGCATCCTTCCTGCCTTTGCGCTCAACTCGTCGCTGACGCCATCCTCACCGGGCTTCTGCGCGCCCGTTCGGGTGAAGGCAGACGGGTTCCTCGACGCCCGCTCGCTAATCGCTTTGCTGACCGATATCTCGATCAACAACAGCGGCGGCGGTGGTTTCGGCGGCGCCTATTCTGCAGGCTGCCGGGCGGCTGGGGCGCCGCCCTTCAGCCCGATCCTGGGCGAGCAATATTATACGATCAATCGCCCCTCGAAGGCGATCTACGCCGACGCGAGCTACGACATCACCGACAAACTGACCTTCACTGGGGGCCTTCGCTATACCTGGGACAAGATCAAATATCAGGACGGACGCACGATCCTCTATGACCTGTCGGGTCAGAATATCGTCGCGAGCACCATTCCTTACAGTTTCCCCTATAATCCGAACCTTCCGGCGGTGAACTTGTCGGAAAAGGCCAACCGACTGACCGGCCGCGCCAACCTCAGCTACAAATTCACCGACCAGATCATGGGCTATGTCCAATATAGCCGCGGATATCGTGCCGGCAGCTATAACGGTCTTGCCTATCAGGGTCTGAACCAGGTCTATTATATCCAGCCGGAGACGGTGAACGCCTATGAAGCGGGCCTCAAGACCCGCTTCTTCGACCGGCACGTCCAGCTCAACCTGGCCGGCTTCTACTATGACTACCAGAACCAGCAGTTCACGCAGGTGATCGGCGCCACGACCTTCACGCGCAGCGGCAACGGCCGGCTGTTCGGCGGCGAGGCGGAACTGACCGTGCAGCCGACGCGGCGACTGCGTCTGGATGCTTCGCTCGGACTTCTCGACACCAAATATACGGGCAACACGATCGATCCCACCAATTCGAGCAGCGCCACTTTGCCGATCAACGGCAACCCGTTCCCCAACGCCTCCAAGGTCACCTTCTCGTCGTCGGTCGACTGGGTCGCCTATGAGCAGGGCAACAACAAGATGCGCCTGCACGGCGACACCACCTATGTCGGGAAATATTATTTCGACCCGTTCAAGAACTATGGTCAGTCGCCGTGCGACCAACCCGCTCCCGGCTATAATGTCTTGCAGGCCGGGCCTGCCATCGCCTGCGGCAATCCGGGATACTGGCTGTTCAACGGCCGCGTTTCCTACGAAACGCCGAACTGGTCGCTCGCCGTCTGGGGCAAGAACCTCACGAACAAATATTATTATAATTACGGGCTCAACATCAACATCTTCGGGCTCGACTACCTGAATCGCGGCATGCCGCGCACCTATGGTGTCGAACTGACATCCCGCTTCTAACATTGCCGGGGCTGGTACGGCCCGGATCCACGGATCCGTACCGTACCGGCTCGGGGAAATCACATGATCAATCAGAAGAGACGAAACGATGGCTGTTAAACTCGAGAACAAGGTCGCGATTGTCACCGGTGGCGCTCGCGGAATTGGCAACGCCACCTGCCGCGCACTGGCGCTGGAGGGGGCCGCCATCATCGTCACAGACGTGATCGTCGAAGAGGGAGAGGCGCTCGCCGCCAGCCTCGCAGATGACGGGCATAAAGCGGTCTTCCGGCGACAGGATGTCACGTCGGAGGTGGAGTGGGACGAGATCTTCGCCGCCGCCCCCTTCGGCCCGATCGACATACTCGTGAATAACGCCGGCATCGGCATTCCAGGGTCGATCGAGGATCAGAGCTTCGCCGACTGGCGCCGGACGATGGCCGTCAACCTCGATGCCGTCTTTCTCGGCACGCGAGCCGCCGTCCGGCACATGAAGGAGCGCGGCGGCGTCATCGTCAATGTGTGCTCGATCGAGGGCAACGTGGGCAACCCGCATGTTCCCGCCTATAATGCTTCGAAGGGCGGCGTTCGCCTTCTCACCAAATCGGCGGCGCTCCATTGCGCGCGGTCGGGCTATCCGCTTCGAATCAACAGCCTGCATCCGGGTTATGTTGCGACACCGCTGGTCGAAAACGCCCTTCCGGACCTGCCGGAAGATTTTGCCGCCAAAGCGCTCGAGCGCACTCCGATGGGCCGGTTCGGCGAGACGGACGAGATCGCGCGCACCGTCGTGTTCCTGGCCTCGGAAGACGCCAGCTACATGACCGGCGCGGAACTGGTCGTCGACGGGGGCTATACCGCATGAGCTCCGGGGCATTTCCAGCGGTCGTCATCGACCGTGACGACAGCGGCCACTCGGCAACGCTCCGACAGATCCACGTCAGCGCTCTGCCTCCCGGTGACGTGCTCGTGCGGGTCGAGGCCTCGACCGTCAACTACAAGGACGGTCTCCTCCTCTCCGGTGCCATTCCGCTGATCCAGTCATTCCCGATGGTGCCCGGCATCGACCTCGCCGGCACGGTCGAGTCGAGCGAGCATCCCGCCTGGCGCCCCGGGGACCGGGTCGTCGCCAATGGCTGGGGTCTGGGCGAGCGGCATTGGGGTGGCTATGCCGGCAAGTGCCGACTGAACGGCGATTGGCTGATCGCCTGCCCCGACCGCTTCTCGTCAAAGCAGGCGATGGCGATCGGCACCGCTGGCTATACCGCGATGCTCTGTGTCCTCGCGCTCGAACGCCAAGGCGTGCGCCCCGGACATGGCGAGATATTGGTCACGGGTGCCAGTGGCGGGGTCGGCAGCATTGCGATCTCGCTGCTCGCCCGTCGCGGATATGAAGTGGTCGCCGCCACCGGGCGCCTTTCGGAAGAACCCTATCTGCGCCACATCGGCGCCGCGTCCTTGATCGACCGTTCAGAGTTCGCGGCCGGCGGCGCACCCTTGCAGCAGGAACGATGGGCGGGCGCGGTCGACACTGCCGGCAGCCATACGCTGGCCAATATCTGCGCATCGCTTCGCTATGGCGGCACGGTCGCTGCCACCGGCATCGCCCAGGGGACGGATTTCCCGGCGACCATGTACCCGCTGGCGCTACGCGGTATCACCATCTGCGGCGTCGACAGCGTCAACGCCCCGGTCGGCTTGAGGCAGCAGACCTGGGCGGCGCTTGCCGAGGAACTAGACCTCGACCTTCTGGCGAGCATGACTAGCGAGATCGCCCTTACCGACGTGATCGGGAAGGCGCCGACAATTCTCGCTGGCAATGTGCGTGGACGAATCGTCGTGGAGATCGAAGTATGAAAGAGGCGCGGAAATCGATCTTCATCACCGGTGCTGCGTCCGGAATCGGACGGGAGAGCGCGCGGATCTTCGCCGCGAACGGCTGGCGCGTAGGGCTGTGCGATAGGGATGTGACCGCGCTCGATGCCCTGCGCGACGAACTCGGCGAAGCGGCGCCGATCCACCTCGCCGATGTGCGCGACCCAACCGCGCTGTCCGACGCGCTTGCCGCCTTCAGTGAGGGCGCAGGAGGGCTCGATGTGCTGTTCAACTGCGCCGGTATCCTCGAAATGCGCGCCTTCGCCGACACAGAGCTGAGCCGGCTGAAGGCTGTCGTCGATGTCAATGTGCTGGGGGTCGTCAACGGCATCCACGCGGCTCTCCCTTGGCTCCGCAAGGGGTGTGATCCGCATATTGTGAACATGTCCTCGGTCTCGGCGATCTACGGCATTCCCGAGGAGGCGATCTATTCGGCGAGCAAGTTCGCCGTGCGTGGCCTGACCGAGGCCCTTAACATCGAGCTGGAGGGGGCAGGTATCTGGGTCAGCGACGTCATGGTCGCCTATGTCGCGACGCCGATGGTCTTGGAGGCATCGAACAAGGCGAAATCGGTCGATATCCTCGGCGTCAATGTCCACCCGGCGCAGGTTGCTCAAACCGTCTATGCCGCCGCGACAGGTCGCAAAGTTCACTGGTTCGTGACGGATGCGGACAACGCGGTGGCAGCACAGATTGATGAGACACCCTGGGAGAGTCGGCGGGAGATTGCGAGGGCGATCGCAGGCTTCTGACCAGATTTTTTGGTGCGCCCGTGCGTCGGGGAGGAACCCGGCACCGCTGCCTCGCCAGCGATGGAGCGAGGGATATGAGAGAGAGTGCGTGTGTGATTGGCTATGAAACTGTCAAACGGATGATTGATTACAATGTGAAGCCCCTGATCTGCCCCCACCGAGTGGACCGATTGGTTTGTTAGTGGATTAAGCCGATCGCCGCCATATCCGGACGGAGGTGGAGCGAAGCGGAACCGGAGGCCGGATATGGCGGTGTCGCCGTTTCCGGTGCCGGTGGTCGGTATCCCAGACTGCTATGCGGGCGGACGGTGTTGTAATGCCGTCGCCAGGCTTCGATCAGCACCTTGGCTTCGGCGAGGCTGTAGAAGATCTCGCCGTTGAGCAGTTCGTCGCGAAGCGACCCGTTGAAGCTTTCGTTATAGCCATTCTCCCATGGTGATCCCGGTGTGATGTAGAGCGTCTTCACGCCGATCTGCCCCAGCCATTGCTGGACGGCTGTCGCGATAAATTCGCTGCCATTATCGGACCGTATATGTGCCGGAGGGCCGCGCGAGATGAACAGGTCGGCCAAGGCCGCCAGAACATCCTCATGCTTGAGTTGACGCGCCACGACGAGCGCCAGGCACTCCCGGCTGGCCTCATCGATGATGGTCAGGATGCGGAACTTGCGGCCATCATGCGTGCGCCCTTCGACGAAGTCGTAGGCCCATACATGTCCCGGATATTCCGGCCGCAGGCGGATGCAGGATCCGTCATTGAGCCATAGACGCCCGCGCTTTGGCTGGCGTTGCGGAACCTTCAGCCCCTCACGCCGCCAGATCCGTTCGACCCGCTTATGGTTCACCGTCCAACCCGCATGGCACAGCAACGCCGTCACCCGGCGGTAGCCATAGCGACCATATTGCTTTGCCAGTGCGATGATGTCTTCCGTCAGCGCCTGCTCGTCATCCGCCCCGCGCGGCACCTTGCGCTGCGTCGATCGATGCTGACCCAGCACCCGGCATATCCGTCGCTCGGATACCGGAAACTCTCGTCGCACATGATCAATGCAGCGTCGCCGCCGCGCGGGGCTTAGAAGTTTCCCTTGGCTGCCTCCTGCAGGATCAGCTTGTCCAGCGTCAGGTCCGAGATCGCCCGGCGAAGACGCTGGTTCTCTTTCTCCAGATCCTTCATCCGCCGCGCCTGATCGGTCTTCAGGCCGCCATATTCCTTCCGCCAGCTAATGGGATGGACGGCTCTCCCACCCCGGAGCATCGTTGTGCAACCGGCAGTCGAAGGAGAGGAATGATGACCATCGATGTACTTGGTATTGATCTGGCGAAGAATGTCTTCCAGCTGCATGGCGTTGATCGCAAGGGCAATGCGATTTTCAAACGGCGGGTCATGCGCGACCAACTACTTTCGGTGCTGGCCGGGATTGAGCCCTGCACCGTCGCGATCGAAGCCTGCACAGGAGCATTTTGCTGGGCCCGCCAATTTGAAGAGTTGGGCCACAACGTGAAGATCGTGAGTCCTCAATATGTGAAGCCATTTGTCCGCAGGCAGAAGAACGACGGCAACGATGCCGAGGCGATCTGTACGGCTGTGCGTCAACCCCACATTCCGCTGGTGCCTAAGAAAAGCGTTGAGCAACAGGATATCCAGGCTCTACACCGCGCCCGCCAGCGTCTTGTGAACCACCGAACGGCCCTGGTCAGCCAGATGCGCGGGCTGCTGCTTGATCGTGGCATTGCCTTTGCCAAGTCGATTACCCGGGTGAGACGCATGATTCCGGAGATACTCGCACGCGCCGACTCCGGCCTCTCGACTATGGCCCGTGAGACCATTGCCGAGCTCTGGGATTTCTTCTGCGATCTCGAACGCCGCATCGAGCATTTCGACAAGAAAATCGAAGCCGTCTTCAAATCGAGCGAGCCCTGTCAGCGTGTCGCCAGGATCAAAGGCGTTGGGCCCAAAACGGCAACAGCGATTGTCGCGGCGGTCGGCGATGGTTCGGACTTCAGGAATGGGCGCCACATGGCGGCCTGGCTTGGATTAGTACCGCGCCAGTTCTCGAGCGGTGATAAGGCGGTGCTTATGGGCATCTCTAAACGAGGAAGTCAGCATTTGCGCAGCCTATTGGTTCACGGCGCGCGTGCCGTCGTGAGAACGGCACCCAATAAAAATGATCCCATCAGCCAATGGGCCAACCAGCTTCGGGAGCGACGCGGGTTCAACCGCGCAACGGTTGCCATCGCCAACAAGAATGCACGGATAATCTGGGCCGTGCTTCGAACGGGCGATCAATACCGCGCCGCCGCCTGAAGAACCGAACCAGTTTGCGAGTAGACGGAGAAATGGACTGCACTGATCGAGCCGACGCGCGACGAGCCTGACTATTATCGAGGCCCTTGAGGCCTACCAGCTGTAGAGGTGCGCGTGTGCGGATTTCCCATTTGGGCGCTCTGGACAACCAGCTGACGCCGGATAGATGTTTGCAACTGATCCACGCAGAACGTTTCAATGCCGCTTGCAAAGGGAGAGCCGTCCATAGAGATAATAGGTCTGCTCGCTGACCGCGATCCGGCGGCAGGCTTCGGCCGTGCTCGCTCCCTGTGCCAGCACAATCTCAACTTCACGCAGCTTGCCGATAATCTCTTCCGGCTTGTGCTTCTTGCTCGGCATTCATCGTCCCTTTCGTGGTCCAGACTATCATAGTCTTTGGGCCACTCAGCAGGGGGCAGATCACTATTTCGGGACGATTGGCAGTCCGTTGTTCAAGCCCTACGTGTCAGCCTTGCCGTTTCCGTTCAATCAGCCTCAGATCCTCACGGACTACACAAATAGTCGTACCTTCAAGGAATTCACGCCGCGTATCAGCGTTACCTACGAGGCGGCCGACAATGCAAACGTCTATGCCGCCTACAGCCGCGGATTCAAATCTGGCGGGTTCGACATGCGCGGTGATGCTACCGCGACACCAGATACGAAAAACGGATATGACGCCGAGATTGTCGATTCTTATGAAGCTGGATTCAAGGGAAGCATGCTTGGGGGAAGTCTCTGCGTCAATGCGGCTGTATTCTATGCGGACTATAAGGGGCAGCAGGTTACTACGCAGGTGCCAAAGATCACCCCGCCCCCGGGTGTTGTTAGCTTCGTCGATAATGTAGGCAGTTCCCGGATCTGGGGCGCGGAGTTTGAAGCGACGGCAATTCTCAGTCCCGATCTGAGTGCCAATCTGAACTTCGGTTACATTAACGCCAAATTCAAATCATTCCTCGTCTATGATCTTGCCTCCGCGCAATATGTAGACGTTGCTGATCTGCGCAAATTCCAGAACGCACCCGAAGTCATGGCGAACGCCTCTCTCAACTGGCAGCATGACCTTGCCGGCGGGCGCGTGGCGATCGTTCCGTCGGTATCGCTCCGCAGCGATGTTCACCTCTTTGAGACGCCCATCCCGGATATCGACCAGGATGGATTTGCGCTCGTCGATCTTAGCGCTACTTGGACATCGCAAAATGACCACTGGCGTTTCGGCGTGCATGGACGAAATCTGTTCAACGTGAAATACCGGACTGGCGGCTATAATTTCCCATCCAATCAATTTGCGCAGTCGGTGATCGGCTTTTACGGCCCTCCTCGTACCGTTCGAGCAACTGTGGAGTACCGCTTTTGAGTTCGCCCGAATTCGTGGACCGCTTCTGGCGGTCCCGTGACGGCCTGACCCTGCACGCCCGAGATTATTTGGCTGCGCCAGGGCCAGCCAGATTGCCGGTCATTTGCATTCATGGCCTCACGCGAAACGCGCGCGACTTTGAGGATCTTGCACCTTGGCTCGCACAGAGAGGTCACCGCGTCTTTGCAGTTGATGTGCGCGGGCGGGGGTTGTCTCAATATGATCCGGTTCCGGAAAATTATAACCCAACTACCTATGCGCGTGATATTTTGACCTTATTCGACGAGCTTGGCATCGGTCGCGCAATTTTTATCGGAACGTCTATGGGGGGATTGATCACGCTAATCGTTGCGGGCCAGCGGCTAGGGTGCATTGCTGGCGCTATTCTCAACGATGTCGGTCCTGAAGTGTCCCGCCAAGGGTTGGACCGCATCATGAGCTATGCTGGCAAATCTGGAGCCATCTCGGATTGGCCCGGCGCTGTCGACTATGTCAAGCAGGTGATGGGCGCGGCATTTCCATCTTTGCCTGAGTCTCGTTGGCCGATACTGGCGGCGCGCACATTCTCGCCTAACGAGGAGGGGCGGCCGTGTCTCGATTATGATCGTGCGATCGTACGACAGTTCGGCGGCAAGCCGCCGTCCCGCCGGTCGATCATTGGCTGGCTATTATTCCCGCGATTGGCTCGGCGCCGGCCGACGCTTTTACTGCGAGGGGGTGTGTCCGATCTGCTCTCGCCTGAAATCGCCGCAAAAATGTGCCGAATGGCACCTCAGATGGAGTTTGCAGAAGTGCCTGGGGGTGGTCATGCGCCGCTGCTTGACGAACCTGAGGCATTAGAAATCATCCAGGATTTCCTTGGCAGATTTGCGCCATCGGTTGACGAAGGAAGCTAGCTCGCCTCGTGTCAGATGTCATTCATTCAGTTGAACTGCCAGCTTTCGTGTTTCTTGCGGATTAACGGCGACTGATTGCTCTTCGTCACTGCAGGACGCCTTTTTCCGGCACCAAAGCCCTCGCTCTTGCCCGAAGCCGTCTCCAAGCCCTCGCGCAATATTATTCCATCAGCACCGACGAGGCCGATCCTCAATTTTTTTGGGGGTCTTGTCCGAATAATAGCGTTTTTACTCGGAATTGGAACATCCTATTTCTACTGCAGACGAGGAAATCCTCGCAATCCTAACAGGGAGAGGAAATCATGAAAAAGATGCTATATTCCGGCCTATCAGGCTTCGGCTTGGCAGTAAGTCTTTGTGCAGCACCTGCATTTGCTCAGGAAGATGCTCAGGTCGCGGGGCGCAGTCGCGACACCGATGCCTTGCTCGGCGAAATCGTTGTGACGGCAACAAAGCAGGCCGGGGGGGCCAACGCCCAGAGAGCACCTGTGGCGATCTCGGCCTTTGGTGAAGATCAGCTCCGTGCGATGCAGATCAAGGATATTTCCCAGATCGCCTTCAAGGCCCCCAATGTTTCGATGGATGACGTCGGAACCACGAAGGGTGTTGCGAACTTCAGCATCCGCGGCCTGGGCGTAAATTCCTCGATTCCCTCCATCGATCCGGCCGTGGGCACCTTCGTGGACGGTATCTATCAGGGCATCAATGGCGGTGTCGTCTTCGACGCCTTTGACCTCAAATCGGTCGAAGTGCTCCGTGGCCCCCAGGGAGTCCTCTTCGGTCGAAATGTCACGGGCGGTGCAGTTCTCGTCAACACTACGGATCCCTCCGACACACTGAAATATGATTTCAAGGCCTCTGCCACGTCGGGCCTGCGAGGGACCGGCGGCAGCTATACCGTTTCCGGCGTGGTGCGTGGACCGTTGGTAAAAGATGTGTTGTCGGCCAAATTGGGTGTTTACTATAACAAGGATGATGGCTGGTTCGAGCGTACTGTCGGCGCGCGCAAGGAGGATTTTGGCGAGTCCCGCACCTGGCTGTTGAGAGGCGGCCTCAAGTTCACGCCCTCGAGCGATCTGTCGGTGCTGGTCAAATATGAGCATGGTGACTCGCACGGCGACGGGCCGGCAGGCCAATCCCACACGAACGGGGATGGGGTTCCGGGAGCATGGGGCAATTTCAGCCGCGATAGCTTCGGCTTCTCGATTGACGAACCCGGCTTCTATGATTCCAAATGGGATCAGGTGAGCGGCGAGATCAATCTTGATGTTGGTCCCGGCACCATCACGAACATCGCCGGTTATCGCCGCTACAAGCAAGAGGCTCTGTCCGATATCGATTCAAGTCCGAGGGATCTTTTCCACGCAAATATCGACGTTAAGCAGCACCAATTTTCGGATGAGCTACGTTTCAACGGAGATGTTACAGACGATATCGAACTCACGACCGGATTTTTTTACTTCACTCAGAAGATTTATTATAACGAGCATCGCCGGCTCCTTGGAGGCGCCCGTCATCAATATGGTGGGGGGTATCAGGACCAGGAGACATTTGGTCTGTTCGCTAATGTGGATTTCAAGCTCACAGATGCTCTTACGATCAGCCCCGGTTTGCGTTGGTCCCATGAACGAAAGGACGACAAGATCGCTTCGCTTTCAGCGAATGTAAACAAGCCCTGCGACATCATCGATGGTACCTGCCCTTACGACTTTACGGGCAAGGTTTCGAAGGGCAGTTGGTCCCCTCGCTTGGGTATCCAGTATGAAATTTCGCCGACCGTTAGAAGCTATGCCAACTATGCGCGGGCATATCGTGCCGGCGGCTTCAACTTTCGCAACACCGCAACCGATCTGGCGAATTTTGGCCCTGGGCCCTTCCGCGACGAAAAAGTCGATTCCTGGGAACTGGGTTTCAAGACGGAGCCGTTCGGCCGTGCGCGCTTCAATGTGGCGGCATTCTATATGAAAATTGCCGACATGCAGCGCGAGGTGAATTTGTCGGATCCTGTTTCGGGCGTGGTGCAGGTGATCAAAAATACGGCTGATGCGAGAATCATGGGTATCGAAGCCGACGCGACGATCCCACTTGCGGAGGGTGTTGTTCTTGAGGGATCTGCCGGCTACACGGACGGAAAATATACTAATGTCATTTTCGATCTCAACGGTGACGGTCTCGTAAACGGGGCGGACAAGGATCTCGATATCCCACGTCTCGCTCCTTTCACGGCAAATATCGGCCTTTCTGTGGAAAGAGATCTGCCAGCAGTTGGGACGACAACGCTC
>Ga0315899_10007347_pt1 | contig 11830 bp, 8 predicted proteins | sample LakEriMetagenome_2_FD_203518 | JGI IMG/M metagenome (GOLD analysis project Ga0315899, IMG submission 203518) | Freshwater fungal communities from buoy surface, Lake Erie, Ohio, United States - Buoy 4 MA112 | ecosystem: Environmental > Aquatic > Freshwater > Lake | place: USA: Lake Erie, Ohio... | reverse complement strand
CTAGCGGAAGTAGTGGTACAGGCGGAAGTAGCGGAAGTAGCGGTTTGAGTGGTACCAATGGTAGTAGCGGCACAAATGGAAGCAGCGGTACTAGCGGAAGTAGTGGTACAGGCGGAAGTAGCGGAAGCAGTGGTTTGAGTGGTACCAATGGTAGTAGTGGTACCAACGGTAGTAGCGGTACAAGAGGTAGTAGCGGCACAGGCGGAAGTAGTGGTAGCAGCGGTTTGAGTGGTACCAATGGTAGTAGCGGCACAAATGGAAGCAGCGGTACAAGAGGAAGTAGTGGTACCAGTGGTAGCAGTGGAAGTAGTGGTTTGAGTGGTACGAATGGTAGTAGCGGTACCAATGGTAGTAGCGGCACAGGCGGATCAATTGGTACAAGTGGCAGCAGTGGACCAAGTGGTAGCAGCGGATCAAATGGTAGCAATGGCACTAATGGCAGCAGCGGTACAAGAGGAAGTAGTGGTACCAGTGGTAGCAGTGGAAGTAGTGGTTTGAGTGGCACAAATGGCAGTAGTGGTACTAGTGGAAGTAGCGGTAGTAGTGGAAGCAGCGGCACAAGTGGTTCAACTTCAACATCAGGAACAAGTAGCACATTAGGCAGCAGTGGTAGTAGTGGAAGTAGCGGTACAAGTGGAGCTATTACAACATCAGGAACAAGTAGCACATTAGGCAGCAGTGGTAGTAGTGGAAGTAGCGGCACAAGTGGTTCAACTTCAACATCAGGAAGAAGTAGCACATTAGGTAGTAGTGGTAGTAGTGGAAGTAGCGGCACAAGTGGTTCAACTTCAACATCAGGAACAAGTAGCACATTAGGTAGCAGTGGTAGTAGTGGAAGTAGCGGCACAAGTGGAGCTATTACAACATCAGGAAGAAGTAGCACATTGGGTAGTAGTGGCAGTGGAGGTAGTAGTGGTACAAGTGGATCTGTCACGACCTCTGGTACTAGTGCTCCAAGTGGTACTAGTGGAATTAGTGGTGGTAGTTTTGCAGCGGCTGATAGGGTTGTTTATGTATCATCTATATCTCCATCATATTTGATTAAAGATAGTACATTCTTGTATCACGATACCACAAATAGTAGATTAGGCATAGGTGTGTCTCCACTTACAGGTTTACATGTGGTTGGTGCAAATAATACCAAAGACGCCATCGTTTATGGTAATTTGTTTATTAGCACTACAAGTGCGTACAATACATCTGATCTCGGCGGATCACTTAGTTTTGGTGGTTATTATAATTCTCTAAGCGCAACTACTGCATGGGCATCTATAGCTGGAAGAAAAGAAACAACTGCGGATCCTTCATATGGCGGTTATATTTCATTTTCTACTAGAACTAATTTAAATGATTCTTCGATGCCTGAAAGAATGAGAATTGATTCTACTGGATATGTTGGAATTGGCGGTGTACCAACTACCAATGGTAGACTTTATATTGCTGGTCCCGGATCCAGTACTAACTTTTTAGAACTTGCAACTTGTTATGGATTTAAGACTTCCAGTTCAACAGGTAGAACTTTAGCAGGTTATATTAGAATTAATATAAATTCATCTGTGACGGATGGGTCAAATCCGTTCGTCAATAACGGTGGTATAGGTGGTACTAACAATTATTATATACCAGTATATACTTAATTCTGATATATATTAGTATTATATGAGTGACTTTAATATAGTAATTACGAGATGCACATTTACGGCTGGTTTAGACGGAAATTTTCCCAGAAAAATAATAGGATTTACTGTACAAAGTACAGATGCGTCGAAACAAATTTATCATGAAACTGTATTGCAGCAAGATCAATTTGTGGGCAAAACTGACGAAGAATGTGTAGAAGTTGCTTTTAGCATTTTAAGCGGTTCAATTGCTGAGTCGGCGAATCAAGTAAAAGATTCTCCTTCAGTTGTTGGTAATTTTTATATACCAGGTTGAAAACTATAACACTTAGCTCAAACTACAATTTTGAATCTGGTTATGGCATTTTACTTCATACTCTTTTAGAAGGGTTGTCAAAATGTTCTTTAAATGTTGTACCCAGAACATATACTACTGTTTCTAAATCTTATTTAGCATATTTTGATAATAAATCATTCTATCCGAATGATTTGGATTTGTCACTGTTGCCTATTGTCAACAGTTTTGATTCGGGTGCTAATAATCCATTTGTTTATTTATCGTTTGATCGACCACGTATATTGTATACAATGTGGGAAAGTACCAGAGTAAATGATCTTCTTATAGAAATATTAAACAAATTTAAGTGTGTTGTAGTTCCAAACGAGTATAATAAATTGAATTTTATTAATCAGGGTCTAAACACACGAATAGAAGTATTGCCGCTTTTTTGTGACACTGACTTTTATCATTATAAACCGTTTGTGTTAAAAGATAAATTTGTGTTTGGCATTTCAAACGAAGACCCTCGTAAAAATTTAGATAAAGTTACTAAGAGTTTTTTGAAAGCTTTTAAAAACACAACTGATGTAGAGTTGCGAGTAAAAACAAATAGTTCTGTTAATCAGTATACAAGTAACAAAATTGTTTATAACTCTACTAAATTTTCCCGTGTAGATCTTCGTGATTGGTATCATAATTTAGATGTTTATGTAAGTGGCGCTACATGTGAGGGATGGGGTATGATGCAACAAGAAAGTTTGTGTTGTGGTAGGCCGGTAATATACACGCATTATGGTGGTCTATCAGAGTTTATATCATCTGATATTGGATATCAAGTAAAATATGAAGAAGTTTACAGTACTGAAGCTTGGGGTAATTATGCTGGAAAGTGGTCTGAATATAACGAGAATGACATGATTGATAAAATGTTACATTGTTATAATAATAGAGAAGAAGTATATAGTAAAGGTAGATTATCCGCAGAGAAAGCTGGGAAATATTCAAAAGACAGATTTATAAATAATTTAATGGTTATTATAAATGACTATATATAACTAAATTATGAACAACTTAATAAATCTCCAAAAACCGCTTTACGAATATACAGATCTTGAATTAAAAGCTATAGCATTTGACGAAAGTCAATTAATCAGAGTACATGAAAGAAACGTAAATCTTATATTGTCTGAATTAGAAAGACGCAATGCGTCGAAGGTTGTTACAACTATGGGGACTGATAAGTTGAATCAAATCGTAAAATAAAATAACTGAATTATCTTGACCTTGATCAATATAGAAAGTATAAGTAAAGCAAGCGCTTTATTAAATTAATGATTAATCGCTTATTAAATATAAAATGCTTATATAAAGTTATTAATTAAAGTGCTTGATAATGCTTATATTTATTATAAATGATTACTAATAAATACAAAATATACGTTGATATGGATGGAGTGCTTACCGATTGGGAAGATCAGTTTAAGCGCTATAGCGGTGGTATACCTGTAAATGTATATGATAACTTATATGGCAAAGCTAAGCAATATCAATTAGTAAATCAAAATAGCCCAACATATTATGCTAATATGCATTGGATGAAAGATGGCAAATTGCTTTATAATTTTATTAAAGAATTTCCACACGTAGAAATATTAAGTCATGCGCCCGATAAAAAAGCATTTATTGGAAAAATGCAATGGTTAAAAAATAATCAAGTGACTTTTAAAGCTAATCTGGTGCCTCATAGAGAAGATAAATCAAAATTTGCAAATAGTGATAGTGTTCTTATTGATGATAGAGAAGATGTAGTAAATGACTTTATACAAGCTGGTGGTAAAGCAATATTACATAAAGATAGTATAAGCACAATAAATCAACTAAAAGAAATGTTGGGTATGAAAGAAAGTCATAGAATTTATAATAGTGTGTTGAATCCAAACATTTGGGAAACAGATAATAATATAAAGACTGATGTGCTTAATTCTCTTTTGAAAATTGCAAATACTTTCTACAAAAGCACTGAATTAAATGTGCCATTAGAAGACGTTTATTTTCTTGGCAGTACCGCTGGTTATAATTGGACTCCTACAAGCGATATTGATCTTCATTTAGTGGTAGATTTTTCTAAAATAGGCGATAATGAAGAACTTGTCAAACAATATGTCGATGGATTAAAGTCCAAATGGAATCAATCGCATGATATTAAGATAGGAAATCATCCTGTTGAAGTTTATATACAAGATAAAAAAGAAGTTAATAAAAGTCAAGCTGTATATAGTTTGATGAAAAATCATTGGGTAAAAAAGCCAAAACATGAAGACGTAAAGATTGATAAAGACGCAATCAAAAAGAAGTATTATGAATATACAAAATACATAGATACAGCTATTTCCGAAGCTGATTTGGATAAAATTAAAAGACTAATTAAACGTCTTTATGAGATGAGACAAGCTGGATTGGATGCATCTGGAGAATACAGTACTGAAAATTTAGTATTCAAATTATTGCGGTCAACTGGATATATTAATAAACTACGTGATTCAGCTGATAAAATAACAGACAAAGATTTGAGTAAAATATAAAAAACTTTGTACAAAATCAATTTTTGTAATATTTATATCTAGAACATAATAAAGTAAAAATATGGCAGAACTACTTAATCCAAACGAAATCTTTGCTACAGCTTTCGAACCAAAGGTAAAAAACAGATTCATCTTGTACGTAGATGGTATTCCATCTTTCATCATCAAGAAAACTGATCGACCAAAAGTAAGTCAAGCAGCTAAAGAATTGGATCACATCAACATCAAGACTTTCTATAAAGGAAAGAGCGTGTGGCAAACAATAACGATGGAACTTTATGATCCAATCGTACCATCCGGCGCTCAAGCAGTAATGGAATGGGTACGTTTGCATCACGAATCTGTTACTGGTCGTGATGGTTATCAAGACTTCTATAAGAAAGATTTGACCGTTAATGTTCTCGGTCCAGTAGGTGATAAAGTAGAAGAATGGAGTCTACGTGGATGCTTTATTACTGAAGCTAGCTTCGGTGACATGGATTGGAGCAACGATGGTGAAGCACTAACCATTAGTTTGACAATCCAACCAGATTATTGTATTCTCCAATATTAATTTTATTACATCAAAAAGAACCCCAGCAGAAACGCTGGGGTTTTTCTATTTATTACTATATGGATCTAGGCAAGAAAATATTCGTAATTTACCCAGGCAGATTTCATCCTTTTCATAAAGGTCATAAAGGTGTATATAACTACTTAAGTACCAAATATGGCGGTAATGATGTTTATATAACAACTACAGATGTTGTTGAACTACCTAAATCTCCATTTACTTTTGATGAAAAAGTTAAAATGATGACACTAACTGGTGTTCCTCTTAACAAAATTATAAAAGTAAAAAATAATTATAACCTACAAAGTTTAGTTAATCAAATCCCGATTGACATCAACAGAGACAGTGTTATATTTGCAGTTAGTGAAAAAGACATGGCCGAAGATCCTAGATTTAGTAAGTTCACTAAAAAAGACGGTTCTCCTGCTTATTTACAGCCAATTCCAAAAAGACTGGATAAGTTACAACCAGCAATTACTCATGGTTATATAGATACAGTACCAACAACTGATTTTACTGTATTAGGCGCACCTGCTAGAAGTGCAAGTCAGTTAAGAGCACAATATGCTAATTTAACTCCTCAACAAAGAAAAGAATTTATCAAAGATTTATTCGGTAAATATGATCCAACTGTATATAACATAATGAACAATAAATTGATTAGTCCCACTCCTGCTGCTGGTTTAACAGAAAAGCAAAAGAAGCTATTAAAGAAACTGATTGTTGGAGTATTAAAAGAAGATGAAGCTAAAATCAAAAACATGAAGAAGTTGGCTGACATGGCTTTATTTAAACAAAGACAGGCTGAAGAAGATGATGCCAATGAAAAGTTAAAATCTGCTGAAGCTCAACAAGATGCAGCCTCATCGGATGAAGATAAGAAAAAAGCCGATGACTCTGTAAAAAAAGCTAAAGACATGGTAAAACGTGCTAATCTTATGACACAGGCCGCAAAACATCAAGTACAATCGACTTAAATATAATTACTAAAAAGTTATATAAAGTTCTATATATTGTTATAAAGTTATGAGTGACGAAATTATAATTACACGAAATTCTGTACCAAAAGATACACAACCAACTGCCTATCCATCTGAACGAATTGACTTGCCTAGTAAAGGATACTTTTATTCAGATAGCGATCCACTAAGTTTGGGGTACGTGGACATGAAGATGATGACTGCTAAAGAAGAAGATATTCTAACCAGTCAAAATTTAATTAAGAAGGGTGTTGTATTAGACAAGTTACTCGAAAGTTTGATCATAACTCCAAATGTAAATGTAGATAACCTTTTGTTGTGTGATAAAAATGCTTTGTTTGTTGCGGCGAGACGATTGGCTTATGGAGACAATTATGGTCCCGTACAAATTAGATGTCAGAAGTGTTATGAAGAATCTAAACAAGTTGTTAATTTGGGAGATCTAAATGAAAAACCATATAACTTTGATAAAGTACAAAAAGGCAGTAACCAATTTGAATTTCAGTTGCCATATTCTAAAAAAACAGTTGTATTTAAATTATTGAACTCAAAAGATGAAACCGATATTGATGGTGAGTTAAAAGCAACTGCAAAGTTTGTAAAATCTGGTGGTAGCACTGAAATTACTACACGATTGAAGAAAATGATAGTAGCTATTGATGGAAAAGCTGATAGAGCTACAGTCAATAAATTTGTTGACAATGAATTGTTATCTAAAGATAGCATGGCATTGCGATCTTATGTTCGTGAGATAACTCCAGAATTAGACATGACTTTCAACTTTAACTGCCCAAATTGCAGCAATGGAGAAAGGATGGATGTACCTATGACGGTACAGTTTTTTTGGCCTGAGTCCTGAGTATAGATTGCATCTCCACGAACAAATATTCCAGTTAAGTTACTTTTCCAACGGAGCAGTAAATGTAAATATTGCGTATAATCTGCCTGTACATTTACGTAATTTTTATTATAGTCAACTTGTTAAATTAAAAGAACAAGAGAACCAGTCATATGAACGTTCGTCTACCCCTCCTAAAAAAAGCAAGGTAGATAAACCACTCTAAAATATAATATATTTATATTTATATTATATAATTTATGGCAGATAACATCATAGACCAATTAAAGGCTTATCAAGAAGCCCAAGATGCTACAAGAAGAACCGCCGATGAAATTCAGAGAGAACGCAATCTTTTGAAAGAGGTTTCTTCTTTAGCAAAAGCTATTAAAATTGAATTTAATGATGTAACAAAAAATATCGGTAAATCTGTAGAAAATTTAGAACTTGGCTATGAATTAGAACAAAAATTAAGAGATTCTGCTTTTGATCGTTCCTCATTGCAAAATAATTTACTTTCATTGATGAAAGAAACTGTTCAACAAGATAAACTAGTTGCGGAATTAGCTAGAGTGAATAGTTTAACACAAAAAGAAAGAAATGCCGAAGCCAGATTAGAAAAAGCAAATTTAGATGCTAAATTAGCAACTGGCGAAATAGAAGCACAACAACATGCGGCTGCTCTGCAATTTTTACAGAAAAAATATTTACGAACAAACGAAACATATAGTAAAGAATTGCTATCGGTCAATAGATTAAGTCAACAGTTAGTAAACACAAAAGATTTATTGAATGTTGAAGATAAACGTCTTGCTAAATTAACAATACAAAATAACTTTCTTGGTTTAGGAAAAAAAATACTAGGCGACATGGGTCCACTTGGATCCGCTGTTTCTGGTGCTTTCAATGCTTCTAAAATGAATCCTTGGGTATTATCCGCTAACACCGCATTAGCTATATTTGAAAAAGGTTACGAAAATTTTAAAGCATTTGATAAAGCATCCGCATCTTTAAGATTAAATTTAGGAATTTTGCCTGGCCAGGCTAATAAACTTGAAACGACTCTTAGAGATGTATCTATAGATATGATGCATATTGGTGCCACATTTGACGATGTAGTCAAATCCGTGACATCAATATCAAATGCGTTTGGATCTTTAGTTGCTCGTGACGCTGATCTATTAAAAACGACAACCGCATTTTCAAAACAATTTGGTATAGCCGAAGATACATCGGTTAAGTTTTTAGAAACACTTGGCGGTATAGCCGGAAAATCCGCAAAATCTCAGTTAGCTATGACTGGATTTGCTCAAAAAATTGCACAAGCATCTGGCGTTCCACTTGGAAAAATAATGCAAGATGTTGCTGATGCTAGTGACGATGTTAGAGTATACGTTGGTAATTCTGCTGTATCCATGATTAAAGCTGCGGCAGCTGCAAGAATGATGGGCATTGATTTGAATAAAGCCGCAGCATCGGCAGACAAACTACTACAGTTTGAAAGCAGTATTTCATCTGAGTTAAAAGCTAGCGCTTTGTTGGGTCAAAACGTCAACTTTAATTATGCTCGTCAGTTAGCTTTTAATAAAGATATAATCGGGGCTAATAAAGAAATATTAAAGATATCTAAACAGGTTAATTTCAATCAGTTAAATCCAATTCAACAAAAAGCATTCGCGGATGCTGCTGGTAAGAGTGTAAGTGAATTGCAGTCGATGCTTCAACAAGAAAAGAATATTCAACTTGTTAAAAATGGTACCAACAAAGAAGCAAAAGCTGCGTTAGCTGAATATGATCGATTGATGAAACTCAAAGATGATGAAGCTAAAAAAGAGGGAGAAATAGCAGAAAAACAAGCTATACAAGCCGCTAATCAAGCTAGAATGGAAAGATTGCAAAATGAGTTTAATAAGTTAATGAGTGAGTTAGCTAAACCTGTTATGGCAATATTGAATCCACTAGCAGATTTAGCGATTATATTATTGCCTAAAATAACAGAAGGAATGAAACATTTTGGTGCTTTCTTAAAACCAATAGGAAATGTTTTAATTATGTTGGCCGATAAAATGTCACTTCGATTTTTGTCTCCGTTATTGAGAGGCATCGGAATATTCTCAAGATTTTTAGGACCAATAGGAGTTATAGTAAATTTATTTTCGTTTATTACATCATTGATGAAAAGATGGGAAGAAACGCCCGATGGAATATTGGGCGGATTACAAGCCATAGGTGGTGCTTTATATGATACACTATTAAAACCATTTGTCGATGTATACGATTGGATAATGGATAAACTGGGCGGAAAATCTCCATCTGAAATAGGACTTTCTATAGTAAAAGGCCTAGTTTCTGTAAGTGGAATGATATTGGATGCTTTAACTAGACCATTTATAAAAGGTTATAATTTTATATCAAAATACATTCCAGGTGCATCTGAAATGAAAATGCCCAGTGAAGTTTTATCTGATATAACTGGGGATGCGAAGAAATCTAAAGAAACTATCAATGCATCCGCCGGCGAAGGTAATTTACTACAAACAATTCAAGCTGGCAATCAACAATTAGCTCAAAAGCTTGATACTTTGATCAATCTAATGGCTAATGGTGGTATTGCTGTAAATCTTGATGGTCAAAGAATTAATGCTGCTTTATCTACGTCGATGTTAAAATCAGGTGGATTTGGACAAGCAACAACTAGAGCTTAATACTATTTATAATTAATGGCAAATAGTAACACATACGTTGAAGGATACGGTAATCAAGGTACCCAGCTTACCACATATGATAACATTCAGGGAGCTGGACTAAAACTACCTGTTCCTACTCAAGATTTTATCAACATTAGAGCACCAGGTAAAATTGAAAGAATATTCACAACAACTGGTAACTCAACTGTATTATACAACCAGAATAAACCACAAGATCTATATCTAAAAGGACCAGTAGCCAGTTCGATGTTTGTATACAAAAGCATCGAAGAAGGTCAAAGAAATAAACTAACTACTGTATTTCAAGCTTCTAGACAAGATGGTACAAGAGTAAGAAAATTCTTGGGTAGTGCAGCTGGAACTCGTTTTATACTAAAGCAATTAGTGCTTCAAGGATTTCAACCATTTGACGAAACAAAAGTATATAATCCAGCTTCTCCAGTAATAGCTGCTCTTAGATTAGCTTCTTTTGGATTGATAGATAGACCCACAAGACATCTTGATACCAGCAACATAGTTGGTGGATTATTAGGAGGAAGCGGATTAGGTTCTATAGCTAGAACGGTTGGTGGTTTATTTGGCGGTGGTGGTCCAGCTGTGCCATCTCCTCCAAGAAGTAGCGTAGCCAGTGGAGCAAGCGGTGGATTGGGATTATCCACATTTACATCTTTATTGGGTGGGGCTGATAATTCTGATAGAGTAGTAGCCCCCCTTGCAAGACCAGATGTACGTGACTTGTTAAGAGGTCAGACGGCTACGAATGCATATAACTCCCCAAGATACAGTAAATTGGTAAGTAGCGGTGGTGGTGGTTTCTTTAGTAAACTATTAGGAGCAGCTGGTAGTTTTCTACAAAACAATACCATAATAGGCGGTATTATTCCGCCAAAACAACCATGGAAAGCAAATTACCGTGCGGACGAACAAACATATGATTTGTATCTAAATGCTGGTAAATTATTTGACGATTCAAATGCTACACCAACTAAAAGCGGTGGTATTTTGAGTGGTTTGAAAAATGTTCTTGGCATAGGAACAAATAGAAAATTCACAGGATTAAGAGCAAATCAAAGATTTTATCATGGAAGTGTTAATCCGTCATCGATGCTTAGAAATGATAAATACATCAAAACATATGGCGATCAAACGCAACAAAGTTCTGTTGGTATTGTTACATTCCAAGGAAAAACATCGTATAACGAAGTACAAGCTGTAGCAAGTAGTGATTTTCAAAAACCAGGAAAAAATAATTTTGGCAATCCCATTACAGTTAATGGTAAAAGCACAGGACAACTTAAATATACAGATTTAATTAATGCTGATAGAAATACAGGTACGTTTATAGAACAAAGTGATCAATTATTAAACTATAAAGTATTAATTGAAAATTCCAAGAATTTACCTGATACTTTTAGTGATGAAACAAAGACACCTACTAAGTTAATATTAGATAACTTAAATAAAGCAATTGAAAATATCGCTGGTACTCCTGCTAATAAATTGTATGACGCATCTACATATGATAGCAAGAAGAATGCTAAACCATTACAATTTGCTAAATATGGTGAAGAAGGTATTGGTATGGATTATCTAAAAGATGTAAAAACTAAATACACAGACAAATTTAGTACAGATCCAAATCAATTAAACTTTCCAACAAGACTTGGTAGAAAAGTTGGTAAAGATAGATTTATACAACCAACCCACAATGTTGATTATGTAAATTCTTTGGATGTATTGAACCAAGATCAATTTGATAAACAATATGGAAAAGATTCCGATTATAAAGGATTTGGACCAGATATCGTTAAGTTCTATTTCTATGATATTGTAAATCAAAAGTATATTCCATTTAGCGCAACTGTAAAAGGAATACAAGATACAAATAACGCTGAATGGGAGACTATAGATTACTTGGGTCGTCCTGATAAACTCTACTACTATAAAGGATTTACTAGAGAAGTTAGCTTTGCATTTACAGTTAATGCACATAGTATCAAAGAATTGATGCCTATGTGGACCAGAATCAATTATCTAGTTAGCTTAACTAAACCAGCAAATTATACTGAAATGGCATCTGGTGGATTTATGATACCGCCAATGGTTCAATTAACATTGGGAGATTTTTATAAAAACCACTTTGTTGTCATTAAAAGTTGTAACATAAATATACCAGATGACGCATCTTGGGAAACTATTCCTGAAAACATGAGTTCTCCAAATGATATATGGAGTTGGGGTACAAACAGAGCGTATACTTGGGGAAGTAC
>Ga0315899_10007345_pt1 | contig 11831 bp, 10 predicted proteins | sample LakEriMetagenome_2_FD_203518 | JGI IMG/M metagenome (GOLD analysis project Ga0315899, IMG submission 203518) | Freshwater fungal communities from buoy surface, Lake Erie, Ohio, United States - Buoy 4 MA112 | ecosystem: Environmental > Aquatic > Freshwater > Lake | place: USA: Lake Erie, Ohio... | reverse complement strand
TGCACTCCTTTCTTTTTGACGAACCGACCCAGAGTCCCATCGTCAGACGACTCAGGACAGTCCGATGGTGTAATGGTAGCACAGGAGATTCTGATTCTCCTTGTCTAGGTTCAAATCCTAGTCGGACTATTTCCTGAAAGCAAAAAGCCCTCTCGCGAGGGCTTTTTCATGCCTATCCGGGACGCCTCAGCGGGCGTTCCAGAAGATCATGAGGTTCTTGGTGTGGCGGCCGGCGACGATGAGGTCGGTCTTGCCGTCGCCGTCCAGGTCGGCGGCTTTGAAGTCTTCGACGGCGATCGCTTCGGTTGAGATGACGTCCGTGCGCCAGGTCTTGCCGGCGTCGTCGAGCGGGGTGAGCAGGCGGATGCCGCGGTCGGCCGGCTTGGCGCCGCGCCAGCCGATCATGACCTGGTCGCTGCCGGTGCCGAGGAAGTCGGCGCAGGCGACGGCATGGCCGTCCTTGTAGCCGTCGAGGATCTGCTGGCGCTGCCAGACGCCGGCGGCATCGCGGGTGTAGACCGCGGACTTCGTGCCGTGGAAGGGTTCGACGGTCGCGATCATGGCCCCGGAGGGCAGCTTGCCGGCGCGGAGTTCACCGACGGGCTCCTTGGTCAGCTGCGTCTGGCTCCACTTGCCGTCGGCATAAGAGTTGAACCAGATGCCTTCCTTGGAGCCGGTCAGGAGCTGCTGGCGCGAGGAACGATCCCAGCGGACCGCCTCCAGATTATGGGTGATGTGGCTGACGTCGTTGGCGACCTCGGTCGTCCACACGTCCTTCGGATTGGCCGGCTTGCGGTAAGCGAGCAGCTTGGCGCCGACGCCGACCCCGGCCTTGTTGCCGACGCCGTGGAGAGGCTGGACGACGAGGTCCCAGCGGCCGGTGGCCACTTCGACCCAAGCCATGCGATGCACGGTCGGTTCGTGGTGCAGCGTCACCGCTTCCCACTTCTGGGTGCGGTCGGCGGGCGGGATGAGGTAGAACACCGCACCGCTCTTCACCGTGTCGCCGGGATTCCAGCCCGCGCCCACGGCGATCTCAGCCTTGCCGTCGCCGTCGAGGTCCTGCGCCGCGACGCAGACGTTGTCTTCCTTCGTCAGGTTCTCGGCGATGACGTGCTTCTTCCAAGAGGGATTCTGATACCACTGGATCGTGGTCTTGTCGGCCAGGACGATGTCCTTCTTGCCGTCGCCATCGACGTCGGCGATCGCGAGGCCGTAGCCGATCTCAATCTGGCCGATCTCCTGCGGACGGAATTTGGCTTCCGGTGCGGCGGACGCGACGGCGGCAAGGAGGAGGGCGAGGAGCGGGGTCGGCTTCATGGTCGATGGAGTAACCTGTCCGACCCTGCCTGTCGACCGCGGTTCCGCGGCATCACAGGTAGGGACAGCACCACGTGCTGTCCTCCTTTGTCTTGGGTAGGGTTGAGCGCCCTCGCTCAACCGCGGCTGACCAAGGGTGGTCAGCCCTACCTCGAGACAGCTAGGGCAGCACGCGGTGCTGCCCCTACCCGCTGCATCGCTCGGGCGCTCGTGACAATCTTACGCCGTCAGCCGCTCGAGGCACTCCGCGTAGAGGGCCTGCGTCTTCTGCACGACATCGGCCGGCAGGGTCGGGCCCGGCGCGGTCTTGTTCCACGGCTGGGTCTCTAGCCAATCGCGCACGAACTGCTTATCGTAAGAAGGCTGGGCGCGGCCGGGCTGCCAGGTGGCGGCGGGCCAGTAGCGGGAGGAGTCGGGCGTCAGGACTTCGTCGATGAGGACGAGCGAGCCGTCGGGGGCGCTGCCGAATTCGAATTTCGTATCAGCGAGGATCACGCCGGCCTTGGCCGCGCGTTCGGCGCCCATGCGGTAGAGCGCGAGGGACGTCTCCTGGATCGTGCGGAAGACTTTCTCGCCGAGGATCTCGCCGCAGCGGGCGCGGGTGATCGCTTCGTCGTGGCCTTCGGCGGCCTTGGTCGAAGGGGTGAAGATCGGCTGCGGAAGCTTGGAGCCGTCGAGCAGGCCGGCGGGGAGCGGGTGGTCGAGGATCGCGCCGGTCTTCTGGTATTCCTTGAAACCGCCGCCGGCGAGGTAGCCGCGGACGACCGCTTCGACCGGCAGGGGCTTGAGCTTGCGCACGAGCATCGAGCGCGGGATCAGGTGTTCGTGGCCGTGCAGGGCCTTGGCCAGCGCGTTGGCGTGGTCGGGCACGAGGTGGGTCGGGAAGACGAGGCGGGCCTGGTCGAACCACCAGAGGCTGATCTGGGTGAGCAGGATGCCTTTGCCCGGGACGCCGTTGGGCATGACCACGTCGAACGCCGAGAGACGGTCCGTCGCGACGATGAGGTAATGCGTGCCGAGGTCGAAGACTTCGCGGACCTTGCCCTTCGCCTGGAGCGGGTAAGGCAGGCCGGTGACGGTCATCAGCGCTTCGGCGGGCAGGGGCGGCGTCTTCATCCTGCCACGGAGATAGGGCAGGGCGGGGCGGCAGGGCAAGGTGGTTCGTCGTTGAGGCGGCGGCGTCCGCGGTCAGCCTCGGATGGACCGATGGATCTCCGCGACGCCCATTGCCATTACCAGTTCGCCGAGGTCCCGTATGCGGCCGTCGAGCAGGCCCGGGCGGACGGCGTCGGCCAGGCGATGATCAACGGCAGCGCGCCCGCCGACTGGCCGGACGTGGCCGCCCTCGCGCGCCGCGATCCGCGCAACCGCGTCTCGTTCGGCCTGCATCCGTGGGACGTCCCCACGGCGCCGCCGGGCTGGAAGGCGGAACTGCGTGCCATCCTGCTCGCGCACCCGACCGCCGGCGTCGGCGAGATGGGCCTCGACCGTTGGGTGAAGGATTTCGATCCCGTCGCCCAGGAGCAGGCTTTCCGGACGCAACTCGCGTTGGCCGTCGAGCTCGACCGCGCGCTCACCATCCACGCCGTCAAGGCGATCGGCCCGCTCATGGATATCCTGCGCTCCGCCGATCTGCCGCGACGCGGCTTCCTGCTGCACAGTTGGAACGGGCCGGTCGAGATCGTGCCGGAACTCGCGAAGCTCGGCGCGTATTTCTCCTTCAGCGCGCACCACCTCATCCCGCGTAAGGCCGACCTGCGCGTCCAGTTCGCCGCGGCCATCCCGCGCGAACGCATCCTCGTCGAGACCGACGCGCCCGCGCTCTGCCCCGCGCCGGAATTCCGCCTGCGCGAACTCGCGCCGGACGCGGCCGGCACGGAGCAGAACCATCCGTCGAACCTCGTGCGTAACAACGCCGAGCTCGCGCGGACCATGGGCGTGACGCCCGAGGAATCCGCCGCGCTGACGTCCGCGAATTTCGCCCGACTATTCGGGGCGTAAGAGCGAAAGGCGCAGCGCCTCGCCCGCGGCCGCGAGCCCGAACGCGCCCGCCACGTGGGCGGCCGTGCCGTAGCCCCACTCGCAGTTCGGGCGCAGGTCTTCGCCTTCGGGGATCTCGCCGCCCGGCAGGCCTTCGCAATCCGTCGGCTGCGTGAACGGTTCGTCAGACCACACGCACGAGACGCCGAAGGGCGTCTTGCCGCGCGGGAAGTCGAAGTTCTGGCGCAGGCGCTTGCGCACAAGCATCATCAGCGGGTCGTCGCGCGAATCGCGTAGGTCGGTGATCTTGAGCCGCGTGCCGTCGAGCCGTCCCGCGCAGCCGCCGACCGTGACCACGGGCAGCTTGCGGTTCACCGCCTCGGCGATCAGGCCGCACTTCGGCGAAAGCGCGTCCATCGCGTCGATGACCACGCCGTCGAAATCCGCGAGCACCTCGTGCGGGTTGAAGCGGGAGAGGAAGCGCTGATGGAGCGTCGTGCGGATCGCCGGATGGATGGCGCGGGCGCGTTCGGCGACCGCCTCCGTCTTCGGGCGGCCTTCGTTGCCGGCCACCGCGTGCAATTGGCGGTTCGTGTTCGAGACGCAGACCGCGTCGCCGTCGACGAGGGCGAGGTGGCCCACGCCGGAGCGCGCGAGGGCTTCGACGGTCCAGGAGCCCACTCCACCGAGACCGACCACGAGGAAGGACGAACGAGCCAGGCGCTCCATGCCCGCGCGGCCGTAGAGGCGGCCGATGCCGGCAAAGCGTTGGAGATGGTCCGCGTCCATGCGCCCAATCAAGCGAGGAAGCGGCCGTACTCCAAGGAGGAAGCGTCGGCCGGGTCCGGGCTTGCTGGTCGGCGGGCGCCGGGCATCGTCTTTGCCGATGTCCGAGCGTATCGCCCCCGAGCCCATCCGTCCGCCTGCGGAGAGCCGTCTGCGGGCCGCCCTCCGGTTCGGCGTGGTCGGCCTCGCCCTCGGTCTCATCGGCTCGGCGCTCTACATCATCCCTGAGCAGAGTCCGGCCAACGCCGTGACCAAGGTCTTCAGCGAAGGGCGGGCCGTCTTGCTGACTGCGCGGGTCGAGCGCGGCGTCTGGCCGCCCGACGGCGAACTGGCCTCCTTGCCGGTCGAAGGCCGCGGGCTGCGCCTGCGCACGCTCCTCACGGAGTGTCCGCTCGCGGGAACCTGGCGCTTCGTGGGCGTCAAGGCCGGCGGGCCCGCGATCGTGTTCACGCCCGCCGAGACCGGCCAGCCTTACGAGCGCGCCCTGCGGTTGGCGGACAAGTGGCTCGACGACGGCGAACCGGCGACCGGCGATCTCGTCATCGGTCCCGACCGCGCGCGGCTCCGCCTCAGCGTCGAGTGATCGCTTCGGCGCGCTGACGCAGGTCGGCGTCGAACAGCGCGTCGATCAGCGCGTCGAGGTCGCCTTCGAGCACCTGCTCGATGCCGTGGACCGTGAGGTCGATGCGATGGTCCGTGATGCGGTTCTGCGGGAAGTTATACGTGCGGATGCGTTCCGAGCGGTCGCCGGAGCCTACCTGCGTCTTGCGGTCCTGGGCGCGCGCCTCGCGTTCCTTGGCGCGGGTCAGGTCGAGCAGGCGGGAGCGGAGCACGCGGAGGGCCTTCACGCGATTGCGGAGCTGGGAGCGTTCGTCGGCGCAGTAGACCATCAGCCCCGTCGGCTTGTGGATGATCTGCACCGCGGATTCGGTCTTGTTGACGTGCTGGCCGCCGGCGCCGCTCGCGCGGGCCACGGACATGTCGAGGTCTTCCGGCTTCAGCACCACCTCGGCCTCTTCGGCTTCGGGCAGGACCGCGACCGTGGCGGCCGACGTGTGCACGCGGCCCGAGGCCTCGGTGGCGGGCACGCGCTGGACGCGGTGCACGCCGGCCTCGTGGCGCAGGTGGGCCATCGCGCCTTCGCCTTCGACGAGCAGGACGGCGTCGCGGACCCCGCCCAGGTCCGAGGGCGAGAGGGACATCAGTTCGTGCTTCCAGCCGCGCTTCTCCGCGAAGCGCGTGTAGGCGCGGAGGAGCTCGGCGGCGAAGAGCGAGGCTTCCTCGCCCCCCGTGCCGGCCCGGATTTCTACAAGAGCATTACGAGAATCGTCCGGATCGGGCGGGATGATGGACCGGATGAGCTGTTCGCGGGCCGTCTCGACGGCCGGGGCGAGGCGGGCGACCTCTTCGGCCGCCATCGCGCGGAGTTCCGGATCGGCCTCGGCGCCCATCGTCCGGGCGTCCGCCAGCTCCTTTTCCAGGCCCGCCAGCACGTCGTCGGCCTTGACGGCCTTCGAGGTGAAGCGGAGTTCGGCGCCGAGGGCGGCCGCCCGGCGGTTGTCGGCGAACGTCGCCGGGTCGGCGAGCAGCCCCTCGAGCTCGGCCAGGCGGCGGCGGAAGCCGGTCAGGTCGGGACGGAGGGGGTCGGCGGACATCAGAGAAGAGGGTTAATCGGGCTTGGACAGAAGACGTCCGTTCGTTATTCAATGGAGTGCGGCAGGCTCCCCTCCGCAAGCCCGACCTTCATCCCTTTTCCGACCGATATGCAGCCCAAGGAACCCGCGCTCCGCGGCACCCACGTCGTCACCTGCGTGTGGGACTTCGACAAGACCCTCTGTCCCGGGTACATGCAGACCCCGCTTTTCAAGGCCTTCGGCGTCGATGAGGAGCAGTTCTGGAAGGAGACCAACCAGCTGCCGGCCCTGTATGCGCGCAAGGGCATCCGTACCCCCAAGGATTCCGTCTACCTCAACCACCTGCTCAGCTACGTGAAGGCCGGCCTCATGAAGGGCCTGACCAACCGCCGCCTCCGCGAGCTCGGGGCCGAGATCGAGCTCTGCCCGGGCCTGCCGCAGTTCTTCCCCGCGCTCAAGGAGCACGTCCGCGAGCTCGGCCGGAAGCACAACGTCGAGGTCGTCCTCGAGCATTACGTCATCAGCACCGGCCTCGCCGAGATGATCCGCGGCACGTCGCTCGCCGAGCACTGCGACGGCATCTACGGCTGCGAGTTCCTCGAGCACCCGCTGCCCCCGCACTTCACCAAGCAGGACGAGCTCTCGCTGGACCTGCCGACCGAGATCACCCAGGTCGCCGCGATGGTCGACAACACCATCAAGACCCGCTTCCTCTTCGAGATCAACAAGGGCTCGAACAAGAACGCCGAGATCGACGTCAACGCCGTCGTCCGCCCCGAAGACCGCCGCGTGCCCTTCGAGAACATGATCTACGTCGCCGACGGCCCGAGCGACGTCCCCGTCTTCTCCCTCCTGCGCAAGAACGGCGGCAAGGCCTTCGCCGTCTACGTGCCCGAGAGCGAGGCCGAGTTCGCGCAGAACGACGCCCTCCTGCAGGCCGGCCGCGTGCACGGCTACGGTCCGTGCGACTATTCCGCCGCCTCCTTCACTCCGAAGTGGGTCCGCCACGCCCTCGCCGGCATGGTCGAGCGCCTCGCCCAGGAACGCGCCCGCGCCCTCGCCGCGCGCGTCACCCGCCCGCCCCGCCACATCCACGCCGATCCGCTGCCGCCCGGCGCCGCGGACGCCGCTTCGCAAGGAACCCTCTTCGGCGAATAATCATGCCCGCTCCCGCCCGTAAACGTTCCGCCACGCTCGCCCGCCCGGCCAGCGAGAGCAAACCCATCCTCGCCGCCGTGCTCGCGCTCGTCGGCCTGTTCATGCTCGTCGCGATGATCACGCACTCGGCCAACGACAAGAGCTGGCTGGGGACGCAGGACACGACCGTCCCCGTGACGGATAACTATTGCGGCGAGCTCGGCGCCAGCATCGCCGTCGCCCTCTTCAATCTCTTCGGCTACGCCGGCTTCCTGATCCCGTTCTTCGTCCTGGCGGCGGCCTGGTTCGCCCTCAATCAGCGCGCGCACACGCTCTGGCCGTTCAAGGTCACCCTGATGGTCCTGTGCGTCATCCTGTTCGCGCCGATCCTGACGCTCTGGCTCGGCACCTCGCCGGACGCCACGGCCGCGTTCGACCCGAAGGGTCCCGGCGGCGTGCTCGGCAACATCCTCTTCACCTCGGTCTTCCATCCGTATCTCGACTACGGCACCTGGATCCTCGTCTTCCCTTACGGCTTCTGCCTGCTCGGCGCCCTCGCCGACGACCCGAAGGCCACGCTTTCTTCCTGGATCGCCGAGATGCGCGACGGCTTCGGCGCCTGGAACGCCGAACGTAAGGCCGCCGCCCTCAAGGCCGCCGAAGAACAGCGTCGCCGCGACGTCGCCGCCGCCGAGCTCCGCCGCAAGCAGCAGGAAGTCGTGGGCGCCGTGATGTCCGTCCCGCAGCCGAAGGAGACCGCCAAGCCGGTCTCGAAGTCCGTCCCGGTGGTGGTCGATACCCCGCACGAAGGTCCCAAGGAAGACGAGGAAGCCGGCCCGGACCTCGTCCAGCCGGACAACGTCAGCATCTCCGCCGACGCGCCCAAGGTCGAGAAAGCCAAGCCGACGCCCGTCGCCGATGACGACAAAGACGAGGACGAAGCAGAAGTCCCCGAAGCCAAGCCGCCGCGCAAGGCGCCGGAGCCGCTCGGCCCCAACGCCGGCAAGGTGCTCGTCGTGCAGCCCGACAAGATCGAGAAGGCCCGCGCGAGCCAGGTCATCAAGAAGCGCGGCGACTACGTCTTCCCCGAGATCAGGATGCTCAACGAGCCGGCCGCCGGCTCCAAGGCCGCGCCCGAGGATTTCCGCAAGCGCGCCGCCGACCTCATCGAGACCCTCAAGCAGTTCAAGGTCGACTGCGTGCCAGTCGATCCCGCCAACGGCGTCGACGTCGGCATCCAGCAGGGCCCGTCGATCACCCGCTATGAGATCAAGCCCGCCCCGGGCGTGCGCGTGGAGAAGATCTCCAACCTCTCGAACAACATCGCGATGAACCTCGAAGCCGAGGCCGTGCGCATCCTGGCCCCCGTGCCGGGCAAGGGCACCGTCGGCATCGAGATCCCGAACAAGAGCCGCAAGGACGTCCTCCTCCGCGAGATCATCGAATCCAAGGCGTGGGCCGAAGCCGCGATGGAGCTGCCCGTCGTGCTCGGCGTGGACAGCGTCACGAACAAGCCCGTCATCCAGGACCTCGCCAAGATGCCGCACGCGCTCATCGCCGGCGCCACCGGCCAGGGCAAGTCGGTCTGCATCAACGCGATCATCGTCTCGCTCCTCTACCGCTGCACGCCGCAGGACCTGCGTTTCATCATGGTCGACCCCAAGGTCGTCGAGCTGCAGATCTACAACAACCTCCCGCACCTGCTCATCCCGGTCGAGACCGATCCCAAGCGCGTGCCCGCCGCCCTCAAGTGGCTCATCGCGGAGATGTCGCAGCGCTACAAGATCTTCGCCAAGTGCGGCGTGAAGAACATCACCGGCTTCAACGCCAAGATCGCCAAGGAAGCCGGCGCCCCCAAGCAGGAAGAGCTCGCGCTCAGCCCCGACGAGCTGGCCGCGGCCGTCGCCGCGGCCGAGGAGGTCATCGACGACGGCGTGCGCGTCCCGAACGAGAAGCTGCCCTACATCGTCTGCATCATCGACGAGATGGCCGACCTCATGATGGTCGCCGCCCAGGACATCGAGACCTCCGTCGCGCGCATCGCCCAGCTGGCCCGCGCCGCCGGCATCCACCTCGTGCTCGCCACGCAGCGTCCGTCGACGGACGTCATCACCGGCCTCATCAAGGCCAACCTGCCCACGCGCATCGGCTTCAAGGTGTCGTCGCAGATCGACTCCCGCACCATCCTCGACCGCGGCGGCGCCGAGACGCTCGTCGGCCGCGGCGACATGCTCTTCGTGCCTCCGGGCAGCGCCACGCTCAACCGCGTGCAGGGCGCCTTCGTCGGCGAGCAGGAAGTCGCCGCCATCGTCGAGTTCCTCGCCGAGAAGAACGGTAAGCCCGAGTTCGCGCAGGACGTCATCAAGGCCATCAAGGACGGCGCCGAAGGCGGCGAAGAAGGCGGCGAGGGCGAGGAAGGCGAAGACCCGCTGGTCGCGCAGAGTTGGGCGATCATCAAGGAGACCCGTCGCGCCTCGGTGTCGATGCTCCAGCGCCGCCTCAAGCTCGGCTACAATCGCGCCGCCCGCATCATGGACATCCTCCACGACAAGGGTTACGTCGGTCCTGAGAACGGCTCGAGTCCCCGCGAGATCTTGGTGGATTAGTTTTTAGGGACAGGGACACAGGGCTAGGGCTGGGGCTAGGGTTTGTCATCACTTCGGGTGGCAGGTGGCGGCCACGGGTGTCAGGTGGCAGGAAATAATCGCCCGCCAACCGCCATCATCTCGCGTGGTAGGGTTGAGCCACCCCGGCCAATATTACCTAGCTCTGGCCCTAGCCCTAGCCCTAGCCCTATCTCGGCCTCACTTCTTCTCTTTCTTCTTCTTCCGTTCGGGGACGACCGGCTTCTTCTTTTTCTCCGGCTCGGGGATCGAGGGTTCCGGCGTGGGCTGGGTCGGGTCGACGGTGGGCGCGGGCGCGTTCGGATCGAAGAAAGGCTTGGGAGCCGGCGCGGCCGGAGTCGGCGTCGAGGTGGCCGGAGTGGCCTCCTTGGCGGGTTCGGCGGCGACGACCAAGGCGGCGAAGCAGAGCAGGGCGAGCGAGCGCATGGGGTTACTGATTAAACATCGGGGCCGCGGGTAAGTTGCAAGCCATCCGGCGACGGGCATGAAAAAGCCCCGTCGGCCGGGGCTTTTTCAGGATATCGCGGGACCGCTCAGGCGCCGGCGGCCTTCTTGGGCTTTTCGGCAGCCGGCTTCTTCTCGGCTTTCGGCTCGGGCTTCTTCGGCTCGGGCTTCTCTTCGGAGTCCGCTTCCTTCTTCGGCTTGGAGAGTTCTTTGGCGACCGCGACGCCGGTGCCGACGGCGGCTTCGGCGAGCTTCGCGTTCGAGGGGCCGGCGGCGACCTTGCCGCTGCCGATCGCGGCGAGCTTATCGGCTTCCGCTTGGGCGGCCTTCGCGGCGTCCAGGGCCATCTGGGTCGTGGCGTCCACCGTCTGCACGACGAGCGAGACCGGGTCGGCCGCCGGCGCTTCGGCCTTGGCTTCCTTCTTCGGCTTCTTCTCCGTCGTGGCGGTCTTCTCCGCGGTGGCCGTCTTATTGCCGCCGGGCGGGGTCGGCCCGCTGGGCTTCTTGTTGGTGTTCGTCGAAGTGTTGGCGGCCAGCGCGACGGAGGCGGCGACGAGCAGGGCGAGGAGGGGCGTCTTCATTATGTGGATATTACACCGGGGGGTGGGAAGAGTTTCAACCACGGTCCGGCCGGAAGATGAAGAAAACCGCTCCCAGCAGGCAGTAAAAACCCACAAATAGCCCCATTTCCACTTTTCACCCAAGAAGATCAGCATGAACGGCACGAAGATCGCGAGGGCGACGCATTCCTGCATGATCTTCAGATGGGCCCCGGAAAGCTCCCGGCCGCAGGGAAAGCCGAAGTGACACCGGTTTGTCACAGACTTTTAGCATCCTCGCCTCCGGGGTGGTTGCGGTCTGGCTTGAACCTCATTTAACGACCATTACCTACATTTACTATCTTCTATGTCTGAAAATAACGCCCCCTCGCCGACTCCTTCGGCTCCCGTCTCCGGTTGGAACTCCTTGTCCAAAGACCTCGCCGGCGGTTTGGTCGTCTTCCTGGTCGCGCTCCCCTTGTGCCTCGGCATCGCCTTGGCTTCGGGCGCGCCGATGGTGGCCGGCATCGTCAGCGGCGTCGTGGGCGGCCTGCTGGTCTCGTGGCTGAGCGGCTCGCACACCAGCGTCAGCGGACCCGCCGCGGGCTTGGTGGCCGTGGTCCTCGGGCAGGTGGCGGTGCTCGGATCTTACGAGGCCTTCCTCGTGGCGGTGATCATGGCGGGCGCGATCCAGATCCTGCTCGGCGCGTTGCGCGCCGGCTTCATCGCGGCCTTCTTCCCCTCGAGCGTCATCAAGGGCCTGCTCGCCGCCATCGGCCTGATCCTCATCCTCAAGCAGATCCCCCACATGGTCGGCCATGACGCGGATCCGGAGGGCGACATGGGCTTCCTGCAGGCCGACGGCAAGAATACCATTTCGGAGCTCTTCTCCTCCTTGTTCGATTTGGATCCGGGCGCGTTGATGATCGGACTGGTGTCCCTCGCGATCCTGCTGGCGTGGGATCGGAGCCGCTTCAAGAAGTCGCTCATCCCGGCGCCGCTGGTGGTCGTACTGCTCGGCGTCGCGGTCAATCTGGTGCTGAAGGCGAAGGGCAGCTCGTGGGCCATCGGACCGTCCCACCTGGTGCAGCTGCCGACGGTGGCCGGGCTAGGGGAATTCCTGCGCGCCCTGCCCAGTCCGGACCTGAAGGCCTTCGGTAACCCCGCGATCATCATGGCCGCCGTCACGATCGCCGTCGTCGCCTCCCTGGAGACGCTTCTGAACCTCGAGGCCGTGGACAAGTTGGATCCGCGCAAGCGGGTCAGCCCGCCGAACCGCGAGCTCATGGCGCAGGGCGCCGGCAACATGGTGTCGGGCCTCCTCGGCGGCCTGCCGATCACTTCGGTCATCGTACGCAGCTCGGTGA
>Ga0315899_10007344_pt1 | contig 11833 bp, 6 predicted proteins | sample LakEriMetagenome_2_FD_203518 | JGI IMG/M metagenome (GOLD analysis project Ga0315899, IMG submission 203518) | Freshwater fungal communities from buoy surface, Lake Erie, Ohio, United States - Buoy 4 MA112 | ecosystem: Environmental > Aquatic > Freshwater > Lake | place: USA: Lake Erie, Ohio... | reverse complement strand
TTGTGTGAAAGGAGGGTGGCGAGAAGGAGAGGAGCGTGTGACGAGGATGAGTGTGAACCCAATCCCAAACCCAGACCCAAACCCAACCCAAGCTCCGCAGATGTCGCTGAAGGAGGCGTGGCCTCGATAGGTGTGCGCTCATCGGAAAACCTGTGTGTGGAGTATGTGTAGGGGGAGGCGGACGCGTATTCAACTACACCTACATTGGTATCGAAGCTATCGAAAGTGACTTGCGTCAATTTTTCCGGCGACTCGAATTCGTCTTTTCTAAAAAAAATTTATGTACCCACGAACTTTATCAGTCAACATTCGAAGTGTTACAGAAACTGGGCGAGAGCACGGCGGTGGTTCCCGCGAAGCGGGCCCCGCGAGCGGGCCGTTCCCGAAGGACACGCTTCGCACTCGCGCGCATAGGCGCGGCGCTGTTGTTCCGCCCCGCGCGCTCCCTGCGGCGCTCCCCGCGGGTGGGGCGGAGCAAGTGGGGAGCGCCTGTTGGCCTCCATGCCCGTCGATCCGTACACCGGCCAGGTAACCGGCGGCAGGGCGACCACTGCGCGCAGCGCTGGCCGCGGCACTCGCTGCGTGTGCCTGCGGGGCGTTGCGCCGCGCTGTGCAAAGCGTGGTGTCTCTCTCGCCTTACTCTTTTTGCCCCTATTCCTCGCTGCGCGCCGCAGGAAAACGGGCACTTGAGCATTTTTTCGAGCAATCCCAACCGGCCGTCGGACTTTCGGTGTGAGATTTCGAAGGATGGCGCCTGGCACAAGTACGTGCTGCTGCGTGCCGAGGCGTGGGTCTCGCACACTCTCAAGTCGGACGAGAAGAAGTGCGGCATCCGCTCGGTCATCACAAAGACGGAAACACGTGGGCCGTACACGCGCCCGTTCACCGTCTATTTTGTGCACACAAAGACCGCATTCAAGGTGAAGAGCGTGTGCAAGCGCTTCAGCGACTTCAAGGAGCTAGATCAGAAGCTGAAGCGGACATACCAGACCTTCAACACCAGCTTCCCGCCCGACCAGGTCTTTAATTCCATGGCTCCTGAATTTGTCAGTGAGCGGCGCAAGCAGTTGCAGACGTATCTGGACGAGGCAATGGCCAATGACGACATCGCCAGAGACAGCGAGCTGCATGAGTTCCTCGGCATCCCTGAGTACAACGCGCAAGCCCAGAAGGAGAAGGAGAACGAAATAATGCGCGAGCGGCAACGGCATACCAAGCCCGAAGACTCGAGGCCGGAGACCTTTCTCAAGGTAATTGAAAAGGCCAAGCTGGACCAGGACCGGCTGTCGGAGGCGCAGGGGTTCAACAACCTGGGCCTGCTGTACTGCGAGAGCGGCCTCGAGAACGAGGGCATGCAGTGTCTGGAGTCGGCGCAGGAACTCTGCCGCGCAATTGGCAACACCCCGGGCGGGAGGGAGGGCTTGATTATTGTGCTGAGCAACCTGGGGTGCCTTTATAATCTCCTGGAGCGGTCGCAGTATGCAGTGGCGCACTTTGAGGAGTGCTTCGATCTCTTTGAGGGAGACCTCTCCGGACAGGGCAAGACGCAGATGCAGCTCTCTCTCACGTGCGCGGCCAATGGCGACAATTACGAGGCCATTGAGCACTGCTTGCAATGCCTCAAGCTGTGCCGGCAGCTGGGGGAGCTGGACAAGGAGGCCTCGTGCCTCTTCACGCTGGGCACCATCTATTACGAGGCCGGCGAGGTGCGGCAGGCGGTTGAGGCCTTTGAGCAGTGCCTCGTCCTCCGCCGCAAAACCCGCGACAAGATTGGGCTCGCTGAGGCGCTCAACAAGCTGGGGCTGACGTACTGTGACATTGGGTATGACCTGCGGGCGATGGATTACTTCGAGCAGTCGCTCGTCATCTGCGAGGACAACGCCGACCTTTACGGGCAGGCCGTCTGCCTCCAGCACCTTGGAAACGTCTTTAAGATGCAGAAGGATAACCACCTCGCCATCGAATTCTTCGAGCGATGCCTGCAAGTGCGGATTAAAGTGGACGACAAGCGCGGCATTGCCGACTCGCATGACTCGCTGGCGCTCGTCTACTACGACCTTGGAAACTACAGCACGAGCGTGATGCACTACAGCAAAAGCCTAGACCTCCACGTCCAACTCGGCGACTTGTCGTCGGAAAGTGAGTGCTACCGGTGCCTGGGGGTGGCATACATGCGGCTTGAGGACAGCTCGCAGGCGATCCCGGCCTTCGAGCGCTGCCTCGACATCCAGCGCAAGCTCGACAACCAAAGTGCTGAGGTTGACGCCCTCATCTCCCTTGGACTCGCTCACTTCAAAGCGGGAAACCACCAGAGCGCCGTCAAGTTCCTCGAAGATGCCCTGGACATGTTTCAGTACCTGTCAGGCGACGATGCTTCAGCTCATTCAGCCAAAGCCCTGTGCCTCGACCACCTCGGCGCTGTGTACAGCAGCATTGGCAAGCCCGACAAGGCCGTCACTTTCTACACCATGAGCCTGCGCGTCAAGAAGGACATCGGCGACATGACGGGCGAGGCCCGGTGTCTGGTGCGCATTGGGCTCGAGTTTTTGCTTCTCGACCAGTTGACGCGGGCGTTCGAGGCCTTCACTGAGGCCCTGCACATGTTTGAACGCCTCGAGGATGACAACGGCATTTCCATCTGCTATGAAAACCTCGGTGACACCTATATGAAGATGGGCGAGAAGAAGCAGGCCATCTTCAGCTACGACCGCTGCCTGCCTATCAAGGTGGAGACATGGGACAAGGTGGGCGAGGCGCAGTGCCTGGACAACCTGGCCCTTGCCCACTATGCCGCCGGCGAGCTACGCCTGGCGGCCGAATACTATGAGCAGAGTCTTGCCATATGGCGCACCGAGCGTGACAAGCAGGCGCTCATGCTGTGCTACGAGAGGTGGGCCTGCGGGGCTTGCCGTAGCTGCCTGCTTGGCGTGTCTCCCATCCCCGTGCCTGTGCCTCCCTCCCTTGCATGCTCGCTGCGACAGGGGCAGACCGACAACCGTGTGCCGAAGCTGACATATGCGGTGTATGATGTGTGATGTGTGATGGGTGTTGCACAACAGCCTTGGCGGCGTGTCGTTTCAGCTGGGCGAGCACATGCGGTCGGTGGAGTGTTACGTGCAGTACCTCACGCTGTCTCAAGAGGTCCCGGACTCGGTGCACGGGGAGGCAGCTGCCGACCCCGAGGTCCTCTTGCGCTTGGGCCTCTCGAATGCGGCCATCGGCGAGTATCCGATCGCACACCAATTCCTGCAGCAGGCCATCAACTTCTATCAGGAACAGCACGACACCTACCACAAGGCCCTCTGCCTCCACCACATCGGAGCGGTGCAAGGGCGTCTGGGCAACTTCGAGGAGGGGATGGCCTACCTCAAGCAGTCGCTTGAGCTCCGCACGCAGTCGCAGGACAAAGTTGGGATCGCAGATTGCCTGGAGGAGATGGGTCTCTTGTGCTACAACATCGGCGATTATCCCAATGCACGTGGCCGCTTTGAGGCAGCCCAGCGCCTGCTCACGGAGACGAATGACAAAGCGTCCATCGCCACCTGCACTATGCACATTGGCGCCTGTTATGCTGCTCTCGGGCAGGTCAAGGAGGCGAAGCAGCAGCTGCAGACAGCGCTCATGGCCGATGTGCACAGCAACTGGGCTGGCAAGGTGGATTGCCTGCAGCACCTCGCGTGCGTGCAAACGTTGCTGGCGGAGCCCGCTGCCATCAAGTCCCTCACCCTCGCTCTTTCACATTTGCGCGACAAAGGCAACCGGGTGGGCGAGGCGGCGATGCTGATGCAGCTTGCCCAAGCGTCGGCCAAACTCAACGAGTTGCCCCAGGCTCTGGATCACCTCGAGCAGTGCCTTGAGCTCCGCAAGAGCCTCAACGACAAGAAGGGCCAGGCCGATGCCCTCATCAAGATAGTGTATATCCACTCGGCGCTGCGCAACCTGGGGCGGGCGCGTGATGCGTACGAGGAATGCTTTGCGATACGTCTGGACATTAAGGACGAGGCTGGGCAGGTGGAGTGCTTGAACTCGCGCGGGCTTCTGGCCGTGCATGAGGGCAGGATGAATGAGGGCATCACCCTCCATCTCGAGGCTCTCAAGCGCCTCCGCCAGGGCAATGACATGAAGACGTGTGCCGAGGTGCTCAACAACATCGGAGTCTGTTACAGCTTGTCGGGCGACTACGGCAACTCGACAGCGCACCTAGAGGAGGCTCAAAAGCTGATGGAGCACTTGGAGCTGGATGGCAACGAGGCCAAAGTCCTCATCAACCTGGCTACTTGCGCTTGCGAGCAGCAAGACTACACCGCCGCCATCGACATGTACGAGAAGGCCCTGCTGCTCTGCCGGTCGCAGGTGCTTGGCTCGGACAAGGCCGTCTGCCACATGAACATCGGGACCGTGTCGATGCATCTCAAGGACTTTGACCGCGCCAAAGTCTGCTATGAATCTGCCCTCTCCCTTCTCACGGGCCGTGGCGACAAGTTGCAGGAGGCGCGGTGCTACCACAATCTCGGTGCTCTCATGCACGCCAAGAGTGAGACCAGGCAGGCCATCGGCTACTTCGAAACCGCGCTGCAGCTCTTCCGGGCGGCCAAGGACGGGCGGGCGGCGATGAACTGCCTGCAGTGCCTGAAGTCGTCGCACATGCGGCTGGGCGATGCGTTCCAGGCGGCGCAGATGATCCACCTCATGCAGCAGCTCTTCCCCGAGGAGGAGGTCCGCTTCCTCGTCAAGGAATTGGGTGAGACCCTCAACGATGCGCGCCAACGTGGGGACAAGGTCGCCGAGGGTGCCGCCCACATTGAGCTGGCCGACGCGCAAATGGACGTGGATATGGTTGCAGCGACGGCGCATGCACAGAAGGCGCTGTTGATACACAAGGCGCTCAAAGATCAGGATGGCCAGGCTGAGGCCTACGTGCGTCTCGGCAAGATCAAACTCATGCAGGGGGAAAACCAGCATGCTCTGGAAGCCTTCAAGAAGGCAGGCGTCACGCTGGGCGAGGTCTGGCGCGAGGGTTCCCGCGCTCGCGTCGAAATCGGGGCCGATATTGCCCTGGGGCTGGGACAGAGCTACCTTGGGCTTGAGCGCTATGAGGAAGCTGTGCACGTGCTGAATCGCTGCATCCACCTTCATGATGAGCTCGGCGACAAGCAAGGTGCCTACGAGTGCTCCAACCTCATTGCCATGGCCTACTATCGCCTCGGCAACGCGCCCAAGGCTACGCAGTTCCTGCGGCAAGGTCTCGGGGGGGACCTGGTGACGGAAAGCGACAAGCCCGACCGTGTTGCCGGCACCGCCAGCCTTGTCTCCACCCTTTTGCGCGTCGCGAAGCACGAGGATGCCTTGCGCGCTGTCACCATGTACGAGAACAATCTGGCGGTGCAGCTGGAGCAAAAGGACCAAGGAGCGCAGGCCAACTCTTACTGGTCGCTTGGATGCGCATACGCGTCCATCGACCAGCTTCAGCAGGCCGCAGAAAACTTCACAAAGTGCCACAACCTTCGTCTCTTGTCGGGCTCCAGAGAAGGCCTGGCTGTGGCGCTTTTGCGCAAGGGCTGTGCCAACCTTGCGTGCTCCAACACCCGTGCCGCTACCGAGGATCTTGATACCTATTTGAGTATGCTGCAAGAGGTGACGGAGCGCAACCAGGGCCAGCGCCCTGCCGAATTCCCGATCGAGGACGAGTGCGACGCAGCGATTGCCCTCGCCAAGGCGTACGCTCGCATGGGTCACATTTCACAGGCTGTCGACGTTCTCAAACGCGGCAACTCGGCTGCGGTCAACGAAGGCCGCCCCACCTGCGAGGGCCGCATCGTCATCGCCTTCGGTGAAATCTACTCTGGTCTGTGGATTACGAAGCGGGCTCTCGACCACTATGAGCGCGCCCTCAACATCTTTGCTGATCTTGGTGACCGCGACAGCGAGGCGCAATGCACCCTGGAACTCGGGCGGCTTAACTTCTATCGCGGGGATACCGGCACGGCCATCAAGTGTCTGGAGGAGGCGCTGGCCCTCGCCAAAAAGGCTGGCTCGGGCCCCACTGTGGCTCAGTGCCTCGAAAAAATTGCCGACGTTCATTTTGTGCAGGGCGCATACGAGCAAGCAAACGCGCACTTCGAGGAGGCGTGCAAGAAGTGCCGGGAGCAGCTGGATCCCATGGGCGAGGCGCGGGGGCTGTGTGGCTTGTCGCGTGTCAACTTGCAGCTCGGCGACACCAAGCTAGCGCTCGAGCAAGTGGAGGAAGGCCTCAAGATTCGGCAGTCGCTGGGCGATGCGAAAGCCACTTCCGAATGCTTGTGTCTCCTCGGCCAAGTCTACATGAAGATGGGCAGCCTTGGGCAGGCCCAGCACGTTGTGCAGCAGGCCCGACAGATTTCGGCCGAGAACTCCGAGGTGCTCGACAGTGGGCGTGCCGAGGTCTTGCTCGGCCGCATAATGGCCCTGTCTGGCGACCTCAACGGTGCGCTCGAGCAGATGCAAAAGGCTCGTGATATCTTGGCCGACACCACCTTGCTTGCTGGCACCAAGATCTTCCTCGACCCGCATGCCTTGGGCGAGGCGCTCTCGGAGCTGGGTCTTCTCTTCTCTCAGGCCTCGCAGGGCGAGCGTGCCATTGATTGCCTGCAGCAAGCCGAGAAGATCGCCTTTGCGTCCGACGACGTGGTTGGGCTTGCGGCGCACCAATGCAACCTGGCACTCCTCTTGGCCAAGCACTCTCCTGATGACTTGCAAAAAGCGAACGAGAAGGTGCGCCTGTCGCTAGAGGCGTCGAAGAAGTTGGGCATGAATGCAGGCGTTGCTGAGTGCACTCTGGTCGCGGGCCAGATAGCATGTCTGCATGACAAAGCGACGGCCGGCGTTGGCAAGATCAAAATTGCCATCGACCTCTTCAAGGACATGGGGGACAATTGCAACGTGGCTCGCGCCCTGTGCCTGGCGGCCAAGGAGGCGGGCACGTCACCGATTGGTGTGGTGCAGCTGCAGGAAGCGCTGCAACTCTGCCGCCAGATTCAAGACAAAATCGGTGAGGCCCAAGCCCTGCAGCAAACCGCCGAGCTCGAGTCTGCGCTGGGCCATGCCGACAAGTCTGCCAAAAACTGGATCGACTGCCTTGCCGTGAAGCGGGGCATTGGCGACATGAAAGTAAGTTGTTGGCCACTTCCAAGTCTCCTCTGCCTCCCCTCGTGTCAAAAGTTTCCTCTGCCTTCCTGGCCTGCCGTTGCCCGCGTTGCTCCGTGCTCGCCTTCTGTTTGCTCCTTGCTGCTGTCTGCTGTCATGCATTGCTTGCTTCCTGCCTGCGTTGCCCTCCCTTGTCTGTGCTCGCCGGCCCGGCCCATGCGCGTACGGCACTACACGCATCACAGCACCCAGCGCTTCTCAAGATATTGTATTGCAGGGAGGCAAAACGTGTCTGGCGGCCCTGGTGGTGGAATACGACAAGCTCGGTGACAACAAGCTCATTCTCGAGTACGCTGCTCAACTCAACGAGGTCGCCCCGACTCCTTTCACTCCTCGCTCCCCCCATAGCGTCTGTCGTGTCTGGTCTCGCTGCTGCGCCAGGCAACACGCATCAGGGGGCCTGCTTGGTAGTTTTGGCGATGCCGGTTGCTCGTTAGTTTCGTTGCTCGTTGGTTCTTCGTTAGGTTCTTCGTTAGTTTGTCAATGCTCTGCCGGTGCGTGTCTGCCGTGGAATAGGCGTGGGGTGCGAGGCATGACTGGGGGGAGACGCTCGAGCAGATGGCCCGGCAAACCGATGATGTCGACAAGGCCTCGCACGCCCTCCTCTACCTTGGCAAAGCGCACCTGCGCCTTAAATCTCTGGCTGCTTCCGTGGAGGCCCTCACCAGCTCCATTCAGGTCTTTAGTACTGTCTCTTGCGTGGTGCCTCCAAGGCCCGTCCTGCAACATTGGTTGCGTTGCTTGGGTTCGTGGCAATTCTTGTTGCAGGGCTGCTCTCGTGGTCCACGCGCCCTCGTGCTTTCGGTTCAGGGAGACGGAGTAGGTGACGGTAGATGGGTGGACTGACACTGGCCACGCGACACAGTTGTGCCAGACGGCGCCCAACTCTTCCAAGGCTGTTGCGCGCAACGCTGAGTGCCATGAGCTCCTCGCCCAGTGTCTGCTCCAGCAGGTCTTAACCCCGCACCTCCTGCATCTCTGTTTTCCGTTCTCGACACCAGCATCGCAGGCAGCACTGGGCGGGGCGGCGCTATGTTTGCTTGCATGCGAGGGCTGCTGGAAATGCTGCGAAACTTGGCAACATGATCTTGGCAACAACTTGCCTGACGGCTGCGTCAGACAAGTTGCCAGGGCGAGCAAAGACGCAGCGGCAAGGACGCTGGGGCAAAGACCTGTGGCAGTCTCAGTTGCTTGCACATGTTATCTCAGTTGCTTGCACAACTCACAGCATCATGACTCGTAGCTCACCTCGAGGCGTGAAACTTTACTTACAGGACCGAAGTGAAGAGGCGAAGAAAGCTTCGCAAGAAGCAAGCCGCTTGCGAGAACGCCTAGGAAAGGCGGGCGTGCCAGCCAACAAGTCAACGCCACCCAGCAAGTCCACGCCGGGTTCGAGCGCACAGCAAAATGGCGCCAAGGAAACGGCGAGCGCAGTGCCTGCGCCGCGGGCACCTGAGGCGGAAGCCAAGGCGGCCGAGAGCTTCAAGGGAGGCGCTTCCAACGGCGCGCCCCCGCCCATCAAGAAGAGCAACTCGGTATCCCATTCTAAACACATGCGTAGTCACATCGCAAGCCCACGTTGCGTGTGTTGTGTGTGTTGCACTTGTTGCCTATGCTCCTCGCTCCTCCTCCATGCCCCGCGTGCGTGCCTGCCGTGTGCTGCTGGGACGCGACACCCAGAGACACAAGAGACGCCTGGAAGCTCATGCCCATACACCGCTCATACGGCTCTTGTCAGATGTTCAGCATGTTTGGCAATTCGAAAAAGACAAATCAAGGCTGAAAGGGGTCACTGCAGCTGCCGTCTCCTGTGTCCTCTCCCACCTTTGGTTTCCCTTTTGGGAGAGTGGGTGTCATTTGAGAGGCAGCTGGAGGGAGTTGACGGGCGGCTCCGAGGGAATTGATCATTTATGAGGGAGTTGATAATTGAGGCGGCTGCGACGGAGTTGATCGGCGGCTCCCTCTCCCAGTGCCCACTACCATTGCTGTTTTTGCTTGTCTTCTTTTATCTACCCCTCCATTAATACACGCATCTAGCTAAAATCTGGCGCCCGGTGGCATGGAGCTCCACTACAGCTTGCGATAAAGGGTCGGCCAAAAGTAACCGTAAACTCCTAATCTCTGGAGTATCGGAAAGTATCGTTTGGTACAAAACTAACCGTTGGCACATTCCTCATCTCCGGGCCAACACTAGCGATTTCCCAAAAAACCAGCTTCTAAGGAGAATCTAGACCCTTAAACCGGCCTGAAGGCCTCGGCATAAACCCCCTTTATCGCTTGGTTGAGCTTGTTGTCCCTTTCTGTGGAGAGCCGAGGTGTTTTTACAAAGCCAACATCGCACACGGAGTCACTTGTCTTTATTCACGCTCACGTTACAGCTCTCTTCCTCAACGGCGATAGCGGCTATGTGGGACGGAATCCTGGTAAACACCTGGTGTGGAGCGGCTCAGACAGCCATGTCCATAGCAATCTTTGGGTGCGGGTCGTATCCTTCAATGGTGAAATCCGAGAACTGGAAGCTGTCGATGTCGCGCACGTCCGGATTGATTTTGAGGGTCGGGAACGGCCGCGGCTCCCGCTCCAGCTGAATCTTTAGCGCCTCCACGTGATTGCTGTAAACATGAGTGTCGCCCATGGTATGGATGAACTCGGCAGGCTTGAGGTGGCAGCAGTGCGCGATCATGCAGGTAAGCAGAGCATACGAGGCGATGTTGAATGGCACCCCCAGCCCCATGTCGCACGAACGCTGATACATCTGGCAAGACAGCTCACCCCGCTGGGTATCAACATAGAACTGGCAGAACATGTGGCACGGCGGCAACGCCATGATGCCGAGATCCGCCGGGTTCCACGCAGTGAGGACGATGCGCCGATCGTTGGGGTTTGTCTGGATCGTCTTAATGACGTGGGCCAGCTGATCGACGCCTTTGCCAGTGTAGTCGGCATGCATGTCGGTATACTCGGCACCGAAGTGGCGCCACTGAAAGCCATACACGGGGCCAAGGTCCCCCTCCTCCCGGTGCCCGAGCCCAAGCTTTGTGAGGAACTCCTTTGACCCGTTGCCGTCCCATATATGGATGTCCTTGTCCCTGCACCATTCCAGCTAGCGCTGCCAGTCAGCTGCTGGCGTGAGACAGACAGGCGCGCGCACAGCAGGAGCACAAGAGGGGCAGGAAACGCGCACGCAGCGTCGAGGAGAGCGCGGGAGGCTGAAAGCACCGAAGATAGTTGGCGTTGGTGTTGCCCGAAATAAACCAGAGAAGCTCCTCAGCCACGCCTCGCCAGAAGACACGCTTTGTAGTAAGGAGAGGAAAAGAGTTGCGCAGATCGAAGCGCATGTGGGTGCCGAACTTGCCGATGGTGCCCGTACCCGTTCTGTCGCCCTTGAGGACGCCCGTCTCCAGGATGTCCCGGATCAGATTCAAGTATTGGTACTCTGCGTGCTGCTGGTTAGCTGATCCTGCCTGCGCACGCTTGGGGGCGACTGTCTGTCGCAGGGCGCGCTTGTTGACGAAGACCTGGAATTCGTACTTGATCGCGTTCTCTTCCTTGATGCAGTTTAGCGGCTCGCCTTCTGCTTCGAGCCGCACGCACAACCGTCAGCCCCTCGCCCGCAGAGAAAGACTCCCGCTGTGCACAGCACTTGCATACCACCACCCGCTCACCAGAATCCCGCTCAAAGCACGGTGGCAGCTCTGCCGGAATGAAGGCGTCGCACTGGTGCGAGCCGTGCACCAGCGTCCGATACACCTGCCCCCAGAGAGAAACCCGCATCACGGCGCTGCCTCCCACCCGCGCACATTGCCTGTCCAGAGGCACAGCAAGCATCTTGAACTCGGGGCTGGCCCGCTGGCTCTCCAGCAATCGCTGCACGCACCTTGCACAGGCGCTCCAGGCCCAGGGCCTGCTTGTACACCTCGGCGCCGCCGATCACGAAGCACTGATCGATGTCGGCCCGGTTTTCGACGGCAGCAAGCGCGTCCTCAATGGACGCCGCCCGCAGCACGCCCGCCGGGAGGTCCAGCGCGGCGGGGTTGCGCGACAAGACCACGTTGACGCGGTTGGGGAGCGGGCGGAACTTGGCGGGAATCGACTCCCACGTCTTGCGGCCCATGACAACGGCGTTGAGCCGTCCGCCTGCGCCCGCAGGCTCCGACGGGTCGGTGGTGATGCGCTTGAAGTAGGCCATGTCGCCGGGGATTCGCCAGGGCAGCTCGCCGCCGTTGCCGATGCCGCCCTCGCTTGTGCACGCCACGATGAGCGAGAGCGGCTTCGTCGGCTCCGCAGCCGACGGCGTCGCTGCGGAGGACTCGTGCGGCATGTTGGCGAAGCAGGCGAGGACGGCGGCCAGGAGCACCACGGGCTGGGCGCGGTTGATCGTGTCTTCCTTAAGCCCGTCCCGAGATTTTCCCTCCAACTTCTTTTTTCTTTTTTAATACATTAAAAAAGAAAAAAAAATTCCTGGGGAACATCACAGAGGACACTGTTCGTCCATTCATGGTGTACTGGCGTATATAATTGTGCCCCCGGAGTGTCCAAACAAAACCAGGTTTAGCGAGTTCCGACTGCTTCTCTTTCCTCCACTGGCGGGTCATGTCCTTCCCCCTCGCCGAGTTAGTACTGAGGGGTTCAGGACTTGTACCAGATTTCA
>Ga0315899_10007343_pt1 | contig 11834 bp, 10 predicted proteins | sample LakEriMetagenome_2_FD_203518 | JGI IMG/M metagenome (GOLD analysis project Ga0315899, IMG submission 203518) | Freshwater fungal communities from buoy surface, Lake Erie, Ohio, United States - Buoy 4 MA112 | ecosystem: Environmental > Aquatic > Freshwater > Lake | place: USA: Lake Erie, Ohio... | reverse complement strand
CCACCGGTTGGTAGGGGGAGGGGGAAAACCGGGGCTAGCGCCCACCGGTTGGTAGGTGGAGGGGGAAAACCGGGGCTAGCGCCCACCGGCTTGCGGTATGGGTTCCGGGGTTAGCTGTCTCGGGCTTTTCGATCTTGGGCGATGAGCGTGTAGTCGATTGTTAAGCTCAAATCACCTTCGGTCCAAACGAACTGGACGTCACCACCAACAGACCAAATTGGTCGATCGACAAATAGTGTATTCACTTCACGAAGTTGTCTTGTGCAATTCGCCTTCAATTGATCTCGTACTGTGGTTCCTTTGTAACCACTCGCTGAAATCACCGCATGGACGTGGTTTGTTCGCGCGTTAATCGCCCATAGTTTCCAGTTGCGATGCTCGGAGTGCTTGCGACATGCAGTTTCAACCGCTTCGCGTTCAGATGCGTTGAGCAATTCGATGGAATGATTCAGTCGTTCAGCATGCCAAAACTCCAACAAAGGTTGAGGCGGTTTCTCACCTTCACAACGCTTTCGCCAGCCTGTCACAGCGCCTTGTAAATGAACACCATAGATGGTCCAGGTTATGAAGTAGGCGAGGGGCGTTTCGTTGTTCATTGGTTGGGCCGGGGCGGGCCCGGGCGCCGCCACCGCGGGCGCAATAGGGGATAGTGCTAGACGGTTTGATTTTGTGACAACCGTGGCTTTTGGGCAACCGGGGATAGCGCCTGACGGCTTGCTTTTTGGGACAACCGGGGCTAGCGCCCACCGGCTCGCTGGTGTTTTTTTATGGCCTCGTTGAGGCCATCATCGGTGCGATGTGGCGTGGGACGTTTCTAATAGATTAGCAAAGTACTTGTTCCGTTGTTATCACGTCTCCATTTCCCAAACGACCAATCGGCGCGATAATGTTTCCCCTTTTCGCCGAATGGTCGGGGGACAGCGCCATTCGTTCGTACAGCGCCATTTGTGCTACAGCACAGGACGGATGCCAGGCACTACTTAACATGCCCATCAGATCAAAGAGCTCGCGGGCTTTGGTTCGATCCATACGTGGATCTTCGACAGCTGCCATGTATTCAACGAAACCTAGATATGCTACCACTCCATGGACGCCAAAGATCAAGATTACGAATCTATCACTACCAGCATTTTCTTAGGCAAGCCCCGTGGCAATAATAGCAACTATACGCATTTGACACGGTTGCCCTGCGGGAGACAGCCGCTGACGAAATTGGGCAACACCGCTGGGACGGAGGAGTGGTAAGCCGATTCCGAAGCAGCTCGTATTTTGTTGGGAAGATTATGAAATGAGAACGATTAACCTAGGAGCATCGGTTGGAGTTACTTGAAGAGTGGTATGGAATCCATGAGGTCGAGTAACCAAACTAAGATTGGCTAACAGCGATGACTAAAACCAAAACAAATCTTCCTGAATTCGTATTTTTACCCACAAATCCGGAGTATCGAGATCTGGTGAAGCGGTCCATGAAGAGGGCCGTATCGTTGATTAATACACGTTTCAAGCTACGTTTGGGAGACGTTTCGCAGAACCAACCTTGGGCAGCTGTCAGTAGTAAAAATTCTGTCGTGAGTGTTTCACGCGTGGCGGATCTTACAGTTGAGGTTTTAGAACATCTAGCATCTGCCGCGATTAACAAGCATATCGTATTCACAAGCGGTCAACCCGTGGAGGTGATTCCATCATTACTGCGGGCTCTAAAAGTCCGCAGCCCTGATAGAATTCACTTTTCCTCCAAGCCTGACAAAAAGAATGAACTAGCATTGATCCATCGGCTTGTATTAGGGGCTGCAGACAAAGACGAGAATGTATCCATCGTCGACGCTTGGTTCGAGGCTAGCGATCTGGTTCTTCTTTCCGCATCCTTTGAGCGATTGGTTGTCCCTCGATCCAAGCTGGAGCAATTCCTAGGCACGAGTCTAATCAAGCAAAGACAGTTTGAAATTGATGAGGATGGTCGCTTTCTTTATTGGCCTCACGCCGATGTTCATTTGGGATGGAAGCAACTTGATCAATTGATCCATCCCACCAAGGCGATTGGAGACAAAGGGAAGTCGAAAGAGTTCGCGGTGAGGTACGGGAAGGCGATCCGGCAGTTGCGTGTATCAATTGGGTTGCGACAAAATGATATTGCTGGTTTGGATGAACGACAAGTCAGACGGTTTGAGCGCGGCGAACAGTTCCCATCAACGAGAGCATTGGAATCGCTCGCGAAATCGCACAATCTGGATGTTGGGGATTACATGAAGCGTTTAGCTTCGCTGGTAAGCTCTATATAAGTGGTGTGACCTGATTACCTCTAAACGCTCCTCCAGCCGCCGAACGCGACTCAACCAATCGGTTCACAATGACCGTCTTACAGTTGCAACTTCGCATGACCGAATCACTGGATGCATTCGGTCAAGCTTGAGGCGCGTGTGCTGCCTAATTCAGCCTTTGGATTGATTCATGGGAAAGCGGGGGGTAGAGAATCAATCTCTCATTTCAGAACAATCAAACGCAAAACCGCATTCTGAGACATGGTCACGTTTTCTTGCTTCGAGTTGGTTTGATTGCATTCCAGAGAAACTTTTCGAGTACTTGGGAATAGTTCAGATTTTAACGATAGGCATTTTGTTGATCCGAGCATCAACAGATGCTTCCTCTTTCGAGCTTAACACGAGTGGGCAGTTCGATTCAATTGTGTGGATTAACTCACCGTCACCAAGTTGGAAAATAGTGTATGTAACGAAATCACCCTTCACCGGGACTCGCCCCAGACAGATATCGCGCGACAATACCAACTGCTCGGGATTGCCAGTTTTCGATTTAACGGTCAAGTAGAGTCTTGTCTTGGTTCTTGCATCAACAATTCCTGTAGTGTGAAGAAGCTCGGTACGATTTGTCCGCGCGGACCGTTTTACTTGCTCGATCAATTGGGCCAATCTCCGCTCATCCTCATGGATCTGCCGATAAACGTTTCCTTGTACAGCAATTTCGGACAGAGCGTCAACCGACAGCACTTTGTCGTTAGAACCTAGCTTGGCAGATGGCGTATACTCATCGTCCGCGAATGTACTTTGAAATCCCCAATCGTTGTCATCGAAAGCTCGTTTGGATCCCAGGAAACCATGCATCTCAATCGTCCTCCTTTCCCGTTATCTTGGTGGGCAGACCGTAAGTGGCGAATCGTTGCTCCACAGTTTCGGCTTTCTGTATTGCACGGTCGCAAGCTTCTCGCAATTTCTTGACGTCCAGGTGATCCATGACAATGCTCATGGTTTGTTGATTACCCGAGTTTTCGTATTCTAGCCTGAGGACATGAGCGACTACGACGCCGTCGATTTCGAGGCAGCAACTCGTTCTGCAACCTCGTGCAAGTCGCAGCTTGAACACAGCAATCTCAAGTCTTCGATCTGATTTTGGTTTGGCTGGAGCTTCAATCCCACTATTCTGAACTCCCTCGATTTTCTAGCTAGTTGTATTCAAGCATACAAAACATAGCCGCAACTATACTCGAAACTCCACGGCCGCTTCGATGCCAATCTCAGTTGTCTCTTTTGTCTACGGGTCCGAATCATTCATGCCGTAGCCAATTCTGAAACAGATGTGCTGACTTATTTGCGGTTGTCTCAAAAAGAGCCATATATGACAAGTCGCAACCGACCGTATTTTAGGCTAGTACCCACGGCCCGCAACAGGATTGCCAAAATACAAGTTTTTTGGAAATTCAGTGCGATTTGTGCGGTAGTGTTGACATTCCTGATTCATTTCCCTCGGTTCGCATGCTCGATAATCGCTTGTTCTAGATCACTCTCATGCAGAGTCGGCAAATCAGGTAGTCCCAAGAATTCTAGAACGTAGGGCGTTTTCAGAATGGCTTCGGCTGATGTCGACTCCCCTGGTAGTCGCTCCCGGTCGCTCGCAATCAAGCCAGCTTTGCCTCGATTGGCGACGATTCGTTGAAAGTAGGAGGATTGAATTTGCCTCTCAAGTTGGGCTTTGGTCCAGCCGCATTCGGCCGCTTACTGTTCGCAGAAATCAAGAGCTTCGAGGTGCTGCACACGCATAAGTGCCCGGCAATGCGACAATGAGAGGAGCGGCGAGAAACGATGCTGAAATTCGTCACCCGGCGGGTGCCTTTTGTTGCTGGAATCAACTCTCCCTCCGCCGGTAAGATTGTATTCACTTCGCCGGATTCGCTATCCGCTGGCCGACTTTTTGGCTGCCAGACTGGCCTTTTTTTCAACTGCCATTTCCAGAAGAATTCCGCAACGATCGGAAAACGCTTGGTAGACGAGCCTGCAATACTTCAGGTTAGTGGTGGATTAGCCTTTACCGTAGATCTCGTTCAACCGGACCGACAGGTATTCGGAGACCTTTTTCTAGTACTCGCACGCTCTTGGCTTCTATGCAATTCCAGTACGATTTAACTATCGATGGGCCAATAGGAAAACACCATGTTGCTGTCTTCCGACCGGGCGACATCATCATGAGCTTGATCCAGAGCATCTACCATACGATGAAAGCGGCGTTCCCAGTCAGATTGGCTCATCGCCGTCTCATCCTTCCGCCTGCATCCTTCCTTGTGCTAACTTTATCCTTGCTCTTATTGCCGCTAATTGGGTGCGAAGTGACAAATGAAAAAACAAGACGAAGCTCTTTAACGGATGCGTCGATTTCAAAATCAAAAGGTTTATTTGCTCGTACTGAACTAATATAGCCATCGAAATCGTTTACTACGGCGTCCCGCATTTTTCGTAAAATCGCAATCTGCATCCATTCGCTTTTCGCAATACTATCCTCGGATTCTGGTTCAAGGTAAGAAGTAACGTCTTTCTCGGCTAGCGATAATTCACTTGAAAGCGTTACTCTGCTATTCATGAACGCCTGGAATGTTCCTGGAATTTCTTCATCTTTCCATTTCCCAAAGTTTCCTTTCGAATTTAATGCTGGCATGCTGTAGCCCCATTCCGAATGTAATTCCCTCAAAAGGCTTGCATAGCGTTCAAATAATGAGTCAGCATCGAAGCTTGTCGATTCGGAAACCTTTTTAGCAATAACACCAGCCATGGAAATAAAATCAGGGCTGTAAATCCCTATCTTGGCATCAAACCGACCTTTTCTTATGGCTGCGTTATCGAGTTTACTAATGCGATTAGTTGAAAGAATGAAAACGGATCTCCCGGATTCAAAACGTCCTCTAAGATCGGCTAGACGAGTCAGATTATTGCCGGTTGCGAAGGAAAAAATGTTTTCGTTCTTATCACCTGGTTCTCGCTTTAATAACATCTGATCGAATTCGTCAAATAACACAACGCAGTTACGCAAATAGGATACAGCTTCAAATACGCTTGATGTACGGTAATCAAACATCGACTCGCCTTTAGCCAGCAAGTCTCCAGGCGTGATCTCGACGAATGGCACTTTCGAACTCTTTGCTAAAGCGCGAGGAAGTGTTGACTTGCCTGTACCGGGAGGTCCGAACATAATCATCGACGTGCATTTTCGGATATCTTTAGACGCAAGAGGAATTCCCATTAGATGCGACTGCATGGCCTGTAAATAATCTGATATGCTCTTTCCGCAGGATTCAGGGTTGCCGATGTACGCTTCTAAAACGTCTTCCTCGCTTAATGATGAAAGTCCGTAATCTGGATACACAAGATCATTGAGACTGACGCTGATTGATTCAGGGTATAAAACGCGAAAGTGCCTTAGAATACTCCGATTCACGTGGGAATCAATCATACGGCAGACCTTGTCCAACGCGAGAAGGGCTATTGCGGTCGTATATCTATTCGTTCTCAGAGGGTATGAAGGGAAATCGTGATGCCAACCAACAACGCCAACGTCAGCGAACTTATTCGACTTGGGAAGTGGATCGGGGTACGCAATAGTTTCGAAATATTCTATTAGTTTAGCTACAACTTGGTCATTGATCTCTGCACCTACGTTTGCAACCAACTGAGTAAACGAGCGAATAATTTCAGTACCGAGAACGAACACCGCTTCAGAATGGCCGAAGCTGGCTATCATAGGTGCGTCGACCCTGCTTATGATTCCGTCCCTTGCAATCTTGTCGATTGCGACCTCGCATGCATACGCAATTTCGCGTTGGTAATCAAAAGGTTCTAGTTCTGATAAACTCGATGCAGCAAATACCAACTCGCCGAGATTAAAGGTTTGAGTCTCCTTGGCAGCTAACTCTCTCTCTAGAACACTTTTAAAGTACTGTTCACTTGGTTCGTTGATACGTTTGGCGTCTCCTGCCACAACATCAAATGCTGTGGCGGCCTCTTCGAGCTTGGATAGAACCGGTTTAATTCTATCACTTACTTTCTCTAGTTCGTCCGAAACCGAGCCAAATTTCTGCACAGCTTCGCGAAGGTCTCGTAACGCATTCAAAAGGAGCGAAATATTTTTGTTCGTTTGAAGTAATGCGAGCTCAAAAGTGACGGATTCCTGAATTTGTACTTCGCGTTGGGCGAAGTCCAAGTCGATGTTATTAAAGTCTGGTGTTCGAGATAAACTTTCCCACAAGCTTGAGTTAGGCCACTCTAGTTTTAAGCAATGATCAACGTCGGTTTGCTGCAAGTCAGACCACGTTTTAATCACTAGCGATACGTTTTTTTCGAGTTCTTGAAGAATAACACCTTCCGGGCTTGGAAGCGCCGAATCGAATTCTGGCATCGTAAATGCCAATATCGAACGACGACTATTCACTGCAAATTGCTGACTATAAGAGTCTCGTAGTCGGCGAATTTCTTTGCTTCGCCATTGGGGTGGAGCAATCATCAAATCATGGATTTTGCGAATATCTTTGAGTAGGTTCAGTATTAGACGCAAATGGGTGGATGATAAGTAGAGGGCACGGATTAGGTAACCTCGAGCACGTGTACACTCGCCTGTGATGAAAGCTGTGGGAAGTGAACTTTTGCAAGCACGCGCGCTGCCCATTGCCCACCCAGGGGGACCGACTGTGAACAGTTCTTTGAGAATTGCAAAGTTGCAAATCAGTGTGCCTTTTCTTAGGGCGCAATCAAGCGGCGAGCTAAACGACGCTTGAATCATTCGAGCGCATTGAAGCATTGGCACGATGCACTTTCTTCCGGGTAATCCGTTGCCTGAAAGGAGGAATTTGTAGAGGTTACGCGTGTCGGTATTGTTTATTTCGTCCTCAACCTTCTTAACGTATTTCAGAAATTCCTGTTTATCGGTTTGACTTAATGACTCGCTAAGATCCCGGGCAAGTATCAATCGAACTAGAGAATACAAAATTAAATCGGAAGGTTCGTCTTTCGGATCAACCCAAATGTTTCCGATCGATTTCTTCTTTTCCTTGTCGTGCCCGTCGCCACTGAGAATTGAAATGGCTTCGGCCAATGAATGAAGCCCTTCCTTTTTCCATTTGAGTAGTTTTCCTCGCATATCGACGGCAAGACGTCGAATAGCGGTTAGGGATGTTTCCAGTCCATTTTCGATATTAGCAGAGTCTAGTCTCATGATTCGACGTATCCTAGTGCACTGACTTATGTGTTTATTGGTCGTAACCGAAACTCTTTGTAAACGAGAAATCGATACAATTTGTGGTTCTCGCAAGCAGATGAGCGAGTCATTGTTCAACGAGTCACACTCACGAAAGTCTAGTGTGTTCTGCTCCCGATTACAAACAAACGCCACCGCAGCAGTAGACCGACTTATGTAAGATCCATTTCCCTCAAGACATGAATTCGCCGCATATGGGGCAGAAGCTAATTTGGGCCACTCGTGTAACGCCAAGTTTACTTCGGAGTGGAGTTGGTACATTCGTTGCGATGAATAGTGCAGGTGTGTACGAAGTCCCCTACCTGATTCGCACTAGCTACGGGCTTGCATAAGAACAGTCGACACTCAGCTTGATATTTCCTTGCCCAAACGTTACGTAAAAATCCGTACCAGACTTTGTGATATGTCCTGGGTCATGTGGGCTTTAAGGGATTTCATACTGCTGCTTCTTGAAGGGGCTCAGTGCCTTTCGGCGTCTACGAATAAAACGCTGTGCAAGCCGGTGGGCGCTAGCACCGGTTTTCAATAGACCTGGCGTGGTCGCCAGAATAGAGATGGTGTGACAACCGGGGCGAGTGCTCGACGGCTGGCTGGTGTTTTTTATGGCCTCGTTGAGGCAAACGTCGGTGCGATGTGGCGCGGGACAATTCTAATAGACTAGCTCATCGCGAAGTTTGCTTCGTTGCAAGACGCCGATAGATCAATGCTTGTCAGGATGCCGGTGAGTGAATGACTTGTAGGATTAGCCCGGCGGGGGTGGGAAGAGGCCTGCCGTAACTGCGCAAAAGCCTTGTTACGGCCTACGTCAGAGTCGAATAAGAAACGTCCAATCTGTGGCCAGCTTGGCTACCGAGGCTGCGATGCGTCCAGGGCAGGTGCGAACGTGCTGTCGGTGCCGGTTTGGGAGACTCGCAAAAGTACTAACACCGGTTGACTCTTGTTGTCGTGCGTTAAACTATGGAAAAACTCCGCCCCAATTCCCTTGCGGTCCGCTGTTGGGCCTAATACCAAAATCTCACCACACTGAAGCTTGCTCTGAATGTCAAGCTCCGGAAAATTCATGAACTCTCGCTCCGATATGTTGCGCAACGCAGCTTCGCGTACTACAACCTTGCTTCGCAATTCCCCATGCTCAATTTCTGGCGATAGATGGATCTTCGCAGCACAATAACTGTCTGGAGATGCATTTAACTTGAAAAAGAACCGCGGTCGATCAAGCTGCTTGCCCTTGAAACCATCTTGATTGTAGAACAGCGTGACCCGATCCTTAGCAAGGTCACGCAACGATATCTCTTTGACGCTATTCGCTCGGCATCGAAGATGATACGACATTGTCTTGACGTCCGCTGCTAACCCAGTCTGCTCCATGGTGTCCTGAGATTGACGCTCGCCTATCTCTCGAATCCATGTTTCTAGAACTGGTGGCACAATCGAAAGCTTGCCAACCCTCACCCCGTTGCTATCAAGCAGAATGCGTTGCTCCGGTGCAAGAATTTGTTCGTCAGATAATCGCCAAAGCTCCTCCAACCTAGTTGTCTGCTCGGGCGTTAGCCTGATGATGATCGTCTCGATCGCGACAGAATCGCTCGACAACGGTGCTGTCTGGATTCCTGCGCGAATCGGAGGAGGCTGTTCACCTGATGGCTTCCATGTGGAACATCCTGCGAGCAAGACCCATCCAAGCGTTAAGGTAATTCGCTTGAATGCAATCATCCTTACTTTCTCAAACCATTCACTGGTGGAACAGCTGCAGAACCAGGGACTGGGTTCGCAGGCACAACTCCACTGGGTTGTCCCTGAGATGGTTGGCCGGATGGAACATTTTGATAGACGTCTGCAAGCGATTCGCCGGTTGATATCGGAGAATACTCTTTGGTCTCTTCAGTCCATCCAGCTGGCAATTGCAATGGAATGAACTGCTGTCTAAAGACTAACTCGTTAAACTTTTGGAGCAAATTTGCATCGCGAACTCGATTGGAAAATTCGAAATATTCGCGACTGTCTGTTAAGGCCTTACCTGGCTCATCCACATGATCCACCTGGTATTTGATCAAGGCGAGCGGCAGGAACTCCTTGCGATCCAAGAAGATCTGAACTTTCGAGTAGTTCAGGGCGTCTTGTTGAAATTTTGGGTGTGCCTCGATCAAGAACATGTCGTTGTTGGGCTGTCCGTTAGCTTGTGGAGGCGGCTGTAGAGCACGTACCCAAAAACGCTCCTTCACTTTAACTTTCTCAATCCCAAACAAAAACGGAAGTGGTGTTTCCATAATGTTCTGACCACGCAGCTCAGCAGGGATCACGTAGTGCGTCACCTTTTTGGCGACTCGATCATATTGGTGAATCGTTTCGCCATCGCAGATCCAATAGTCTTGGTCTAGTTGTTCGGATGGTAACATTTCAGGTTGGCCGCTTTTGTCTAGCTTGCCCGTCAATGCGATTGCCAAATCAACCTTGTACATGCCTTTGTCAGGTTTCATGTACCGGACAACTCCTTGCGAGGCTTTGTACTTGATCTGACGTACGTCTTGGCCAGTTTCTTGAGCTAGCTGCTGGACAAACGGGGCGTTTGAGTTGTATTCAAAAAGCTTAAAGTCGCAGGAGAGTCGTTCCAAGTTTTTTGTGCTATTTTCCCAATAGTCCAAAAGCTGATCAACGTACTGTTGTTCCTGGGGTGATATAGGGTTATCTGCGTACGGATCTTTGGTGACGATGAGCTTTGCGTTGTCTTGAGGAGCCGCAGCAGCAGGTCGACCAGGTAATAGTCCCGGATTAAGTTTCGGATCGAGCTGTTGCCTTGTTTGAAGTGGATTATTCGGCTGTCCTGGCTGCTTGATTGGCTGACTAGGTTGCCCTGGCTGGCCAGCGTTACCCGAAGTGTTGTAGCCATTCTGGGCGAAAAGTCCGCATGACGACAAGGCACACTGTAGTCCTAATGCGAAACCGATGGTCCGAATCCAAATCTTCATTTTGTCGAGTCCGTGACTTGGTCTGATTTCGTTCAAGCCGAGCATGGATGCACTTAGCCGAACCTCAGAGCGTTTTTGTTGTGTGTTTTGCATTGCTAGGCAAGAACAATCCGTCACTCGTTGCCTAGACCACTCATTCCGGCGAGATTAGCAAGTTTAAAAGCTACGACCTAGATCGAATTTTCGGATTGTAGCGATTTGGAAGAGCTTAACCGTCAGAAAAAAGAAGACGGTTAAAGCTAGCACTCAAAAGCCGAGGTAGGCTTCCGCCAGATTTAGCCTCGTCCTCGACGTAATGTAATGCTAATGGGTTTCCTGGTTCCTACATACACTCGAATGCCTCAAACATCCTCCGTTTCCACGATCTCGGGCGGAATCGATTTCTGCTACGACGCGCAGCCTCGGGATATAATGCCCTCCAAGCAAAAGCCGATCGGCGTTTTGCACATCATTAACGGAGAGCATTTTTCTGGCGCAGAGCGCGTTCAGCAGTTGCTTGGAAAACGGTTACCCGACGAATGTGTGGACCCGTACTTTGCATGTTTGAAGCAAGGCAAATTTCAACAAAACTGTGGCTTGGATGATGGACGTGTTTTCATCGAGCCTATGCGTTCCCGATTGGATTGGCGATGTATCTCGCGAATCACCTCACTCGCCCGCGAACTCGAAGCAGACATTCTTCATGCCCATACCCCACGCAGCGCTATGGTTGCGAATGTGGTGGCCAGAAAACTGGACGTGCCATGGGTATTTCACGTCCATTCGCCGACCGCACGTGATTCAACACGTATGCTTACCAACCGGATTAATGATCTAGTGGAACGAGCATCGCTTTTGAGCTGCAATCATATCATCACGGTATCTAAGTCACTGCGCCGTGAGATGCTTAGGCGTGGTTATGATCGTTCGCGTATCACCTGTGTGCCCAACGGCGTTCCAACTCAAGAGGTTATCGATCCGTTTGCTCGAATTAACCGTGATGAATGGCGATTAGGAATGGTTGCGTTGGTAAGGCCCAGGAAAGGCGTCGAAGTACTTCTCGAAGCATTGGCGAAAACACTGCCAAGTAATCCGAACGTTTCGCTCGATGTGATTGGCCCATTTGAATCGCCAGAGTATGAACAATCCGTCAATAAGCTTGTAGATTCGCTTGGTGTCCGTGCGAACGTGCGTTTTCTTGGTTTCACGAACAACGTCCCTGCGGCCATGCGAAATCTTGACGCCATGGTTCTGCCGAGTCTTTTCGGCGAAGGTATGCCGATGGTAGTCTTAGAAGCCCTGGCTTTAGGGGTACCGGTCATTGCAACTAATGTAGAAGGAACACCGGAGATCGTTCGAGAT
>Ga0315899_10007342_pt1 | contig 11834 bp, 7 predicted proteins | sample LakEriMetagenome_2_FD_203518 | JGI IMG/M metagenome (GOLD analysis project Ga0315899, IMG submission 203518) | Freshwater fungal communities from buoy surface, Lake Erie, Ohio, United States - Buoy 4 MA112 | ecosystem: Environmental > Aquatic > Freshwater > Lake | place: USA: Lake Erie, Ohio... | reverse complement strand
GAGGCGCACGATGGATTTTGGAGAGCAGCGGGTGCCGAGGAAGGTTATGCAGAACCTATCGCCTGGGGTGTACTACTGGTCGGTGCAGGCCGTAGACGGCGCGGGCATTGGCGGCGGGTTTGCGAGGGAATCGGCATTTGCGGTGGGCATGGAACTTTCGCCGATGGATGAATGGCGGCTTCGGCAATTTGCGTCGCTGGAGGCTGGCGGCCGCGCGGCGCCGGGGGCGGATCCTGATGGGGACGGCACGGTGAATCTGCTGGAATATGCACTCGGTCTTGATCCGCTGGTTTCCGGGCCGCCACCGGTGCGGTCGCGGGTCACCGACGGTGGACTGGTTATCGAGTTTGACCGGCCGGCGGCGATGGCCGAGGTCGTGAACTGGGTGCTAGAGGAGGCGACTGATCCGCAAGCGATGGTGGGGTGGACCCCTTCGGACAGCGCCCTTGAGGTGGTGGGCGAAGCGGATGGCCGCCAGACTGTGCGCGCGGTCGTGCCGGTGGTTGGACAGCGGAAGTTTGTCAGGTTGCGCGTGAGGATGCGTTGAATCTCCGGGCCATGCTGGCGTGGGGGCGGGGGTGCCATGGGGGGGCAGGCACCGCTGATTTTCGCGGCGTGCCTTGCTGTCAGGCGATGTGGTCGCCTTGGTGAGGGTTGTCCGTTCGGCGGGCCGTTCGTCCGCGATGCTGCTTCATTTCGCGACAGGGACGTAGCGGGCACGCCCGGTGGTGTGCGATGGTGCTTCGTTGTGGTGGACAGCGATTCGGTTCTGTAGTCGTGTCCCGGCCTCAGGGCAGCCTGACCTCCACCCGGAAGAAGGTAGCGGCCTGGAAGCTTTTCACCTCGTAGGTCAGGCGTTCCCATGTTGCATCGATGGGATCGATTTTCGGGGCTATTCCGGTGAGGGTCGACCACCACGACGCGATGTCGGGCCTCGTGGACCGTTGGGGGATGTAGACCAAGCCACTGTTGCGACGACGCAGGAATTCGAAACGGAAGGTCCCATCTGCCCGCGGTGGCAGCACGGACGGGAGACCGCGCACACCGCCTTGAGACATGGTGCCGCCATCGGCTCGATGCATGTCGAGGTTGAAGGCATACTTGTGGAGATTCGCCACCCCATCGCCCTGCGGTACCGATCCTGGAGCGGCCGCTTCTCCGGAAAGCCCGGCTGCCTGCGCGGCCGTGGCATAGCGATCCCGGGCCGTCGGTCTGTCACTGCCGAGCAGGCGGGCATATCCTCGGCGGGACACCCCGTTCAGCAGGGAGAAACTGCCGCCGACGAGGACGTTCCCGTCTGCTTCGAGCCCCATGGTGCTGATGCCGTACCCGCCGGTTGTTCCGAGACTGAAGCTCCTGTCGAGACTGCCGTCCGCTTCAAGCCTTGCGATGCTGGCGTATCCCGTGCCAAGAGTTTTGATACTCCATCCGGCCACCAAGATCCGGCCGTCTTCCTGCTGCGTCATGCTGGTAATCTGTGAACCCTTCAGCAGGCCGCCGTCGAAACTCTGGTCGAGGCTGCCATCGGCGTTCAGGCGGGCGATGCTGTTCTTTGGCGACCCATTCACATGAGTGAACCAGCCGCCGATCACCACCTTGCCATCAGGTTGCCTCACCATGGCCAAGACGGATCCTCGGCGCATGGTGCCCTGCGATTGGTACAGATCCAGGTCGACGACCACCGGCCCGAAACTTGTATCAAGGCTGCCATCGGCGTTCAGTTGGAGACATCGACGCCCATTGGCGGACAATTGACCAGAGGTATAGGACTCACCGCCGATGAGCAGCTTGCCGTCTGGCAGCACGACGACGCAGGTGGTTGTCTCGAAGCCTTGGGATTCCGCGAGCGAGACAGACTTGAACCCTGTGTCCTGGCTGCCATCTGCATTCAACCGCTGGATGCCCACCGTTGCGGTGCCAGGCAAACCAAACGGCGGCACCATCGAGACAATTTCCCCGCCGATGAGGATCTTGCCGTCCTCCTGCACGGCGAGCATGCGGACATCGTCCCAGACCGGGAGAGTTCTGGCCGTGAAACCAGTGTCCCGGGTCCCGTCGGCATTCAGCCTCAGTATTGTGCCGGAGGGGGCTGATTCGAAGAGGTCATCGCCCACGATGATCAGTTTTCCGTCAGGCTGAAGGGCTGCTGCATGAACCTCCGCGTCTTCATCGTCCCAAAGCCATGAAGCCACACCGGACGCGAACGTGCCATCCAGGGTGCCGTCGCTGGTCAGGCGCGCGATGACGGGCCTTGGCCACGGCCCTTCCAGAAGGTCGATGCCATACCCGCCAAGATAGATTTTCCCGTCTCTGGCGGGAAGGATGACTGTCACCCAAGGGGTTCCGTAAGTCGAGCTGTTCCGCCAGAACGGATCACCGAATGACGGATCCAAACTTCCGGCGGTCTGCGCGGTTGCCGGCACGCCAGTCCCGCACAGCAAAGCTGCGGTCAATGTGAGCAGCAGACGGGGCGTCTTCATCCTTTCAGAGTGCAGCCGGGGGTCCGGAGGCGGGGTATTCTCGCCGATCAGTGACTTGTCAGCAAGAGTGGAGTCGTGAGAGGACGGGTTGCTGGGGGGGGCGCAGGCCTGGGGATATGTGGTCGGGCCTCTGGGGGGGCAGGGGGAACCGCAGATTTCGCGGATGGACGCAGATGGTTCTGATGCTGATGGGAGGCCGCCGGGAGAGGGGGTGATTGGACAGGGCTCTTGGGGTGGGGCCTCTGGGGTGTCAGGGGGAGCCGCAGATTTCGCGGATGGGCGCAGATGGTTCTGATGCTGAGGAGAGGCCGCCGGGAGAGGGGGTGATTGGACAGGGCTCTTGGGGTGAGCGGGAATGGGCGGGCGGGCAAGTTGATGGCCTGTTGGTGCGGTCCACTTACGGCAGCCGGAGCTGCACGCGGCCGAAGAGGCGGGGTGCAGCGGCGGGATCATACGGCTCCTCGTAGATTACCCGTTCCCATGCTGCGTCGATGGCGTTGACGGATGGAGTGCCTGTTAGGGGCACCCATGATGCGGGGTTGCCGGGGTCGGGGCTTTTTTGAGGTGTGTAGATGAGGCCGCTACCGATCCGCCGGACGAACTCGAAGCGCAGGATGCCGGCTGGGGTGTTCGGCTGAGTGGTGATGGTTGGCAGTCCGGCGGTGCCGCCCGGCGGCATGGTCCGACTGTCCTTGTCCGCGAGATTCATGTTGAAGGCATACTTGAGCAGGTTGTTCACCCCGTCGCCGTGAGGGGTGGCGTCCGGTGCCGCGGTGGCGCCTGCGAGACCGGCGTTGGTCATGGTGTGATAGAAGGCGTCGGCGGGACTCGGTCCTGTGCCTGATACTATGAAGGTGAAAGGGTTCTCGTCGGTGTCATCGCTGGCGATGGTTACGGTCGCCGACTGCGGGTCGGTGGCCGAGGCGGAAAAGCTCACTTCGAACGTCACCGTGCTGCCGCCTGGTGCAACGGTGGCAGTGTCCGGCTGTCTGGTCACGCTGAAGGCTGTGCTGCCGCTGATGGCAACCCGCGGCGAGCCCGTGAGGGCGAGGGATACCGGACCCGTGTTGGTGATGGTGAAGGTGTGCGCCATGGGTGATCCGCCCGCAGCGACGCTGCCGAAGTCCGTGTTGTCATCCGCTCCGGGTGTGGCATCTCCACTGGTGATGTTCAGTCCTTTGCCGTTCACCGCGATCTCGGGATTGCCGAGACGATAGGAGGCTACTTCCCCAACGAGACTGGAGTTGTTGCTGCCGGACGATTGGCCGCTAGCGCGCACCATGCCCTCGGGAGGAAGATTCAAGCCCGTCAATTCCCACCCCCCGTTGATGCGATTGCCCGATCCCAGCGGAACCCACGATTGACCATCCACCGAGAATTCGAATTCAACCCATGTGACCTCGGGAGCGCTGCCGCCACGCCGCCACTCGATCCTTTCTGAACTGACGGGTGCCAGTTGGGAGGTGGCGATGTCATTGTGCAGCCGGACGATGCGGTTGCGCCCCGTTTCGTTCACTCGGGTGAAATCACCCCCGATCAGCACCTTTCCGTTGCCCTGCACTGCCACGGCACCGATCACGCGGTCTAGTCCCGTGCCGGGGTTGAAGCCGGCATCGAGGCTCCCGTCGGCATTCAGCCGTGCGATGCGGTTGCGCCCTGTCCCATTGAAGCTGGTGAAATGCCCCCCGATCAACAATTTCCCGTCGCCCTGTACTGCCACGGCACTGACCTTCTCGTCCGGCCCCGTGCCGGGATTGAAGGAGGAGTCGAGACTGCCGTCGGCGTTGAGCCTTGCGAAGAATTTGCGGCTGATGCCGCCGATTCTTGTGAAGGCGCCTGCAATGAGCACCTTTCCGTCCGCTTGGACTGCCACGACATTGATCTCGAGGTCCGCCCCGGTGCCTGGGTTGAAGCCGACGTCGAGGCTCCCGTCAGCGTTCAGCCGGGCGATGCGGTTGCGTGCGACCCCGTTCACGATGGTGAACGCTCCGCCGATGACAATCTTTCCGTCTCCCTGAACCGCCACGGCATTGACGGTTGAGTCTGCTCCCGTGCCGGGATTGAAGGATGAGTCGAGACTGCCGTCGGTATTCAGCCGGGCGATGCGGTTGCGGCTGACCCCGTTCACCAGGGTGAAAGGGCCCCCGATCAGCACCTTCCCGTCCCCCTGTACCTCCACCGAGAAGATCAAGCTGTCCGTCCCCGTGCCTAGGTTGAAGCTTGGGTCGAGACTGCCGTCGGTGTTCAGCCGAGCGATGCGGTTGCGCACGGTCCCGTTCACGCTGGTGAAGCTCCCGCTGATGAGTGCCTTCCCGTTCCGCTGAACGGCCACGTTAGAGACCGAGCCGTTCAGGTCTGGACTAAAGGTGGTGTCGAGGCTCCCGTCGGCATTCAGCCGAGCGACACCATTTCGCCCCGTCCCATTGACGTTGGTGAACGCCCCCCCTATCAACACTCTCCCGTCGGCCTGAATCGCCACGGAAATGACCGTTGCGTCCGCCCCTGAGCCTGGGTTGAAGTCGGCGTCGAGGCTGCCGTTGGCGTTCAGTCGTGCGACGCGGTTGCGCCCTGTCCCGTTCACGCGGGTGAAACTGCCGACGACGATCACTCTCCCGTCGCCCTGCACCGTCAAGGCAATGACATGTTTGTCTGCCCCGGTGCCGGGGTCGAAGGTGGCGTCGAGGCTGCCGTCGGCATTCAGCCGCGCGATGCGGCTGCGCACAGTTCCTCTCATCAGGAGGAAATCACCTCCGAGCAGCACCTTTCCGTCCTGCTGAATCGCCACCGAGTGGACCGAGTTGTTAGCCCCTGAGCCCGGGTTGAAGCTGGGGTCGAGGCTTCCGTCGGAATTCAGCCGCGCGATGCGGTTGCGAGCCGTCCCGTTCACGCCGGTGAAACCGCCCCCGATCAGCACTTTCCCGTCCTGCTGAATCGCCACTGAACTGACCCAGTTGTCCGCTCCGGTGCCGGGGTTGAAAGCGGTGTCGAGGCTCCCGTCGGCATTCAACCGCGCGATGCGGTTGCGCGTCACGCCACGAACCATGGTGAATTCGCCACCGATGTAGACCTTGCCATCCCCGGCCGGAATTATCGAGAGAACATCGCCGTTGATGGCGGAATCGCTGCCGAACGACACGTCAAGGCTTCCGGGAGTCTGAGCAGAAACGGGTGCAAGCAGACCGAGCAGGAGGCTGACGGCAAGGATGATCAGGAAGCGCATGCGTTTCGTGTGCGGTCGAATGGAGACAAAAGTCAGGGAGAAGAGGAGTCGCAAACCTCGGACGGCGTGCAACGGTAGAGTCCACTACCTGAAATGCAAATTGCATCAGCGACGACGCGTCTGCAGATGGTGCGATAAGCCTTTTACGCCCTTTCGCGACACTTTGGCCTCCGGAGGGGGGCGGAGAAAAGGTGATATGCGGTCAGGCCTCTGGAGTGAAGGTGGTCGGTGGACGAGTTGGGAGCGCACGATTCTTCGGTGACTGCGGAGGGTTCTGTGTGGCAAAGGGGAATCCAAGAGGGCAGGTCACTGGGGGCGGCTCTTCTCGAAACCAACGGCGACCGCGCCGCGCAGAGCCCGCGCCCGCGCCGGACCCGAATGAGCGAGATGTGTCCCCGCCGCTTCCGGAGCAGTTGCGCAGTGATCTTCGCAGCCTTGTTGCAAGCCTATCAGGAGCCTTCGAAACGCCTGAAGTCTGCGGTAAAAGGGCGATCAAGGCGGAGGCGCTAAATGCAAGGCGCATCGATGATCCCGGGTGCTATTGCCGGGCTTGTTCAACGGCAGGGGCCTTGGATGGATGGTTTCTCGCAGGCGTGAATCATTGAATGATAGCCGTTCGTTCGGTAAACATATCGGACTCTCCGTGCCACTGATGGCTGAGGTCGCGCATGATGAGAGCGTGGTCGAAGGTGACACTGCCAGCCGGAAATGCCGACTCATCAGCGAAGAAGGAGGACTCGATGTGCTCGACTGCGAGTGGACGCACCTGCCAGCCTTCGGTCTGAAGCCGAATGCCATCGAGACGGCAGCAATCGCGGGTGACGGAGTAGCCAACGCTGCCGCCCTCGAAGTAGGCGGACGACTCGGCAAGTGATTCGAAGCTAGAGGACTCTGGTAACGCATCGCTCTCGTGGGCGCGAAGCTGAACGGCCATAAGTCCATCGCGCGCACGAACGGACATGGAGATACGGAAGCCGTCGTCGGAGACGGTGAAATCCGCCAGATGATGCTCGCCTGGAAAGATGCGCCCGCCTGCAAAATGGTTGAGCCAAGAGCCCGTATCGCGGCGAGGGATGAACACGCCCTCGCGCGACTCGCCGGAAGACCCGTTCCAAAGGACGGCGATACGGTGAGCGGCGTTCTCGCTGGAAATGCCGCAAATGCGAGGAAGCCATCTTGGGCGAATCTGCTCCAGCCGGATTAGACAGATGCCAGCGATGGCGTAACCACGGTGTAGCTTGGGGCGGAAGGGTGGTGGCAGAAAGCGTCCCATAACCTCCGCGTCCACACGGAAGTTGACGAGCAACCTGCGGCGAATCAGCCCGCTGATTATTGGAAGACGCATGGCAGAACGGCTAGCGACCCCAAGCTCAGCGACTCGCGGAGTTGGCGCGCTGGCTGCGTGGCGGGGGAAACGCGGCGGCAGGAAGCAGCCAGCGTGACAGCGGAGCGAGTTCGCTGCGGCGCATGGTTCGGCGTTGCGGTCATTGGGGGAAATCGTCTGGCAACTCAGCGTCAAAAGCCATCCTCCAAGCACGACGAAATGCGGAGTGAAGCCGTCTGCTAAACGCGTCCGTGTCTGAGCCGGCAATGATGCTGACGAGAACGTCGTCGGGATAGCGCTGCGTGCTGTCTGAAAGCCGCGCCATAATCGCGCTGGCGACCCTATGCTGAATCTCGTTGATGCGGCGCAGCAGTTGTGGGTCGGAGAGATGCTCCGTGCCGGCCTCATAGCCCTCGCGAGCGACCATCGTCAGCTCGTGTGAGAAGCTGGCCAAAAGAAGCGCCTGGTCATGCTCGGTCAGCGCGGAGAATGGAGAGGCGATTGTCGTCATGACTGAGAGCGCGTAGCATCGCCGAACAGTGTAATTATGACAGCAAATTGCGACTGATATCTACATATCCGCCCGTCGAAAACCACGATTTCATCGGCAATATCGCGTTCAAGAATTGCCGTCAAACCGGAAATGCTGCTAGTGCGCAGGTGATAATGCGTGGAATCGGGCTCTGGGATAATGCGTGTTTGGATCTGCGGGGCGGGGGGCGGGGGGAGATTTGAAATTTGAGATCTGAGATTTGTGAGGGGTTGGTCGGAGAGCGGGCTCGCGCGAGGGGGTGAAGGGCGGGTGGGGAGAGTGGTGATGGGCGTGGTATGCTTGATTGGTGCCGGGCCAGCGGGCTGGCTCCGGTGAAAGCGGCAGCAGGCTTCCGCAGTCCAAGGCCTTCGGCGAGGCTGGTTCGGAGGGGGCTGGTTGGGAGGAAGGGGCGAGTGGACGGGGCTCTGGGGGAATTTTATTGCAACAACGAGTCGTAGTCGGCGTGAGAGCCGATCCACATCCATACCACTACTTCAGGTCGATCTCTGCCGAGCGCCCGGTAGCCGAGGCCGATTCTAACAGACCAGAATGATCCCACCTTCTTCAGTCGAAGGGAAGGATGCCGTGGGTTTTCTTTCAACAGGGCAAAGTTTTTGTCGGCCAGGTCCCGAATGGCTTCCGGCAGCAATCGATAGTGGAACCGGAAATCGGGAGAGGCGAACTGCTTCACAACTCAGTGCAGCGACCAGTTTCGAAATCCTCGTCAGCTTTTTCTGCGAACCGATCGAGTTTCCCGTCTGCAACGTCCTGTTCCAGTTGGGCATCCCAGGAGCGGGCCGTGTAGTCGTCGAGCCAGCGTGTGAACGCGCTAAGCTCGCCTGATGAGAGCTTCAGGACTTCCTTTTCCAGTTCGGCAAGGCTCATGGATTTGATGATACCGATCATGATCGGGGTCGCAATATGGATTTGCGGTGCGGGTTGGCAGTTCACCGGGGATCAGTGGCCATCTTGAGAGGCCAAGAAGAAGGAGCTCTGTGGGGCTTGAACGGAGGTGGCGCGGGTTGGGAGAGGGGGCTCGCCCGAAGGGGTGAAGGGCGGGTGGGGAGAGTGGTGAAGGGTGTGGTATGCTTGATTGGTGCCGGGCCAGCGGGCTGGCTCCGGGAAAGCGGCAGCAGGCTTCCGCATTCCAAGGTTACGGTTCCCGTAACTGAGGGAGGGGCGTGTTGGGAGATTGGCTGGTAGGCGCACTCCGTGCGCAGAGAGAGCTGTAATTCTGACAGCAGTCCAGAGCCTTCGGCTGCTGGTTCGGAGGGGGCTGCTAATAGGTCTTCGCTACGGGACGAGAGGGCAAGAAGGCAGACCTCTGTGGGGTGTGGACGTCTTGGAAGAAGAGGTCACAGGCAAGATGCCCGTGCCACTTTTGGGGGTGGGGGCAAGAAGACAGGCCTCTGTGGGGAGGTGGTCAGGGGTTGAGGTGGGGGTTTTCGTCGGTTTCTTCTGCTACGGTGGTGCGTTCGCCGTGGCCGGGGAAGATGATGGTGGCTGGGGGGAGGGAGAGGATTTCGCGGCGGATGCCTGCGATGAGGAGGGCGTGGCTGCCGCCGGGGAAGTCGGAGCGGCCGACGCCGCCGGCCATGAGCGTGTCGCCGGTGAAGGCGCGGGCGCGGGTGGGGTCGATGAAGACGAGACTGTCGGGGGAGTGGCCGGGGACGTGGGCGATGGAGAGATGGAGGCCTGCGACGGAGATGGGGGTGTCGAGGTGGTGCTGGAGGGGATGGTGGACGGGGTAATCGGGGATATTGAGGGAGGTGCCGGTCCACTGGCGGACGAGAGGTTCGAGTCGGTCTTCGGGGGTGCTGGCGTCCCATGCGTAGACGGCGGCTCCGGTGGCGGCGATGGCGGCGGCGTCCATGACGTGGTCGAAGTGGGCGTGGGTGAGGAGGAGGGCGGCCGGGCGGATGTTTTTTTCGGCGAGGAAGTCGGCCATGCCTTCGGGGGCGTCGACGACGATCCATCCATCGGGGGCTTTGAAGGCGAATCCGTTGGTGGCGGCGATGCCGCCGGTGAACATGAGGACCTCGTGCATGGGTGTCAGATTGCGGAGCGGGAAACCGATAGACAATCGCAAAGGTTCGCGGAAACTCCCGCTTCGAGCGGCGTATCTTGACCGTCACCCAATCCCCTTCACAGACCGGTTTTCTGAATCCAATTTTCTGGTATGAACAGACCTGCTTTCCATCTGAGCCTTCCGGCGTTTGTCATCAGCGCGGCCTTGCTGGCCGGGCCCGCAGTGGCGGCGCAGGAGTCCAAGACGAATTATGCCGTGGTGGCGCATTCGGTGGTGAAGCTGCTGGAGGAGGCGCATTATTCGCTTGGTGAGTTCGGGGACGAACTGTCGAGGAAGTCGCTGCAGCATTTCATCGACACGCTGGACTACAGCCGGATGTATTTCACGAAGGGGGAGATTGACGATTACAACGCGCGGTATGCGACGACGCTGGATGACGCGGTGAATTTGTACAAGCTGGAGCCTGCGAAGGAGATGTACGGGGCGTTTGCTAAGAAGGTTCAGGCCCGGTACGACAAGATCAAGGCGTTGATCGAGGGAGGGGAGCCGCTGGATTTCAAATCGGCGGAGACGGTGGAGATCACGCGGAAGGAGTCGCCGTGGGCTGTGGACGAGGCGGCGCTGGACGTGCTGTGGCGGAAGGAGATCACGCGGGAGATTCTGCAGGAGCGGTTGAATTTGCGCCGTGCGGAGGAGCGGCGGAAGGAGAAGGAGGCGAAGGAGAAGAGTGCGCCGCCGGTGCAGGAGGCTCCGAAGCCCGCGCCGGGAGCGGAAGAGGCGGGCAAGGGGACGACGCCTGCGGGGGGAGTGGAGCCTGCGAAGGCGGTGCCTGCGGTGGAGAAGAAGGCGCCGGACACGCCTGAGCAGAAGGTGCTGAAGCGTCACAAGCGGTTTCTGGATGCGATCGTGGAGAACGATGAGGAGGACATCACGAATTTCTTTCTGTCGGCGATCACGGCGGCTTATGATCCGCATTCGGAGTACATGAGTGCGCCTGAGAAGGGGCAGTTTGATATTGAGATGAAGAAGGCGCTCTATGGGATTGGTGCGGTGCTGCAGTCGAAGGACGGGGCGGCGGAGATTCGGTCGGTGGTGGTCGGTGGGCCTGCGGACAAGAGCGGTCAGGTGAAGATGGGCGACATGATCATTGCGGTGGCGCAGGGGGTGGATGGGGAAATGGAGGACATTGAGGGGATGAAGCTGCAGAAGATTGTGGAGAAGGTGCGTGGTGATGAGGGGACGGTGGTGCGTTTGAGGATTCAGCCGAAGGATGACCCGATGGTGACGAGGGAAGTGCTGATTCAGCGTGCGAAGGTGGAGATGAAGGATACGCTGGCGAAGGGTGAGTTGATTGAGGTGACGCCTGAAGGGAAGGCTGGAGCGGCTCCGGTGCGGATCGGGTGGATCAACTTGGATTCGTTTTATGCGGACATGGAAAACCGCGATGGGCGGAGTGCGACGAAGGATGTGAAGATCATCCTGAATCGATTGGAGAAGGAGAATGTCGCGGGATTGGTGCTGGATTTGCGCGGGAACGGGGGCGGGTCGCTGGATGAGGCGATCAAGCTGACGGGCTTGTTCATCAAGCCGGGTCCAGTGGTGCAGCAGCGGGACAGCCGGGACCGGCGGGAGCCGAGGATCTGGAAGGGGCAGCCGGTGTATGATGGACCACTGACGGTCCTGACGGATCGTGCGTCGGCGTCGGCGTCGGAGATTTTCGCGGCGGCGCTGCAGGATTGCGGTCGTGCGGTGATTGTGGGTGATCAGTCGACGTTCGGGAAGGGGACGGTGCAGACTCTGCTGGATGTGGGGCAGCACATGCCGGTGTTCAGTCAGCGGGATCGGGCGGGGAGTTTGAAGGTGACGATTGCGAAGTTTTACCGGATCAGTGGCGGGTCGACGCAGAACGAGGGGGTGGAGCCTGACATTGTGCTGCCTTCGCGGTATGATGCGATGGATGTGGGCGAGCGGTTCCTGAAGGACCCGCTGCCATACGACAAGATTGAGAAACTGCCGTACGAGATGTCGGCAGCGAATCCTCTGCCGATTGTGCCGTTGAAGGAGAAGAGTGCGGCGCGGGTGGCGTCGGACAAGGATTACGGGTATGTGCGGGAGTACATTCAGAGGACGCGGGACCTGATCAAGAAGAACGTGGTGTCGTTGAATGAGGAGACGCGGTTGGCGGAGGACAAGGCGAACGAGGCGCGGAACAAGGCGCAGAGCGAGGAGCGTAAGCAGCGTGTGGCAGA
>Ga0315899_10007340_pt1 | contig 11836 bp, 7 predicted proteins | sample LakEriMetagenome_2_FD_203518 | JGI IMG/M metagenome (GOLD analysis project Ga0315899, IMG submission 203518) | Freshwater fungal communities from buoy surface, Lake Erie, Ohio, United States - Buoy 4 MA112 | ecosystem: Environmental > Aquatic > Freshwater > Lake | place: USA: Lake Erie, Ohio... | reverse complement strand
CTTCAATGATGTAGACGATGTCATCTTTAATGGCGAATTGAATGTTGATCAATCCAACCGTTCCAAGTGCAACAGCAATCTTCTTCGTGTGCTCTTCAATCTGCGTCATCACAAGGTCGCCCAAGTTATACGGAGGAAGAACACCGTACGAGTCACCGCTGTGAATTCCAGCAGGTTCAATGTGCTGCATAATGCCAATGATGTAAACATCTGTTCCGTCGCAAATGGCATCGGCTTCCGCTTCAATAGCGCCTTCCAAGAAGTGGTCTAACAAAATCTGATTGTCGGGCATGTCTCGAAGAATGTTCACCACATGTTGCTCCAATTCGTTTTCGTTAATCACAATCTTCATCTTCTGTCCACCTAACACGTAGCTCGGACGAACCAACAACGGGAAGCCTAAGTCTTTCGATAGTTCAATGGCTTGTTCTGCGTTTTCAACCACTCCGAATTTCGGATAAGGAATATTGTTTTCTTTCAAACAGTTTGAAAAACGACCGCGATCTTCTGCCAAGTCTAAGGCGTCGAAAGACGTTCCCAATATTTTAATTCCGTAGCGCTGTAATTTTTCAGCAAGCTTCAAAGCTGTTTGTCCACCAAGCTGAACAATTACTCCCACGGGGTTTTCATGACGAATGATATCGTAAATGTGTTCCCAGAAAACCGGTTCGAAATACAATTTATCTGCGGTATCGAAGTCGGTTGAAACGGTTTCCGGATTGCAATTGATCATAATGGTTTCGTATCCGCATTCCTTCGCTGCAAGCACACCGTGCACGCACGAGTAGTCGAATTCAATACCTTGACCAATACGGTTCGGGCCGCTTCCCAATACAATTACTTTTTTGTTTTCAGAACGAACACTTTCGTTCTCGTATTCAAAGGTGCTGTAGTAATATGGAGTTTTCGCTTCGAACTCTGCCGCGCAGGTGTCTACCAATTTGTACACACGCTGAATGCCCATCTCGTCGCGCTTAGTATACACTTCGCTTTCCAAGCATTTCAAGAGATGCGCAATCTGTCTGTCGGCGTATCCTTTTTGTTTCGCTTCGAATAACAATTCTTTCGGGATTGAAGCGAGCGTATGCTTTTCAATCACACGTTCCAACTGAATGAGTTCTTCTATTTGTTTCAAGAACCACAAGTCGATTCTTGTTTTTTCTGAAATCGTTTTGAATGGAATACCCAATTTGATGGCGTCGTAAATGTGGAAAATACGATTCCAACTTGGGTGCTCGAGCGAGTTCAAGATTTCTTGCTGATCGCGCAATTCTTTACCGTCGGCACCAAGACCGTTACGGTTTATTTCTAAGGATTGACAAGCCTTTTGAAGCGCTTCTTGGAAGCTTCTTCCAATACCCATTACTTCACCGACACTTTTCATTTGCAATCCGAGTTCGCGGTTGCTTCCTGGGAATTTATCGAAATTCCAACGAGGGATTTTTACAATCACGTAGTCAAGCGTCGGTTCGAATAACGCCGAAGTGCTTTTTGTAATTTGATTTTGAAGTTCGTCGAGGTGATAACCGATTGCGAGCTTCGAAGCAATCTTGGCAATTGGATATCCGGTTGCTTTAGACGCTAAAGCTGAAGAGCGTGATACGCGCGGATTAATTTCAATGGCAATAATGTCTTCGTTGGCATCGGGTGAAACCGCGAATTGAACGTTACAGCCGCCAGCGAAATTTCCAATGGCGCGCATCATGCGAATGGCCATGTCGCGCATCTTTTGGAAGGTCGTATCGCTTAAAGTCATGGCCGGAGCAACTGTGATGCTGTCTCCGGTGTGAATTCCAATGGGGTCGAAGTTTTCAATGCTACAGATGATAACTACATTGTCGTTCGCATCGCGAAGCAACTCAAGTTCGTATTCCTTCCAGCCCATTAACGCTTTGTCAATCATGACTTCGTGAATAGGAGAGAGGTGAAGTCCACGTGTGAGTAAACGGTCGAAGTCGCCTTGGTTGTAAACCAAGCTCGCGCCCGAACCACCCAATGTGTATGAAGGACGTATACAGAGAGGGAAGCCGAATTGCTGTGCAATTTCTTTTCCTTCAAGGAAAGACTTTGCAGTTAATTGCGGAGCCATAGGCACTCCGATTTCAGTCATTAAATTGCGAAACGCCTCGCGGTTTTCCGTAATCTCAATGGCTTTAGTATCTACTCCCACCATACGAACGCCGTATTGTTCCCACATTCCGTTCTCTTCGCATTGAATGGCCAGGTTCAGTGCTGTTTGTCCGCCCATGGTTGGAAGAACAACATCGATCTTGTGATTTTTAAGAATGGTTTCAATGCTTGCCGGTTCAAGCGGAAGCAGGTATACATTGTCTGCAACAACCTTGTCGGTCATAATGGTTGCAGGATTGCTATTGATGAGGGTTACTTCAATGCCTTCTTCACGCATAGAGCGAGCAGCTTGGCTTCCAGAGTAATCAAATTCACATGCTTGTCCGATAACGATAGGTCCAGAACCAATGATGAGGACCGACTTAATGCTTTTGTCTTTGGGCATTTTTTTTTTATCTCACTTCGTAGGATGAAGTAAGGGGCGTGTTTCTAATACGTCGGCGAAATTACAACCTTAAACCGTTATGGTGCAAGTAGAGATTTTAACAGTTGTTGACAACGTTACATCAACCGATGCCCCTTATCCACAACTTTCCATTTCACGTAATTCATCTTTGAGGTTAGGTCTCGAAGTTTATCTCCGTGTTTCCATGGAATGACAACGTCATATTTCCCGAAAATAAATTCAGTTGGAATCTTATTTTTTTCAATCGATTGCGCAATGGATTTCATTTGAGGATAGCATTTGCGATAGCCCATCCATACGTCGAAAACTTGCTCGCGCACTGTGCGTTCGTGCATGTAGAATTCAACAAAACGAAACAACTTAACGGGAAGCAATTTCAGATTTTTCAGTAGGCGAGCTAAGTGAATAACTACGTTGCCGTTTTTCTTCAATCCATTTGCTATACTTCTTCCCAATAAAGTTCCAACTGTAAATGCATAGAGCTTGTTTCGAGTTAATCCGTCGCTGGCTAAGAAAGTAGCAGATGAAATATAACGGCCGCTTTCCTGAATGAGAATAAGCCCCAATCTACCGCCCATGCTGTATGAAAGAAGCCTACATTTTTCAACTCCGTAATGATTCAAGATGAATAGAAACTGTGCTATCCAAGCTTCCGTAGAAAGTCCTTCTTTTAATTCTTTCGGGGTGAAGGAATCACTTCCCGCATGAGACCAAAAGCCAATGGCCACCATGCGTTCATTGTCGTTCAATTCATGAGCAAAGGTTTCGAAGTCTTCCGGGTTACGTCCGAAGCCATGAAGGCAAAGAACCAATTCATTCGGCTCTTCCGACTTGGACCATTCAACAACTTTGAACGATTTGTTTTGAAAGGAAAGAGAATGTGTCTTTTTCTTCATGATTGTTTCGAACCACGAAGGTATTTCATTCAAAAGATATTAGCGAACAATTTCAATCACCACTTCATTGCGTCTGCCTACGAGTTGGTATGGAGGATTGTATCCTAAGAACTTAAAATTACCCTTTGTTTTTATTCCTTTTGAATTCAAGTAATTCAGAAGTTCTTGCTTGTGTTTCTCACGATCATTGTCGTCTGCAAAACCGCCGAAGCGTATAGCGGCCATAACTTGTTCTTCCGTCTTCGATAAAATAACCTGACTGTTATTCGGCTTTGGAAGATTATTCATGTCGTAGCCTTCAGGCATAACAAAACTCATGGAAGAAAGACTGTCGTTAATGTCCATTAGAACCGGTGCGGTCATGGCAATCTGTGTTTCGCTCTCATTTCCACCGAAGATGTAACCAGCCAATGCACGAAATCCTGGACTCGCCATTTCGTCATAAGAATTAGCCTTCGACTGCACTGTTGCTAACGTAGCAGAAGGATACAAGCGTATTTCGATGTCTCCATCTTTTTCAAGAACGGTATACGGTTGCTCTTTGGTTTTGCTTGTGGACATATAGACGAAAGATTGGAACAGTATGAACACGATTGCAATTGCAAGCAGGATGTAGCCCATGATTTTTTTGCGTTTCATAACAATAAAACCAACGGCTAGTCTAATTGTTCAAGTGAGAATTAATTCAAGAAGTTTAATACCCACAAGGTACTCTGATCTACTCTAACTTGTTGAACTTTTCGGTCGAGTTCCAACGCCTTGATGGCATTCTCGAAATAAGTGTTCTCGCGCTGATTAACGATGAACAAAGTACTTTCCCCATTGAACAGTTTGCTATTCTCTGCTTGGAGCAATCGCTTATACAAACCGGCATTACTCTCTGCAAGCACTTGCTGAGCAAGCGTGTTGGTATAGGCATTTTCCAATGCCAATGTTTTTTGTTCAAGCTGATTCCTTTTCCATTCAATGTTCAAATTGTTCTCTTCAATCTTAATGCGTTGAACTTTCAAATCTCCGCGCGCTTCGCGAAGAAATAGGGGCATAGAAAATTCCGCACCCCATTTGTAATTGTTGGTGGAAAAATAGGAGGGAAGTCCTTCGCTTAAATCTTTGTTCAGGAAATGATATTCCACATTCAATTTCGGCTTCAACTTTTCCACCTTCCACTTCTCTTCAAGTCTAAGCGATTCTCCTTTGGTCGCATAGAGCGCTAATTCGGGATGCGCTTCAAGCATTGGGAAAAGCGAACTTCCATTTCTGAAAGGTGCTAATTCATTTTTGAAATTGGCAGAGGGGGAAACGGTTTCATTCAAAATTGCGACTCTGTTTTCGTCGCTCGATTCGAGAAAAGTAACCAAAGCAATACGCGATTTTATCACCTCTAATTTCGATTCTTGAAATTGTAGCAAGCGGTTTTGATTTTGCACATAGGCTTCCAAAGTGTCCATGGCTGAACGATCTCCGCCCAAGTAGCGTGATCTCACCGCAAAAAATCTTCGCTCACTGGTTGAAACGAGCGAGTCTATGATGTTGTTTTTTTGAACGGCGAAAAACCAATCGGAATACAATTGTACACTTTGCGAAAGCAATTCGTTCAAGGCCAACTGTTGCTCTAGATTACCCGCCTCTAACATGACCTCAGCTCTCTTTTTTGCCATGCGACGTTCGTCAATGACCAATCCTTTGATTAATGGCATTGATACACCGAGAGAAAGTAATCCGGCGTTAGACGTATAGTCGGCAGGATTAACGTAACTGCCTGAATTCACATCGAAGTGTCCAACCAATCCTATAGCATAGGGTGTGTTGTAAGAAAGTGAAGTCTCAGAGGTCGTGTAATAGTCGGTCCCTTTGAAAAATTTGTTTTTGAATTTGCTTTCCAAAAGTGGGTCGAACAATCCTTTCACCTGCAAATATTGCGCGTTACGCATTTGCGGATTAAGTTTCGCTTTTTGCGCAAGCGGATGTTCTTCTAACACCCAATTCAAATACTCAGTAAGCGTTAATTCCTGCGAAGAAACACGCGATGAAAGAAGAGCGAAGAGGAGGAATGGAAAGATTAGTTTTTTCATTTCGACTTTTCTTCAGATTTCTTTTTCGATTGATCAGGTGAATAAAAATCAGGAGGGAATCCGTTAAACTTCCGCCACAATTCATATCCAACAGGAACATCGTTCAACAACATGATTGCCTGAACACCTCCGCCTTGCTTCAATGCGCTTGGCCATTGTTCACCTTCTTGCGGTCTTACCAAAACACGGAACTTTCCAGATTCGTGCAATGCAGGATCTACTGTTAAAATAGTCCCGTTATATACCCCTTTCGAGATGTGCTGCCATCCGCTAATTACGAAAGCTGGAAATCCGTCGAAGATCAAACGCACCTGCTCTCCAGCATGAACCAAAGGCATGTCTGTTGGGTTTATGAAAATCTCAACAGCATGCGCGAATCCAAACGGACTGATACGCGCAATTTCTTCCCCCTCTTTTACAGTTTCTCCAATACCCGATTTTGTAGTCTTACTTATGAAGCCGTCTTGCGGAGCAAGAATGTAATACAACCCATTTCTTCGGTCGTAATTGTTGAATTGGTTTTGAAGTTTAGTCAGTTCTCCTTCTGCAGTGTATAGCGTTGACATAGAAGCATACTTCTCGCTTTCAGCTTTTGAAATTTTATCGCTGTATTCTGCGTCAATGGCGCGTAATTCGCGACGAGCATTGAGTAATTCGTTTTTGGAAATGGACAGTTTGTTTCGATGTTCTTGCACTTTCGTAGAAGCATTCTGGTAAGACATACGTCGCGTTTCGAGTTCTGTTTTCGATATAAGATCTTGTTTGTACAATTGCTCGTATCGATTGAATTGTTCTTCTGTGATAGTCGCGTTTCGTTCAGCATTTAAAAGATCTGTGCTGTCTGTTCTAACCTTGAATTGGGCCTGTTCAATTTTTGCGCGGGCTTGATCTTTTTTCACTTCCTTACCGCTTATCATTGCGTTGATTTGAATATCTAAAGAAGCAATTTTCGACATGTAACCCTCAAGTGCACTCTCCTTCGATTCCAATTGCGACTCGGTGTTTTGAACGAGATTTGGATCGAAATAGTCGACCTTAATCTCCGAAAGAAACAATATAGTGTCACCTTTTTTTACGCTGTCTCCTTCTTGCACAAACCATTTTTCAACTCTTCCTCCGATAATGGTCTCAACCGATTGTGGGCGAGAGTTGGGTTCCAGTGAAATTATATTTCCAACGCTTGTGATGTTCTGCGTCCACGGAATGCAGAGTATTCCAATGATTATGGCTAGAGCAATGAGTAATATTCTCGCTGTTCGAATGTTCTTCGCACGTTGTTCAATCTTATTCCAAGAAGTAAACTGATTTGAAGAATTTACTTCGTCAAGGAGAGGTAGGTTATTCTTTTCCATCAATTAATTAATTTGAATTTTCTTCACGTCGTTTAAAGGCAACTCAGTAATGTTATGAATGAGAATTATGCAAGATTTAAATTCCGATTGAAGAATTTCCAATCCTTTCGGATGTTGCAGAATGTACTGATTTCTGAGGACAAGCAGATCTGGCTTTGTTACTATTGCGCGCGCTAGTTCAAGCAACGCACGACGTTCCAATGTCCAAATAGAATCTCTATGATGTGTGGTCTTGAATATTCCTTCACTGGAATTTTTGAAGAACTCATTTAATCCCACACGTTCAGCGGCGGCAACAACCTCTTCATTGCTCGCGTCAGTGTTCCATTTGATGTTAGCAAAGAAAGAGTCCTCAAGTATAACAGGAAGATGATCGCACCACGCTGTTTTGCTTTTGAAACTATTCACGGAAATGTGCTTCAGGTCATGTCCGTTACACTTCAATCCAAAGGAGTTTTCGTTACGCAAATCAAGCGCTTGCAAAAACTTCTTGCAAGAAATAGAATCTCCTGTTAAGGCGTATGTGTTTCCGCGCTCAAGTATAAATGTTGAAGGGAACTGACACTCTATGCGGTCAATGGAATGAACGGGAACACGACTTTCTTCATTTGAAGTGAATTCGCTCTGTTTGTTTCCTTGATAAGATAGAGCTTTTTGCATACTCGTAAGCGTATCGAAAATTGTGCTCAGTGAGAACAATATTTTTTCTATACTGGAAATTACAAGTACAATGACGATTTCTGCTCCGAGGAATTGACCAATGCTAATTTTTTGTGACACGGCCAAAAGACTTCCAAGCAACAGCATACTTCCAACAATAATAATCTTGAACGCGAGGAAGGCATTTTGTTTTTGAAGAAGAAGTTTGAAGTGAAAACGTTTCGATTCCAGGTATTGTTCAGAAATCTTATCAGCTTCGCTGAAAGCGAATTTTGAATTTGGACGATTGAATTTCTTGCGAAATAATTCTGCAAGTGAAAGCCAATTCACCATTTCATATTTCGCGCAAGATTCTTCGTAACTCGACTGCACAGCGGCATTGAATTTCCAGCGAAGAAGAAGTATGAACGAGATTACAAATGACAGTCCGAAAAGAAAGAAAATGGGGTGGTAGAATGAAATAAGTAAGAGCCCAAACGTAAGTTGAAGGGAAGCGAAAAGCAAATCAATAAACAGCTTGCTGAATCCCTTTTGTAGGTAGCTAATTTCAATAAAATACTTCGCGAAACTACGATCGTTCGCTTGCGGATTTTGATTTAGGATACGCCCTAAGTAGGTGTATGCGAGCTGTGCGAAAAGTCGTTGCTCAACGTCTTCGCCCTCTTTCATTAATCGTATTTGCAATACCCCGTTGAGCCATACAAAGAACATAATAAGTAGAAGTATGGCGTACATGCCTGGTCTAACTTCTTGCGCAGTGACGAAGGTTAGCAAAAGCTGCACCCCAACAGGAATAGCCAATGAGAAAAGACCTGCAAGTGAAGAAAGGAGAATAACTTTTCGGATAAAATACTTTTCAAGTCGAAGCAATTCGCTAAGTGACTTGTAGATTGAGCTCGTAGATTCAGCCATAATTTTGAAAACATGACTTTTGTCATATTGTTCAAAGCACGAAGGTAAGCGAAGATTTTAAATCAACTACTATCCCTTCATACTATTTTCCGAATAGTTCTCCCATTTGTCAAGCACTGCTTGCATATCCTCTGGAAGATTACTTTCGAAACTCATCCATTCCCCAGTTGTGGGATGGGTGAAAGAGAGTGTTCTAGCGTGAAGTGCTTGCCTAGGAAGTAGGTCTAAACAGTTTTGCACGAATTGCTTGTACTTCGAAAATGTTGTTCCTTTTAAAATTTTATCTCCTCCGTATTCAAAATCACCAAACAAGGTGTGGCCAATGTGCTTCATGTGAACGCGTATTTGATGCGTTCTTCCTGTTTCTAGTTTACATTCAACCAGCGTAACATAGCCATAGCGCTTAAGCACTTTGTAGTGGGTTACTGCGTGCTTTCCATGATCGCCATTCGGAAAAACAGTAAAGACTTTGCGGTCGTTCAAACTTCTTCCGGTATTCCCAATGACAGTTCCGTCTTCTTTAACATCTCCCCAAACCAATGCCACATACCGGCGGTCAATGGTTCGATCGAAAAATTGCTTTCCCAGATGCGTTAGCGCTTCTTCGGTTTTTGCAATAACCATCAATCCCGTCGTGTTCTTATCCAGTCGATGAACCAATCCGGGACGAGCATCGCTATTCACGGGTAAGTTTTGGAAATGGTACAACATGGCATTGAGCAAAGTGCCCGAGAAATTTCCAAATCCAGGATGAACCACCATGTTTTTCGGCTTCATCAAAATAACCAAATCGTCATCTTCATAGACAATATCAATGGGGATATTCTCTGGAATCAATTCCATATCCCTTACGGGATAAGGCATTTCAATCGTTATAATATCGTGGGGTTTAATTTTGTAACTGCTTTTAACAGGCACACCGTTCACCTTAACAAATCCGTCGTCGTGTGCGTTTTGAATACGATTGCGCGAAGTTCGTTCTAGGCGATCTACCAAGAACTTGTCAATCCGCATAAGCTTTTGCCCTTTGTCAGCGACAATTCGATGATGCTCGAAAAATCCTTCTTCTTGTTCGTCAAGAACCTCGTTTTCTTCCATCTTATTGTTTCAACGCTTTTAAGCGAATCACTTCGTTCGAAGATTTGTTGGTGATTTGAATGAAATACATTCCTGTAGCAAGAGTTTCGTTTTCCATTTCAATGCTACTCACATGTGAATGGAATGATGACTCAATAAGTTGTCCCGTTGAAGAAAGAATAGATACGTTATACGAATGGTTTTCATTCAATCCTTGAATGGTGAAGTTGCTGTTAAATGGATTCGGGAACAGGGAAGGAGTTTCCTTCGAAAGTTCTGTTACAGAATTCCAAACAGAAGTTTTTCCAGATTTGAATACCGGACGAATCATAAGGGCGCCGCTAATACTTGATTGCTGCCAAGGTTGCTCGAATCCGTTGTTGTAAAATACTTTGGTAGCATTTGTGGTTCCGCTCTTGTCATTTCCAACAGGAAGACCAACACTGCCGCTTTGCACCCAACCAACATAGAAGTTTCCAGTTACAGCAATTGGATTGTCGTAGGCATAATAAGAGAAATAGTTTTCGCCATGCTGATAGAAAGCAGGGTGGTGATAGTTGTAGTTTTCTCCAAGTTCCGCGCCTGGTGTAGTTCCACCATCGGACCAAGCACGCAATAAAAATGTTTCTGAACTTACGTTTACTCCCGTAGGCAACCAATAAACAAACAATCCCAAGAGTGAGTCTGTCACCTCAGCACGGAACTTCGTCGCAATCATTCCACCAGCTGCTGAATTAGAGTATCCGCGTTCTGCCGTGCCGTCGTCGTAAGCGTAGTAATTATAAAAATACTGACGAAGTGTTGCGGTGTCGTTTTGCAAACGAGCATCGGTCGGATTGATATAAGTCTTTACATCGAAATAAGAGCAGGTGTCGTCAGGAGTAACGTTGTATGTGAAACCGCTCAATCCAATCGTTCGTGTAAATGAAGAGTTCGCATTTAACGCAGTGTTGAAATCAACCGCATTAAAAACTTGCGACGTTCCGTCTTGTTTCGTGATGCTGTAGCTGGTTACAATATTTTCGTCGTTACCTAGATTTCTCTCCTGAACAGCAATGCTGGAAGCCATGCTATTTGAGGCATTCGCGGCAAAATGTGTTAATGGCATAGCGGTGTATTCGTTTAACAATGAACGAAGAGGATACTGCATCGCTACTTCATCGAAAATGACATTGCTTGAATCTACGCCGGCATCTAATTGCACATAATCAATGTGCCAATGGTCGAAAGCTCCGCTCAATGTTCCGAAATTTCTGAATCTAAATTGAAATCCATCAAGCAAATATTCAGGAGCATTCACTGCAATAAATATTTGTTCGAAGGTGTCGGTTGGAAAAACTTCAGGACTGGTCCACACTCGTGTCCATTGTCCGGCGCCAAAAGGCGAATAGAATTCAACAATTAAACTGTCTCCTACATCTGGGGTATTTCCCATTCCACCGCCTTGATAGAAGAATGAAAGAAAAACTTGATCGTTAGCAGTTAAGGTGGAAAGATCAATCGGGAGCGAAGTCAACGTATCTGCACTTCCGTATGAAAATTCATCGGTAAAGTTGTATGGGTATCCGTCGGCGCGAAGACCATCTAATGTTGCCACCCCAATGGTAGGTGGTGCAATTGGAAATCCGGTGTTAATGAATGCACATGTATCTGACCATCGCTGCCATGTTGTTAAAACTGCAGGATCATTGGTAGGCAAAGAATACCTTGAAAAATCATCAAAAAAAGGAAGGGTAAGACTTGCAGTTCCTCCCCGTAACTCACTTTGCTCTCTCCAAATTTTTTCTTGCTGAAAACGCTGGTTGCGCTGTGCATCGTAACGAATGACAGTTTCAGTTTCTTGCGAAAAACTCGACAGAAAAGCAACAGAGAATAGTAGGGTAAGCAGATTTTTCATTAAGGTACAAATAGGTCTTGTTGCTGCTCAAACGGATTGATTAAAGTATCTATTGTGCAGGGCTCTTTACTCAACCAGAAATCCATGAATCGTCCTGCTGCCATGGGTATTGCTTGGGAAGAATATTTCGGATCCTGTCTGCAAACATGGTATAAGGCAGAGTCCGCACTGCTGTAAGCAGCTGGCTCGAAGAAGCCTTGTCCAGACAAATTCAAACTATTCAATAAATTAATAGCATCGTGATAAGTCAATCCGAAAAGATTCGGAACTGGAACAGTTGTTTTCGCTCCCTCACCCACTGTAAGTACTACTGTCTGTCCGTGTTCCAGGAGTTCTCCGTATTTCAGTGCACGTCCGTTGTATTCCACCTTCATGACCACTCCAATCATGCTGTTGTTCGGAGCGTATTTGATTTGGAATTTGATTCCTTTGTT
>Ga0315899_10007338_pt1 | contig 11838 bp, 9 predicted proteins | sample LakEriMetagenome_2_FD_203518 | JGI IMG/M metagenome (GOLD analysis project Ga0315899, IMG submission 203518) | Freshwater fungal communities from buoy surface, Lake Erie, Ohio, United States - Buoy 4 MA112 | ecosystem: Environmental > Aquatic > Freshwater > Lake | place: USA: Lake Erie, Ohio... | reverse complement strand
TAAAGGTAATCATGGATGAATATCCTGAGACATACCTTAATATATACCAATATCTTTACTATATGACCTGTCCTAACCCGGACAATAATCCATTCTTTAATGTACCAGAGAGTGAGAAGGAGGATATTATAATCCAGGAGATTAATATGGTAGAATCACCAGAAGATCCTATGATTATAAAAGCCCTGGCTATGTGTTCTAAGCTATATGAAACTCCAACATACCGGGCATACAAAGGTATTAAAGCTATGCTTGATAGATTAGCCAGATACATGGAGACTACATCTATTGAACATGGTAGAGATGGTAACATCAATGCACTTGTAAATGCTGCTGCTAAGTTTGAACAGATCAGACAGTCTTATAAGGGAGCATTTAATGACATGAAACAAGAACAAGAAAGCACTGTTCGTGGTGGACAAGGTTTAGCATATGATCAATTATGACACACAAAGAAAGAGCTGAAGAAATCTATCAGGAGATGTTTAATACAACACCTGACACATTGGCTTGGGGAACCAGGCATACTATTGCTTTGGCAGCAGCAAAGAAAGCTGTGCATAGAATTTGCTTAGCACTGCCTGTATATCCATGTGATGATATGACAATCACAACATCAAGAGGTGTGGTAGATTGTGCAATCTTATATTGGAAAAATGTAAAACAAGAACTAGATAACTTATGAGTAACCAAATAGTAATTCCCGTAGGAAAGAAAGTATTGATCAAGCAGAAACAAGCTGAGATCTATTACCCTGGCACAAACATTATGATTCCTGAGACAGCAAGAAAGAAAGAATGTAAGGGTACAGTTGTAGGTGTAGGAGCTGAAGTAACAGAGATTAAGCCTGGTGATTCAATCATGTATGCTGATTATGCTGTACCAACAGCACTAATCCATGAAGGTGAAGAGCATTTACTTATTAATGCTGGAGATGTTTTTGTGATATTTAAGTAATGTTCATAGAGGTACCTACATATGACAATGGAGTTTGGACAACTACATCCTTTGATACAAGGAAGGATTACGCAGACTTTGTACTCCAGATATTTAAGGTGCCTGGGGAATACAACTTTAACAAAACCGCTCTTGTTTTTAATGAGCAGGCCAGAAACTTTACCAAATATGGTTTCTACTGCAGCAGTCCTTTTAGATCAAAAGATTATATAGACTACTGGGAAGACCAGAAAAACAAATGTAGAACTGGGGTTATCTATAAGGATGGTCCTAATACCTGGTATTTAACCAGAGACTACTACATGTGGTTAAACTTTCTTCCAATCTTTGACTAAGAAGAAAAGAAATATGGCTTTGCAAAGGTTAGGGATGCACAGTATCACATGGCTCTTTATGAGTTACTAGCTGAGTTAAACCACAAACACTCTGCTATCTTAAAGAAACGTCAGATAGCAAGCTCTTACTTTCACATGGGTAAGATCATAAACCAATACTGGTTTGAAGAGGGTTCTATATGTAAGATAGGAGCTAGTCTTAAGGACTATATAAATGACAAGGGTTCATGGAAGTTTCTTGATGAATACAAAAGCTTCTTAAATGAACACACTGCCTGGTATAGACCATGTAATCCTGAGAAAGTTCTGTTATGGGAGCAAAAGATTGAGGTAAGAACCTCTGGTAATAGGAAGACAAGCAAGGGTCTTCACTCTAAAATACAAGGTGCATCATTTGAAAAGAGTCCAACTACCGGTGTAGGTGGTCCATGTACTTACTTCTTCCATGAAGAAGCAGGTATTGCACCTAAGATGAGTGAGACTTATGAATACTTAAGACCTGCCATGGCATCAGGTATGATTACCACTGGTATGTTTATAGCAGCAGGATCTGTGGGTGATCTAGAACAGTGTGAACCATTGAAAGATATGGTTCTAAATCCTACAGCAAATGACATATATGCTGTTGAAACAAACCTAATAGATGCTGATGGAACCATAGGTCTAGCTGGTTTGTTTATACCAGAGCAATGGTCAATGCCACCATTCATTGATGAGTATGGAAACTCACAAATAGAAGAAGCATTAGAAGCAATTACTGCGGAGAGGAAAGTGTGGAAAGCTGAATTAAGTGCTGAGCAATACCAACTGAGGATTTCACAAAAACCAACAAATATTCAGGAGGCATTTGCTTATAGGAAAGCATCAATCTTTCCTCAAGGACTTATTTCTAAGCAACTCAAAAGAATTGAAGATAAAGAATATTCTTATGAGCACATTGAACTCACCAGAATTAATGGAGAGGTTGTTCCAAACAGATCCAACAAACTACCAATCTCTTCATTTCCCATAGATAAAAAGATGACAGACAAGTCCGGTTGTCTTGTTGTCTGGGAAAGACCGGTTAAAGATCCTGGATTCGGCATGTATTATGCATCCATTGACCCGGTTGGTGAGGGCAAGACTACCACATCTGACTCTCTTTGCAGTATATTTGTCTATAAGAACCCTGTTGAAATAAGAAGAGAGACAATTAATGGTCTTGAAACATTTATTGAGACGGATAAAATAGTAGCGGCATGGTGTGGTAGGTATGATGACATCAATGAAACCCATGATTTGTTGTCTATGATAATAGAATGGTACAATGCCTGGACTATTGTAGAAAATAACGTGAGTTTGTTTATTCAGTATATGATATCTCAGAAAAGACAGAGATATTTGGTACCTAAAACTCAAATACTTTTCTTAAAAGACTTAGGTTCTAACAACAATGTGTTTCAAGAGTATGGCTGGAAAAACACAGGTACTTTATTTAAAACACATTTGATATCATATGCTATTGAGTTTCTTAAAGAGAAGATAGATGAGGAAACTAATGAAAACGGAGATGTTATAAAGTACACAGATGGGGTAGAGAGAATACCAGATAGCATGTTACTTAAAGAAATGCTAGCATATTTTCCAGGTTTAAACGTGGATAGACTTGTAGCATTCTCAGCACTTATAGCATTTGCTAAAGTACAGCAATCAAACCGTGGATATTTAAAAAGAACTGAATCTAATCCTAACAAATCCTTGGAAAAATCAGAAAATTTGTATAAATTAAAGTATTCCCCCTTTAAAAATTTGGAGAGGGGTGGAAGAAGTATGAGTAATAAACCAAAGAGATCAGCGTTTAAAAATTATAAATAAACATGCAAGTATATAATGCAATGCAATTAAAGGCTGGTGCAAAAGCCCAGAGTGGGTATCCAACCACTGCCAGCCTTACACAGCCTGTACAATTCCTTCCTGCAAAAGAAAAAAATGATGACTGGGCGGCATGGAACCTAGACTGGCTTGAATTGCAAGGAATGTACTTCTTGAGAAAGAATGCCCGTAAACTTTTGAAGAACTACAAACTTGCAAAGGGTATTATTGATAAAACTGACTACATCATTGAGGAAGATAATGAATACAAAGATCTAGTAGATGTACTTACAAGAGAAGATAACTCTGCTCTTGAATTAAAGTTCTATCCTATCATTCCTAATGTTGTCAATGTACTTTGCGGTGAGTTCTCAAAGAGATTCAATAAAGTTCAATTTAGAGCTGTTGATGACATCTCCTATAATGAAATGCTTGAGCAGAAAAGAATGCAAGTTGAAGAAAACCTTCTTGCTGATGCTGAGCAAAAGTTAGTTCAGAGAATGATTGAAATGGGAGCTGATCCATCCAGTCCTGAAGTACAACAGCAACTTGCACCTGAGAATCTCAAAACACTTCCTGAGATTGAAGACTTCTTTAAGAAAGATTATAGATCCCTGGTAGAAGAATGGGCTACCCATGTATATAATGTAGATGAGGAAAGATTCAAAATGCAGGAACTTGAAGAAAGAGGGTTCCGTGACATGCTTATTACTGATAGAGAGTTCTGGCATTTCAGAATGTTAGAAGATGACTATGAAGTAGAGCTTTGGAATCCTGTTCTTACTTTCTATCAGAAGTCTCCTGATGCTAGATATATTTCAGAATCTAACTATGCTGGTAAGATTGATCTGCTCACTGTAGCTGATGTAATAGATAAGTATGGTTATTTGATGAGTAAAGAGCAACTTGAGTCTTTACAGAATATCTATCCTGCCAAGTCTGCTATATATCAGGTATCAGGTTATCAGAATGATGGTACATACTATGATCCAAGTAGATCTCATGCCTGGAATACCAATATGCCTGGTCTTGCATATAGACAGTTTGTAAGCCGGTGGGACACATCTCCTGAGTTTGGTGGTGATATTGTAACTGCTATTCTTGATGAAGGTGAAGATCTTCAGAACTGGCAGCAAGGTTCACTAATGCGTGTAACTACAGTTTACTGGAAGACACAACGTAAGGTTGGTCATCTTATACGGATAAAAGAAGATGGTGAGATTATCCAGGAACTGGTTGATGAGACATATAAGATTACAGAAAAACCACTATATGATACCTCAGTATTTAAAAACAAAAATAAAGAAAACCTTGTTGCCGGTGAGCATATTGACTGGATCTGGATTAATGAGGTATGGGGTGGTGTTAAGATTGGGCCAAATCTTCCAGCATTTTGGAGATCCAATATGTCTGACAACATCAATCCTATTTACTTAGGTGTTAATAGAAGTAAACCTGGACGTGTACCTTTCCAGTTTAAAGGTGATAAAACACTATATGGTTGCAAACTACCTATAGAAGGAAGAGTATTTTCTGATAGAAACACTAGATCTACATCTCTTGTTGATCTAATGAAAGCATATCAGGTTGGCTACAATATGGTAAATAACCAGATAGCTGATATCCTTGTAGATGAATTAGGTACTGTAATTGTATTTGACCAGAATGCTCTACCAAGACATTCAATGGGTGAAGACTGGGGTAAAGCAAACTATGCTAAGGCATACGTGGCCATGAAAGATTTCCAGATGCTTCCTTTAGATACATCTATCACAAACACAGAGAATGCCACAAACTTCCAGCATTATCAGACTCTTAATCTGGAACAGACAAATAGATTGATGACAAGAATACAGCTTGCAAACTATTTCAAGATGCAGGCTTTTGAAGCTATTGGTGTCAATCCTCAAAGACTTGGTGCTCCTATTGCACAACAAACAGCAACCGGTGTAACACAAGCTTTGAATCAATCATATGCTCAGACTGAAATATACTTTACTCAGCATTCAGATCAACTTATGCCAAGAGTGCACCAGATGAGAACTGATCTTGCTCAGTATTACTATAGCAATAAGCCCAGTTTGAGATTGAGTTATATTACTACTGAAGCTGAGAAAGTAAACTTTGTTATTAACGGCACAGATCTTTTACTCAGAGACTTTAATGTGTTTGCTACAACCAAGACTAACCATAAAGCTATTCTTGATCAGTTGAAGCAGCTTGCCATGACTAATAACACAAGTGGTGCATCAATCTTTGATCTTGGAAATATCATCAAAGCTGAATCTATTGCTGAGGTTACTGGTATTCTTAAAGGTGCTGAAGAGAAAACAAACAATATCAGACGTGAAGAGATGGCTCAGCAGCAACAAATGCAGCAAGAAGCTCTGGCTGCTAAAGCTGAAGAGGAAAGAATGAAGCTTGAGTTTGAAGCTATGGAGAATGAGAAAGACCGTCAGAATGATCTTACTATTGCAGAAATAAGAGCTGCTGGTTATGGTGCCGGATTTGATATTAACCAAAATCAGATGAGTGATTACCAGGATGCAATGAAGCAAGTAAAAGAAGATGCAAGGTATAGAGAAGATATCAGCTTTAAGAAAGAACAAGCAGCTATAAAGAACTCTATGGGTAAGAGCAAACTTGACATAGATAGAGAGAAGCTAGCTACTGAAAGAGATGTTGCTAACAAACAACTTGAGATTGCCCGTGTGAATAAAAACAAGTATGACGTAAAGGATGAGAAGAAGCCTAAAAAGTAAGAATTCACACATTAAAAATTTAAAATTAAGGGTAGTAAAAAAAGTTAGCTATATACTGCACAAAATTAGTAAAGGGGTTCAAATTTATTAAGTTTAATTATTGAACTTTGCCTATATTAATTATGTACATAACAAACATAAAACCAACACAGTTATGAGCACAGACAATAAAACAATTGAAAGTAATGTCAACCAAGTAGAAATTGACATAGATGAGATGTTCAACGGAGCACCTGGAGCACAAGCAATAACATTGCCTTCTGCAGAGCCACCTAAGAAATCAATCTTTTCTAAGAATGACACTGGGGTTGATATGAGTTTCACAGAACCAACTAATGACCCTGATGGCAGTGGTGATCCTGATGACGGTGATGATGTATCTGGTAACCCAGGTATCACACAAGGATCCACCCAAAAGGTAGCAGTTGATGATCTTCTAGATTCATTTGCAAATGGAGATGATGAAGGAGATGAAGTAAAAAGAGGAAGAAAACCTATCTCTGGTATCGGTGATGTATTTCAGAAACTGATAAAAGATGAAAAGATTGTTCCCTTTGAAGATGACAAGCCTTTTGAGGAATATACTCTTAAGGATTGGGAGGAACTGATTGAAGCTAATTTGGAAGAGAAAGCCAATCAAGCCAGAAAAGAAACTCCAAAACAGTTCTTTGAAAGTTTGCCCCAGGAACTCCAGATTGCTGCAAGATATGTAGCTGATGGTGGTGCTGATCTTAAAGGATTATTTGCAACTCTTGCCGCTGTAGAAGAGACAAGAGAGCTTAATCCTAGAGATGAAAGAGATCAGGAATACATTATCAGAGAATATCTTGGTGCAACTGGATTTGGTACATCTGAAGAAATTGATGAAGAAATTTCTACATGGAGAGATCTTGGTAAGCTTGAACAACAAGCCATGAAGTTCAAACCAAAATTGGACAGAATGCAGGAAGAAGTTGTTATGCACAAGCTTCAAGAACAAGAGCTCAGAAAGAGACAACAGCAACAAGCTTCTCAGCAGTACATGGAAAATGTGTATCACACCTTGAAAGAAGGAACACTTGGTGAGTTGAAGATTGACCGTAAAACACAAGCAATGCTTTACAATGGTCTGGTTCAACCCAACTACCCTTCCGTAACAGGAAAGAACACAAACCTATTGGGGCATCTTCTTGAGAAGTATCAGTTTGTAGAACCAAACTATACACTTATCTCAGAAGCACTGTGGTTACTCTCTGATCCTGAAGGATACAAATCCAAGATCATGGAAAAGGGTGCAATCAAAAACACAGAAGCTACTGTTAGAAAACTCAAGACAGAACAGGCTAACTCTCAGGCAAGTTCTTCTTACAATGATGAAGAAGAAGATCAGAGGAGAGCAGCACCAAGTAAGAAATTACCTAGAGCAAAAAACATATTTTCAAGATTTTAAAAAGAACACATATTAAATAAATAATATACTATGGCAACTCCAGTTTTAAACAATGGGATTTTCCTCAGAGACACTAACTACAAAGCAAGTTCTCATGTGGATTCTTATCACCTGACCCAGATGCTTGGTTCTGCTGAACCTATGGATCTTGGTCCTGTAGACATTTGGGCTATGACACAGAAGGTAGAAATGCCTCTGTATCAAATGGCTTCTTTTGGCGGTAAGAACACCATCTTGGTTGACAATGCACGTGGTGAGTACAAGTGGCAAACCCCTATCGCTCAAGACCTGCCCTTTATTGTGGCTGACATTGAGCCTGCTAACATTGAAAAAGGTGTAGACGGTACTACCTTCATGATCAAACTTTCTAAGAGAGCTTTTGGTCATGGTGACATCATCACCTATGACAAGTACAACGGCTTGGAAATGTACATCACTGCTGCGGATATTATCCCTGCTGGTGACGGTTACATCTACACTGTTCAACTTGTTAACAACAACAACTCTGCTTTCCTGGATAATGTTTATCTGACTCCTGGAACCAAATTCTTCCGTAAGGGTTCTGCCCGTGGAGAGTATGGTGAGCGTTTTTCAGACATGGAAACCGGTTCTGGCTTCCGTGAATTCTACAACTTTGTAGGTGGTGCTGAAGCTCACGTACACTATAGCATTTCTAGCCGTGCTGATCTGATGATCAAAGGTGGTCTGAATGCTGATGGTACTGTTCCTGTAACTGAGATCTGGAGAAACTTCAACCAAGATCAGTATGATCCCTCAATCTCCAACATTGAGCAGTTGGTTACTAACATGGGTAAAGCCGGTGCTAGAAAAGCATTTGAAAACGGAACCCTGTCACGTACCTTCTTGACCAATCTGGAAGCAGCTCACTTGAGCAAGATTGCAAATGACATTGAAACTTACCTGATGTGGGGTAAAGGTGGTAGAATCAAACAGGATGGTCCGGATGATATCCGTCTGTCTGTAGGTTTGTGGAGCCAGCTTGACAACTCATTCAAGCGTGTTTACAACAAATCAAGCTTTAGCCTGGACATGTTCAAATCTGAACTGTACAACTTCTACCAGGGTAAAGTTGAGTTCAAAGGTCCAGATCCCCAGCGTAAGCTGATTGTTCAGACCGGTATTGGTGGTATGCAGTTGATCAACAAAGCCATTGCTAATGAAGTATATGGTACTGGTCTGGTACAGAATGCCGTTGAACTTGGTGCTGTAACTGGTAAAGGTATGGATCTTGACTTTGGATTTGCTTACACCAGCTTCACTATTCCTTTCTTGGCTAACGTGAAGTTTGTGTTGAATCCCGCATTTGACAACCTGCACACCAATGATATTGAAAACCCTCTGATTGATGGTCGTCCTTTGAGCTCTTACAGCTTCATCATCTTTGATGTAACTGAAGAAGGAAATGACAACATCTATCTGCTGAAATTGTCTTGGGACAATCAGTTGAAGTGGTTCTATCAGAATGGTACCATGGATTACATGGGACGTACTCAAGGTTTTGCTAGCTCAGGTCAGTTCAATGGTTACAGAGTTTACATGACTCAAACCATGCCTGCAATCTGGGTTAAAGACCCCACTAAAGTTCTGAAGATTGTTATGAGAAACCCTGTAACAGGAGGCTCATTCTAACAAGCTGTCCAAGTAGAGAAGGGGGGATGGGTAATGCCTCCCCCCTTTTTTACTAAATACATGCTTGTTTATTACAAAAAAATTACTTAAATTATCTATAACTGATAAAAATAAAACCATGACCATTTATAAAGCTCCAACCAAAAAGAATGCTCCATTCAAGCATGTAACGGATTTTACCAACTTGACAACTGAAGAGTTGTTTGCAAGTAAGGACTTTACAAATGCAACTGATGCACTAATAGATGCTGCTTTAGTACCTGTAAATACTGCAATAACGGGTAAGTTAGATAAGTATGATGGTCCTACTTATAACATCAATGCTTTAGTCTCACTTACTGCAGCTGAGTATGCAGCAATTACTCCTGATCCAAATACTATTTACTTTGTAATCTAACAATGCCTGATCTTAAGTTAGGAAATACCGATATAACAACTGTAAAATTGGGTTCTACCCAAGTAGATAAAGTTTACTTGGGTACAAACTTGATATGGAGTTCTTGGGCTCCTTCAGATCCTGATGCTGCTGCTTATATCAATGTGATGAACTCTTTGCCTGGAGTAACTCTAACTCAAGTAGAACAGCAAGCATTAGATAACCTCTTTATCAGGATGAAGGGGCAAGATCCTAATTTTGGAAACTACGGTAATACTATGATTTGGGATAGAAGAGTTGCTCTTTATCCTTATGTAGGTTCTAATATGGAGGCATTTAGATATAATGCATTTGTTCCTGTGACCACAAACCAAACAGATGGTTCTGGTAATCCTATTGGTCCAGGTTATCAAACATTTTATGGAGGTGGAAGTTATGACATGTATGGGCACGTAGGAAATGGTATAAATGCTTATTCAAGAACAAACCTTAACCATACTAATGGATACTTAGCAAGTAAGCAACAACCTAACCAAGGTCTTACAATGGGAACAGTATATAAAATTACCACTTCTACCCGATGTGATTTTGGTGTTTACTCCACTTTCTTTCCAAATGATGCTACAATGTATTTAACTACTAGACCTATTCAGGGTGCAGTAGCTAGAATATTCTCTTATGATCATAACGTAACTGGTATACCTACTCCTGGAGGAAGAGGACATTGGATGATTGTAAAAAATGATTCGGTAGGAATAAGAAAAGCATATTATCAAGGAACTGAATTAACACTAAGTGCAAACCAAAATAGAACTCAAGTTCCAACACAGGGTTATTTCTTTACTTATCCTGCTAATGCCATGAACTTTAATGGAAACTACCAGAATTTTATTCCGGCTGGACAGACAACAATGTTCTTTTACATGTTCTTAGGATTTACGAGCACTACAATAATTGATGCTTGGAATGCAATAGTAGAAGCTTTCTGTGCAGAAACTGGTAAAAAAACTTGGTAAATAATAAAAATAAACTATGTTAATGGCATATAAACTCCCTGCAGATCTTACTCCTGAAGAATTAGTAGAAGTTTTACTTTCTTCTGGATCTGGACTTGTTCCTAATCCTGTTCAAGATGTAAATGACTTTTGGTTTATATCTGAAGGAGAATGGGATTATCCTGAATGGCAACAGTTTAAAATTCAGTATCCAGAAATTGCTGCTGCATTTGAATACACTGAATATATTCCTAAACCAATGCCTCAACCCGATATTTAATAAAAAAAACAATAATATTTAAAGTCATGACTATATATTCAAAAGCCCCGTTCAAACATGTGACTGAGTTCACTAATTTGACAACTGAAGAACTTTTTGCTACACCAGAGTTTGTCTCTGCTGTGCTAGCCGCTGCTGGTGGTGGTGGTCTTGAAGGCACTAATTACATTTTTGTAGCCGCTAATGGTACAGATGTAGAAAATGCTGCTGAACTTCAAGCTGCTTATACTACCGCACAAGGAATGTCTCCTTCTGCTACTAACCGTATTACTATTGTAGCTGCTCCTGGTTATTATAACTTTGGAGCCACTTTTTTTGTTATGAATACAGATTGCATTGATCTTGTATCTCTTGATGGCAATAGAAGTATTATCTTTAACTCATCTGATCCCAATGGATCAATTATGCTTGATTTTGTAAGTGATGTTTATGTAAAAGGAGTGGATGTACAAAATAAAGGCTTTAGAGTAGAAACTTATTATCCCGGAGTTACTGTTGAAAATTGTAAAGGTGGAGATTATTCTTTTTCTTCTGGTTTCTTTAACATTGGTGGAACTTTTAAAAATTGTGAAGCTGGTTCTTATTCTTTTGGTGATGCTGACGCAGGAACAAATGCTAATGGTACTTTTATTGATTGCAAAGCCGGTGCTTATTCATTTGGTAAAAATGCCAATGGGACTTTTATTAATTGCACATCAGATAGTAATTCTTTTGGGTTTAAAGGAAATGCAACTGGTACATTTAAAAATTGTATAGGTAATACTTTTTGTTTTGGAAGTAATAATGTACTTTCAACACCTACTCCAACATTTGCAACAGGAAGTTTTGAAAATTGTTTTGCCGGAAGTAATTCTTTTGGATTTACTTATGGTTATGTTGGTGGAACAACTGGTATTTTTAAAAATTGCACTGTAAATGGAAATTATGGTTTTGGAAGCAATGCAAGTGGAACTTATGAAAACTGTAAGGCAAATGATGATTCTTTTGGTCTTTTAGGTATTGCAAGCGGTACATTTACAAACTGTACTGGAACTGGTTACAACTTTGGTTATGTTGGAACAGCAAATGGTATTTATAGAAATTGTATTGGCGGACCTTTATCATTTGGTGGTAATGGTGGTACAATGTCTGGTCAAGCTTATTTTTGTACTGGAGGATCAGGTTCTTTTGGTACAACTCTTACTGGAAAGTTGTATTACTGCA
>Ga0315899_10007337_pt1 | contig 11839 bp, 7 predicted proteins | sample LakEriMetagenome_2_FD_203518 | JGI IMG/M metagenome (GOLD analysis project Ga0315899, IMG submission 203518) | Freshwater fungal communities from buoy surface, Lake Erie, Ohio, United States - Buoy 4 MA112 | ecosystem: Environmental > Aquatic > Freshwater > Lake | place: USA: Lake Erie, Ohio... | reverse complement strand
CAGTTCGTGCAGGTTTTGACCAATTTCTGGTACAGCCACACTTAGAGTTTTGTCGCGCTTATAAAGCTAAAACCCATCTCAAAGACCGTGACTCCCCCCAAGTAGTCCTAAGGGTCTACTTCGCTATTTTAATCTGCCCAGGATCCCTGCGCCTCACTTTACCGGGCTATTGATGACCGAGTCTGACAAGCCCTCGCCGACGCTGCCGGATACTGTGGTCGTCTTTGCCGACACGGTGGCTAGCCTTCCGCCCTCCATCCTCGTGCTAACGTTACAACTGAGACACACAGAGATGAAGCGCAGTCAGTCACCTCGTGCTAACGTTACAACTGAGACACACAGAGATGAAGCGCAGTCAGTCACCTCGTGCTAACGTTACAACTGAGACACACAGAGATGAAGCGCAGTCAGTCACCAAATGTGGCCCCTTGCCTGCAGGCGCACCATCGCACCCAGATACATTTGTCATGGTCCTCAGAAAGCAAGGTCCAAAGAACGCGAGAAGAAACATTGTGTGAGGGGGTGCAAGAAGCCGGATATAGACGCTACGATACCCGTTGGCATCTCGCAGGCTATATACGGTCCAGTTGCGCCTCTCAAAATTCAGCTGCCTGGGGTCGCCTTTTGCTCGAACCACACGGACACGGTCCAATCTGAACTCGCCCGCAGAGGCATTGAACTTTTGCTCCACGATAGTCTCGTCATTCTCGTCTATCAGCTGCACTGTGAAGGGAGCCTGCTCACATTTCGGCAGCAATGCTTGTAAGGCATCTCCAGGACACCGGCCCACGATTCTGGCAACACCCGCCGCGGCCCCGGCGCGTTGAGCCGCAGCACATGACATGGCACCGCACGAAGTATGAGCCAGACTGCATGAGGATGCGTGGGAGACAGACCACACAAGCACACACGCACACACGCACACACCTGGCCCTGGGTCAAGTTGACCATGGCGCTTGCAACCTCGTCCTTGCACAGATTGGTGCAGACCAGCGGCGATATGGATGCACGCGGCTTGTGGTGGATGACGAGCGGCACAGCGATGCCGTCCCTCCGACACATTCGGCGCCCCAACGCATTGTCGTCCGTGCCTCCACGGACAGACGTAATGACCTGAGTTGATAAACATTGGCGTGACTCTTGGCGTGACCCCACCAGCGCACGGCACGTGGACCACGTTTCGCCAAGTGTCGACACTTGGCGAAACATGCGCCACACATGCGCATACACATTCAACACCTTTTACATCCTTTGGCACGTGCGCAGGCGAGAGGGCAAAGGCTAGATAAAGGCAAGGGAAAGGCAGCGCAAATGATATCTTGGTGCGGCCAGGCGAGAGGGCAAAAGTTAGGGAAAGAGGGAGAGGGCAAAGGCTAGGGAAAGGCAGCGCACATGATATCCTGGAGGCAACAATCCGCGTCCGGACCCAGATCCGGGGCATGTGGTTGAGGTCGTCCTCAACCCGCCCGCACCTGACCCCGACGGCGACCCGTTGTTACCCATAGCGTCTCTTTCTTTCCCCCCAATGAGGGAGGAAAGAGAAAAGATCTGCTGCGTGATGCCCGAGATCTCGCATGTAGCGCGCTGACTGGACGCGGACGCGGCGGAAGGCGTATAGTCTGTGGCGGAGAGAGTAGACTCGCTGCCGGAAGATTCAAGCAAGATGCTCGATAGCTCGATAGTCACAGACCACGGGGGGGTACCAGCTGTAAAGTTGAGGCGGATTTCTTCGTCCTCACATGTCCCAGCCCTTGCGACAGGCCTGCCTGGGCGGTGGTTCGGGAGGACTTGCACCGAGGGCAGCGCATTCATCTTCACCGTGAGGGGGCCCCTTGTGTCACCCAGACAGCCGCGAGAATCTGTGAAAGCATTGTTGTCGATCTCGTACTTGTCGCCATGTTGACCATCCACCACCTCTTCAGTATTGAAGACGAAATAGCCCGATGAATTGGGCTGCCCGCTCGCGTGAAAGCGCCCGTTGCGCAATACTGCCAGCTGCCACGGCCCTTCCGAGCCTCTGCCCTTCACACCCACGCTCGCCTCCTGCGGGCCATCGCCTGGACACAGGCCGATGAATTGCTGCTTGAATGCAGCCAGGGCGACCGGAAAGTGCGAAACCTCCACCCTGTTGCTGGGCACTTGCCAAGCGCATTTGTGCGCATCCTGAACCTCTCCTATAGAAAGGACTCCTTTCTGTCGTGTCGTGATCACGTAACGGCCATCAAGACCCAGAACGTTCAACCAGTCATTCATGCTATCGCGATGGACTTGGACACGGTAGGGGCCCTTTCCTCCACTCACATGCAATTCAACTTTTACATTTTCCCCGGTCCCACCTCGCTTACATATTGTACCACCCCCCGAAAGCTGTGCACGCGGAGCCTCCAGCTGTCTCACCGTCACTGTCCGGCCCTTGACCTCAGCATCGGCATGTGAGATGCTGGAGCTCGTTGAAGTTGAGTCGTTGTTGGGCTGCAACACGGCAGAGCAGCGAGGCTGCAGCGAAAAGGCATCAAACAGCTCATAAGTACCGGGTGCTGACACTTTGACAATCTGGGCTTCGGACCCAGTGCCCTTGACCGTCTGTTCATGACCTCCCGGATGCCGAATGAGGGCACTCCAATCACCCATAAATCCCCCTTTTGCGCGTATCTCCAGGGAGGCGGCGTCCTTGACTGAGCAAACCTCAGTGCCGCTGCCGCGCATCACGATCTCAGGTCTTGAGTGCACCATGACGGTCTGCGAAGTGGCAGTTGAGCACCGTGCATCGCGTACTCTTGTGATGGTGTACTGCCCTGCCGCGACCCCACCGGGAGCAAACAGGGCCACATTTTTTCGAGATCTTCGACCGGCAGTCACGTCGCCCTTCGCTGCGTCGCTGCCCAGCACCTCCACGTCTCGCGGGTGTGCCCACCCAGAGGCCATTACCGTGACTACACAGGCACCTGACGCGTTCACGTCGAGCGTGAGCACGTCGCCTTCGCAAGCGCGTGCCTGTTGCAAGCGCACGGCGGGTGCTGGCGTTTCGGAAACAGTGACCCTCCCAGTACCCCCGGCGGAGCATTGCGTCGAATCTGTCACGCTGTGCAGCGTGTAATCCCCAGGCGCCTCGACTTGGAAAGAGAAGTATCGATCTTCGTTTGAAATTTCGCGAGGCACCGTGACGTCTCCGTCCCTGGACGCGTCCTCCTTGGCGCTATCTGCTTCGCGCGGATGGCGGATGCGCCGCCAAAACGCACTGTTTCGCCGAATTTCCAACCACCAGGGCCCGACGCCCTGCACTTCACCATGGATCTCTGTGAAGACTCCCGGACAGGTAGCAACGTGCTGCTGTTGCAGAATGCCTCCGACTTGATCCCGTGTCATTACCTCGACCGTATTCGTCGGCAGACCGTCAGGCAGCGCCTCGCAAGCTGCATCGCTAGCATTCACCACGCTATAGTTGCCTTTCTTCTGCGTTCGATGCACATACGTTCGATCCGAGACGCCAGTCACAGATTGCATCGAGCCGTCGGGCGCCTGCAGGGTAAATGACCAGGGCGGGTTGCCTTGCAACAAGCGAACCAGTATGAGCGCATCCTGCCCGCCGCACGACTCCATGGAGAGCAGCTCGATGGAAACCTTTGGTCGAGGCAAAACGGTCAGAGTTGACGCCCACGTGATGGAGGCCATGTCTGCCGGGCAGCCGCTTTCGTCCTTGAGCTGGACGAGCACCCACAGGCCCTTCTTCCTGAAGAATTCCTCGGGCAAGTCGTGCTGCCCCGGAGAATCGTAGCGGATCGAGCTGACATCGCGCTTTTCGTGCTGATGGCCGAAGCGCAGAAACTGTGCAATAATAGGTGCCTTGCCCTGCACCTCAATCTTCCACCCGCTCTTGTTGGCGCTGGCCAGCGTGCTCGCCGGGTCGTCCATGCAGACGGGCCTCTGGTGCAGGATGCGCGCTGTCGGGGGCCGTGCCAGCGTCACCTCCACCACCTTGTCGCTGACCGTGCCGTTGCAGCCGCCCATGTCACAGACGCGCGACAGCGAGTAGCGCCCCGGCAGCGGCAGGCTCAGCCTGCCCGTGCCCTTTGATGATGATGACAGTTGGATTGACGACCAAAAGGACTGGTCGATGACGATGCGGGTGTAAAGCTCGCCGTCACGCATCAGCGCCACCTTCCACGGGGGAGTGCCACCCTCGACATTAATCGTGAGATTTGCTGCCTTGCCGTCGCACAGCGGCACGTCGCTGCCCACGCCCTCTTCGACAACGAGCTCCACCGCCGCCGCAGACTTGGCGCCAACGACCTCAAACCAGGCGGCGCTGCACGCAGGTGGCCAGAGCACTGCCGCAAGCGCACAGAGCCCCAGCAGCGCCGCTCGCCGCCGTTCCATCCACCTCGCCATGCCCTCGTTACGCACAGAGACACAGCAGCGCCCGTTCCATCATCGTGTGCTCTACGAACAACTCGGTACAGTATTATTAATTCGAATCGTTTTAGACGTAGATAGATGGCAACCACCAAGTACGGCATCCTACGATGTGGGTGCAGGCGTGTTCTCGGCGCCGGGGATGAAGACGAAGGGCTAAAACGTCTCCACCTGGGATGGATTCCAAACTCGCAGACTTGTTTGCTCGCAAGCGGAGGGCGGAGCAGGAGCAGGAGCAGGGCGGGCCCGAGGTGCTGCCGGGCCAAAACACCGCGGCAGCAGGCGGTGTGGCGTCACCGGCGCGTCAGCAGCCCTCTGCTGCGTCAGCGGCCGCAGCACAAGTCTCGCCGCCGCCTGCAGATGCAGCGTCTCAAGCCGTGGTGAGGTCACCAGCCAGCGGTGCTGCGCTTGGCATCTCGGGCCCGGCAGCCTTCAGTAGTCTTGCCGGTGTAGTAGCGAAGCTAAATGCAGAAAATGCAGCGCTGCGACAGGTAGCAGCAGAGTCGACAGTTGGCCCGGGCCGCCTCTTTTCGCGACCAACACCGGCACAACTACTGAAGGGTGAGGGCGGCAACACTCTTGCACATGTGCCTGTCGCCGACCTTGTCGCCCCTCGCGGAGTGCTGGTCCAGGCTCCTTCCCAGCAAAACACGGCGATCATAGAAGCGGTCAAAGTGGCAGTACCGGATGCAAGTGGCAAAGGCGGCAGCCCTGGAAAATCATCTCGTCATCATCCTCCAGAGGAGGATGATTCACCCAAAAAGCCTGCCCGGCGATCGAAGACGTCAAGCAGCAGCACTCCTTCCCTAAAGTCCCCTCAGCAGTCTGACCTTGCCACGACGCCCCCAAAGGCGGAGAAGAAAAGGGCCCCAGCACCAGTCATACATCCGGACGCCGTCCAAATAGGCAGACTCGATCCGATTCCCGAGGGGGACGAGGAGGAATGGGCGAGTACTGGTAACCCAGAAACGCCGAGGGAGGCACAGTCGCGGCAGGCGCCCAGCACACCAATCCAACTTGACGACGTCCGAATCCAAGAATTTCGGCAGGAGGACATGGGCGGACAACTTGATCACGAAGATAGTGAGTTTGCGGGTGTAGGAGCGCTGCAGTTTGTCAGCAGCAGCAGCAGCAGCGCTCGCGCTGGGAGTAAGTCAACCGTCAGCGGAGCTACAGCCAAGGAAATCGACACCAAATCGCCTGCACAGAGAAGAAAACCTCAAGTACCAGCACCTTCAAGTTCACTTCAGCAACTTTCTCTGGTCCAATTGGACTCGCAGACAAAGAAAAAAGAGGCCAAGCGCGCACCTGCGCCGCAGTATGCATCTCTGGAGGAAGCAGATGTAGCTCGCGAGGCTGAGGTTTTGAGGCGTCAGGAAGTGCTTGACTCAATGGATAGCTTACCCTCGTCAGATCTCCCACTGCAGATCGAGGGTATCTTAACGCAGGGCATTGCAGACCGCAAACATGCCAGGTACAAGTCCTCGACCAAGGATCATGACTTGGTCGTAGGTCAGCATGGTCATCAAAATTCTAGTGCAGACATGGAGCCAGGAGCACAGCTTTCTAGTTGGACGGACTTTGCGCGAGAGCGCGCCAAGTTGCTGGGCCAGGCAGTGGATGATGCCCAGAGCGCTGGGGGGAACATTGCTCAGCTCAAACTAAAACCTGGGGTCCATGATGTGCTGCTCTGGCTCCGCAATATTGGGTGGGGGCAATATGAGGACACCTTTGCCATAAATCAAATCGATTACGACGAGTTGTTCGTCTTAACGGACCCCGATTTGCAGGAAATGGGGATGAAGCTTTCGTCGAACAGGCTCATGCTCCTCAATGCCATTGCTGGTCTCAAGCACGTGTTTCAGACAGAACGGGGCAGTCTAGTAGGCGCGACCACGGATACGACGACCAAGAACAAGTCTGTTTTTATTGATGGTCATGACAACCGTGAACATGCCAATGCAGAATTGATCGAAGACCAAGTCAACTTTGAGCAGAAGAAGGGCTACCTCACATGGAGCGACTATAGTGGGAAAAAGTGGAAACGTGGCTTTGCTGTAATCCAAGGCTCATTGTTGCACATTTTCAAGTCGTCCGACCACGTTGTGCTCAAACCAGTGCTGTCTAAGCAGCTGGAGGGTGCTCTGATATCATCTTCTCAACACGCAGAAAATTGCGTATACGTGCAGATAAACTCGATTAAGGTAAGCAAGGACGATATTTATATTTGCGCACCAGACGAGGAAGAGCGCGACGTCTGGCTGCAGCATCTTGTTGCAGCATCCAGTCTCCAGCTCCTAAAGCATATGATAACCAAGAATGTCAGAAAATCGCTGCCACCTATCATTATCATGCTGGATCACTTTCATGTCAACAAGACGGGACCCTATGCTCTACCACATTTGGAGATAAAGTTGGCGGACAGAAATGGTAGTGTCGTAACAAAGTTTGAGGAGGTAGGGTTTAAAGAAATTGTCGATGAAGTTGTGCAGCCAAACGCAAAGGGCTCGATTTCGCTGGATCTCAGTTCACAATTCGGGAGACAAATCACAATCTACAAACGCCTTCGCCAAGAGGTCGGACCAGGCGCCATTTTATTCTTCGAGTTCAAGCACACATCTAGAGAAAAATCAAGCTCAGGCGCTGTTACGACACAATACTGGGCCTATGCCTTTGTCGACGAAATGACTAGTGGTGATTTAAAATTAGATCTGTTGAAAAGACCTGCTGTCTATGACCCTTTCGTGCTGAAAAAGGGCTCGTTGCCACGGAAGGATAAATCGTTTATTGCCTGCACTGTGTGCATCAAGGATGAAAAGAGTGTGAAAACAATTGATGATAAGCAAGTTGATGATAAGCGAACAAGTGTAGCTGAGTGCAGCCGGGCACTTTGCAGTGCCATACGCTCGAAGCTTGATTCGGCAGATGAGGTATTTTTGGTGTTTGATTCATTATCTGTGCTCGTGATAAACTTCCACTGCGGAGGCCGACACGCAGATCGGTTGCGCATAATATGATTGTGCTCTTTCTTGTTGGCAGGTGGTCTTGTCTTCAGTGGAATCATTGGAGATGCTCTTGGAGTCGCTACATGTCTTGGACGGACCCGTTGACACGGTGAAGGAGTGGCAGAAAATTTCAGCACAAATGGTGAATTCTGCGAGCTCGCTCAGGGGCGCTGAGCCAGTATCAAAAACAATATACTCAGAAAATAGCCTCAGCAAAAGAATTGTAGAGCTAGAGGAGCAACTTGCGGCAGCCAAACTCGAATTGGACCATATCAGAAATGAATCAAAGGCGGCAGCGGAAAAGGCGCCGGTGCAGGCTGCGGCAGAGGCGCTGACGCTTCCTGCCACACCTGATCAAGGATCACCTTTATACACGTCTGGCAAGGATGTTGTTTCAAGGTACGTCAAACTTGCCACAGGACAATATTTGGGCCCAAGTCCCTCCCTGAAGATGAGGCCTTTTCACTGGAAAAAGTTACCTCCAAATGAGAGCGTAAACACGATGTGGAACAACGCTCAAACGCAGGAGTGGAACGATATCGTTGCTCAAATGGAGCCGGCCAAGATTGAAAAACTCTTCTCCGCAAACCAGACAGTGAGGACCGGGGCGGATTTACCTTCTCAGGGATTTACATATACCCCGAAGAAATCGCAGAAGACAGCCCTGATCGACCTGTGTCGAGCGCAGAACGTAAGCATTATGCTGTCAAAGCTCCGGTGCAGTATAAAAGAGCTGAAACAGGCTGTGTTAAGCCTCAACGCGTCTGTCTTGGACGTTAACAGCACAGCAGAGCTAATGAAATTCGTTCCTTCCGACGAAGAGATTGAAGTGCTGAAAGCGCATACAGGTGACGCTGAAATGCTGGGTTTAGCCGAGTGCTTCTTCCTAGAAATTTTAGGAATCCCTCGATATGCTGAGCGTCTGCAAGTACACCACTTTATTCTCACATTTGATGACAGATGTGCTGAGTTGGAAGACAAGCTCTCGAGCCTAATCAAGTGCTTAACTGAACTGACAAAGAGCAGACGTCTCCGTCGCTTCATGTTACATGTTCTCGCCGTCGGCAATTTTTTGAACTATGGTACGAGCATGGGGAATGCTACCGCGTTTCGATTAGAGGCACTCAATCAGACCATCAACATCAAGTCAAACGTTGAAGGGGTGACACTGCTTCATTTCCTGGCGTCACACGTGCACAGCTCAGATCCTGATCTTCTAAAATTGCCCGGGGACCTTGCCAATGCTGAAGCAGGCGCAGCCATATCTCTGTCCTCAGTGTCAGAACTGATGGCAGGCGTTAAAAGGGAGCTTTCTAGTGCCGTGGAAGAGCATCGTAAGTGCGCAAGTAATGATGCCTTGAAGAGGATATTGTCAGATTTCTTACCCCATGCTCAAAAGGCGTTTGATAACATCGCCAATCAGGAAGCAAAATCTCAGGCACTTTTCAAGGAGACCAAGTCCTTGTACGCAGAGGAGCGGCCTTCTGTTACCCAAGAGGAGCTCTGCGGAGTTTTCTCAGTGTTTAAGCAAGCGCTCGTGACTGTGATAAAAGAGAATGAGGTGTTTCGTGCCCAAGTCACGCAAATGCCTGATGATTCCTTAGACAGTACACTAGATCAAAGTCTGGACAAGAGTGCTCTGGAATCTGATTCACACGCGGCCGGCATCAAAAGCACATACTCTGAAGTGCACATCAAAAGCTCATTCTCTGAAGAGGCACCCACACAGCCCATCTTATCGGACACACGCCCTCAAACAGCAACTAATCCTCGGAACGATGCAGAAGCCTGTCCTGTCTCACTGCTGGAAGAATGGTTGGCAAAGAACAAACTTGTAGAACATCTGCACGCGCTGAAATTAAACATGATCACAATAGATGGGCTGATGGAACTAACTGACGAGGACTTCCAAGATCTGGGCATTATCGACATCGACAAGGCACGAATGGTCAAAGCAATCGCTAAGCTAAAGCGTGATCGCCAAGGTGTGCTGGCAAGCTCCGAACAGCGCAGCGCCAGGAATCGAGCACGCGTCCATTTCTCTCCTGACGCCCCCCCACTGGCACCCCGTTCGCGAGGGCCTGCGAGACAGGGCCCTATTGTGTGGGGCGTCTGTTACGGAGAGTCTGGCGAACCCTCGAAGGCGCAGAAACACGGATGGGTAGAGATCCAGACGCGCCCGAAGACCTGGGAGAAATTCTACGCCAAGCGTGCAAGGAATACCCTGGCAAGTTGAACATATGCTTGGTGCTGTTGTGTTCAATTTTCTCATACCAAATCCTTACCCGATGATTGTCAAACTCTAAAGTAAACCCTCTTCATCTTTGCTGCAGGTACTCTTCGCCTCGGATACCGACCTTAGCACTCCTGCGAGACTGGTGTGCCTTGACGGTGTGGTGGTTCATCGATCTGAGGACAAGCGTCCTTTTGTTGTTGAAGCTCGCAGAAGCATTTTCCAGGAGGTTTCTGTTGTTAATGCCGTGCCAAACTGTGGAAATCGAAGTCGTCTCAAACGTATGCGAACTGACTTTACGTTTGGGGATGGCAGACGAAAGACGACCTGGCGCTGGCTGCTGATTCGAGCAAGGAAGCGGCTTCGTGGGAGAAGGCCCTCATCAAAGGATCCATGTGGCATGCCGAGAACAAGAACTTAGCGCCAGCAGCAGGGCCAAGCAGCAGCAGGGCATCAGGAGCTGCTGGGGCTGCTGCTGCTGCTGCTGCGCCGGCCCCGCCGCATGCAAGTGAGGCATCGGCGGGTTTAACACCAGAGCAGGTCGAGTCCGTCGGACAAATTTTCACTTTCAAAAGCCGACGATCATCAGCTACGACAGGAAAGGGTGAATCAGTGGATTCTAAGTCTGGCACTGCTGCGAGCGGAGTCATGCCTTCAACGGCTCGGGATTCGGGCCTCAGCTTGGTGCTCGTCCAGGTGTCATTTCTTCTTCTTGCTTTCTTCTTGCTTTCTTCATTCCTTATGTGTTTTTGGATGTTGTTGCATCCTTTCGTGTGCAACGTATGTGTGTGTGCGCGCGCGTGCGTGTGATGGTGTAGGTGCAGGTTTTTATGTATGTCAGTCGCTGTTCGAATGAGTCTAATTTTTGATGAATGGCAGCTTGCGGCACCGCAACAAAGTGCGGTGTTGCCATGCTGGCTGACATGCATTTGCAAATTTTGGATAGTTGCAACACACAGCAGAAGAGACATTGCAGAGTCCGTTCCTGGCACTCACCACAACAGCCACTGTCGGCGGCACTTTGATGCTGGTCTCCTAAACCGTAAAGCCCTGCAACCAGTGTCGGCGACACTTCGATGCTTGCTTCGTTCGATATCCAGCCACTCTTCCTGGCCGATTTGCTACTGCCCGATCCCTCACTTTAGTATGGCATCTGATCGGTTTTTGGTCATGTGAGTTTGGTCTCCAGGAACCTATGGCAGATATCCAGATTCGAGGGCTACCTGCGGATGAGCACCATGTCTTGACTATTGGCGAGTCCCGTACTATCTCAATTCCTGCTCTCTTCCAGGGCGCTGCCGACCTCAGGTCTGCATCAGCATGTATCTTGTTTTTTGAAGGCCAGGTCCTACTCTTATGTTGGAGCAAGTTTGGCTTCATATGCCAACGTGTGCAGCGTGCGGATCCATATGCAAACATGCATCTGGATTTTTTGCTGGGTCAATTCTGGTGTGCACGTGCGTGTATTGCAGCGTGTGTCTGGAATTACGGCACCAAAAATCGGACAAAGTTAGCACGCGTGCATGGACCTACATGGAGCTCAACAACATTAAAAACGGAGAGAGGCGGTTGCAACTATATTCAAAGCCCGTGCAGATTGGAGTGAGATCTCCCAAAACTTCTCCTCTCAAGGTATGTTTTATGCGCTCATCTACCAAAAATTTCAAGGCAGAGAGAGATAGAGAGAGAAGTTTTATTGACAATCAGGAAGTGACTGAAGGTCGGTAAGCACAACGCCCTGTCGGGTAACACCGCCACTGGCACGGGCCCAGCATATGACGGCGAGTACTATCCCTGGGGCGAAGGTTTCGGGATCCCAAACTGATCTCCTGAGAGAGCGCGCGCGGCGAGCGAGCAAGCGGGCGAGAGCATTACCAGAGCCTTACGAATACCAAGTGCACAGTCAACACAGAATCCACTCCCCCGCCTGTTCTGCTCAGAACAGGCCGGATGGACTTCTAGTGAATCACTTGCTTCAACTGAGGGCATGCGTTGATGCTGATGCGCGCTCTTCTCCCACTTTCTCTGTCCTGGCAGGGTTGGTTGCTGACGGTCGAGGTGCAAGAGGTACAAGGCTGCGATGCGGCGTAGTCATGCAACTTGAACCGAGCTTCCATTAAACTTCAACCGAGCTTCCATGCAGCTGCGCCGTTGTGTTAAATGACATGAAGGGGCAGAAAGGGGATGA
>Ga0315899_10007335_pt1 | contig 11841 bp, 16 predicted proteins | sample LakEriMetagenome_2_FD_203518 | JGI IMG/M metagenome (GOLD analysis project Ga0315899, IMG submission 203518) | Freshwater fungal communities from buoy surface, Lake Erie, Ohio, United States - Buoy 4 MA112 | ecosystem: Environmental > Aquatic > Freshwater > Lake | place: USA: Lake Erie, Ohio... | reverse complement strand
CTACAAGCTTTTAGGGTAAAACTGAATCTGCGTCTAGATTCCAAGCCAGATATGCCTTCCGGGGGGGATCAGGCGCAAAAATAAAATCTCGGAGGTTTCCTCTTCTTCATTTATTTATGTTGTAATTGTTTTTAACTTCATAAATCAGTGAACACCTGCTGGGGCACTTGCGTGGTGGCTGGCGGGGAGCTGGGGGGAGAGGCGCGTAGAGCCCCTGGAGCAGGGCCTCGCGCTTTGCCGTGCCCATGGCTCTGCCGCGCCTGATTCCCCCCGGAAGTCACATCTGGCTTGGAATCTAGGCGTTGCGGCGTGCTGTTGGTGTTGAGACAAGACACAACATTAGACAAGCACATGGTCAGTGGCACAGACAGATAGGACTTTTTGCAATCATTCGTGGCATTTTCACAGGTTTCGGTTTACCAGTTTTGGCGAGAAGATTCGATATGAAGCAGCTTCGCATTCGCTTGAAGCCGTCGCAGGCTTTTTTCGAGAGTGTCGGGCTCCTTTTTTCTGCACACACTCAGACACGTGCAGACGTGTCATCGGGCTGCATGTGTGTGTGTGTGTGCGCGCACACACACACACAAGATTCTTCGTACGCACCTTATGGACAGAGCTGTAGCATAAAGCTCCTCAAAGTGCTCACGAATAAGGTGCAACGTTATGCCGGGGAACTTTTTCGCAACAGCAGGGTCTTGCATCTCGTCCAAGAGGTCACCGATCTGCACGAAGCGTTGCGCATTAATTTCCCCAACCATGAAATGGGAAGCTCAGAAAGTGTACACACTATCTACTGACCTTGCCCCAGTCACGACCCATTGCTGCTGCTACTCGCACGGCTCCAATGCCTCCGGCTGTCGCGGGAGTCATCACGATAGAAGATGATATAGTATGCTCTGTTTTCTCTGCTTGGCCAGGCGTGCACAAAATGGTATCGACAAATGGCTGACTCTCCTTCTGCACTTCAAAGACCAGCAACATTGATTCCAACTGTCCGCATGTGCGCGTGTGTACATGTACGCGACTTGGCGTGAGTGCGTACTGTATTACTCTTTGTCACCGAGAATCGTGTGTATAGACAGGTTCCTGTCTATAGTTCCTGTCTATACACCCTTTGGCAGTGCATCATGCATATGAACACGCTATGCACACCTCATCAAAGGCAGCCCACGTGTTTCGCTGGTGAGCCTGCCGCGCTTCCACCGCTGCTGCTATTGCAGTGCGTTCCATGTACATGGCGTTCCGTCCCTCATGTATTGATCTCACTAAATCTGTCAACCCGTCTCGAACCTGTCCAAGAAACATGTGATTGTCAACGAAACTTTCACGTGGTAAAATTATTTGATGGACTCTTACGCCTGCAAGTAGATATCATCAAAATATCATCAAAATATGTTTGAATGTAGGGCACACCATGGTCTGAGAAGAGGCCGCGCTGATGCATAAATTATTGAGCTGTTGAATATCCGAAGCCTGCGCCCTGAGCGTGTTTTCAAAAGTCTCATAAACCTTATTGAACATCGGATCGTATTGGGATTGGTCTGCCAGCTCCTCCGTAGCCCGGTCCTGCAACCGTGACGAGTCCGGCATGATCTTGCCATATTCCACGGCAGCATGAGCATGCTGTGTTTTTTTGGGGCCGAGAATGGCATTTTTTTAGATCAGGATCAGATGGCAGTACCAGTGAAGTCGAAGTGGTACGATACGTGTTTCGGAGCGCAGGAAAAGACATTTTTGAACAGTGCCTGTGACTGATCAAGTGACTGCGATACATCGCCTCTGGTCGGTAGCGAGCGAGAAGAAAAGTCTAGCACAGAGCCTCCGTCCCTGTGTGAATTTCGATCGCCCGCCATAATCACTCTTATTTGTCCTTGCACTCAAGAGGCAAATGCAGTCGATGAGAAAATAGATCGATACAAGTGGGGGTCGCAAAGAGAATTAAACGCCGAGCAGCTCATTCGATTTCAAACGACAAAATGGTGCTGGAAAAATCGCAGTACCTCGGATGAGCCCACAACGATGTATCTGTACATCCATTTGATGACGTCGGGCTTAAAAAGTGCACTTTTTTTGCGCTGTTCGGAGCGCTTCCTTCTGCACGTTTGCTGAAAGTTTGCGCGTGCAGGGGGGTAAAGTCCATGGGTCAGGATCACTCCTTTGTTAACGCACGCGTGAGTTTGCAATAGCCGCAGCAGGGGTGGTTCTTACTTCAAATCTTCTTCCAGAAGATTGAGTCGGTAGGCGAGGGCGCTACGGTCGCAATCTAGGTTGGAGAGCGTGTTTTTGAGTTTTGTCACTGAGTGGGTAAGCTCTGACGATCGACCTGGCGGTATGTGAGGGGGGGTCCATGTCCAATGTCCAGTGAGAGCCAGGGAAGAAAGAGAGGCTGACAAAAAGAGGGGGAAGGAGCGTAGGAAGTGCGTAAAAATGAACGGCGGAAGGAGAAAGAGACAGCTCGGGGGTTTGAGATCGACCTGGAGGAGGTTGCGCTTCGATGAGTAAGCAATTTCTCGGAAAAGAAGTGCACCCTCGCCAGGCCACCAGCACTATTTTTGCAGCCTGCACATCACAAGTCTTACCAAAGGTCACTTTCCTGGAGTATATCTCTACTGGGCGTCGGTGGCCGTCTTTTCTGCAGACAGAAACAAAAAATATGACGACGACCAGACACAGAGCAGATTAGAGAACAAGTTTGCCAGAGATAGCACCGGTCATACCAAATCAACAATCCCCATCGACCCACACACCGACATACACACGTTTACAAATTTGCCTGCAGAATCCTGAGGTTATTCGCAGCAAGAGCGCGCTGCTTGCCCAGGCCTCGCATCCGCTGGGTTTTCATTGCATGGAGACCCTTATGCAACATATTGCTGATACCACGTGCGCCGACGACCACAAAGTTCCTTTTTCGCAAGCGATGGTCTCGGCTAAGCTTCGCGATGACTGCAGTGAATCTGCGAAAGTTTGACCGGAGTCGGCGAAGGTGCCATCGCGCATGCATTTGCCTGATGGCTACGTGTTCAATATAGTGCAGCATGTTCATTCGTTGCACGTAGTCTTCCACAACGGCAGCCTGCGTGGTTGCAGACAATGCGGGAGGGAACGCGGGAGTCCGTTTTCTGCGTTCTCTCGAAAGCGAGCGCCTCTGCTCTTGCCTCTCTTGTTCCCGTTTTCTTTCTTGCTCGATGAAGAGCTGTGGGTTGTCCCATCCAGCTGGCTGGAGAATTGGTCCGTCTGCGGATTCTTTGACTCTGTCGCGCTTACTTTTTTTACGCCACACGTCAAAGGCAGAAGCCTTCTGTTGTGCCATGCGTAGTCCCAAAGCACGCTCGAGGCACTCCTGCTGCTTTGCGTATCGGTCCCACGCGTGGAGCACAGCGACAGAAAAGCGGCTTCGGTGACGTTTTGCCAAGCCGTTGCCTACTCGGCCAGAGAGCTCACTCCCTCGCGATAAAGCCTTCCAGACCTGCATCGCCGACCATGCGTGCACGCGCCTGCGTCGCCGTATCACTTGCTGCAACAGTTTTGCAGGCACGCTCGACTCTGTGGCAGAGTCGTCTTTGGCGATAGCAATCATGGCAGCGAGTGGTAGCTTGCCGTCACGCCACCGAGCAGGAGGAGGGGAATGGTTGCGGCTGCGCCTAGGCGCGTTGAGGGAGCTAGAACTTTCCTGTTCAGCATGCAGTTGGCCAGCAAGGCGCACCACTTCCGCGGTCAGGCTTTTCACGCACTCGTTGGCCTCATCTCGCTGGCGCACTGCTTCCCGTAGCTGGATTGCCTCAAGGCCATCAAAACTGCTGCTGGAGCTGGAGCTCGCGGAGGGGCGCCGTGCTGGAAAATGATTGCCCAGGTCTCCTACCTCGCTGGAGCTGGAGCTCGCGGAGCGGCGCCGTGCTGGAAAATGTTTGCCCAGGTCCCACCTCATCCTCTCGGAGGCCTCGGCCTGCTCAGGGGCTGGCCCGCGCCTCGGGCGCACGAAGCTCTCCTGCGGACCGGATGTGGCCTCGCGGAACAGCTCATCGCGCTGCTTGATGAGCCAGGGCGGAAGCGAAGCCCCCGCAGCTCGCTTCGGTCTCGGCGGCATCACCTCGTTCACAGCCCACGCAGCCAATGTGTCGTCGAGCTGGTCCATCTGCTGCGCGAGCTGGTCCATCTGCTGCGGATCCAGGCGCACCTGACGCGGAGGTGGCGGCGGGGCGGCGGTCATGCTTGCTGCGATGAGTGCGTCGCTCACCAGCGGGTCCATGCGCGCTTCTGGATATTCGCAATACGCCCGTGCCGTCATATTGAAAGGGCCCTGACCACGCCATTTTGAATTCACCCTTTGCGTGTACAAGGGAGCGTGAGTCAGCGCGCCAACACGCCAAACCACTTGGAATGGTGCCGACACCACAGAAGCTGGTCGGCGGCGGCTTCTTTGGCGGGCGGACGGACACGCTCCGCCTCGAAGCTCTGCACGAGCACGACAAGGCAGAAATGGTTCGCCCCCCAGCGCACAGGAGGGAAAAGGCAATCGGCCTGAACGAGCAGCGGGTGCGGGGGGGAAGCATTGTTGACATGTGGTCCCGGCCCAGGACGCCGGAAAAGCAGGCGATGCTGCGCCACGAGCTCAACGCTGCAATGCGTGCTGAGCAGCGCGCACCCCAGGAGCACGAGCGCCGCGGGCAAGAGCTGCTCGCGCGCAGGGGGCTGCAGCTGAGTGCCGAGATCCGTGCGCAGAAGGGTCTTGAGGTGGTGCACTTTAACCAGGCAGAGGCAAGCGGCATGCGGGGCGCCGTGACCGGCATCGAGACCAGTGTCATGGGCGAGACCTGTGCAGTGCGCTGGGAGAATGGCGAGAAGGGGTATTACTCAAGCCTCGAGCTGCGCACTGCCGAGCATAGGCGCCGGCATGGAAACCTGGAAGAGGTGCCTGCACCGCCAACAAGGCCAGGGCCGGCGCCATATTGCATGGCGCCCTCGGGCTCCGGCCAGCGGCCGTTTGGACTGATGCCCCCGCCGCAACGCCCACCGCCTCCGCTCGGGGACCTTAAAAAGGGAGCCTTCCGGCTGTTCCAGTATCAGCCAGAGGTGCACAAGCGAAACCAGATCAACATGCACGATGATCTGCAGCAACGGGCGGGCTTTCCTAGCGCGCAAAACTATTGCAAATGAGCAGACCGCCGACTCTTCCTTGGGATCAGCGGGCCCAAAAAGGCGCCCTACGTAATGAACGTGAAAGCACAGACAAGAAAACGCTCGTTACGCTGGACGCGATGCTCGGCGGCAAAACTCACACATACACACACCCTGCGTGATACAGACCTCCATTTCCACTTATTCACAGTTTATGTCAATTAAACAGCTTATGTGCGTGTGCGTTGTTACTACCCCCTCGATGTCTGCAACCCCTCGGATGCCCCGACGGCTTTAGCGCTCAGCTGTAAGTGAGTGTGCGTTGTGTAGACGTGTCATTTTGCATGACGACGACGGCTTTCGCGGTCAGCTTTCAGGCTTGTGCAAGGCGCAGTTGCTGTGCATAATCATCCCTCTCTTTCGCGTCCTTAGCGAGCAATGTCTTTTTCACCCCTCTCTGTCGAGGGTGAGAGCTCCAGCATCCTCTGAAAAAATATATCAATCATTTGACCCCGCTCTCCCATACCCACTCAACAGCATTTGTGCTGGATGCATGGCGGGATCTTTCGTTGTGCCGGGGGAAGGATGGGCGGGAAGCGAGTATAATCGGATCCTCCTCTTCCTGGTCGAGCCAGTACTCCACCTGGTGCCCTGCGTTTGCTTTGAATCAAGTTTCTCAACGCATTCAAAACTGCTGCTGGAGCTGGAGTTCGCGGAGGGGCGCCGTGCTGGAAAACGGTTGCCCAGGTGGTTGCCTCAAGCTGGTTGCAACCACTCTGGGAGTCTGTGACCTGCAGTTACAGTTGTGAAGCCTCAAGCGCTCACAATTCCCTGGGCGCTCCCATATTGGGCGCCGATCCGCTGCTGCTAGCCCCTGCCCCGGCGTTGTTGGCCGATGCTGGGTCTGCGAACCCAACTGCAGCCTGTACAAGGTCCGCATACACCTGATGACCAAAAAAAAAAGTCAACACCCCAAGTCACCATTGCGCCCTGCCACTCTTCCTAATGCACGAGACACAATTCGCGCGCTGATTTTCTGCCCGGGATGACCTCATCGTAGCCGTCCTTGTGGCTTGAAGGCGGCGCAGCTGTAAGCATCAACAGATTTGCCTTGATTTCTGGCAGCGAGTGATAAAGCGAATCAAGAGGTTAGCAATTTGTTTTAATAAAGGTATGAGACGCATAGGAGAGGCAAACGGGCAACTGAGAGTGAGGGAGAGGAGAGTGAGGGAGAGAAGCGGGCGTGGAAGAAAGAAGACGACAACCAGAGAGCTTGCTCATGCGAAGCATGTCGGCCTGTGACACGTAGTCCCCAATACCCGGACGGTGCTTGAGGAAGAGCTGCCCCCACAGCGACACCTGCACAATGCCTCGTCACTGCCACAGTGACGAACCTACAGCCCGCACACCTGCAGCCCTCCCGCCACCCTAAGTGACCCTAACGCTATCTCGCACATGCTCGTCATCATTTCACCACTCTTGCACACCCACGACGTCTGCACTCAAAACTATCAGGGCACACACGCCCTCTCATACTCGCCAAACCACATAGCGCGCACAGAGAGAGACAGAAAGGAAAGAAGACGAACACACCTCCTTCTTCTCTCGCTCATCCTTTCCAGCATCCTTGCCCGCCTCCTCCCGCGGCTTCTCACGCTCCTCATGTCTGGACGTATCCACCCCAGAGGCACCCTGCAGCCTCTGACCACTGTCAGACGACCCAGTATTGGATTTATCCTTTTTGGCCTCCCGCAACATGGCCATGTCCTCCTCACTTCGCGCTACTACCTCGACCACGCGATTGATAGCTGCCTCGGTGAAAATCGCCTCCACCGCCAGCGCTGCCACCTGCGCGCGCGAGGTGCTAGCCTCACTCACGTCGACATTGTCGCCAACAAAGGTACTGATGGACTCGGGCTCCACGCGCCAGGCGCCCTCGAAGGTGCTGTTGCCGAAGTTGGTGGCGCGGATGATGGTGTAAGTTGTCTCACCGCGCGTTTCGCGGCATTCCCGGATCGCTGCGAGCTCGCCCAGGCGTTTGTGCTTGAGCAAGTTCCAGTGCATGGCCTTGCCCACGTCGCTCCAGGTGGTGCCCCAGAGGGCCTTGCTAAGCGAGGACACGACAGGGCGGGTCACGCCGGCTTGGCTGATGATGATGAGCCGCTCAACTGCATGTTCCCCGGCCTTTCGCGCCACATTGCTGAGCCCTATGTTGTCGACCGCCTCTGCGCTGTTGTATTTTAGCTGCCTTGCCTTGCTCGCGGCAGAGGAGGGCGTGGCGGTGACGGCAAATACCACAGCCTTGGCCCCGGCAAACACCCGGTCAAGCGACTTCGGCTCTGTCACATCCGCAACATCCCACTCTAGGCCGATGCCACGGAAGCGCGCCTTGGACATGAGCTCAGCGAACCACCGCGGCACAGACACCACCCCCGGTACTTCGGCCCGCGCAACTGCCACAACTGACTCGCCAAGCGACAGCAGCTTTTCGATAACGGCTCGTCCTGTGCGCCCGCGCGCGCCAATCACGACGACAGGGCACAGCGCGCACCGCAGGGGAGGCTCCGGATAAGTCTTGGCGGCGGCTACGTCACCCTGTGGCTTGCCGCGGCGGCGGCGCTGCAGGTCCTGCTCGTTGAAGAGCCGCTGCGCCTCATTGCGCGCACGTTCGAGTGCCTGGCGCGACAGCTCCTCTGCAGCCGCGGCCTCCTCCTCAGCGAATTTCATCGCCTCTTGACGCGCTTCTTCGTCGCGCACGGCTCGCTCCGCACGCTCGAAGGCTTGCCGCTCGAGCTCCAGCTCGTCGAGCTCCCCTGGTATGGGCGCGTCGCGGGGGTCTTCGGGCGACTTGAGCGCCTGCTGCTCTTTGCGTGCGCGCTCCGTCTTTTCTCGTTCGCGGCGCTTGACCTCCTCCTGCTGCAGCTCAAACTTGCGCTTCCTCTGCTCCTGGACAATGCGCTCCTTTTCTGCCTCAGCGGCCTCCGCCCGCGCCTGCTCATGCTGTGCCCGGAGAGCCTCATCTGCCTCTTGCGCAGCATGGGCCCTGGCGGCGTCCTGCGCCCGCCGTTTCTCCTCCTGCGCCAGCCGCTTCTTCTCACGCTTTGCCCGGAATAGGGCCTCCATCTCCGCATCCTCGTCCGCGTTTGAGGCGACCCCGTCCGCGCCCCCCTCCGCCTCCTTGGGTGCATGCGCTGCTGTCTCTGCCCTCGCCCCGTCGGCGTGCGCCACAGTCAGCGCGCACGCAGTGAACACGAGGAGGGTCATCGCCATCTGGCGGCGCCTTCGCATCGTGGTCATGTTGGTGATCGCCACAGAGGGTTTCACCAGTCACTCCATTTGATCGCTTCTCGAAGATGGTTTTTTTTTTCACGGATTACCGCGCGCGAATCCGGATTCGTGCGAGGAAATGAACAGGCGGAGACTCGGCACAGTTGGCGCAGGCGTGCTGGGCTTGCTCGCGTGCGCCAACGCCTTCCAGGGTGCGCCCGCTTCTCTTTTCCGCGCCAGTCTGCTCGCCCCGGCGGGGGCCCAGCGCGTGCGTGTCGGACTTTCTCGAGGCGGCGCATCGTGGCTGCGCGCGGCGAAGCAGTCCCTGCAGATGTCCGGGGACCTGCCCGTGTGTGTAATCTTGCCCGGCTTCGGCAACGCTGCGGTGGACTATTCCAACCCCTTTGGTGCCGACTTCAAGACGAGCATCAGCTATGCCCTGGAGAAGCGTGGGTTTGAGGTGAGGGTGATGCCTTTGATGAGGTCGCAGTGGTTCAACGTGCTGTGGGGCTTGTTCGACCTGTCCTTCTGGCTCAGTACAGTCACGCCGTACGAGAGAAGCTATGGATGGTACGTGCAGATGGCCAGAGACATCATCGCCGAAGCTGGCGCGAAGGGAACCGGAGTCATCGTAATCGGGCACAGGTTAGAATCGGCATGCGCGCGGTCGGGTCTCTGCTGATCGCATACGTGTTGTGAGCGAGCCTCCTGATGGGGTGCCTGATGGACAGCGCGGGCGGGTGGCTGGGACGTGCGGCGCTGGGTGATGGCACAAATTTCAACGCGGACATCCGTGCGTTCGTGAGCCTCGGCGCGCCGCACTCACCGCCGCCCGAGGTTGGTGAGGGTGGGCGGGGGGTGCAGAGGGTTGGTGCTTTGGTGCTGCTTGGGTGCGTTAGGGGGATGGTGGGTCGATGGGTATGTGCGCGAGTGCATTTGAGCGCGGGCGAGGGCGATTTACAACTCTATTGATCCATGCACATCTGTGTGCGTGTGTATGCGTGTGTATGATTTGGTGTAGGGAATCCCTGGAGTGATGGACATGACACGAGGGGCACTCACGTGGACGGACAAGAACCTACCGGGGGCTTTTTTGGCCGAGAAAGGCGTGCATTACGTCACAGTGGCCTCCGACCTCATCAAAGGCTCTGAGTTTGCTGAGAACGGCACGCCAGCAAAGGCCGCGTACAACTCGTACCGGCTCGTGTGTGGCGCAGGCGATGTGCCGGGGGATGGTGTCGTGCCGCTACAGAGTGCGCACCTGCCCGAGGCTGCTCAGATTACGATGCAGGTATCTGCATTCGGTTGGCTTGTGCTGTCGTAGCCTGCGCGCAAGTGTGTGCGTGGGTGAAGAGGCCTCGCTGCCGAACCGTAGAAGGCAGAACAAGTAGTATATATGTACAAAAACGATGCCGGTGTGACGTATTCACTTAGCAAATTTTTTTTTTGCTTCACAGATCTGTTATTACTTTTGCAACCCACCCATCCACCCATTCCTTAAACCCTTAAGCCCACCCAATAACCCTGCTGTCTGCCCGGGTGATGATTGTTGAATGTATGAACGTTTAGCCGATACGAAAAACCCACGCACGACAAACGCACGAAAAAAACCATGGTCAAAAGCATGTAATATTAGTATGTTATCATAACAATATTATATATTTATTTAGTTCTTGTGTCTAGTTACAAGACTGTTTTAATATCAATAGTGATTTCATCAGAATAAAATATAAATACCATTACTTCAATAGGAACGTTAGAATTATGAGTAAAAAAAACATTAGAATTACGGCAATTTACTGTATCCGCAGCATTTCCACGTTCTACATTTTCATAATACCATTTGCTATTTTCCCAATAAGTTTGATTGATTAAACCGGTAGAAATACCGAAATCACTAGAGGTTAATTGTTCCGCAAGATTTACTTGTTCTAAAAAAAGTGTTCATAACCATGTTGAAGAGTAGATTGTAAAACGTTTTGACCACCTACAGAGACTTGTAAATGGGAGGATACAAGTCATATGAGGAGGAGGATACATGTTCATAACCATATTGCAGAGTAGATTGTATAACGTTTTTACCACCTACAGAGACTTGTAAATTGGTTAATGATACTGGGGAAGTAGTGCAAGGGCAGGTATTGAACGGCGATTTCCATTGAGGTTGCTGTTACTGGTGCTAAACATGGAACAAAAAGAACACCAGTAGTCGTAGGCAGCCAGTGAACAAAACACACAAGCACGCAACCTCTCCCTAACACGCAACTAGAAACTGACTCACGTGCACGTGCGTCTCCCTCTCTCGTGCGCTCGTTGGATGTCTCCCTGTCTGGTGCGTGCACATGCGCACTTCTTCGCTAGTGCTATCATTCGATCCGGCCTCCCAGATTGGATGACAAAGACGTTCGCGCCCTTTGGTATGGCAGGTGATTCGTATCCCCGCCTAACTCCCGCCCCCCCCCACGCTCCTTTTCTCGCTACCTACATCCCTCATCACCCACCCCGGCCCCCCTTCTTGTTTGCTCATGCGAAAAGGATGTTCTCCAAGTGTAAGTTAGTGAATTCGACTGAAAAGCTTTCGTGACCTCTCCTCCTCTCTCCTCCCGCTCGTCTACATGCTCGCTTTACACCCCTCCACGCCTTTCCAACACGCCCTCCTCTTCATCACCACCACTTCCTCGTCTCCCTGCGCCCATGCGCACCAAAACAGTCACACATGCGAACTCAAAACACCAATGAGATGGTAGACGTGTTGGCTTACGCCGCTAAACTAAGACCTTAAACTAACCCGAAACCCTAAACCCGAAACAGCAATGAGATGGTAGACGTGTGGGTTTCGCCGCTGCTATCAGCGTTGGCTCTCGCTTCCAAATAGTAAGCCACCATGTCCAACACCTTGCTCATTGGCGCTATGTCAAACCCCTTGCTCATCGCCGCTGCTTCGCTCTACAACCGCTCTACAGTAATAGAATTCCTCCTCTACCTCGCTCACTGCTTTTGCTTCCTCCTCCTCCGCATGTCCCGTTGCGCGGTCGCGCCCAGCGTCCGCCTCATTCATCGCTTTGAATAAACCCTCCTTTTTTTTAATTCGATTCAAACTTTGAATAGAAACTTTTAATTCGATTCAAACTTTGAATCGAAACTGTCCCAATTTTTCTTTTGACAGAGAGCGCGAGCGAGTGATTACCTTGCGATGTGGGTATCACCCCCCCCCCCCGGCCCCGCCATCCCTCTGCACCGGCCCCGACGGCGGCATGCCTAGAGCCCTGGTTGCGTGCGCGCTCCCAGCAGATGCTGCCGTAAAACTGGGCGTACTCACCGCTGGCCAAATGACGAAGGAAGGAATCAGGGATTAGCCCGGTGGGGCCTGTCGAAACTTCTGCAGGAGAGTGGGTTCCAGTGACTTTATTTCCAAAGACATTTCTGTATCCCATAGCACATGTCCTTCCCTATCAC
>Ga0315899_10007334_pt1 | contig 11841 bp, 19 predicted proteins | sample LakEriMetagenome_2_FD_203518 | JGI IMG/M metagenome (GOLD analysis project Ga0315899, IMG submission 203518) | Freshwater fungal communities from buoy surface, Lake Erie, Ohio, United States - Buoy 4 MA112 | ecosystem: Environmental > Aquatic > Freshwater > Lake | place: USA: Lake Erie, Ohio... | reverse complement strand
GGGGGCGGCGCGGGGGGGGCGGGGCCCCGGGGGCGGGGGGGCGCGGCGCCCGGGGGGGGGGAGAGAGAGAGAGAGAGAGAGAGAGAGAGAGAGAGAGAGAGAAGTTGGGAAGAGAGAGAGTAGGAGAGGCACAAGAACTAAATAACCGCGGGTTACATGGTGCGTAAGAAAGATGAGAGAGGGGGAGAGGGAGAGGGGTAAGCACCGCTTAAGCGACAGAGTTGGTCAAGGCAAAGTCAGAGATCTGAGAGATGAGAGAGGAAACAGCGCTTGCCTCCAGGCTAGCCTCAGTGCTTCAGGCGCACCAGGTTTATTGCAAGATACAAAACGACTCGTAAGAGCTTTCGGAACGCGGGTCACCTCGTGTCTGCGGTCTCTGTCGACGCCCGTGGCCTCGTCTCGATTCGACCCTGAGTATCAGCGTCGGGAGTGATAAAGGAGACTTCATGAGTCGGCCACGGTCCTTTTATTGCCCTTCGGATACGGGACCAACGGGGCCAACGGCCCTAATTTAAGGGATCGAATAAGGTCTAGCCTTCTAGACCGTTTATCCTAGTTTTGGGAAACATTCGAGAACCTAAGGCGCGGATCGAACAAGCCGAGATTGTACTTAAGAACCAATGAGGATTTTGTAGTTTCGGAATTCTGTCCAAAGTGTCGTTGGGAGTAGACGGTCTTAAGAGGCTAGCGCACCGGGCGGGCAAGGTGCGCGCACTATCATTAGCAGTTAATTCGGTAAAGAATGTTCAAGTCTTGGGTTGTGTACTGAGTCGTTAACTGCCCTATCTGACTCTCCCTGATACAGGAGAACGCTGGTTATGAGCCCTGCTTACGCTTCAACTGCGCTAAGACTGAACGGAAACACACTGATCCGACAGACATTCAAGACTCAGCTGCTGCAAGCCAGACACTGAACATCGCGCTCAAGAAAGAAGAGCTGTGTATCGCCATCAACCTGCGTCAAATGAGCACAGGCGGGTGGGTCCTACTTCAAGCCGCTTGCGAGCACCGCCGAAATTTGGGCGAACCCGCTCTGGCAGCGCTCATGCACAAGACCGAGTTTACGCAGCAAGAGTGGGACGCGTTTGGCGTCGACGGCCTCCGCATGCACCACTTTGTCAAGTCGGGCGACTCCTTCTTTCATCCTACTGGAGAGACGCAGCCGACGTGCGCGTGCTGCGCCCGATCGCCTACTACGGCGACTTTGGCGACTATGGCCGCCTCAAGTGGGGCGTGGTCGATGAGGTGGGCGAGGCGCTTACCGCAGAGAAGAAGGAGAAGGAGCTTGCAAAAGATACGGAGGGAACGGTGCTGGAGTTCAATGCAGAGGGCGCCGCAAAGATTGCGTTCCGCGAGCCCGCAGAGTCTTGTCTGTCCAAGGGCCAATTTCACGGGAGCAGAAAATATATATGAAGTCGGTGCTGCGCAGGTCCGGTGATGCCGAAATTGTCCAAGTCTTCCTTCGTGAAAAAAAAGGTCCAAGTTTTCCTTCGTGACCTTGAGGTTCTTGAATACTCCATCTAGCCTCTGTTGTTGATCATCGCTCATGACATCAAAATCGTTGCATCTGTGCGCCTTGCGGAAGAAGGCAAGTAATTCGCTCTCAGAGATAACGCCATTGCTGTCATGCGACTAAAGATTGGCTGCATTCCACGTACGGGGATTCGCATGGCCTGGGCGAGTGGCGTAAACTCCTCGAGCGAAAGTGCACCGTCACGGTTGCGATCCAGTCCGTGAAACACCTTCGTGAACCGCGCAGTGTTGGTCGTCTTGCTCGCCAACGCATCCGCCAACATGGAGTTTGTCAGCTGCCGGCCCTCGGTGGGCTGCGTGTCGCGAACCGCCTGCCACTTTGAACCAAGAGCCCAGGTAGGATCAGCGCTTCCGGTGTCGAGCCACTTGAGCCCCGATGCTTTGCAGCAGCCCAGCGTGCCCGTCACGGAGACGCTGCCCTCTTTGCCCTCCACCTCGGCACACCCGCTGCCGCCCTCGAGCACGAGCGGCCACTCCTTGGCTGCAGAGTTCGTGAGGCCGTAGTTGGACGTCGAAAACTCGACGTTGGAGTCGGGGCGCTCGCTGTGCTCCTCGCGCATGCCCTTCTCGATGTCGGCGTGGCGACGAGGCGCCGGAAGCAGCCGCATCATCGGCGGAGCTGGTCTGCTGGTCTACTGCAGCAGCGCGGGAACTTTCAGCAGATGGCGCACGCGCAGAGATGTCGGCGACAAGAACTACAAGCTCCGCTGCCAGCCCTTCCGCGCGGACGATGGTCCTCGCCGCACTGGCCAGGTGCTCGCTCGGGCTGGTCTCTCTCTGGCTTTGCTCCCCGCCCAGGCCCTCCATCGTCCCTCTCACCAAAGGCACGCCGTGCCCGTGCCAAAGGCACGGCGCCGTGCCAAAGGCGATCCTCAATTTTCTCGAAGAAACGCCGTGCCAAAGGCGCTTCTTCGAGAAAATTGAGGAGCGCAACAGTGAGCTCCTCAAGCTCAAGCTCACGACAGGCAACATCGTTCAGACGCTGAACGCGTCGAGAAAATTGAGGATCGCAACAGTGAGCTCCTCAAGCTCAAGCTCACGACAGGCAACATCGTTCAGACGCTGAACGCGTCGAGAAAATTGAGGAGCGCAACAGTGAGCTCCTCAAGCTCAAGCTCACGACAGGCAACATCGTTCAGACGCTGAACGCGTCGAAGAAGCGCCTGAACCGGCTCATGGTCGAGTCAGAGACGCTCAAGCGCATGATCATGGAGAAGCAGGCGCTGACAAAGAAAGTGCAGGAGGAGATCGATGGGATTGAGGTCGAAAAGGTCAAGGTGAAGAAGGCCAACACGGCCCTGCAAAAGCAGATCGAGGAGTCTGGCATGCCCGAGGTGCTGGAGTATGTGCAGCAAAAGGCCACGGCGCACCAGCTCAAGAAAGACCTCAACAACTACGAGCGAAAACTGGAAATTGCTGAAATGGAACTGTGTCGCACACGCAACCGCACAATAGCCAACACCATGGCTGGCGTGGGCATGGGAAGCACGCTGAGACGATGAGCGCCAATTGTGTGTGTGTGTGTGTATGTGTGTGTCTTTATTCTTGTCTGTGGATTAAAATAATGTGACTGTGTCTGAGAGAGCCAACGAAACACAGAATGAAATAGAAAATCAAGAAACCCCCATTTGTCGATGACACAAAATTCTTCAATACGCCTGGTCGAGAGCAAGAAGTGCCACGCCATACGAGGCCTCCGTTTGCTCCGCCCTCGACACAGGCACCTTGATGAGCCGCTCGCGCATCCTCTCCCATACCTTATTCACACTCCCACCCCCTGCAGTCCGTACCTCCGACACGGGCGTCGCGCCCATCTTGGCGAGCAGAGCGTAGGCATCGGCCTCCACAACTGCGATTCCGCGGAGGATGCCGTGCAGATAGACGGCACGGTCGTCCGGCTTCGGGTCCAGCACCGGCTCCTTGTTGGGGTCGTTTACGGGAAACCGCTCGCCTGGTACAAATTCTCAAAATCAGTGCCCTAGTATATTTACAGCATAAACTCACTGTCGAGCCTTGACTTTTTACAGTAAATACACTAGGGCACTGACTTTTGAGAATTTGTACCGCGCTTAGTGAGCGGGTAGAAACCCATGGCGGCGGGCGGGTCCTGAGCGGGGTCTATGCGCGAACTCAGCTCAGCCAGTTCGGCACCGGAGAACTTCTCCTGGCGCAGGACCGCGCAGCCTACGTTGGAGGCGCCGCCGACGAGCCACATGTCGCCGAGGCGGTGCGAGTACACACCAAAGGACGCATCATCCACCGGCGACGTGCTCAGCAGCTTGATGGCCAGGGTGGAGCCCAGTGAGGAGACTGCCTGCCCCGGTTTCGAGGCGCGCGCTGCGATAAACGCCGCAATGCTGTCCGTGGTGCCGCCCACGACCCGGCAGCCGTCCCCCAGTCCCCATCGCTGTGTATGTGTACATAGACATATACATACGTATGTGTGTGTGTGCGCGTGTTTGTGTGCGTTTGTGTGTGTGTGTGTGTGTGTGTGTGTGTGTGTGTGTGTGTGTGTGTGTTTGTGTATACATACATGCATGCATGCAAACATACACACACACACACACAATATGTATGTATGTAATACGTACATACGTATGTATATATGTATATACATTTGTGTGTGTGTTTGTGCGTGCGTGTGTGTGTATGTACATCCATACATACCTTCCGCGCAGCCTCTGTCACGGGGCCGATCTGGCCTCCAGGGCGCACGACCGCGGGCAGCAGCAGCTGGGCGTCAAGGCCGAGCGACGAGAGTAGCTCCAGCATCCAGGTAGGGTACTCGAGCGCGTGCACGTCGTACCCAAGCTTGAGTGCGTTGTTGTAATCCGAGGTATAGCCCGCGACGGCGCGGCCGAGCCCGGTGCCGGCGAGGTGCGCAACCAGGAAGTCCGCCTGGTGTGCGATGCGCTCCTCGGGTAGGATCGGACTCTCCTGATGCCACTGCAGGACCTTGGCTAGCGTCGACGTGGCCGAGCGCACCGTGTGGCCCTCGGGTGCCGCGCTGCTGGCGAGTGCGACCGCTTCCTTGGCCGCCGCAAAGTCGTACATGCGCGGTGCGCGCGAAACCTTGCCCGTGCGCGCATCCACCAGCATGACCGTCGCCGACGTCCCACTGACGGCGATCGAGGTGATCCGCGCGCGCATGGCGCCGGGGATGCCGTCGAGTAGCGTCTCCATCGCAGCCACCCACACCTCGGGTGACTGCTCCGCGTAGGGTACGCTCGCGTCGTGGAGCGGTGCCTGCGTGGCGCCGTCGACCACGCAGATGCGCGCGCCGGACGTGCCAAAGTCGAACCCAAGCCCGAATGCCTCCCCGGCCGCTGCTGCCATGCTTGTTGCGCGCGCACAAGCAGGGCCCGGGCGAATTCCGCGCGGGTCACGCCAAGCGGAGATCGTATCGACGCTGCGGCTGCCGCCTCGCGCACGCGCGTGACGCCAAGCGCCGAAGCTCGGAGATTGTAGCGACGCTGCGGCGGCCTCCTGGCGGACCCGCCCGGGTGCGGCTGAAGAAGGAAGCCGGAAAGCGCCCCCCTGCGGCGCCAGCACCAGCCACAGTGTCGCTGCGATTAAGCCAGGGCGCATCACTCAAGCCCACGAGAGTGAGTGTTAGTTTCTTTGTTTCTTGCCCGCAGCGAACGGCGGCCGCATTGATTGCCCGTCGGAGTCAACCCACGATTTATTATAAATTTTGCAGCACTGGTTGATGCAGCACGCTGGTCGCAATGCCGCGATCTCGTAGCTCCAGCCGTTGGCGCCGTCAACGCGCTTGGCGCGCGTAGAATGGCGCTTGGCCTGAGCGAGGGCTCCGCCGCAGGGAGCGATGGAGGGGAGCGGCGCTCTGTGGCGCCTCCGCAGCGGAGGCGCTCGGCGGCGGAGAACTTTCAGGGGAATCATCGCGAAAAGTTCTGCGCGGCCATGGCGGGCGTAATGTCGGGCGGCGTCGGGGTGATCGTCGGCCAGCCCTTCGACATGCTCAAGGTCAGGCTGTGCGTCTGCCGTTGCGCCCCTCCTTTGCCTGCTCGCCGCCCGCCGCCGCACCATGGGCACGACGAGGCGTGCCCGTGTTGGAGGGCGGGCGATTTGCGGCTGAACAAGCGTGTGCACGCATGTGTGTGTGTGCCTGTGTGTGTTTGCGTCTGTGTCTGTACGACCTGCTCCGCCTGGGCGCGACAGGTGCGCATGCAGATCGCAAATCCGCAGAATGCGGCTTCCGCGGCCTGGGACGAGGGCCTGAAGGGCAGCGGTGCGGCGGGGCAGGGAGGAGACCACCCGAGGTATGTGAGGCACGTGCTGCGTCGACTGCACTTCCTAGTAATTTACAATTTACAATATAAGTTATTTTTACCTGATGCTTTTTTGCTGCAGTTCCTCGGTCCTCGATATAGCGACTTTTTATTTAGTAAATATACTCGGGCGCCTGCATATAGTGACTTGAAATAGTAAATATATTAGGTCTGCGATGCACGTGCTGCGGCGACTGCAGTTTCTTTACCGCGGGAGCCTGCCTCCATTGATGACGGCGGGTGTGGTGCAGTCGCTGAATTTCAGCGGCAAAATTTTCAAAAGGTCCTTTACATGGTGACTTTATTTTGTAAATATTCTAGGGCGCTGACTTTTGAGAAATTTATAATTATATACTAGGTTTCGAGGCAGTGAAGCGCACGCTGCACCCAGGCAAAATTTCTCAAAAGTCAGTGCCCAAGTAAAGTTACTCGATAAAAATCCCTATATTCTGACTTTTGAGAATGTTTGCACCCAGACCCGCAGACGCCCGCGCCGCCCAAACCCTAAACCCTAAACCCTAACCTCGAACCCTAAACCCTAACCCCTAAACCCTAAACCTTAAAACCCTACTAAGCCCTAAACCGTAAACCGTAAACCCTAAACCAGACCCGCAGACGCCCGCGCCGCTGCCTGTCTTTTGGGCCGCTGGCTGCGGCGGTACGCTGCTGGTGACGCTAATTACTTGCCCTTCGCAGCGCATCAAGATCCAGCAGCAATCCGCCTCTAAAGGCGCACATTCTCAAAAGTGTTCTTTTCAGTGGTTTTATGGCCTCTGAAGGCGTCGGCATGCTCAAACGTCATTTATGTAGTGACTTTTATAGTGAATGTACTAGGGCGCTGACTTGTTTTTTTTTTGAGAATGTGTGCCGGGTGACCGGGCAAGTGTGCTCGAATGTCTTCTATGTAGTGACTTTTATAGTAAATGTACTTGGGCGCTGACTTTTGAGAATTTTGTCCAAAGGCATCGGCATTTGGCCCTCGTATGAAGTAAATTTTTTATTTTTTTATTTTTTATGACTTTTGAGAATTTTGTCCAAAGGCATTGGCATGCTCCGCTGCATCTCGAGAGAGAGTTTACTAAACTAAACTTGTGTAGTTGGTACTAACTGAACTTTGTCTAAAGGCATCGGCATGCTCCGCTGCATCTCCTACATTGTCAGCACACAGGTGTGTGTGTGCGTGTGTGTTGTGTGTGTGTGTGTGTCAATGTGTGTTGAAAATTAGAAAAGAGCAGCAATCTGAGGGAAAAGTGTGTGTGTGTGTGTGTGTGTATGTGTATGTGTGTGTAATGTGTGTGTGTGTAAGGTATTTCCAGTTCACCTGACCTGCGCCCTGTTGCGGGTGTGTGTGTGCGCGCGCGGTGCCTGCGGAAATCTGTGGACACAAGGTATTGTGGGTCTGTACTATATGGCACACACACACACACACATACGCACATACAGGGTGTGATGGGTCTGTACAAGGGCTTTGTGATCCATGTATTGCTCGAAGGCCTTGGACGCGGCTGGTACATGATGACGTACGAAACGATGAAGCGACACCTATACCCCAATTTTGCAGAGGGTGGCCGCGACAAGTCCAACATCCCGTTGCACAAGCGCATGATGGCGGGGGCGTGTGCGGGAGTGGTGGGGTGGACATCAATCTATCCGTTGGACGTGGTGCGCAGCCGTGTCATGGCCCAGCGCCAGCCTCTTTACGCTGGAGCACTGGACTGCGCAGTAAAAACTTATCGAGAGGGGGGCATTCCGATTTTTTTTCGCGGTATCCAGTTCTCGCTCGTGCGCGCAGCGCCGGTGGCCGCGTGTGTACTGCCGACGTACGATCTCTTCTACAAATTGTTTGCCGAGTTGACCTTAAACTGCACGGCCTTCGACGAGTGACGTCTGAAAGGGAGGGAGTTGGACCGGAGGAGGAAGAGAGAATATTTGTTAATAAAGGGAATGACCAAAAAAGAAAAACACGGGTTTACTGATGCTCTTGTCGTAGGTTATACTGATACAAAGCAGAGGGGTAGAGAGGAAGCGAGGAGAAGAAAAGAAGAGGGAAAGACGGACGCAGGTTTATTCACACCAAACAGGAATTGAATGTCGATACAATGATCATACCAACTTTCCAGTTTGTATTCCACTCTAAGACTATTATTGCTTTCATGGGTAACAGTGTCAAAAGAGACCTATTACAGTGTCAAAAGAGACCTATTACAGTGTCAAAAGACTAAGACTATTGCTTTCATGGGTAATTTTTTGATGCGATCTGCTGTCCAAATTTCCTCTCCGAGATCTTTTGTCAAGAAATCACCAGTCTCATCTGTGACGAAGTTCAAAGTTTACCCAGAAACATGCCATACGTACTACCGAATCTATCGCTCTCGTCCGTCCAGCAGAACCTTGTTCAGGACAGAGGAGATGGATTCTGTTATAGATTCGTCCAAATCAAAGCTGCGACTTTCCGCTTCCACCGACGCTGATCTTGACAGTGTCTGTGTTTGCGGCGGTGAGGGGAAAGAGGGACTTAGGGACATTAGCAATTGATCCAATGGATGGTGAAATACACATTAGCAACACATTAGCAACACATTAGCAACACATTAGCAATTACTCCAATGGATGGTGAAATACACAAACGCGTACGAAAAGCATCACACAGTCACAGACCTGGCTGGCATCACGCATGCGCTCTAGGCGCTTGACAAGAATTTCAAATCGCACGGCTTCCTTCGCCCTCTGATGGCGCGTTTCTACAGCACATTAGCATCACGTTAGCAACACGTTAGCAACACATTAGCAACACATTAGCAACACATTAGCAACACGTTAGGCTTCCTTCGCCCTCTGATGGCGCGTTTCTACAGCGTTTTCGTGAGAGACGAGGATGAGAGAGTATCAAATCCAGATGAGAACACCGTTTCACAAAACGTGTCAGCGTCAGATGAGAACACCGTTTCACGACGAGGACGAGAGTATCAAATCCTCTTGGTCAGCAACTGGTAGAACTAAGTGTGGGAATCATATTGAAATCTGCGCAAAAGTTTTGGCGCGGCAAAATCTGTTTCAGACACTCAAATCACCTAGCAAATTGCGACACTCTGCCTCGAGCGCCTTCTTCTTCTTTTGATAGGCTTCAGTTTGCGAACGATGTATCGCGTTGAGTCTGATGTTTTTTGGGTTCAGCTTTTAGGGAGGGTAGCGTTCGCACCCCATACAACCCCATTCGACCCCCGCATTGATTTATCGAGTTTTCAAAGGATATATCTTGCACACAGTGCATAAATCCTTGGCCTGAGTGTGCGCGAAAGAGGGAGACACAGAGTGCATAAGTATAGAAGAGCACCGCTCGAACTGCTGCTGAACGCGGTCGTGATCCTTGAACCTCAAATCTCTCATCGACTGAGCATCCAGACCTGGAAAACATCGGTGCAAATTATATACATTCACATATGTATACATGGAGAACGTAAATTATATACATTCACATATGTATACATGGAGAACGTCAAAGCAGTTCAATCCTTCATCGTGAACATCTTTTTTCAAAAAAAAAATCCGGGACACCAAAAGCAAACTTGCTACTCGATGCAGAGAGAAGCCAGGGAGGCGAGAGAGGAAAGAGGGAGGAGAGAGACCCGCATGCTGACCATGCCGGGAGGCAAGAGAGGCGTAGATGGAGTGAACTTGCAGCAGCAGTATGTAATCCGCAGGACGATCGGCATATTCATGGACGCTCACGAGTACCGGCACCTGCTTGTTTACAACCCAGCAGGCAGACACTAAGTCACTCAGACTTTCAATGGACGTGATCTTCCATCACACAGGCTCGGACAACCAGAAGGGAAAATCAGCGGAAAGACTGACAAAGACACCTGCAATTGCTTCAAGCACCCGAGAGCGGTGGCCAAATTTGAATCTGTTTCCTCCTTTCCTTGCGGCGCGTGGTTCAGTGCGGTGGCATGCGGGGCTGGGCGAAGCGACGCCGGCCAGCAACTGAAAACAAATGCACGGGTCCAAAGAACAGATGATTGAGAAGGGAGCGCAGAAACGCTTCTCATCGGAGAAGTGCTGCCGAACTTGGTGCAAACAAGCAAGATCTCAAGATCTCTTTGATGGCAGTAGGGTACCTATGAGCTATGCAAAAGAGGGCGACTCCATCGCCCAGGAATCGCCACAGCGCGGTCATCCCAGCGGCTGAGTCCAAGTCTGCTTCTATAACGTGATCTGCGAAATGCGCGCACAAAAATGCATCCTTCAGCTCAACCCGAGTGACACGGACGTGCCTGCGCACAAAGCTGACGCAAAACAAATGCAGGTTCGCTTTGAGACGGTCACCTGGCACCACCAGTGCATAAGGGGTGACGACACGCCGAATCCACTGCAGCATCTCGCGGTTACGCCGCCGCATAGGCCTCAACACATACACCTGTTTGCAATTGCTCGTCTCTTTGAGTCGCTTACGCACACCTCACGCGCATCGCTGTGGTGCTGTTACTTTGGCGTGCTTGGTGATAATGACACGGACGTGCGGCAGCACCTCCATGATGACGCGCAGTAAAGAAAAGACGCGTTCTCGCTTCTCCTCGTACAGCTCCTCTGCAGACGGCATGCACTTGCCTGTGCCACCAAACGTGTCAAAACCGTTCAGTACACGAAACCTAGCCCTGACACCGTCAATACCGGAGGAGAGGGTGGAGAGAGACATGGTTATGATGTTGCTTGGTTGTCGCAGCGAGTGCAGGGAGGTGAGGCCATGGAGGTCTTCCATGGCCTCACCTCTCCGCAGCGGGGGCGCTCTTCATGATTGATTGCCTCGTGTCCCCAGCGGGCCGCAGCGGGGACGCCCTCCATGGCCTCACCTCACCGCACTCTCTGCTACAACCAAGCAGCATGGGCTCGCGAGGGGAGGAGGAGATGGGCTCGCAAGGGGAGGAGGAGATGGGCGCTCACTAAACAAACTAAACTAAACTAAAACTAAAGAAAAGCGGCGCCATACCAATAGCGCTCTTGCGCCACACACCGCCGAGGACGATTTCGAGGTTGGTCAGCGCTGCCCCGCGCGACAACACGCGGCGATTGAAGCCCGTCAGGTCCAGCTGCGGGTCCAGGCCCTTGAGCAAATCTCCCAGCAGCACCCCGTCCTTGAGCTTGGCTGCGCGCGGGCAGGGCCAGCGACGCGAAGCGCGCCGGAGGGAGGCACGCGCAGGAGAATAGCACGGCGTTCAGATACGCCGCGGTGTCAACGCCGACATCGCTCACCCGCAGCACGGCAGCGCGCAAGAGAGCCAGGGTCTGTATGTGTGCGTCTCCGTGCGTTTGCTCGAAGCAAGCCGCATCGCACTCGCCCGGGGCACCTGGCAGACCCGAAGCGTCGCTGTCCAGCGGCATGCCGCGTGATGCCAGCCAGCGCGCGATCTGCCGCTCCGTGGCAGCGCCCTCTCGCACAGCGCACATCGCTGAAACTAATTACAGCAGACGGTTGTGGCCAGAGCCCGGGAATCCCGAGGTCAACAATGTCCGCTGTGACACGCGCGAAGCTCGCGCTTGCGCTGCTCGTCGCCGCCCTCCCGCTTTCTGAAGAGGTCCCCGGGTGGCCCACGGTCGCGTCCCCTGCGGATGTCGTGAGCGTGCTGCTGCCGGTGGGCAGCGGCGACAAAGCTGTGTCGGGTGGCAGGGCAGCCGGAGGGATCCGCCTGAAAGGGCGCATGCACATCCCGACGCTGCTGCGCGGCGAGCCCACAGCGCCAGCGGTGCTCCTGCTCCCGGGGGTGCCGCCCGTCGACGCGTTGGAGGATTTTGCGGTGGGACTCCGGGATGCAGGCGTTCACTGCCTCGTCCTCCAGTACCGCGGGTGCTGGGGGTCCGAGGGCGACTTCTCCCTCTCCACCCTCTCCGCCGACGTCTCGGCTGCACTCGACTGGCTCGCTGGGTGAGCCGCCCGAGCCGCCCGCGTGCATGTATGTATGTATTAAACACACTAAACACACACACACACACACACACACACACAAAAACACACAAGTCTATC
>Ga0315899_10007333_pt1 | contig 11845 bp, 14 predicted proteins | sample LakEriMetagenome_2_FD_203518 | JGI IMG/M metagenome (GOLD analysis project Ga0315899, IMG submission 203518) | Freshwater fungal communities from buoy surface, Lake Erie, Ohio, United States - Buoy 4 MA112 | ecosystem: Environmental > Aquatic > Freshwater > Lake | place: USA: Lake Erie, Ohio... | reverse complement strand
GCGAGAGCGCGCGCCTGCCCGATCGGATCCCCGGCGAAGCGCAGCCGGATCTCGGCCTCTGATCGTGCGGAGGCGCTTTGCGACGCCATCGTGATCGCGTTCGAGGCTGCGCGGCCCATCTCGTCCGCGATGCGCGCGGCTTCGCCCGCCGCAGCACTGAGCGCGCTCGGGAGATCGAGGTTCTTGAGATCGAGCCCGGCGAGCGCGGCATCGAGCAGCGCGTTGTAAAGCGCGATCCCCTCGTCGGATGCCATGTTGAGCCCGCCGGTCGCCTCGTCGATCGCCTTGGCGAGAGCCTGCGTCGCGGCGACGCGGGTCTCGGTCGTGTCGGCCTGCTTGACGGCCGTCATCTGGATCACGAGGTTCGCCGCCGACTGCTCGGTGAGCCCAAACTGCTCGGTGATCGCCTCGAGCCCTCGACGATATGGGCCGATCATGCCGAGGATGTCTTCGTAAGCCCGGCGGCGACGCCCCAGAGCTGCCGCCTCCTCCTCGTTTAGAGTTAGGCTCCCCTCTTGGATTTGCTGGGTCACCTTCGCGACCTCGGCCTGCTCTCGGAGAGCGAAGTTCAGCGCCGTCGCATTGTCGAGCGCGCTCTGGAACGTCTGCGCTTGCAGCCCCTCGCCCATAGCCCCGACGACCGCCCCGGAGGCTGCGCGGAAAGCGCGATCAGCCTCGATCTGGGCGATCTGCTTCTGGATCTGGAGAAGCTCCTGCGCGGCCGCTGCTTGCGCGCCGTATTGAGCCGAGAGGTCTTGTAAGCTCTGCCCCTTCTGCGCTGCGCTGAGGCGCTGCATCGCGCCCTCGAGCGCGTCCATCTTGTCTTTCAGATCGTCCGCAGCTTCCCCGGTGTCGAACAAGGCGGGAGCGAAGGTGAGGAGCGCGCCGACCGCAAGACCCACGACCGCACCGATCGCGCCGAAGCCTCCGAGGAGCTGCGGAAGCTGTTGCCCGAGCGTGCGGGAGATAGGGACGCCCATCTCCATTTGCACGAGGATGTCTTGGAGCTGGAAGCTCGCGTTCTGGATCCCGCTTGCGTTGTTCTTAAACGCGTTGCCGACGTTGTTCATCGCGCCGGAGAGCGGACGAGCGGCGGCGGCGACCTTTGTCTGTGCGGCCGCTGTAGAAAGAAGCTGATCTCCGAGGTTATCCGCCGCCGTTGCCGCAGTCTTTGTCGCGCTCGTGAACTGCCCGAGTTGCTGTGCGGATTGCGCCGCGCCCTTAGTTTGGACCTCGACGCCAAGCGATACTATGTCTGCCACTTTTTCGCCCTCTCATTGTGCCACAGAGCATCGAGTTCCGAGATCGCATCGACCTCGTGAGGCGTGAAGATCCGCCCGGTGAGGCGACTATACGCCAAGACCTCGGAAAAGGCTATCGGCGCGTCGGCCTGCCGCGAGCGGTGCAAACGCAAGAACGTCGCCCAGAACTCGCTGGTCGTCTCGGGCAAGGGCGGGACGTCGAGCTCGTGCGGCCGGATCCCGGTCGTCTTCTCGACCTGCTCGTAATGCTCGCGCAGCGAGATCCCGTCCTTGTCCTTCTGCGAGAGCCGGAAGACGCCCTCGGCGTGCTTTAGGAGCTCGCCGAGGTCTCGCCGAAAAAATTTGCGCGGGTCGACGCGGCCGAGAAGATGTCGTCGCGCAGCCACGCCGGGAACTTGGGATAGATCTCGGCGGCGTCTTTCACGTCCGGGCGCTCGCCCCCGGCGGTGATCGCCCAGCGCGCCGTGATCCGTCCGAGGAACGCGATCAGCTTCTCGGTCGGATCCTCGATGCCGAGGCGTGCCACCTCGGCGAGCGCGTTCCGATACTGCTTGGTGTCCGCCCCGTAGATCTCGACCCACTGGGGAGACCCGTCCTCGTTCGGGACGGGTTCCTTCGTGATGGGGTGCAAGATCTGATAGGTGTAGGTGTCGCGGAAGGTGAGGTCGTAGAGGTCCATCAGAAGCCCTTTTATGAGGTCGTGCGGGTGATCCTGAGCTGCGTGCCGGTCGAGCTGTCGCGAAGCGCGACGAACGGGACCGTCATGAGACGCGACGTCGGGCTTCCCACCGGGACGGCCGCGCCGTTGATCTTGATCCGAGGCATCAGGAGCGTGTAGTTCAGCCCGGCCACGCGGTCGTCGAGGACGATCGAGAGCGAGCTCTCGGTCTCGTTCAGGAACTTGGTGATAAGCGCCGCGTCCTGATAGAAGACGGTCATCGTTCCCTCGAGCGACGACATCCCGAACTCCATCTGAGGCGTCGCCACCGCGCCGAGCGCGAAGGTCGGGTTGAGATTATTGTTGAGCGTGAAGTCGATCGAATTGACATAGGCGATCGCGGATCCGCCCTCCTCGATCGTGCCCGAGAAGCTGTCGAAGGGCTCGTTCCCAGAGGCTGCGGTCAAGCTCGCGTCGAGCGGGCTCGTGCTCTGGGTCATGTTCTTGCCGATGATCCCGAAGGTCGCGGTCGTCATCTGGTTCGGCGCGATCGACATCTGCATCGTGTTGACCATGCAGCCCGTGAAGGCGCGATACTGCGTAATGTCGAGAGCACCGTCCTCGAGCGTGAACGACTTCACGGTCGTGCCGGTATTGAGGACGTTCGTCGAGAAAGCGCCGAATAGCGCGCCTTCGAGAAGGAAGTCATAATCCGCCGGGCGCATCTCGACGGCGATGTCTCCGGAGACCGTGCGCTGCCCGTGCCGGTCGATGCGCGGCATACGGTCCGGCGTGATCTCCGCCGACTGAACGCGGGTCTTGCTAAGATCGACCGAGTGCGTGTTGAACGGAAGCGAAACCATCGCAGGCGTCCCGGGTGTCGTGCCGTAGGTGCTCTCGACCACATAGGCGAGCTGCGTTCTGGAACCCTGTGCAAAAGCCATTTTCGAGCCCTCCTTTTATGAGCTGGTGTAGGTATACCACGAGATCGAGACCGTGACGATATACCACGGCGTGTCGAGCACGGCGATCCCGCGCTCGGAATAATTGAACCGCACGGTCACCGCGCCGGATGTCAGCCCGGTATCGACTGTGAAGGCTGCGCGGATCGCGTCCGCCAGCGCGTCGGCTGCGGCCGGTCCTGCGCCCTCCGGGAGATGCGCGGTCACGAGGAAGCTCCCGTCGTGCCGGATCTGGGGGTTCGGCCCGCGCACGGCCGGGCGGCTCGTCACGGGGACGAGCGCCATGCGGACCCAAGCGGTGTTGGTCGTCGGGGTGAACCGGACGTTCTCCCACGCGCGGTTGCTCGAGGACGGGATCCCCGAGACGTTGGCGATCTGTTGCTCGAGCGCCGCGCGGATGTCCTGCATCACTGTCATGGGATCCCCGTCGCCTTGATGTTCTTAATCTCGGTCACGACGTCGGCCGCGATCGCCCTCGAGCGCGCGAGCACCTTGCGGAGGAACTGCGTGCGCGCCTCGACGAAGATCGCGTAGTTCGCGCCGTTCAGGAGGTAGATCGAGCCGTCGAGGTTCGCGAGCGCGCCCGACTGCCCGGAGAGGCGAGCGAGCGTCGCGCCCGGCGCGCCTGCGGTGACCTCGCCTGCGGAAGCGCCGGGAGACCCGGTGAGCGTCGGGGAGAGAAACCACGACGCCCTGAGCCTCCCGGTCTTCACCGGCGTGCCCCGCACGACCTCAAGCGAGAGCCGGTTTAGGTATTCGTTGCGAGCCTGCGCGACGGTCACGCCCGCCTTCTCTGCGATCTTGTCGAGGTCGACCGTGATCTGCCGGAGGATCTGTCCGTTCGCCATCATTCCCTCGCTTGGCAGATATAGGCGAGGATCGAGGATCCGCTCTTGATCGTCTGGACCGAGACGATCCGCACCGCGTCTCCCTCGCCGCGCAGCTCGTCGTCGATCTGCGGGGTCTTCGAGAGCGCGGTCCCGTTATAGGTCGCGGCCATCACCGCCTTGCGGTCGCCGCGCTGCACGAGCGTGCCGTCGATGTCGCGGGAGGTGTAATTCAGGAAGACGACGCGCGCCGTCTCGTCAGCGTTCGAGCCGCCCGAGACCGCGCCGGTCGCCGGGTTGTAGGATCCGCCATTGCTCGGACGGCGAAAGGTGAGATCGTAGCCGTGCTCCCGGAGAAGCGCGACGACGTCCCTCTGCATCTGCGCGCCGGTCGCCATCTCGATCAGTCCTCGTCAAGCATAGGGTCGAAGCGCGGCGGGTTGCTGAACTGGTCGACCCGGAACGCCGAGGGGACGCGATCGGTGTCGGTCTCGACGCCTTCCATCTCGCTGATCGACATCCCGCCCGCCACCGGCACGCCCAGCCCGACCGAGCCCATCCGCTTGCCCTCTTTGGTGAGGCGGACGGCGAGCTCCGCGTATTGCTTCGCGCGCTGCGAGTAGGAAGACGAGACGCTCTCGACGCTCGTGTCCACGAGCCGAGCATATTTGCCCGAGAGCGCCCGGCAAAGGAGCGCGCTCGCGTTGTAAATGTCGTCCGACGCCTGAGAGAGCCCGAAGGCGATCTCTTCGTCGGTGATCTGTTGATCGGTGGTGTCGGTGTCACCTACGAGGAGGCGCACGGCGTCGCGCCGCGTCGCCGAGGTCGTTGTGCCGGGCGCTCCCCCGTAGGTCCACGTCATTCTGCCACCTTCTTCGCTTTGGCCTTCTTGGCCGGTGCGGGATCCGGGACGTCCTCGGCGAGCTTCTCGCCGAGACCTTTTTCACTGAGGTCGATTTCAGGGTTCCCGGGCTGGTAATGGCGAACCTTGCCAGCCCGGAATAGGAGCTCGACCTTCTCTGCGGCAATCCCGAGGGCTTGCCAATCGAACGCCGCGCCTCGGTTGAACCGACGTCCGTGAGCCACGAACGCGCGGAACGCGAAGAGCGGGTCCGACTTCTGGAAAGATCTCTGCTCGAGCTTCATCATGCGACGATCGCGTCCCAGAAGTAGCCCAGCGCCGAGGACACCAGCTTGTGGTCGTAGTGCGCGCGAGCGCGGACCACGTCGGTATCTTCTTCATCGCGACGCTTGGTGTCGACGACGAAGCCATACTCGTTCGTGCCGCCGAGGTAACCGGCCCACGAGAAAGTATAGCCTGCGGCCGGGGTCATGATGCCCGGGGTCGAGGGACGGTAGGTCAGAAGGCACTTCTTGCCCAGAATGAACGAGTGAGCGGCGGTGTCGCCCTCTGCTGCGGTGTTCTGGATAGCCTCGCCGACCATGACCTCGTCGACCTCGAAGATCTGCGCGAGCAGGTTCAGCGAAGCGATCGAGGGCTGCGAGGTGGTCGCGCCGCCGTTGATCCGGCCTTGGACGTCCGGGTGGTCGATCAAAGCCGAGTAGACTTGACGGCCCATGACCATCACGTTCGGCTTGACACCGGTCGAGCCGAGGATCGTGTCGATCCCGGTCCGCACGTTGCCGATCGGGTCGCCCGAGGTGGTGTCCGACCACTTGATGACCTGACCCGAGGAGGGCGAGGATGCGACGCCGGTGATGTCGGTGCCCCAGAGCCCGGTCGAGAAGAAGGACGACGAGAAGTCGGTCTCCTTGTTGATGAGCATCTGGTGGGTTGCCAGCTCTGCGGCTGCACGGGCCGGATCTGCGGCCGGGTCAGCGTTGGCGCGGACCTGATCGGGGATCGGGATCGCGACGCCATACTCTTCGCAGAAGTAGCTGTCGTTCGAGAGGGCATAGCCCACCTCGGCGACACGAGCACCGGCGGCGCGCTTCTTAGCGCCGTTGCGGTTGAAGTAGGAGCGGTCGAACGTGAAGTATTTGTCCGACTGCTTCTGCACCGGGATGTTCTGAAAAACGCGCGAGGCGATGAAGCCCTGCGGGTTTTGCAGCATTGCCACGGAGATGTTAGTGAGGGCTGCGTCGATATGGAACGAGCCGACGGTGGGTTGCGTCATGATCTAGTCTCCTGCCTTATGCTGGAACTGCGCCGCGCGGCTGGAACAGGATCTCGATGATCCGCCCAGAAGCGCCGGTTTCGAGGGCCGTGCCGAGGATGATGTCCCCTGCGGTGGTAGCGTTCACGGCTTTGCCGTCCGCGTCGGAGGCTACGGGACCGCCACGGGTGACGACGCCACCGCAAACGACCTTGACCTTACCGGCAATCGCCACGAGCGCGGCGCGCCCGGCGGCTGCGGGAGCGTCTTGCAGGACGCCGTCCGCGTCGAGACCGTCACCGGTGGGGTCGATCTGACCATCCGACGCGACGGAAACGAAATAGAACTGTTTCGTCGAGAGGTCTGCACCGGCCTCGAGCGTGACAGTCAGCATGTTGTCTTGGGTTGCCATCTCGCGGCCTCCTTACTGCACGTTGTTGCGTTTAGCGAAGAGCTCCGCGCCGCGTCCGGTCTTGGTCACCTCGGCGAACGCCTTGGCAAACGTGACTTTCTTCTCGGCGGAGTAATCTTCGGCCATCTTGTTGAGCTCGGTCATGGCGTCGGTCTCCTGCGGAGCGACGGTGCCGAACTCGCGGGTCATCTTCGAGGCGACGGAGTTCGCGCCCTTCAGCATCGCGTGAGCGGCCTTGCGAACGGCCTCGTCCGCGATCGCGTCGATCGCCCGGAGGACTGCGCCCTTCGTCACTGCGTCGCCTGCGAGGTGCGGGATCTCGGCGGTCACCCGCTTCGTCAGCTCCTCGGCTTCCAGCTTCTTGTTGACGACGGCGAGCTCGTCAGCCTGCTTCGCGATGACCGAGAGGACGCTTGCGGGAAGCGCGCTCTTGAGGACCATCTCTCCGCCGACCTCGATGTAGTCTTCGGCCTTGCGCTTTTCGACGGTGACGGCGGCGTCCGCGATCTGGACGACGTAGCCCTCGCTCTCGAGCGACTTCACAAGCGCGTCGACCGAACCTTCGAGACGCTTGTTCGCGGCCTCGAGCTCGTCGAGGCGCTTCTCTTGATCGGACATTGAATTGTCTCCTTTGCCCAGATCGCCGGTCGGTCCGGCCCCCTTGTTGCGCCTCATGCGCGCAACCTGATCGCGGGCTTCGTCTTCCGACATCCCCCCCTCGATCAATTCCTTGATTTTGTCCTCGTCCGGCATGGTGTCACGCTTGAACATGACGACGCGGGCTGCGGGGTTCGCGGGCTCGTCGACCAGCGAGAGCTCGATCAGCTCGAGGTCGGTGACGTTATACGGCATTTCTTTTCCCCATGCCTCCGATGCTAAAGGCGGCGAGCTCTCCGCTCTTAACCCTATTCCATACATCATCGTCGTGCACTTTCATAGCCACGACCCAACCTTCGAGCGCAGAATATACGCCGAGAGCCTCTCCGAGGGCCTTTGTGAGCGGGAAAGAGTGAATAACCTCCCCGATCTTGCCTCCTTCGTGCATCGCCTTGGCGGTCCGCACGTCGGCCATAAAATTATCTGCGGCCTTCGTCATCACCTCGGCCGAGATGATGTCGCCTTGCCGGTCGACCATTGGCTTGCCGTCGATCGAGACGACCGAAGCCCAGCCCCAGACGATCCGCGCCTCGTCGTCGAGCTTGATGATCTTCGACGCGCGCTTCTCCATCGTGGCCTCGAGGATCGCGCCGATCGCGGCCTCGATCACGCTCTCGATCAGCTCTTCGGCCGGGTTCTCGATCTCTTCGCCTTCCGGTCCGATCATCCCGACCTCGCCGACGAGCTCGAGATAGTCCTCGTGGCTCGCGCCGGGCATGTAGTAGACCTGACCGTCCGGCCCTTGGGTCATATGCGCCGACATCCCGAGCCCCATCTGGTGAGCGCGCTGCACGGCCTCGATCGAGGTCGTGAAGACGTCGTCCGAGATCTGTCGCTTTTCGATCTTGTCCATCTTTGTCATCTCCGAAACAGAGGTTCCGCTTTCCCACATCCGGCAAGACCAGTAACGCGCCGAGGTCTTGTCGGTCGCCGTGTCGCAAGAGTGCCGCGAGCGGAAATTGGCGCGGGCTTCGGGGTCGTCTCGGCGGATCTCCATCTTCGGGTCTCCGAACGTGACCTTCTTCGTCTTGTCTCCGTCCTTGACGTAGACGCCGAACTTCTTGGTCGACCCGGCCGGGAGGCGGAAGGGCTTGTCGAGCGTCACCTTGCGGCCCTGATAGTCCGCCTTCTCAACGCCCTTGGTCGACATGGGGTGCTTCTCCGGGAGGAGATCGGTGTCGTGCTTGCCGGATCTGAACCGGCCGTTCCGGATCGCGCGCAGGAAATTGTTGACCCGCGCCATCGCCCACTGCTCGGGACCGCTAATGCCGGGTCGAACGCTGCCCGGGTTCGTGCGATATGCGCCGACGCCCCGGTCATAGACCTGCCTGAGCATCTCGACGGTCACGCGCCCCTTGTCGCCGTGCTCGGCGTTGTGCTCCTCGACCTTCGCGCGCAGCGTGTCGGCCGAGACCTTCTCGAGATCCTCGTCGGCCTTCTCGATGTAGACGCCGTCCTCGCCCTTCTTGTAGCCCGCGCTCTCGATCGCGGCATAGGCTGCGCCGAACGCGCGGCCCTCCTGATAGCCCCGGTCCATGCCGTCGTTGAAGACGCGCCGCCAGATCGACCGCGCCTTATCGGAGGGGAGGACGCGCTTCACCGCGTCCGGGAGATCGTCGTTCGTCTGGTATGGCATGTCAGATCTTTCTCATGGGAGGACAGGAGATCGAGGAGGGCTCAAAAGCGGCCAGAACCCCGGAGGGGTATCCCTGCGATAGCAGGGTTCCCCTTCGGGTTCCAACCGGAGATCCGCAGGGAGGGGAGGAGAGGAGAATACTATAGGGAAATCTGTCCTCCCCTCCCAGTTTTTGCGCGCCCTCAATCTGCATCTTCGATCCACCCGTAGAAGCCGCCGGTGATCGTCGCGCTCTTGTCCGTCGTGGCCCGGAGCGCGATGATCTCGCCCTCCGGGATCGCGTAGAGCGCACCGTCCGCGAGCACGACCGAGCTGTCTTGCAGCGCGATCGTCCCCTGCGTCACGAGCAGCCCGACATCTGCGAAGCTGGTGTCGTTGATCCGGGAGGCGACGAAGTCGACGGTGACCTTCGCGGCCGAGGTGCCAGAGGTCGCGCCCGCGTAGAGCGTATGCACGATCAGCCGCTTGCCTGCGGGGACGCGATAGGCGGAGCTGCGCGTCGTCCGAGATCCGGCCAAGATGAACTTGTAGCGCGTCCCCGCGTTCGTGACCGTGAGGTCACCGGCGAACGCCTTGTCGGTCCCGTAGGTGAGGAGGTGGATCTCGCCGACCCACCGGATGTTGGTCGCGACCGTGAGGACCGGCGTCGTCCCGTTGAGCGTCACGGTCTCGGTGCGCGACACGAGATCCGCGTCGAGATAGTGCACGATGATCGAGCGGACGCCTGTCCCGCCCGGTCCGTCCTGCGCGCTGGTCGAGACGATCGACATCTGCAAGCCGGTGGACGGCGCGACCGAGGGATCCTTGATCGTCGAGCCGTCGAGGATCAGGACGTCGGTCGCGGATCCGCTGGTCGTGAGGTGCCCGTCGATGACGACGGGATAGGATCCCTCGACGCGCCCGCGCGTGATCTCGAGCTGTTGCGTGAACATGAGCCGCCAGAGGCGCTCGTTCCAATCGCGCACCGGCTTGATTGTCTTGGTGTAACCGACCTCTGTCATAGCAGGTAAACCAGTTGAGTGTCGTCGGCGGCGACGATCGCCTCGAAGATATACATCTCGACGAGCTCCTTGTCGTCCTCGGTGTATTGCTCGAGCAGCCGCTCGGCCAGCGCCTCGCGCTCGCGCGCAGGTGCGGCGAGCACCTGATCGAAGAGCTCTTGATATGTCATCGCGTCACCTTCTTGTCCAATCTGCGATAGATCTTGAGGAGTTCCGGGTGGATCCGGAAGTGTTCGCTCTCGGGTTCCCCCATGTAAATCGCGAACGTCTCGGCGATATATTCTTCATTGTCTCTTCCGCCATAGACCGAAACGAGGAGATCCCACCCGGTCATGAGAGGACGATGCACGCGCAGAAAATCGTTGATCTCGGCTCCGATCGTCCGCTCGGCTAAGTGGAGATAATGCCCATATTCATGAAAGACTGTCGATCTTGTTCGGACCTTGTCGTCTTCGGCCGTGCTGTCGACCGTCCAGTTATACGTCCCGGCACCTCGGCTATCCATCTCCTTGATGCGATCCCGAACTTCCTCGTCGATGATGACGTTCTTAAATTTGCGGTTCAGATCAGTGCCATCGAGCGCCCGAGCTCGGTCTGCCATGTAGCGCGGCGCGTTCTTGCGCGCAATTTTTGCTAATCTTGCTGCGTCTTGCCCGAACCCGCTTGCCGGGATGTGAAAAAGTCCCCTGTTTCCCGTCGAGACGTCAGAGACGCTATGATACATCGCCGCGAGTGCCCCCTTCGGACCTCGTTCCCGAGCATAGAAGCGCGTCACGTTCCCGAACGCGGCAAGCGGTTTAAGGTCGAACCGCTCGGCGACCTCCTGCATGGCAGGTAGCGCGTCGTTAAGGGCCGATATTGTCGTGCCGCTGAGGTTTACTCTTTGGGCGATCCCGCTCGTCCGCACATAGTCCTCGATCTGCTCGAGGTTCTTGAGCGGCTTATACCTCTCATAAGCGAACCCGGGCTCCGGTTCCCCCCGCCGCCGCTCTTCGTCGGTCATCGCCGGGAGAGGGCGAGCAGCGACCGGGGGCGGCGGCGGGGGCGGCGCTGCCTGTCCCGGGGAGGTAGACGGGAGCAGGCCGCGATCTATGATGCGCGCGAAGACCGCGCACCGGCATTGAATAGTATTTGCCGCGAGCGCGCTGGGGTCGCCCGGGTAGAGGATCGGCCCGAGAGGGCTCGTGAAGGGCTCGGCCTGCCCGACGCCGCGCTCGTTGAGGCTCGGGATCTGCAAGTGCGCGTTGCGGACGTGCGCGTCGCCGGTGTGGATCCACGTCCGGCGGACCTGCCGAGCGTCGATCTGCCCCTTGTTTATCATATCTTGGAAGAGCTCCCACTGCGCGCCCTGCACGGCTCGGATGCTCTCGGTCCGGGCGATGACGTTCGCCCTGTATTTGACATAACGGTCTCGATACCGATCGACCAGCGACCGGATCTGCGCCTCGGTGAGCGCCTTGTCGTTGCGGATCGCCCGCTCGACGGATCCGTCGCTGCGCCGGTCGCGCAGCTTGCGCTCGAGCGCCTCGGGATCGAGGGCGCGCAGCATCCGCTCGTAGTTCGAGACCGCCGCCTCCTGCCGCCGGGTGAGCCCGATCGAGCCCCGGATCTGCCGGGCGATCGCGAAGGGGTCGTCCCCGGCCGTGAGCCCGCGCTGCAAGACCTGCCGGATCGTGTCGCGCGTCGTCTGGTCGATCTCCCGGATCCGGGTCGAGGTGAGCGTGAGGGCGAACTGCTCGAGGCGCGGATTGAGCCCGACCGCGATCTGGAAGTCCTCCTGCGCGCCATTTACGACGCCTTGCGTGTCGCTGGTGGCCTTCACGCCTGCGAGGACGGCCTGCTCGATCGCCGCGCCATAGGGTTGCCATTCGCTCGAGCTGAAGTGCCCGGAGAAGGCGTTCTCGAGCGAGACGAAGTCGCGCCGCTCGATCATCCGCGCGATCTGCTCGGCCGGGACGCGGGTCCGGATCTGCTCGATCGCCGAGATGAACGCCCGCGCGATCTTCGGGTCCATACCTTCCGCCGCCCGCAAGAAGACGGCCACCGCATCCGAGGCGGTCATCTTGCGGATCTCGGCGTTCATGCGGCGACGTCCAGAGAGAGGAACGAGGGAGCCTCGGGGAGCTTGGCCCGGAACTCGTTATAGACCTGCTTGAGAGAGGCGTCGCCCGGGAAGAGATCGAAAAACTGCCGCACGTCCTCGAGGACGACCCGGATGTAATCGTCGCCGAACCGCTGCATCGACTTGATCGCCGAGACCCGGATCCACCGCTGCGGGCTCATCTCGACGAAGTCACGCGCGAAGGTCTCGGC
>Ga0315899_10007332_pt1 | contig 11846 bp, 8 predicted proteins | sample LakEriMetagenome_2_FD_203518 | JGI IMG/M metagenome (GOLD analysis project Ga0315899, IMG submission 203518) | Freshwater fungal communities from buoy surface, Lake Erie, Ohio, United States - Buoy 4 MA112 | ecosystem: Environmental > Aquatic > Freshwater > Lake | place: USA: Lake Erie, Ohio... | reverse complement strand
CAGGACCCCAGAAAAACGCCGGCCCCGACGAAAATCAGGCCCGCGAGCATGATGGCGAACAGGAGGCGCATGGCTGATCCAGAACACGGGACGCAGCCGGCACAATAGCGGGCCACCCGAGCGCTGGCGCGGGCGCAAAGGGTCAGCGGGACTACCCGCGCGGCTTAGGAAGGCGGAGGCTGACGCGTCCGGTGACGACGCTCCCGCCATTCCGCAGCCACAAGCAGTAGCGTCGGCGCGCCCACGATCCAGAAGAAAAGCGCCAAGCCTGCGATTTGCCCGTCCATGCAAGCCTCCGTCGATCCCTGCACGGGATCGAAAGAGTGACGCACAGCGACGCGCGGGGTTCCGCTCAGCCGGGGATTTCGGGATTGAGGAAGGGGAATTCCGGCACGCGCACGTCGAAGGCGGCGCGATCCTGATCCAGAAAACGCAAAACGCCGCGCATGCGGCCCGATGGCGTGCCCAGCGGACAACCGGACGAATGCCTGAAGCTGGAATTGCCCTGCACCACGGGCTGCGTGCCGTTCACGCCCGAGCCGTGGATCTCGTAGAGCTTTTCCTTCTGGTCGTGGACGATCCAGTGGCGCGAGGTGAGATAAATCTTCACGTCGCCGAGATTGTGAATCACGATGTCGAAGGTCCAGTAATAGTAATTGTCCTTCGGCCGCGAACGCTCACTCTGAAAGACCGGAAAGACCTCGACCTTCACCCCGTTCGTCGTCGCGCTGTACATGACTCTCGCCGCCCCGCCGCCGCAGGCCGTTGCGGCCTGATAGGCGACATTAAGGCGCCGATCGGGGCTTCATTGCAAGCAGCGAAGCTTAATATGCTGAAAAAGAACAATAAATAACTGATAAATCAGCAGGTGCGTTGAAGCTCGATCCTGAGATCGGGCGCGCGCGGATCATCCGCCGACCCGAACGAACCATTCGTCCTCGCTGATGACCTCCACGCCGAAGCCCTCCGCCTTGGCGAGTTTGGAGCCGGCGCCGGGGCCGGCGACCACGAGATCGGTCTTCTTCGACACGGAGCCCGCCACCTTGGCGCCGAGCCGCTCGGCCATGGCCTTCGCCTCCTCGCGCGTCATGCGCTCAAGCGCGCCGGTGAAAACCACGGTCTTGCCCGCCACAGGCGAAGCGCTCTCCACCCGCTCCATGGGAACGGGCGTCACGTGCGCGAGCAACGCGTCGAGCGCGGACTCATTGTGCGGCTCGACGAAGAAATCAGCCACCGCCTCCGCAACGACGTCGCCGACGCCTTCGATGTTCCTGATTTCCGCCCGCGCGTCCGACGTCTTGTCGCGCGCGGCGCGCGCGGTCGCGCGCAAGGCGTCGAACGTTTCGAAATGGCGCGCGAGCCGGCGCGCGTTCGTCTCGCCCACATGGCGGATGCCGAGCGCGAAGATGAGGCGATTGAGGGCGACGCTGCGCCGCGCCGCGATGGCGGCGAAGAGATTGCGCACCGACGTTTCGCCGAAGCCCTCGAAATTGCGGATCTTCACGAGATTGCCGGGATCGGAATCGCGCGCTTCCAGCGTGAAGATGTCGGCAGGGGAACGGATGAGCCCCTTCTCGTAGAAGAACTCGATCTGCTTGTCGCCAAGCCCCTCGATATCGAAGGCGTTGCGCGAGGCGAAATGCTTGAGCCGCTCCACCGCCTGCGCAGGACAGGTGAGCCCGCCGGTGCAGCGGCGCACCGCATCGGCCTCGCCTTTGGCGTCCAGCTCCCGCTTCGCCTCAGACCCGCAGGCGGGGCATGTCTGCGGGAAAAGATACGGCTGCGCGCCCGCCGGCCTCTTGTCGGGAACGACGCCGACGATCTGCGGAATGACGTCGCCCGCGCGCTGCACGATCACCGTGTCGCCCACGCGCACGTCCTTGCGCAGGATTTCATCTTCATTATGCAGCGTCGCGTTCGTCACCACCACGCCGCCGACCGTCACGGGCTCAAGCCGCGCGACGGGCGTGAGCGCGCCCGTGCGCCCCACCTGCACGTCGATGTCGCGCAGAATCGTCATCGCCTGTTCGGCGGGGAATTTATGCGCGATGGCCCAGCGCGGCGAACGCGACACGAAACCCAGTCGCTGCTGGAGCGCGAGATCGTTGACCTTATAGACCACGCCGTCGATGTCGTAGGGCAGGCTCGCGCGGTTTTCCGCGATGCGCCGGTAATGGGCGACGAGCTCTGATGCGTCGCGGCACAAAACAGTCTCCGCATTCGTCGGCAGACCCCAACCGCGAAACGCTTCGATCATGCCCATCTGCGTGTCGGACGCCGGCGCCGACAATTCGCCCCACGCATAGGCGAAGAAATGCAAAGGCCGCTGCGCGGTGATCGCCGGATCAAGCTGGCGCAGCGAGCCCGCAGCCGCATTGCGCGGATTGGCGAAGACCTTCTCGCCCGCCGCCTCCTGCCGCGCGTTGAGCGCCGCGAAATCGCTGCGGCGCATGTAGATCTCGCCGCGCGCCTCCATGACCTGCGGCCAGCCGGCGCCTTTCAGGCGATGGGGAATCTCCCCGATCATCCGCACATTGGCGGTGACGTCCTCGCCCTCATAGCCGTCGCCGCGGGTGGCCGCCTGCACGAGCGCGCCCGCCTCATAGCGCACAGTGCAGGACAGTCCGTCGATCTTCGGCTCCGCCGTGAAGGCGACCGGCTGATCGGCTCCAAGGCCGAGAAACCGGCGCACGCGCTCCACGAAATCCTCCGCCTCCGCCTCCTCGAACGCATTGGAGAGGGAGAGCATGGGAACCGCGTGGCGCACTTTCGCGAATTTCTCAGAGGGTGCGGCGCCCACGCGGCCCGACAGCGAACCGGCGCTCGCCAGCTCCGGGAAATGCGCCTCCAGCGCCTCATAGCGACGACGAAGCGCGTCATAGTCCGCGTCGGAGACGACCGGCGCATCCTTCTGGTGATACGCGATGTCGTGCGCGGCGATCTCTTCTTGCAGCCGGCCATGTTCGGCGCGGGCTTCGAGCGGCGTGAGGTCTTCCACGGGGACGGGCTTCTTCATGCGTCCTCACATAGCGCGCGCCAGCGCGGCGGTGAAGCCGGAACCCGCCGGCGAGGATCAGTCGGCAAGGATCAGTCCGCCTGCGCGGTCTCGATCAGCCGGCGCGCGGCGGCGCGCGCTTCCTCCGTGATCGTGGCGCCGGCGAGCATGCGCGCGATCTCCTCGCGCCGCGCGTCCTCCGCCAAAGGCTCGACGCGCGTCGCCACGCGCTTGCCCTTGTCGGCGGCGGATTTGGCGATGCGCAAATGCCCGCTCGCCCGCGCCGCCACCTGCGGCGCATGGGTGACGGCGAGCACCTGCACGCGCGCGGCGAGCCGCGCGAGGCGCTGGCCGATGGCGTCGGCGACCGCGCCGCCCACGCCCGTGTCGATCTCATCGAAAACGAGCGTCGGCGCCGAGCCGCGATCCGCCAGAACGACTTTGAGCGCGAGCATGAAGCGCGCAAGCTCGCCGCCGGAGGCGACTTTCATCAAAGGCCCCGGGCGCGTGCCCGGATTGGTCTGAACCCAGAACTCCACGCGGTCCACGCCATCGGAGCCGGCGTTGTCGGGCTCGCTCGCAACCTGCGTCGTGAAGCGCGCCTGTTCGAGCTTCAGCGGCTTGAGCTCGCCGTTCACTTTCTTGTCGAGCGCGGCGGCGGCTTTCACGCGCGCGGCGCTGAGCGCGTCGGCGAGCGTGCGATAATGCGCCTGCGCGGAATCGGCGGCGAGCGCGAGCGCGATAAGCCGCGCCTCGCCCGCATCAAGCGAGGCGAGATCGGAGTCGAAACGGGCGGCGAGCGCCGGCAGATCATCGACGGGCACGGAATATTTGCGTCCCGCCGCGCGCAGCGCGAACAGGCGCTCCTCGATTTGCTCCAGCTCGCGCGGATCGAAATCGCAGGCCCGCAGCGCGTCGCTCACCGCCTGCGCGGCGAGATCGACGGCGTTAAGCGCGCCTTCGAGCGCTTTGAGCGAAGGCTCGACAAGCTGGGGCGCCTGCTGCGCGCGCCGTTCGAGCCTTCGCATTACGCCATGCAGAAGCGAGCCCGGCGCATGTTCGCCGGTGAGCGCGTCGTCGGCGTCTCGCAGATCGGAGACCACTTTCTCCGATTGCTGCATGGCGCTGCGCCGCGCGGCCAATTCCTCTTCCTCGCGCGGCTCAGGCGCGAGCTTCGTCAATTCCGCATGCGCATGGCGCAGATAATCGGCGTCGGCGCGCGCCTTCGCGATGCGCGCCTCTTCGTCCGCGAGCGCCTGACGCGCCTCGCGTGCGGCGGCCCAGGCCTTGCGCACGGCGGCGACATCGCCCTCAAGCCCGCCAGCCGCGTCGATCAGCGCGCGATGCATGGCGGGATCGACGAGCGCGCGATCATCATGCTGGCCATGAATCTCGACGAGTGAGGCCGCGACGGCGCGCAGCGTCTGCACGCTCACGGGCTGATCGTTGACGAAAGCGCGCGTGCGCCCGTCGCCCATCTGCACGCGGCGCAGGATCAGTTCGCCCTCGACCTCGATCTCCTGCGCCTGCGCGGCGGCGAGCGCAGGATGTCCGGCCTTGAGCGAGAAAACCGCCGTCACCTGCCCCTGCGGCTGGCCTTCGCGCACGAGCGAGCCGTCGCCGCGCGCGCCAAGAGCCAGCGCGAAGGCGTCGAGCAAAATGGATTTGCCGGCGCCCGTTTCGCCGGTGAGCACGGTGAGGCCTTCGGAGGGCTCAAGATCGAGCCGATCGATCAGAACGATGTCGCGGATCGAAAGCTGGACGAGCATGTGGGACCCAGAATCAGGCGGCCCCGGACCATATCAGGATTGCGAGGTCGTCCGAAACACGCGCGAAATCCACGAGCCGCGGTTCTCACTGGGCTGGAGGCCGCCGGTCTTCAAAAGACCGTAGGCGTCCTTGTACCACTGGCTGTCGGGGAAATTGTGCCCCAGCACGGCGGCCGCCGTCTGCGCCTCGTGGGCGATGCCCAGCGCCAGATAGGCTTCGGTGAGGCGATAAAGCGCCTCCTCGGAGTGACGCGTGGTCTGGTATTTCGCCAGAACCTCGCGGAAGCGATTGGCCGCGGCGGTGTAGTTCTTGCGGCTGAGATAGTAGCGGCCGACGGACATTTCCTTGCCGGCGAGCTGGTCGCGCGCGACGAGCAGCTTGAACTTCGCCTCTTCAGCGTATTCCGACTTGGGGAATTTCTGCACGAGGTCGTTGAAGACCTTCACCGTCTGCTCCGCGCGGTCCTGATCGCGCGAGATGTCGGGGATCTGGTTATACATCGACATGCCGATGAGATAGAGCGCGTAAGGCGTCTCCGGCGTCGAGGGATAGAGGCTCACGTAGCGATTGCCCGCCACCACGGCGTCGTCGTACTTGCGGCCTTCGTAATTGGAATAGGCGACCATCAGAAGGCCCTTGCGGGACCATTGCGAGAAGGGGAACTGCTTCTCGAGCTCCGCGAATTTCTTGGCGGCGCCCTCGTAATCGCCGCGCGCGACGCGGGCGAGGCCCTGATCGTAGATCGCCTCCGCCGGCTCGTCGGGCAGAAGCTTCATCTCGTATTTTTCGCCGCCGAAAGGATTGAGCGAGTCGAAGGTCGAGCAGCCGCCGGCGGCCGCCGCGAGCAAGGCGACCGCGCACAGGCGCGCCAGACGGGCGCCGCGACGGCTTGCGAGTCGGCTTACGAGTCGGCTTGCGAGTCGGTTGTCTTGCGGAACCTGCGGCTCAAGAATCTCGACGCGCTGCATGGGGGACTCGCCTCAAGAGAAAATTAATCGGCGAGCGGGCTCGCCTCACACGGAGCCCGGCGCGACAGGCCGGGCGAAGCTTGGTTGGGCTTCTACAACAAAAGAGCCCGGCGCGCCACCGCTGGCGGGGCGGCCGCGCAGGGAGGCGGGCGCGAACGCGGAAGGCGCGGGCGCGCCCTCTGCGGCTTTGCCGTTGGATTGTGGCTTATTCGCGCCGGGCCGGACCGCTCAATTGCGCTCGGCCGAATAGGCCGGGGCGGCGGCGAAGGCCGCCTCCGCGCGCCCGCCAAGCCGCGGCGCGCCGGCCTCGACGATGGCGTAGTTGGAATGGTCCTTGAACAGCGCCTCAAGCACGGCGACGTTCATGCGGTGGCCGCCGCAATAGGAGCGATAGGCGCCGATCAGCGGCGCGCCGGCGAGCGCAAGGTCGCCCACGGCGTCGAGGGTCTTGTGGCGCACGAATTCGTCAGCGTAGCGCAGGCCTTCCGGATTGAGGATGCGGCCGTCTTCAAGCGCGACTGAATTCTCAAGTGAGGCGCCGAGTGCGAAGCCCGCTTTCCACAACCGCTCCACGTCGCTCACGAAGCCGAACGTGCGCGCCCGCGCGATTTCGCGGCGGAAGGTTTTGGCGTCGAGGTCGATGGTCTTCTTCTGGCGGCCGATGATCCCCTGCGGAAAGTCGATCTCGACCTCAAGGCGAAAGCCCTCAGCGGCGGGGCGCAATTCGGAGAAGGCGCGCCCATGCTCCACGCGCACGGGCTTGAGCACCTTGATGTAGCGGCGCGGCGCGGAAAGCTCCGTCACGCCGACGGAATCGATGGCTTCGACGAAGGCGGCGGCCGAGCCGTCCATGATCGGCACTTCCGGCCCGTCCACGTCCACGCGCACATTGTCCACGCCAAGCCCCGCGAGGGCGGCGAGCAGATGTTCGATGGTGGAGACGGCGCCCGTGCTCGCGTCGCCGATGACGGTGCACAATTCCGTCATCGTCACCTGCGACCACTTCGCCTCGATGGCGCGCTCGCGCCCGCCCTCAAGCCCGGTGCGAAGGAAGGTGATTCCAGTGTTGGCTTCCGCAGGGCGCAGGACGATCTGCGCCGGCGCATTGGAATGCACGCCCGCGCCCGATAACGCGATGCGCCCCTTCAACGTCGTCTGCTTGGCCAGTCTCATTCGTCTCTCGCTCTTTGAACCCCGCTTGCGCGAGGCCTCGCCCATGCGCGCGGCGCGCGCCGCGATCTCCATTCAGCCCCTGCCCGGGCCAGTCCGCCCCCAGACGTGCGACGCGACGCAAACTCCGCGATGAAGGCCATGCCCTCCCGCGCCACGAATCGACGCCTGTTCCCTGGGTGGGCGCCCGCCTCCGTCGCCGAAGGCTTGAGACGCACCTGACGTTCGGCTTCGCCCTGAGGGCGCGCCGCCGGCCCTAACGGACCGGGCGGCCCGAGTCGCCCGCACGGAGCGCTTCAAACCGCGCCGCCAAATTACGCCTTGGTTCCGCCATGACAAAATCACGCTTTCTTACCGCGTGTAACATTGGGGAAAAGCCTTTGCTAAACTTAATAAAGCGTAAATGAATCAAAAACTTGAAAGCCCGCGCCGGGTGCGGCGCGGGCTCTCTGGCTCAAGGTCTTTCAGCCCTGCGGCTCAGCTGCTCTGGCGCCGCAGGAAAGCCGGGATTTCGAGGTGGTCGTCCTCGATGGAGCGGGCCGGCGCGGCGCGTCCATGCAGGTCAAGCTGCTGCTGGCGCGGAGCCTGCGGAAGCTGGGCCTGCGGGCGGCGGGCGTAATCGACGTGCTGGCCCTGCGCAGGCTGCTGGGGCTGGGGCTGACGCGGCGCCGGGATCGGCGCGGCGAGGGGCGCCATGGGCGCGCGGGGGCGCGCCTGCATGGGGGCCGGCTGCGGCTGGCGCTGCTCCTCCGGCGTGGCGCGCATGCCGAAAGAGGCGAGACGCTCCAGAAGGCCGCGGCGCTTCTGCTCGGGGTGATGCTCGGCGACGCCCTCGCCGCGACGAGCGGCGAGCTGGGCCTGCGCCGGGAGCGGCAGCTCCTCGGGCGTGGGCATGCGGGGCGGACGCATCACGCGCTCGGCCTGCGGCGGAACGAAGGGGCCCGCGTCATGGGGCTGGGCGGCGGGCTCGGCCGCCATGGGCGCGGGGGCCGGCGCATAGGGCGCGACCGGGCGGCGCAGCGGCTCGATCTGCACGTCGTGCTGGGCCATGGGCGCAGGCGCAGGCGCGGGCGCATAGGCGGGAGCCTGCTGGAGCGGCGCGGGCGCGGGCGCGGGCGCAGGCTCCGCGTAATAGGGCTGGGCCGCAGGCTCAGGCGCCGGCGGAGGCGCCATCGGCGCAGTCAGCGGAGCCGGCGCCGTCGCGGGCGCGCCCGCGAAGCCGATGACCGGACGCTGGCCGGAGGCCGCCTGCGCGCGCAGCTTCTCAGCCGCTTCCGCGATGCGCGTCTCGGCGGCGTTCATCTGCTTGGCCGGCGTGTCGATGCCAGTGGCGACCACCGACACGCGCACGATGCCGTCGAGCGATTCATCGAACGTGGCGCCGAGGATGATGTTGGCCTCCTCGTCCACTTCCTGACGGATGCGGCTCGCCGCCTCGTCCACCTCGTAAAGGGTGAGGTCGTTGCCGCCGGTGATCGAGATGAGAAGCCCGCGCGCGCCGCGCATGGAGGTCTCGTCGAGCAGCGGATTGGCGATGGCGGCTTCCGCAGCGAGAATGGCGCGGCGTTCGCCGGTCGCCTCGCCCGTGCCCATCATCGCCTTGCCCATCTCGCGCATGATGGCGCGCACGTCGGCGAAATCGAGATTGATGAGGCCTTCCTTCACCATGAGATCGGTGATGCAGGCGACGCCGGAATAGAGCACCTGATCGGCCATGGAGAAGGCGTCCGCGAAGGTCGTCTTCTCATTGGCGACGCGGAACAGGTTCTGGTTGGGGATCACGATGAGCGTGTCCACCGACTTCTGCAGTTCGGCGATTCCGGCTTCCGCAATGCGCATGCGGCGCATGCCTTCGAACTGGAACGGCTTGGTGACGACGCCAACCGTGAGGATGCCCATGTCGCGCGCCGCGCGCGCGATGACGGGCGCAGCGCCCGTGCCGGTGCCGCCGCCCATGCCGGCGGTGACGAACACCATATGCACGCCCGCGAAATGATCGCGGATCTCGTCCATCGCTTCTTCAGCGGCCGCGCGGCCGACTTCGGGCTGGGCGCCGGCGCCAAGACCCTCGGTCACCTGCATGCCCATCTGGATGATGCGGTCGGCCTTGGAGGAGGTGAGCGCCTGCGCATCGGTGTTGGCCACGATGAAATCAACCCCGGCGAGGCCGGAGGTGATCATGTTGTTCACCGCATTGCCGCCGGCGCCGCCGACGCCGCAGACCATGATGCGGGGCTTCAGTTCGCGGAGCTCAGGCGCCTTAAGATTGATCGTCATTTCAGCCTCTCGATTTGCTGGGCGCTGCGCCCGTTCTCATGCTTCGTTTCGCCTTTGGGCGCGCCGGCCGCCGCGCGGCCCGCCCCTTGGGCGAATTCCTCAAAAACTGCTCTTCAACCACCGCACCACATTGCCGACGTACCCGTCTCCGTTCGCCGCCTGCAGCAAGGGCATTCGGCGCGGCTCGAAGAACTCAATGCCCGCATATTGCGGGTAAAGGAGAAGGCCCACCGCCGCGGCGAACGCGGGGCTCTTGGCGGATTCGGGCAGGCCCTGAATGCCAAGCGGCCGGCCCAGACGGGCCTGGCTGGAAATGATGCGGCGCGCGGCCTCCGGAAGGCCGGTGAGCTGGCTTGCGCCGCCGGTGAGGACGAGACGCTGTCCGCCCTGCGGCGCATAGCCTGCGCCCGCGAGACGATCGCGCACGAGTTCAAGAATCTCCTCAACGCGCGGCTTGATGATGCGCACGAGGCTTGATTTCGGCAGATGGGTGACCTGATCGCCGTCTTCGCCGACCTGACTGACCGCGATGGTCTCGCGATCATCGGAGGGCGAGGCGATGCAGGCGCCGTAATAGGTCTTGAGACGCTCGGCGTCGGACAGGCGCAGCGTGAGCCCGCGCGCCACGTCCATCGTCACGTGATTGCCGCCGACGGCGATCGCGTCGACATGTTCGAGCCGGTTGTCGGCGAAGACGGCGATGGACGTGCTGCCGCCGCCCAGATCGACGACGATCGTGCCCATCTCCGCTTCGTCGTCGACGAGCGCGGCGAGGCCTGCGGCGTAAGGCGTGGCGACGACGGCCTCGACGTCCAGGTGGCACCGCTCGACGGCCAGCATGAGATTGCGCACGGAGGCCGCGTCGCTGCTGACGACATGCATCTGCGCGCCCAGCTCTTCGCCGATCATGCCGCGCGGATCGCGCACGCCCCTCGCTCCGTCGAGCGCGAAACTGCGCGGCAGCGAGTGCATGACGGCGCGGCCCTGCTGGGCCGTGTGCGAGGCGGCGGCCTCCAGCACACGATGGAGATCGGCGTCCGTCACCGAATTGCCGCTCACGCGCACCTTCGCGCCGTAGAAGCTCGAACCGATGCGCCCGCCGCTGATGTTGACGATGACGCTCTCGACCTGCACGCCCGCCATGCGCTCGGCGGAATCGACGGCGAGGCGAATGGCGGTCTCCGCCTCCTCCATGTCGATCACCACGCCGCCCTTGAGGCCGCGCGAACGCTGATGGCCGATGCCCAGAATGCGGCAATGATGGGTGCGCCCGCGCAAGAGGTCGGATTGCTCGGCGGGCATGAGGCGGGCGATGAGGCAGGCGACCTTCGACGTGCCCACGTCAAGCGCGCACAGGATCGCGCTCTTGCGCGCCGACAGCGGCTTCATGCGGGGCGTGTAGTATTGCGCGCTCATGCCGGACCCCGCTTCATGCCGGACCCCGCTTGGGCTTTTTGGCGAGGGCCTCGGCGCGCGCGGCGCCGGCCTCTTCCGTCAGACGGGCGACCATGCGGCCCGGCACGCGCATGTCGATGGCGAGGATGTCCTTGTCGAGGATCCTCTGCTCGCGCGACAGGCGGGCGAGCGCGGCGATGGCGGCTTCCGGATTCTGCTCGGGCAGTTTCACATCGACGCCATTGGTGAGCTTCACGTTCCAGCGCCGGTTTGTGACAAGCACGCCCGCGCGGATCTTGGAGCGGAAATCGCCGGCGGCGTCGACGATGCGCTGGAATTCGGCGACGCGCTCATTGGCGCCCTCGCCCACCACGAAAGGCAGATTGGCGAGACGCTCGTCGCGCAGGGTCTCAATGGGCTTGCCGTCGGAGGCGATGACGAAAACCTGTCCATCGTTCTGCCACAGGGCGAAAGCGTCGCGCTCGACGATCTCGATGGCGAGCTGGTCGGAATAGAGCTTGCGCACCCGCGCGTCGCGGATGAGCGGATCCTCCATCAGCCGCTCGCGCACGGCGGGCGCGTCGAGAAACAGCAGGGAATTACGGTCGGTGACGGCCGCGGCCGCCAGCACGTCGGCGGCTGACAGGCTGCGCTGACCGGAGATGGTCACCTGACGCACTTCAAAGCCAACCGCCTTTGCGACGACGTCCTCAAGCGCGCCGTTTTCGGCGACGAAGCGATCGATCCCGCCGCCGATGGTCCCGCCATAGGCGCCGACGCCGGCGAACAGAAGCGCAGTGAGAAGAAGGCCCGATCCGCGCCGGCCCACATGCCCGAAACCGCGCGCGAGCAAGCCGCGCAGACGACGACGACAGCGCGCGGCGGACGAACGGCCGGCGGGGCGATAGACATCAGGACGCGCGGAGGCGACGCCCGCCAGCACAGGCTGGGCAGGAGATAGCGGGGGGATGGCCCCCGTCATCGATCGCAGGAGGCGTCTTCCACCATCCATCGAACCAACTCACCGAACGAAAACCCGGCATGCGCCGCGAGCTCCGGAACGAGGGACGTTTCGGTCATACCCGGTTGGGTATTCACCTCCAGAACCACGAGCTCCCCGGTACCGTCGGGTCGGTCGTCGTACCGGAAGTCGCTGCGGCTCACCCCGCGACACCCGAGCGCCCTGTGCGCCGTTAACGCCAACTCTTGAATGTGTTGGTAAATATTTCCTTTAAGTTCGGCCGGAAGGATGTGGATTGAGCCGCCTTTTG
>Ga0315899_10007331_pt1 | contig 11846 bp, 9 predicted proteins | sample LakEriMetagenome_2_FD_203518 | JGI IMG/M metagenome (GOLD analysis project Ga0315899, IMG submission 203518) | Freshwater fungal communities from buoy surface, Lake Erie, Ohio, United States - Buoy 4 MA112 | ecosystem: Environmental > Aquatic > Freshwater > Lake | place: USA: Lake Erie, Ohio... | reverse complement strand
TGGCCGGCAAGGTCGAGTTCGCGCTGCAGGAGCAGCAGTTGGGCACAGGCCATGCCGTGATGATGGCCAAGGCGAACCTCGAGGCCGACGCGGCGCACACCGACGCGTTCGTCCTGTGCGGCGACGGTCCGCTCATCCGCCCCGAGACCCTCGCCACCCTGCTTTCGCTGCACCGTCGCGAGCATGCCGCCGCAACGCTCGCCACGAGCGTCATCGCCGATTCAAAGGGCTACGGCCGCATCGTGCGCGACGCCGCTGGCAAGCTCGCGCGCATCGTCGAGCAGAAGGACGCCACCGAGGCCGAGCGCGCCATCCGCGAGATCAACCCGAGCTACTACTGCTTCCGCACCGACGATCTGTTCCGCGCCCTCTCGCGCGTGGGCAACAAGAACGCCAGCGGCGAGTACTACATCACCGACGTGTTCGAGCTCCTCCGCAACGACGGCCGCACCGTCGCCGCGGTCGACGCGGTGCCACCCGAGGACGTCCTCTCGGTGAACGATCCGGTGCAGCTCGCCGAGGTCGACTCGATCCTCCGCAAGCGGCACGGCGTGCCTGCGGGAGCCGGACGATGAGCTCGAACGACCGCAACCACCTCAAGATCTTCTCGGGCACCAGCACCCGCGAGCTCACGCAGGGGATCTGCGCCCACCTCGACCTCCCGATGGGGCTCGGGACCACCACGCGCTTCCCCGACGGCGAGACCATGGTCAAGGTCGACGAGGACGTGCGCGGCCGCGACGTCTACGTCGTGCTCTCCACCTGCGAGCCCGTCAACGACAACCTGATGGAGCTCCTGGTCTTCATCGACTGCCTCAAGCGCGCGAGCGCCAAGCGCATCACCGCGGTCATCCCCTACTTCGGCTACGCCCGCCAGGACCGCAAGGACGAGGGCCGCGTGCCGATCACCGCCAAGCTGGTCGCGAACCTGATCGTCGCCGCCGGCGTCGACCGCGTCCTCTGCATGGACCTCCACGCCGCGCAGATCCAGGGCTTCTTCGACATCCCCGTCGACCATGTGAGCGCCTCCCCGGTGCTCGCCGACCACTTCCTGAGGATCCGCCCGCAGCTCGGCGAGATCGTGGTGGTTTCGCCCGATGTCGGCAACGTGAAGGTCGCCAACATGTTCGCGAACGTCCTGCAGTGCGACCTCGCGATCATCGACAAGCGCCGCCAGTCCGGCTCCAAGGTCGTCGTCAAGAACCTCATCGGCGACGTCGAGGGCCGCACGGTGCTCATGTTCGACGACATGATCTCCACCGCAGGCACCGTGTGCGAGGCGGCCAAGCTCGTCGTCGAGCGCGGGGCGAAGGATGTCATCGCCGCGTGCACGCACCCCGTGCTCGTCGGCCTCGCCATGCAGCGACTGCTCGAGAGCCCGATCTCCCGCGTCGTCGTGGCCGACACCATCCCCTGCGGAGCCCGCACCAAGCAGCTCGAGCCCAAGCTCGAGGTCCTCACCGTCGCCCCGCTCCTTGGCGAGGCCATCCACCGCATCCATCACGACCAGTCCATCTCCGCGCTGTTCCGGCATGCCGGCGGCGCCAAGCGCTAGCAGCGGTCCGGCGCAGGCCGCCGGCCCGAGGCAGCGCGATTCACCAGTCCGTTTCACACCTTTTTCAGTTCGGAGTACATGCAATGGCAAAGGAAGTCCCCACCATCCAGGCTGCGACGCGAGACCGCATCGGCAGCCGCTACTCGAAGCGCCTGCGCGCGGCCGGCCGTCTGCCCGCCGTGATCTACGGCTCGGGCAGCGAACCGCTCTCGATCCACGTGGACGAGAAGATCACCATCGGAGCCCTCAAGCGCGGCCTCCACGTCATCAACCTCGAGATCGAGGGCAAGGGCGCCGAGACCTGCCTGGTCAAGGACCTGCAGTTCGGCTTCATGGGTGACGACGTCATCCACATGGACCTCGCCCGCGTGAACCTCGACCAGGTGGTGGAAGTCTCGGTCAGCCTCGAGTTCTACGGCGCGCCCGAGGCCGCCAAGAAGTCGGGCACCGTGGTCGTCCACGAGCTCGCCGACATCAAGATCAGCTGCAAGGTGCGCGACATCCCCGAGCACATCCGCGTCGACATGACGGTGATGACGGGCGAGACCTTCACCTGCAGCGACCTCAAGATGCCCGCGGGCGTCGTGCTCGCCACCGATCCGCACGCCGTGATCGTTCGTGTCCAGACGGTCAAGGAAGAGGCTGCCGCCGAGGCCGCCACTCCCGCCGCCGCTGCGCCCGCAGCCGCTGCCGCGCCGGCAGCCGCCGCTCCCGCCGCGGACAAGAAGGACCAGAAGAAGTAATCCCCGCGACCGCCCGCGAGTACCACTGCCCGCACGCACCGCAGGAACCACCCGTAGAGACCACCATGAAGCTCGTCGTCGGACTCGGCAACCCAGGCATCGAATACCAGCGGACCCGCCACAACGTGGGTTTCGACTGCATCGATCGCCTGGCGCGCTCGGTCTGCGACGCGGCGCAGTCGGCGAAGGCGCGCTTCCAGGCGCTTTCGCTCGAGGGCGAGTCGGCCGGCGAGAAGGTCCTCCTTCTCAAGCCCATGACCTACATGAACCTCTCGGGCACCTCGGTGGCGGAGGCGCTGCGCTTCTACAAGCTCGACGCCGCCCGCGACCTCCTCGTGCTCGTCGACGACATCGCCCTTCCCTGCGGCGCCATCCGGCTCCGCAGCGAGGGCAGCGCCGGCGGACACAACGGCCTCGCCGACATCGAGGCCAAGCTCGGGACGCACCGCTACGCCCGCTGCCGCATCGGCATCGACGCGCCCGGCCGCATCCCGCAGAAGGACTACGTGCTCGGCCGGTTCCGCGACGACCAGCAGCCGCTCGTCGACGAGGCCATCGGCCTCGCCGTCGACGCGACCAGGTGCTGGATCGCCGGCGGCATCACCGACGCCATGAACCGCTTCAACCGCCGTGCGGGCGAAGCGGAGCAGGCGAAGGGCACAAGTGAGCGCAAGCGGGCGGACACCACCGCGGTGCCTCCCAAACCACCGGCCCCCGGTTCATCCGCGGGCCTTCACAACTGACCACCGAACGACATCTCCGCGCCACGCGCGGAACCAGAATGGAAACAACCATGGCAGAAACCCGCATCAACGCCTACGAAGGCATGTTCCTCTTCCCGCAGACGGTCGCCGCCGACCTTCAGGGCGCCACCGACCACATCCTCGAGATCCTCTCGAAGGGCAACGCCGAGATCGTCAGCCTGTGCAAGTGGGACGAGCGTCGCCTCGCCTACGACATCAAGGGCAACAAGCGCGGCGTGTACTTCCTCACCTACTTCAAGTGCGACGCGACCAAGATGACCGCCATCGAGCGCGACGCCCGCCTGAGCGAGAAGCTCCTCCGCTCGATGATCACCCGCGCCGACCACCTCACCGCCGATCAGATGGCGGCGATGGAAGGCCGTCAGCAGCTCGCCGACGAGATCGCCCTCCGCAAGATGCAGCCCACTGCAGCCGAGACGGCCGCCGAGACCGTCGAGACCGCCGACGCGGAGTGATCCGCACGGAGGTCCGGCGAATGGGCTGCCCGGGCGCGAGCTGAGGACCGGAGGATCCAACTCCGGGACCAGGTTCCCGCCTCGGGATCCCCGACCGACGCCCGACGAAAAAGAAAGCCGCCCGCGCATCAGCGCGGGCGGCTTTGTTGTTGCCAAAGCGGATTGCGATCGGAATGGTCCCGATCAAGCTCCGCGTCACATCGCGAACGGGATCTCCTCTTCCTGGATTCCCGAGTGGCCACCGCGGCCGCCAGAGGCGCCCGACGAGCGCGAGGGCGCGTAGCCCTCGTCGCCACCGCCACCGCCGCCACCACCACCCCGGCCCTCGACGAACTGGAAGTCCTCGATCATCACGCGCATCTTGGAGCGCTTCTGACCGTCCTTGTCCTCCCACGTGTCGAGCTTGAGCCGGCCCTCGATGAAGATCGGCTTGCCCTTGGTGAAGTACTTGGCGATGACCTCGGCGCGAGGGCCCCAGCACTCGCAGTCGACGAAGGTCACCTCTTCGCGCTCCTGCCCGTCCTTGGTCTTGTACTTGCGGTTGACCGCCACGCCGATCTCGACGACCGACTGGTTGCCCGACGTCTGCTTGAGCTGGACGTCGCGCGTGATGTTGCCCATGAGGAGGACCTTGTTGTAGCTCGGCATCTCTCTGTCCTTTCTTGCGGCACTGGGAAGAGCCTCTGCCGCGAGGCGCGCTGCAGCGGACGATCCGCTGCAGCACTGTCTTTTCACACCCGTTCACGCCGTACCTGCACTTCATACCTGACGCGTCTTGCGGCGCAGGCCTGACGCGTCTCACGACGCAGGCACGATAGCGCCCGCACGATGTTCGGATTCTATCAGGGTGCACAGGTGACAGGAGATCCACTGCTGTTTTTCGCGGCACATTCTCGGTCCCGTGCACAAGCCGCACGCGGACAACGGCTTGGAGCGGCGCTCCGCCCGATCCGCCACTTTTCTTTTCACCGGGTTTCGGCCATACTGCGCGGCTCGCCACTCGTTGGGCGCCCTCGACCGCGTTGGTCGACGGCGTCCTAACTCACGGGGCCAGACGCCCCAGGACAGCGACCCATGGCACGTCCAGTCGAACTGCTTCTTACCCGCAATGTCGAGAACCTCGGCATCGTCGGCGACATCGTCAAGGTGCGCGCCGGATACGCCCGCAACTACCTCCTCCCGCACGCGCTCGCCGAGCATCCCACCGATGCCAAGATCGACGCGCTCAAGGACGCCCGCGCCAAGGCCCTCGCCGAGATCGCCGCACAGCGCCAGCTCCGCGAGGAGACCATCACCAAGCTCACCGGCGTGAGCATCAAGCTCGTCCGCAGCTGCAACGACCAGGGTGTCCTCTACGGCTCGATCACGCAGCGCGACATCGCCGACGCGCTCGTCAACGCCGGCTACGCCGTCGACATGCGCGCCGTGCGCCTCGCCGCGCCGTTCCGCCGCATCGGCAGCTACACCTGCACCATCCAGTTCGAGAAGGAACTCAAGGCCGACATCAGCATCGATGTCGCCGCCGACCGCACCCTCGAGTCCGCCGAAGAGGCGAAGAAGGCCGAGGAGGCGGCAGAGGCCGCCATCCAGGCCGCCGAGGCCGAGGACCGCGAGGAGATGGCCGCGAAGGGCCGCCGCAAGTCGAAGGGCTGATCGCGTCTCAATCAAAGAAATCAGCGCGCTGGCTTCGGCCAGCGCGCTGTGTTTTTCGAACGTCGATTCGAGACCCGACCGCGAGAAGGCCTGGCTTTCTCACGCAGTCACAGAGGCCACGGTGCACCACACCCCCCCACTCCCATCCTCACCAGAGGGAGCGGCCGCAGCCGCGACCGCTCAACCCTCCACCCTCCATCCCCACCAGAGGGAGCGCCCGCAGGCGCGACCGCTCCAACCCACTCCCATCCTCGCCAGAGGGAGCGCCCGCAGCCGCGACCGCTCCAACCCCCCTCAGTTCCCATGCTCGCGGTCGAGGTAGCGCGCGACGTAGTCGAGGATGCTGGAGCACTCGGGGATATCGGGGTTGGAGGTTCCGCCCATCGGCTCGAAGCGCATGCCCTTGAAGCGGTCACAGGCATCGTGGAGCGGAAGGCCGTGCTGGAGGCACAGGCTGAAGGCGCGGCAGAAGCCCTGGATCAGGCCCGAGAGCGTCGAGCCTTCCTTGGACATCTTGATGAAGATCTCACCCGGACGGCCGTCCTCGAACAGGCCGATCGTGAGGTAGCCCTCATGGCCGTTGATGGCGAACTTGTGGGTGAGGGAGCGGCGCGTCTGCGGCAGGACTTCGCGGCGAGTGGCGGTGCTGGTGGGCATGGGTTCCATCCGTGGAAACTGACGTGCGGCGAGCAGGGAGACTGACGGTCTATCACGATCCCGAGGTCCGGAGGGCGCCACTGTCCGCGCAAGGCGTGGCCAGCGTTGCCGCCCGGCGCTGTCCGCAGACCTCCCGAGACGCGCGGGGCGGATGCTAACGAGAAGTGAAGCCCCTGTGGGGCAGGGAAAAGCCTCAAACCGCGAGCCGCTTCCGAAGCACCGCCGCGAGCGACTTGGGCTCGAGGAATGCCTTGGGCGGACGCAGGTAGACGTCCGTCAGCCCCGAGCCGTCAGGCTGCCCCACCACGCGCACCACGCCCTGCACGCCCGCGAGCAATCGCTCGAGTTCGCGGGGGCGCGACGTACGCAACACGACATCGGGCTCGGCGCGCGCAATGGAGCGGATGCCGAGCGTGGCGGCGCGCAGGCGCAGGTCGGCGAGTTCGAACAGCGTCTTGGTGGCGCCGGGCGCCTCGCCGTAGGCGCTCTCGAGATCGGCCACCACCTTCTGCAGCGCCTCGAGCGTGTCGGCCTGCCCGATGCGGCGATACGCCTCCATGCGGCGCGCGTCGCTTGGGATCCAGCCCTTGGGCACGCTGCCCGCGAGCCCGATGTCCACAATGGTGTCGAGCGGCGACACCTTGACCTCGTTGCGCAGCCCCGCCACAGCCTGCTCGAGCAGCTGGCAGTACATCTCGTAGCCCACGGCGGCGATGTGACCGCTCTGCTCCTCGCCCAGCAGGTTGCCCGCGCCGCGCAGCTCGAGGTCGCGCATGGCGATGCGGAAGCCGGCGCCGAGCATGGAGAACTCCTCCACCGCGTGCAGGCGCTTCATCGCCTCATCGCGCACGGGGCGGTCCTTGGGGAGCACGAGGTAGCAGTACGCGCGGTGCTTCCAGCGGCCCACGCGGCCGCGCAGCTGGTGCAGCTCGGCCAGACCGAACATATGCGCGTTGTTGATGATCATCGTGTTGGCGGTCGGGATGTCGATGCCCGACTCGATGATGGTCGTCGATACGAGGATGTCGGCGTCGCGGCGCATGAAGCGCAGCATGGCGTCCTCGAGTTCCTTGGGCGACATCTGGCCGTGCCCGACCGCGATGCGTGCGCCCGGCGCGAGCTGCTGCAGGTCGTCGGCCACGCTGAACAGGTCGCTGATCCGGTTGTGCACGAAGAACACCTGCCCCTCGCGCGCGAGCTCGCGCAGGATCGCCTGCTGGATGCGCCGCTGATTGAAGGGGATGACCTCGGTCACGATCGCGCGGCGGTCGGCGGGTGCGGTCGTCAGCGAGCTGATGTCGCGGAGGCCGAGCATGGCCATGTGCAGCGTGCGCGGGATGGGCGTCGCCGACAGGGTGAGCACGTCCGCCGTCACCCGGAACTCGAGCAGCCGCTGCTTGTGCTCCACGCCGAAGCGCTGCTCCTCGTCGACGACCACGAGGCCGAGGTTCTTGAACTGCACATCCTTCGAGAGCAGGCGGTGCGTGCCGATGATGACGTCGACCTTGCCTGCGGCGAGGGCGTCGAGCGTGGCGCGCTGCTCGGCGTCCGTCTTGAAGCGGCTCACGCTCTCGACGCGGAAGGGATACCCGCGGAATCGGTCGCGGAAGCTGCGCTCGTGCTGCTCGCAGAGGACCGTCGTGGGCACGAGCACGGCCACCTGCGCGCCCGCGTCGACCGCCTTGAACGCGGCGCGGATGGCCACCTCGGTCTTGCCGAAGCCCACATCGCCGCACACGAGGCGGTCCATCGGGCGCGCGCGCTCCATGTCGCGCTTGGTCGCGGCGATCGCGGTGATCTGGTCCTCGGTCTCGTCGTACGGAAACTGCGACTCGAACTCGCGCTGCCAGTCGGTGTCGGCGGGGAACGCCGTGCCCTTGGTGGCCGCGCGCGCCGCCTGCACGCGCAGCATCTCGCCGGCGAAGTCGCGCGCCGACTCCTCGGCCTCCTCCTTGGCGCGCTTCCAGCGGCGGCCGCCGAGCGTCGACAGCTTGGGCCGCGCGCTGCCCGCGCCCACGTAGCGCTGCACCAGCTCGATGCGGGTGGCGGGTACGTGGATCTTCGCGCCCTGGTCGAACTCGAGGGTGAGGAACTCCTGCGCCGGATCCGCGGCGGCCGCGCCGTCGGGCTTGATGAGCTGAAGCCCGACGAACCTCGCGATGCCGTGGTCGCGGTGCACCACGTAGTCGCCGGGCTCGAAGGTGAGGAATGCGTCCTTGGCGCGGGCGCCCGCGAGGGTGCGTCCGCGCCGGCGCACGGGAGCGCGGTGCAGGACCTCGCTCGCAGGAACCACCAGCATGCGCGTGGACCCGCGCTCGAGCACGAATCCGCGCGCAAGATGGCCGATCGGAAGCGCCACGGCGCCGACCGCGGCGTGTCGGGCCAGGAGCTCGGTCATGCGCGCGCGTTCGCCGTCGCTCTCGCACACGACCACCGCGATGCCATCCGCGCCAGACTCCGGCGCGAGCGCCGAAACCTCCCCCGCCGCGATCACCGCGTCCTCATGGAACGGAGGCACCACGCGGGCGCCGAGCCTGCGGGCATCGCCGCCTGCGGAGCCAAACGCGTGCATCTCGATGGTGGCCTGCGCCCGCTGTGCCAGGCCAGAGAGCGTGGCGGGCGGGCCAAACACGCCGCGGCTGTCGCGCACGCGGTCCCAGTAGGCCCGCGCCTGCTCGATGATCTCCGCCATCTCGGCGAGCACCACCACCGTCGATGGAGGGAGGCACTCGGCGAACGCCTGGGTTCCCGCACCCGTCCGCGCATCGCCAAGCACGGCGTCGAGCGCCACCGCCACCAGCTCCACGCGGTCGATCCTGCGGTCCGAGGCCTGCGTGGCGAGGTCGATCTCGAACATGCGCTCGATCTCGTCGCCGAAGAAGTCGAGGCGGATGGGCGCCGCACCACCCGGCGGACAGATGTCGACGATGCCGCCGCGCACGGCGACCTCGCCCGGCGACTCGACCGCGTCGACGCGGCGGTAGCCCCCCTCCACCAGCCATGTCACGAGTTCGGTCGGTGCCACGCGGGCGCCCGTCGCGAGGTCGCGCACCAGGCTCGACATGCGCGATGCACTCGGCACCGCCTGCATGAGCGCCGCGATCGGCGCCACGATCACCGGCGGAGGCGCACCCTCGCCCAACCGCCGCACCACGGCCAGCCGCGCCACCGTGAGGTCGGCGCTCGGGCTGGTTTCCCCAGGCAGCACCTCGATCGCGGGGAACGGCGCGGCATCGATCCCGAGGGAGCGCAGCTCCTCGACGGCATCGTCGGCCTCGTCGAGGTGGGCCACCACGTGCAGCACGCAGCCTCGGCCGTCGGCGCGCTCCGCGGCCGCCGCGGCCACCAGCGATGAAAGGCTCCCGGCCGAACCCTCGACCGCCGTCGTACCACGCCGCTCGATGCAATCCGCCACCAGCGGCGCCAGCACCCGATCGAAGATGGGCGCGAGCGCCTCGCGCACGGGGGCCGTGCCGCCGCCGCTGCGAGCGGGCTTGGAGGTCATCGACGGCCTCGCGACCTGGGCGGGGTCCGATCGCGCGGAAGCCCGGGCGGCACCGCGTCGGATGACGTGCCCGCCGCATCGGAAGGCCCGTCGGCGACGTGGATATCCCGCCGGATGCCCTCCAAGGTTGCGTCGCCCACACCGCGGACGCGGCGGAGATCGTCGACCGATGCGAATGGCCCGCGTGCGGCGCGGTCCGCCACGATGCGGGCCGCGAGCGAAGGACCGACATCGGTGAGCAGCGCGACCTCGTGGGCGCTCGCGCGGTCGATGTCGATGCGATGGCGCGGCACCAGGTGCGCGGTCGGCCGACAGGCGGCTCCCGGCACCGCGGCCAAGGATCCCAGCCCGCCGAGGAGCGCTGCGGCCAGCGCCGCGGAACACGCGAAGAGCCCCCGCGTCACCCGCGATCCCCCGCGTCACGCCCTCCCGCATCGCCACCATCGGCATGCACATCGTCGTCGGGATCGGTGCCCCGGGCATCGCCATGCTCGAGCCGGTTGCGCGTGCGCAGCAGCGACTCGAGCACGGGCTTCGGGCGACCATCGCGATCGATCAGGCCATCGCTCGCCTGCGCCGTGTCCTGCAGCCGCGACCACCACGCGCCTTCGATCCACTTGCGCGCCAGCGACACCTTGAGCATCTCGCCGCCCCAGCGCGCCTGCGACTCGGGAGTCCACGGTCCATGCCAGCAGCCGCCCGCACCGCCGTCACCGGAACTCGGCACACCGAAGCCCGACACGAACACCGGCAGTTCGCGCCCGAGGTAGCCGTCGAGGAGGTCGGCGATGGTCAGGAACTCACGCGCGGGATCCTGCCCGAGGGACTCGACCACGCGGACGCCCGCCGCGAAGAATCCGAGGTTCTCCCCCACCACGCGCTGCAGGAACGACGTCGGCCAGGCCGCACCCTTGGAGCCGCACCACTGCTCGGCGGCCGGCGACTGGATCTCGAGGATCGGCTTGGCATCCCGCCGCGCATCGCGCACCGCCGCAGTGGCCGTGCGGCAGAGCTCGATCATCCGCTCGATCCCATCGCCGCGCCAAGCGGGAAGATTCGCCCCGCTCACGCTCACGAAGAACGGAGTGACCGCCTTGTAGCGCTCGGCCACCGCGCGCGCGAAGTGCCAGATCGCCTCGCGGAACTTCTTCGGATCGGCATGCGCCGCCATCACATGATCGGGAATACCGCACGCGCCGCCGTGCTCGGACGGGCCGAAGTCGATGATCGGCCCGAGCACCACGGGCTTCTTCTCGGCGTGCGCCCACTGCACCCAGGCGTCGACCGCGCTGAAGTCGAGCTTGCCGGGACGCACCTCGATGCGCCGCCAAGGCGTGCGCAGCGCGATCACGCCGAAGTGCTTGGCGACCGCCACGGCAGCGCCACGCGGCGCGATGGACGGATCCACGCACACTCCGCACGAGCCGACCGCGGGCCCCCGCTTGGCGAACCGCCGCACGAACAGGAAGTGCGAGTGCCGCTCGGCCAGCCGCTCGCCCGCCGCCACACCCGTTGCGATCGCCGTGCGCGCAAGCCGCTCCGCCTCCGCGGCGTCGGTGGCGCGCAGCGCCGTGCGAAAGCCCTCGCGCGCCGCGTCCCACTGGTGGAGCGCCTCTCCGCTCAGCTGCGGATTCCACATCTGCCACGACTCGCTCTGCAGGATGAAGGCCTTGATGAGCCAGCGCGCGATCTCGATGAAGAGCTCGTACGGTTCATCCTGCGCGGGAAGGAAACAGGTCTGCAGCACGATGCGCCCCGCCGACCCGGCATCGACGAGGAGCGCCAATCCCACGGGCTGCTCGCGGTCCGCCACGCACACGATGTGGCGCGCTCCGCCGTGCACCCCTTCGACCACCACGCGCCCCGGAGCCGGACGGCCGTCGGGACCAACGAGATAGGCCGACTGCAGCGACCAGGATCCGTTCGATCCGGTGCCGTCGGGGCCCTTGGGGTCGTGAACGCGAAAACGCAGCATGGGAGATCCGACTGGGACGCGCGCGCACGCCGCGACTCCGCGCCACCCGCCGCGCATCGGAGTGTACCCTGTGCTCCGATGGTTTCCCCGACCCACGGACTTTCTGCAGCGCCTGTTTTCCGCACCTCCCTTTCCCTGCCAGGGCGACGCGAAGGAAAGGTGCGCGATGTCTATCGCACCGCCGCCGATCCCGCCGCGCCGCTCCTCATCGTCGCCACCGATCGACTGAGCGCGTTCGACGTGGTCATGCCCACGCCGATCGCGGGCAAGGGCTGCCTGCTCACCTCGATGAGCCTCGGCTGGTTCGGCTTCCTGCGTACGCGCGGCATCATCGGCGACCATGTGCTGGGAACCGACCTGTCTGGCGTCGCAGGCATCACCGACGCCGACCGCAAGGCGCTCGCGGGGCGCTCGATGCTCTGCCGGGCCGCGAAGGTGGTTCCGATCGAGTGCGTGGCGCGCGGGTACCTCGCGGGCAGTGGCTGGAACGAGTACCGCGCCAGCGGCACCGTGTGCGGCATCCCGCTCCCGAGCGGTCT
>Ga0315899_10007329_pt1 | contig 11849 bp, 5 predicted proteins | sample LakEriMetagenome_2_FD_203518 | JGI IMG/M metagenome (GOLD analysis project Ga0315899, IMG submission 203518) | Freshwater fungal communities from buoy surface, Lake Erie, Ohio, United States - Buoy 4 MA112 | ecosystem: Environmental > Aquatic > Freshwater > Lake | place: USA: Lake Erie, Ohio... | reverse complement strand
AGCCGGCGGTTTGGCCTGAGCCTGCTCCGAATTCGCGCTCAGCGAATGCCGCTGAGGATGTAGTCGAAGATCGGCCCGTTCAAGCCGGTGGCCGGGGCATCGAGCGGAATGGGACGCAGGACCGGGGGGCGCAAGACGCCGCGTGCGAGGAGGTCCGTGAGCTCGGGGTAGTATTCCATCGAACATTTGCCGGCGAGCAATGGGCTGAGGTCTGCGCCGCGCCGCCACAGCCCAAACACCTCGCGCAGTCCCTGCAAATACAGGTAGTCCTTCGTCAGTCCGCCTCCCCGGTGCACCCGCGCGGCCAGACCAAACGCCGCTTCAGAGCCCAGGCCGTGGTCCTTCGTCAGCATCCGGTACGTCTCCACGAAGTCAGCGCCACGCACCACCGCGTCCACGGCGACCGTGCGCAGTCCGAGTTCACGCAGGCGCCGCAACGTGGTGCTCCCGCTCAGGTACTCGACCAGCACCGCAAGGCCTTCCTGCGTGCGGGTGCTGACGCGCGTTCCGAGGGAGAGCAGGCGGAGGGGTTGGGCTTCGGCGTTGACGGTGGTGACCAAATGCACACCGACCTCGTGGTGGATGAGGTAGGCGAGTTCCTTCGGCCGGAAGGTGGCCCCTCGCCGCACGAGCACTTTGCGCTCGCGGTTCATCACCATCGCATCGGCGACGATTTTGCTGGAGAGTTCGGCCTTTCCGGCGATGCCATAGCGCTGAAGTCCTTCCTTGAATGCCTCCACCGCCTCCGAGGCAGGGACGGGGCGTTCCATTTCGCCATCCCCTTCCACCTCGGGAAGGTGCAGCAGGTAGGTCGCGTTGCGCAGGTCCGCCGCCGTCGGGGCGCCGTAGTAGCGCAGCGAGTTGTAGAGGAAGGCGGGTGTACCGACAGAAGCCAGCAAGTCCACCTTGTCGAGGTACGCTCCGATGGTGGTCTCGTAAAGCCGCGCGAGCGAGGGGTCTTCGATGCGCTCGGCCGGCAGCCGCAGCAGGGCCCGCTTGAGTTCGAACGGGTGCAGCGCCAGCTTCCCGTACACAAACCGGGGCAGCGCCGCAGCCCCGGAGGCAAAGAAGGCCTTGCGCTCCCGGTCGAGGTTCGTGGGGTTGACATGGCGCAGCACCTCGAAGTCTGCGACGAGGCGGTGCAGTGCGCGATCGACTGTGCGCGCGGCCGGATCGACTTCGGTGGGACGCGGACGCGGGGAAGCGGCGGGACGGCCATGGCGGGAGGCGAATTCGCTCGCGTGGGCCGCCAGTGCCGCGCCCATTCCCTTGCGCAGAGCAGCGACCACCTTCGGAAACCGCTCACCCGTGCGTTCATCGCAATACACCTTGCAGACCTCGGTGGCGAGCACGAGGCAGCCGGGCACTTCGGCGGTGAGGTGGGTGAGGAAATGCCCGCGTCCTGCGAACACGTCGTTCACGGCGGTCGTGGGGGTCAGGGGCTCGGGCAGGGCAACGGCGGCGAGGTGGGCGCGAAACGCTTCGACTTCGGGGTCCCAGGACCGATCGATCCGTTCCGTGCCGAGGTTGAACACCGGCACAGGCCGGCCCCAACGGTGCCCGTTGTAGCTGTGGATGTCGTAGACGACCGCGGCGCCGAACCGGCGCGTGGCCTCCCGTGCGAGGGCGGTGGCGATGCGCAGGAAGCGGGCATGGCGTTCGAGGGCGCGTGCGCGCTCGGCCCGCGTGGGTGGGCGGACCCACACTTTTTTGCCCCAGGCTTCGTCGTAGACGGCGGCTTCGGGAGCCCGGTTGAGGTCGTAGGCGTAGCGCGAGTCGGTTCCGACGAGGGTGATGGGCAGGTCGGCGATGAACGTGTCGGTGTCCGGATCTTCTTCCTGCCACCGCTCGAATGCGCTCACCGCGGAGCGGATTTCCAGCTCGTGCGGCATGCGGCTTCCGGCGTGGATGGCCGTTGCGATGTACGGAACCCAGCGGCGCACGCGGACGATGCAGCCGGTGTCGGAGGCCGTGGCTTCGAGCGAGCCGCCGGCCTGAAGGCGCGCGCAGATCTCGTCCGCGGTGAGGTGCTCCATCAGGCCTCGGCCACCGTTTTGCGGAGGGCGTCGCGGCGGGAGCGGGCGGAGGCGCGCAAGTCGACCATGCGCTCGGCCCAGTCGATGACGCGGGTTTGGAGCCGGACCCGGTTCAGGCGGTTGATGTTGACGATGCCGCCTGGGCTGAGCACGTTGACTTCGATGAGCTTTCCGCCGATGAGGTCGACGCCCACGAAGTAGAGCCCGTCTTGGACGAGTTTGGGCCCGATGGAACGGCAGACCCGGAGTTCGTCGCGGGTGAGCACGTGCTTGTGCACCGAGCCGCCTGCATGGACGTTGCTGCGGGCATCCCCTTCCGCCGGCACCCGGCGCATGGCCCCGATGGGCTCTCCGTGGAGCATGAGCACGCGCACGTCGCCTTGCTCGGCGCCTTCGACATAATCCTGCAGAATCACGTAGTTCGATTCGCCGCCTTTGCCGCTGATGTAGAAGTCCAGCAGCGAGTTGACGTTTTGCATGGCGCCGCGTTCAAGGACGATGACGCCGCTGCCGCCGAAGCCGTTGAGCGGCTTGAGGATCATCTTCTGTGCGCTCGATTCGCGGATGACCTTGAGCAGGTAGTCCTTGTTTTTGCTGACGTAGGTCCGCGGGATGATGGTGTGGCCAGGGTCGTCCATGGCCGCGGTGTAGAGCTTGTTATTCGCCTCGCGGAGTCCCTGTACACTGTTGACAATGAACACGTCTTCCTTGACCGAGTCGAGGAAGTTGAGGGCCAAATTGTCCAACGGCGGGTTTGCCCGCATGAAAATCACGTCGAAGCCGGCGAGGGGGAGCATTTGGTCCCGAAAGCGGGCAGCTTTGTAAAACTGCTCGATGTTGCGCGACGGCTTCGCTCCGTCTTCAAACAGCTTGCTGAAGGCCATCGTGGTGGAATCCCGGATGGTCAGGTTCGCACTGGTGGTGAGCGCCACGCGGTGTCCGCGGCTCACGCATTCGTGGATGAGCCGGAGGGTGCTGTCGGAGCCGGGGGTGACCGACTCCCACGGGTACATGAGGAAGCAGACGTTCATGGCGTGGAATTCTCGGAGTTCGCGGGCGCGAAAGTACCTGCTTCCTGCGTGCTTCGCGTGAACACAGGGTGAACTTGGCTTTATTTGTTCCATGAAATTTGCGATGTGCGCGTTCTTTTTTGCCTGCGCCCTGGCGGGCGCGGCCCAAACCGCCGACACCACCTGGGTGCAGACCTTCACCTTCGAGGCCCAAAACAACCCCGCCACCGCCTATGACAGCCCCGGCCGGCGGTGGTTCGACTTCCCCGCCGCCGACAACGGGCAGTCCTACCGCAAGGTCCTCATGTACCACCGGCTGAAGTGCTTCGAAGACGGCACCGCCGGCAACCTCGGCTTCGCCTGCGGCGAGTGGGACTACCTGACGTACACCTACCTCTTCGAGCACACCGGCGCACTCGACTCGAACCTCGTGTCCCATCCCCGCTGGAAGATCGACGACCTCGACTTTGCGGCGGATACGCTGATCTTGACCCCGGTGGGCGGCGTGCCGCACGATACGGTGCGTGCGACCTGGACGCAACCGGCACTGGACTTCGGGGCGGCCACGTGGGCCGCAGGCAATCCCGCGGCTGCGGTGCCGTGGGTGGCCGGGGAGCCATTCGTCTCGGCCGGTGGGGCGATTGCACAAGGAGCGGCGCGGTTGCAGGCACTCTTCACCGGCACAGAACTGGCGGCGATGGGGATGGTGCCGGGGCCGGTCCAAGCGGTGGAGCTGCCATGGGACTTCGGCTCGGGAAGCGTGGGACGGCCGATGGAGCTGCGGTTGAGGGGGACCTCTGCGGCGGTGCTGGACGCGTTGGTGGACGGCGGCTGGGAAGCGCAAGCGCGGTGGCTGGCGGGAGAGGGGGTGAGTGCGGTGGCGCTGGAAACGCCATGGACGTGGGATGGGATCGAAGGGCTCGTGGTGGAAGTGGTGTTCGAGGAGGCTGCAGTGGCCATTGCAGGGACGACGGCGGAGGTGGCACCGGGCAAGACGCGGGCTGCGGTGGCTGCGGGGAACTACGTGCGCTTCGACGGGGGCGACCGGTTCGAAGTGGATGCGGCGGCACTCGACGGGGTAGGGGAGGCGGTGACGGTGGAGTTTTGGCAGCGCGGCAACGCGCAGTTTCAGCCGGAAAACTCTACCCTGTTCGAAGCCCACGGTCCGGCCGGAGAGCGGGAACTGAACGTCCACCTGCCGTGGTCGAACGGGCGCGTCTACTGGGATGCAGGCTACGACGGCGGGTACGACCGCATCGACCAGCAAGCGACGGAGATTCAATACGAGGGCCGCTGGAACCACTGGGCCTTCGTGAAGGATGCCGCGGCGGGGGTGATGTCGATGTACGTGAACGGCGCCTTGTTCGCGACGGGCGCCGACCGCGACAACCCCATCGGGGAGGTGGTGCGGATGCACATCGGCTGCGACGGGTGGGGCGGTACGGACTACCGCGGTGACGTGGACGGGTTCCGGGTTTGGGCGGCGGCGCTCGCCCCCGAGGTGGTGGCGGCGTACCGGAGCCGGCCTGCGGATGCTTCGCACCCCGCCTTCGACGCGCTGCGGGCGAGTTTTCAGTTTGACGGGGCGGACGGAACGGCCTCGGAGGAGGGCGTCCTGCATGGCAACGCGGGCCGGGTGCGCTACCGGGGCAGCGAAGTGTTTTGGAAGGAAGGACCGGTGGAGGGCGATTTGCGCCCGTCCTTCCGGTTTGTGCAGGGGGCGGAGGCCACCGGGACGGTGACCACGGTGTACGACCGGGCTGAGCCGGTGCCGCCGGTGAGTGTGACCGGTTGGGCCGTCGAAGGCAACGGGGTGGTGATGACGGAGCTGGGCTACGGGTGGCCTGCGGGCAGCACGACGCGCACCCGGCTGGAGGACGGCGCCGTGCTGGCTACCTACCCCATCGCCGGACCGGAGACGGTGTACACGCAAGAACCCCTGAGCTACTACAGCCCGCCCTTCGAGGTCATCGAGCGGGTGGAGTTGGGGCGGTACATTACCCCGTACGGCATCGGGTTGACGCTGGGCGATGATGGGTGGGCGTGGGTGTACGACGTGACGGATTACCTGCCGCTCTTGCGCGACAGCGTGGAGCTGGAGGCGGGGAATTGGCAGGAGCTGCTGGATTTGAAGTTCGCGTTCATCCACGGGACCCCGCCGCGCGACGTGGAGCGCGTGGAGGCTTTTTGGCGCGGGTCGTATGGGCTGGCAGGCTTCGACCTCGCGGTGGAGCCCTACACGTTCACACCGGTCGCAGGGGAGGAGGGATTCCGGCTGTTGACCCGCGCAAGCGGCCACGGCTTCGGAACAGGCAACAACTGCGGAGAGTTCTGCAACAACATCCACTCCGTGCGCGTCGACGGAACGCAGGTCGACAGCTGGCAGATCATGCGGGAATGCGGCGACAACCCGCTGTATCCGCAAGGTGGCACGTGGATTTACGACCGCGCGGGTTGGTGCCCGGGCGCGCCCGTGGACACGCGCGAGATCGAACTGACCCCGCACATCAGCGGGGATGCGCCCTTTACGGTCGAATACGACATCCAGTACGACCCGCACGGCAACTACGTAATGGAGGGCCAAATCGTCGCCTACGGTCCGCCGAACTTCACGCACGACGTGGAGCTGATGGAAATCCTCGCGCCGACGAACGACAAGCTGCAGAGCCGCTGGAACCCGGTCTGCGAAGGGCCGCGCGTCCGCATCCGTAACACGGGCAGCGCGCCGCTGACGTCCTGCACGTTCACCTGCGGGGTCACGGGCGGAGCGTCGGCGACGTTTGTTTGGGAGGGGGAGCTGGGCTTCTTGGAGTCTGCCGTCGTGGACCTGCCGTACTTCGACCCGGCCCTGACCGAGGGGGGCGACGAAGAGCTGCTGACGTTCACCGTTGAAGTAACCGCGCCGCTCGACGGCCAAACCTCGAACAACACCGCCTCGACCTCCTTCTACCGCGTCCCGACCTGGGCATACCCCGACCTCGACGACAACCGCATCATCGTTTGGACGAAGACGAACAGCATCCCTTGGGAAACTTCGGTCCGCCTCACCGATGCGTCCGGAGACCTCGTTTGGACCCGCACCTACCCGGAAGCGAACACGACCTACCGCGATACCCTCGCCCTCAACGCCGGCTGCTACCGCCTCGAAGTGCGCGACACGGACGACGACGGCCAAGACTTCTGGGCGAACGACGACGGGTCCGGCTACACCCGGGTCAAACGCGTGGCCGGCGGCAACTTCGTCAACTTCGAGCCCGACTTCGGCCGCTCGATCTCCCAAGCATTCCACTTCGCCACGAACCTGGTGTCGGTCCAGCCCATCGCGGCCCCAGCCGCCTCGCCCGCCACCCTGGCGGTGCACCCGAACCCTACGTCGGGGGTCCTCCACGTGGCGGTCGCGGGGTTCCGGCCGGACGCCGAGCTCGCATGGACGGTGCTGGATCCGGCGGGGCGTTCGGTCCTTTCCGGGCGGAGCCCGTCGTCCGCTGGACTCACGCTGGATCTGGCCGGTTTGCCTTCGGGGCTCTATGCCCTCCGGGTGGTTCAGGGGGCGTTGAGCGCTACGGCGCGCGTTTTGCGGCACTGACCCCCTCTCACGCGAGGGTTCGTTCATAAAAATCCTCTTTTTTCCGGAGCCACCCCCGTCGCGCATGGGGGTGGTTCTTATTTTTGGTGAAAATTCTGCGGCGATGCCCACCCCTCAACCTCAACCCCGTTCTCAATCTCAATCTCAACCTCGCCCTCAATCTCAACCTCGCCCTCAATCTCAATCTCGCCCTCAATCTCTATCTGATTCCCCCATGCTCCGCCACCACGCCCTCCGCACCATCATCGACCGCGAGCCCCGTCAGTTCGAGCGCCCCGCGAACAAGATTTCAGCCTACTACGGCGAAGACGTGTTCAACCACCACGTCATGCGCGAGTACCTGACGGAGGAGGCGTACGACAGCATCATGGAGGCGATGGAGCACCACACGCCGATTGACCGGAAGGTGGCGGATCAGGCAGCCTCTGCGATGAAGGAATGGGCCATCTCCCGGGGAGCTACGCACTATACGCATTGGTTTCAGCCGTTGACGGGGTCTACGGCAGAGAAGCACGACAGCTTCATCAACCCCACCTCGGACGGTCGGGCCATCGAGAAGTTCGACGGCTCGTTGCTGGTGCAGCAGGAGCCGGACGCCAGTTCGTTCCCGAATGGAGGAATCCGGAACACGTTCGAAGCCCGGGGGTATACGTTGTGGGATCCCACGTCGCCGGCGTTTGTTTGGGACAATACCCTCTGCATTCCGACGATTTTTATCAGCTACACGGGCTTTGCGCTCGACAACAAGATGCCGCTGCTCAAGGCGCTTTCGCGCATCGACCGTGCGGCGACGGACGTGTGCCAATACTTCGACAAGAACGTGACGAAGGTGGTGGCGACGCTCGGGTGGGAACAAGAGTACTTCCTGGTGGACAAGGCGTTGCATGCGGCGCGCCCCGACTTGCAGATGACCGGCCGGGCGCTCTTCGGGGCGGCACCGGCAAAGGGCCAACAGCTGGACGACCACTACTTCGGCAGCATCCCCGCCCGCGTCAGCGCGTTCATGAAGGAATTTGAACTCGAGGCCCACCGGCTCGGCATCCCGGTTACGACCCGGCACAACGAGGTGGCGCCGAACCAGTTCGAGTGCGCGCCGAAATTCGAGGAGGCGAATTTGGCGAACGACCACAACCTGCTGCTCATGGAGCTGCTCGACAAGGTCGCGCTGAAGCACGATTTCCGGGTGTTGCTCCACGAAAAGCCCTTTGCGGGCGTGAACGGCAGCGGCAAGCACAACAACTGGTCGCTCGGGACGAACACCGGCGTGAACCTCTTGAAACCGGGCAACAACCCGAAGACAAACCTGCGGTTTTTGACCTTCTTTGTCAATACGCTTGCCGCGCTGCACCGCCACGCGGACATCGTGCGCGCCTCGTTCGCGTCGGTCGGCAACGAACACCGCCTCGGCGCAAACGAAGCTCCGCCCGCGATCATCAGCGCGTTTATCGGCACGCAGCTCGAGCAAATGCTCGACGCCATCGAAGCCGGCATCGGCGAAGGCCCGCTTTCGCCGGACGACAAGACGGCGCTGAAGCTCGAAATCGGCCGCATCCCAGAGGTTTTGCTCGACAACACCGACCGCAACCGTACCTCGCCGTTCGCCTTCACGGGGAACAAGTTCGAACTCCGCGCCGTGGGCAGCACGGCAAACTGTGCCGTCCCGATGACGGTGCTCAACACCATCGTCGCGTCGCAGTTAGAAGAGTTCAAGGCGGCGGTCGATGCGCGGATCGATTCCGGAGACAAAAAAGACGATGCCATCCTCAAAGAGCTGCAGAAGCTCATCATCGAAAGCAAGCCCATCCGCTTCGAAGGCAACGGCTACTCGCAAGAATGGGTCGAAGAAGCTGCCCGGCGCGGGCTTGCAAACTTGCGGACGACTCCCGATGCCCTCGAGGTGTTGACCCGCCCCGAGGTGGTAGCCTTGTTCGAACGGATGCAGGTGCTGCGGCCTGAAGAGCTGCACGCCCGCGTGGAAGTAGACCTCGAGGGGTACTTGCTGAAGCGTGAAATCGAGCAGCGTGTGCTGCTTTCCATGGCGCGCAACACGATCCTGCCGGCTTCCATCGCATACACGTCGAACCTCCTCGCAAACATCCAGGGGATGGAGGCGGTGATGGGGGCAGAAGGCTTCCTGCACACCGCGGCGCAGCGGGACCTCTTGGGACACGTGAGCGCGGCGGTGCAGCGGGTGCATGCCCTCGCTGGAGAGGTCGAAGCTTTGCACCACGAGGCCGAATCGCATCCGAGCGCCCTCGAGCGCGCGCGTGCGGTTTCCTATACGGTCGTGCCGAAACTCGCCGAGCTGGGGGCAGCATGTTCAGAGCTCGAGCGGTGGGTGGACGACGCCATGTGGCCGCTGCCGAAATTCTCAGAACTCCTGTTCACGCGCTGAGTTCACGGGGGGGAGGCTTGAACAGGCGCGTAAAAAACTTTGGGTCGGCGTGCGAATCCGTTCGCATGCCTTACTTTCGGCGGTTGAACCCACAACGGGAAAGGATGCATCAACACCTGCAAGTGTTTCTCTCTCGGGCCGGCTTGATTGTCGCCCTCTGCTTTGCTTTGGGCGTTCAGGCGTTTGCCCAAACCGACCTCACCGCCGATGCGGACCGGATGTACGATCGCCAAGGATTCGCGGAAGCGGCTGGAGAGTACACGAAGGTGTATCCCCGCATCAAGAACAAGGACGAGGCCGGCCGTGTAGCCTACCTGATCGGAGATTGCTACTACCGGATCATGAACCTTCCCGCCGCGGAAGAATGGCTGAAGAAGGCCGTCGGCTTGAAGTACGGGGATTCCCATCCTGAGGTGTTCTTGCGCTACGGGGATGTCATGATCGTGCAACACGAATTCGAAGAAGCGAAGGAGTGGTTTGCCACCTTTAAGGAACAAGGTGGAGATGCCACGGTAGCTGCGCAGCGGTTGGAATCTGTGGAAGCAGCAGCACTCGCGTTGGATGAGCCCCCTGCCCGGTATTTGGTGGAAAACATGCTGCTTTTGAATTCCGAAGCCTATGACTTCGGGGCGGCATACGCTTCAAAAAAGGGGGATGAGCTCGTTTTTTCTTCTTCACGACCCACGTCCACGGGAAGCGGGGAGGACCCCATCACCGGAGAGGCATTCATGGACTTGTTCACCTCTACCCAAGACAAGAAGGGAAGGTGGAGCACTCCGGAACCGGTGGTCGGTGCGGTAAACACCGAAGCGAATGAGGGAACGGTCGCGTTCGATTCCAAGTTCAAGACGATGTACTTCACGCGGTGTGTGACCGAGGGAAGTTCAAACTTCGCCTGCGACATCTACCGGTCGCCGAACATGGGAGGTCGCATGGGGCCGTCTGAGGTGATCAACCTCCTGGATCGTGCTTCTGATACAGGTTCCCAAATCGGTCACCCGGCGTTCACCCCGGACAATGCCTTCCTCATGTTCGCCTCAGACATGCCCGGAGGCTTCGGGGGCAAGGACATTTGGTACGTCACCTACGATGCGAAGAAGGACGCATTCGGAGCGCCTGTGAACATGGGGTCTACGGTGAATACGGCCGCAGATGAGATGTTCCCGCGCATGCGGTACGACGGCACCCTGTTTTTTGCAACCTCTGGTTGGGGGGGCATGGGTGGGCTGGACATTTGTGAAGCAGCCCCGATTGCTGGTTCTGCGATGAAGTTCGAGAAGGCGGTGCCGATGCTGTACCCCATCAACAGCACCTCCGATGACTTCGGGATCGTCTTCAAGGAAGGGCTGAACGAGGGCTTGTTGACCTCCAGCCGTCCAGGGGGGCGCGGTCGGGATGATGTCTATTCATTCCGGTTGCCCGAGCAAGAGTTCTGCTACCGCGCGAATGTGTACGATTACGACACGGGCAATCCGCTCCAAGCGACGGTCCTTGTGCAGGGTACAGATGGCAAATCGTACACGCTCACCGCAGACGCCGAGGGCTCAGTTTCGTTGTGTGAAAAGGACCAAATCGTGAAGGAAGTAACCTACGGTGTGGACGTGCGGATGCAAGGCTACATCGGAACCGGTGACCGGTTTTCTACGGTCGGGTTGACCGAGAGCACGACGTTTGCGCGGGAGTATTTCTTGAAGGAGATTGTAACGAACGTGGAGTATCCGATGCCGTTGGTGCTGTACCCGTTCAATCAAGCCACATTGCTTGTGAACGCAGAGGTCAACTCGGAGGACAGCTTGAACTACTTGGTGGACCTCTTGACGCGGAACGAATCGCTGGTCATCCAACTCGAATCGCACACGGACAGCCGCGGCGATGCGAAATACAACAAGGACCTGAGCCAGCGTCGCGCCCAAACATGCGTCGACTACCTCATCGCACGCGGCATCGATGCGCGTCGTGTGGTCGCAGTCGGCAAAGGGGAGGAGCAGCTGCTGGTTTCAGATGCGGCCATCGCGGCCATGAAGTCCGACGCGGACAAGGACAAGGGCCACCAGGCGAACCGCCGTACGGTGTTCCGAATCATCGCCACGGACTTCGTTCCGACACAAAAGTGAACGGGCCCGACCGGTACGCCGCGCGCGGGGTTTCGGCCGGCAAGGAGGAAGTGCATGCGGCCATTGCCGCGGTAGACAAGGGCTTGTTCCCGAAGGCGTTTTGCAAAGTCGTTCCGGATGCTTTGACGGGCAGTGCGGAGCATGCGCTCGTTATGCATGCAGACGGAGCGGGGACGAAGTCTTCGCTGGCGTATGCCTACTGGAAGGAAACGGGGGATTTGTCGGTTTGGAAAGGCATTGCACAAGATGCGATCGTCATGAACCTCGACGATTTGCTCTGCGTCGGGGTCACAGGGCCGATCCTGTTTTCATCGACCATCGGTCGCAACAAGCGGCTGGTGCCGGGTGAAGTCATCAAAGCCCTGATCGAGGGCACTGAAGAGGTCCTAGCGGAGTTGCGGGCTTGGGGGGTGGATGTCCAATCGACGGGAGGCGAGACTGCGGACTTGGGAGATTTGGTACGGACGGTGGTGGTGGATTCTACCGTGGTGGCGCGTATCCGCCGCGACGAAGTCATCGACAATGCGCGGATTGAAGCGGGCGATGTGGTGCTGGGACTCGAGAGCGGCGGGCAAGCGGCGTGGGAATCCGAATTCAACGGGGGGATGGGCTCGAATGGACTGACGGCCGCGCGGCACGAAGTTTTCAAAAAAGCGTACCTGCAGGCTTACCCGGAGACATGCGATCCGGGATTGCCGCAAGAACTGC
>Ga0315899_10007328_pt1 | contig 11850 bp, 7 predicted proteins | sample LakEriMetagenome_2_FD_203518 | JGI IMG/M metagenome (GOLD analysis project Ga0315899, IMG submission 203518) | Freshwater fungal communities from buoy surface, Lake Erie, Ohio, United States - Buoy 4 MA112 | ecosystem: Environmental > Aquatic > Freshwater > Lake | place: USA: Lake Erie, Ohio... | reverse complement strand
TCTCCCCACACCTTAAACCCTAGACCCTAAACCTCCACAGCCTCTCCCCACAGCTTAAACCCTAGACCCTAAACCTCCACAGCCTCTCCCCACAGCTTAAACCCCTAGTCCCTGAACCTCCACAGCGTCTCCCCACAGCCTAAACCCTAAACCTCCACAGCCTCTCCCCACAGCTTAAACCCTAGACCCTAAACCTCCACAGCCTCTCCCCACAGCTTAAACCCTAGACCCTGAACCTCCACAGCGTCTCCCCACAGCCTAAACCCTAAACCTCCACAGCCTCTCCCCACAGCTTAAACCCTAGACCCACACAGCACACGATTAAAACAATATCCGCAATCAATCTTTGCTACAAATTAGAAAAATAGAAGGCCACCGTGCCACACGCTCACCCCACTAAAGAAGAAGAGAAGCAGACACCGGTAACAACCGCATGTAATGGTCCACTTTAGGGTTTCGGGTTTAGGGTTTCGTGGTTCGGGTTTAGGGTTTAGGGTGGAGGGCGGAAGGGGCAGAGACGCGCTTGGAATGGTACACTGTGCCGGAAATATATTTGACGGCCGCGCGCTCCGCAGCCTTGCCCACACGGCGGGAATCTTTGCTCAAATATGTGACCCAAGACGGCGTCGTGTTCTCGCCCGACTGCGTCGGTGCGGGGAGGGCGAGAGCGAGAGATTGAGAGAGAGTCGCAGAGTGGGCACGTGGAAGCGTTGGGCAAGGGTCAGATTCATGATGCGTATGCGGATGAACGCGACTCCTGATGACGCAACACATCTCCGCCCCCGCAGGCTTGCATGTCCGCTTAAGAATACCTTCACCGTACTCGTACTGGCCCAAAGCGCGACACGCTGAATGTACGCACTCGCGCGCGTGCACCAGAGCGCGAGCACGCACATACACACACGCACAGCTCATACACCTCATTGGCTATCACATGCACTTTGGTGCCATCCCACACTGCCACTGACGACCTGCAGGGCACGCAGACGCAAAAAAACACGAGGAAGAGGGTGGGGAAGGAGGGAATGACACAATATAAACAACGCAAAACGGTTACGAAGCAAACAATGCCATGCTCATGCCCACAGGGTAGACAGCGCAGGCGCTGTCCACACAGTCGATCCCCTGCCTGCACATCCGTTTGTGCGCATGGCCCACTTGGATCGAACGAGCGCGATGAGACTGTGCGCCAGCAATAAAACGGGCTACACACACCTGGTCGTGCCGAGATCGATGCCTATGGTGTCGCAGTACCCGATTTCCTCGCCCATCCTTCAGGGCGCGCGCGGTAGACCTCCGCGGCGCGGCGCCCGCAGCGGACGGCGTGAGGCGGCCTCTCCGGTTGGAATGTACCGCCGGGCAGGGATATTTTTATTTTTTTTATTTTTTTTGGTTGTATCCCAATCGTCACCGCACACCACACATCCGTGGCGCGGCGCGGCCTGGTAATGAGACCCGGCTGCGGGGCACGCTTGCAAAATCGCGCGAACGCCCTTGCCGCCGGCGCGGTGGCCTGCGCAGCTCTCGCCTCCTCTGGTGCTGAGATGCACGCACGCACGCACAGAGCACCGCGACTGCGCGGCCGATCGGCAGGCGTCGAAGGGAAGGGTTTAGGTTGGGGGGGGTGGCTATGCTGCGAACGCACGCGGCCACTGATTGCTCGCGGGGCCTCCCAGGCAGGAGCATGTCACACAACGACTACCCACCCCGGGTCGCGGCGGGTGCCCATCGCCCGAGGCAACGCTCGGCCAATCACGCGGCGGGTGCCCATCGCCCGAGGCCAATCGCGTTGCCTCTTAGAGTCAACGCTCCATGGCCTGCAAAGGCGGCACCATCTGCTGCCACGGCTGCGGGTCTGTCACATGGCGGCGCTGCAGCGAAGGCAGCCTGCAGCCGGGCGAAAAATGCCAGCCCAGCAGCGCGGGGCAGCTGGTGGCCGGGCAGCAGAGATTTGTTGGCAAATCCCGTAGGACGCGCGTCCTACGGGACGCGAGCAGGTTGCAGAAGGCCCATTCCCGCGTTCAACTATTCATTTCTCAAACGTTTCTCGACGTGCACCCGCCAGGACGACTGCGGGCGCCCTCAGCACATTGGCGGAGAAGATGCAGGCTCAGCAGCGACTCCCTCGGCTGCCAGCCGAAGTAAACTGTCCAGCATCATGCCATCAAGCTCCCAGAGCTGTTTACTTGCTCGACTTTCACACGTGACCAGAGCCAAGCCTCTACCTCTCCTGCTCGTGCTCTTGTGTTTTTGTTGCACTTCCATCACAGGCACGGCGGCATCTTCTTCTCCGCCTGTCGGCACTCCGCCTGTCAACCCCAAGTTCATGTGGGACGTAAAGGTGCTCACATACCTTTCCCTCTCCTTGACGCCATTGTTCACTTGTAAGGCTACACGGCCAAAAACAGCATTGCTTAGCGAAAGGTGCAATGGTCACGTGCATGTCCCTACAGCGGCTTGAAGAAGGCATGAACGCTGATGTGTATACATGGGCATGCTACACACGTACGCAGATGACGCAGCCCATGCTGGATGGTCAAGGTACTGTCGTGTTGTCGCTGGACATGCCTCACTACGCATGTATCAACACCGCGGACAAAATTTATCACCCACAGGGAGTAACTGTGGGGGGTACCAACTGCATTGCTGGGTCCGACTGCGAAACATGCCAAGGCCTCTGTTCGGCCTTCGATTTTGGCGGCAACTCTTTAGTTAAAGAGGTAATTGCTCTGCCCCGCCAGCGTGACTGAACGCGGTGAAAATCGCTCCGGTCTGAAAATAGCGCCGCGTCAGCGTCAGCCCGATGGAATTTTGATCTCGTGTACAAAGGGAGTGCTTTGCTATGCACTTCTTGGCCCTAACCTTCATCAGATCAACACTGTTTGCAAGCTGTATCTGAAAATGGGCTGAACACAAATGAGCAGGGCGAAAGTCTTAGCTGCAAAAACGACGCCGTCACAGGCGTCCAGCACTTTGATTTGCCTGCCCGCAAGAAATGCTTGCCACGTCTGCAGGGCCTTGAGGGTCAGTTTGCGCCTTTGGCTACATGGTTCCATCACGTCCTTGCGCAAGGTGATGAGAGAACGGGCGGGGCAGAGATACAGAGTACGAAAGAGCGAGGGTGTGCGCAAGAAATTTCCTTTGAACACGTCTGGGTGTGATACTGTGACAGCATCCAGAAAATGGATGCTCTACAACCCACTCGGCAGCTTTGGACTAGATGGGTCGCTTTTTCCAACCTGCAAAAAATAAGCCACGTTGTTAGCAGTAGGGGCTGAAGAGCCCCTACGTTTCCTTTCACCACTAGCAAATCTTGTCTCAGGAAGAATATGCAGACTTTTCCTGGAAGAAATTGAAAAACTGACCTCATGGAAAAACTTACTAATCTGCCGATTTAAACAACCAAAAAGGAACCCTTCCTTTTGTTGAGGGTTCCTTTTGTTGTGTGGTCCCGGACTGCCTACGGGTGCCATGTCTGATGCCCTCATGACGTGAGCAGAAGGCAACTCTACAACTGAGCAAGTGGTGGGTCCCGACGACCCCCGCGCCCCGACACAAGAGTTCATGCTGAGACTAAGCTACAAGTGGGCATTTGTAGACGTTTTTGGGTCAAGGTGGGTTCGACGCCTGTTACAATCAGTTGTGCTTCTTGCTTTCAACGCCTGCCACTCAGACAACGCAGCGGGCTTGCGCGTAAGGACAAAGTGCGCAGAAAATGTGAACACGCTTCCAAAGGTCTCTTGTGTGTTCCTTTTCTTTGATATTGCATTGATGCGCCCTCTTCAGGGATTGGAGCTACTTGCAATCGAAACAATACAAGTATGAAAAGTACGTGTTTGGGCTCTTGGGATCGGAGGCAGTCCAATTTGAAAAAGAGCAAAAAGACTTTCCAGGGCAAAGAGTGTTCGACTCCGAAACTCCGAGAGCAGAATCGGTACTGTACTTGCAAGGATATTGCTTTTGAGGCACAGTGAGCGAGTGGGTGAGAGTTGGGGTTAGCGAGCGAGATGTTTTTCATGTGCCTCCACTTGTAGTACACGTGACCTGAGTGTTAGCAGGGATGGAACATGAAAATAGTTATGATGGTTGACTGACTCTGTTGGTGGCATCGGATCAGCTAATGGGGAATGACATTAAGCGTGTAATCTTTTCGTGGGAGGGAGATAAAGTAGCACCGGATCGTCACTGCACACTGGTTGGCACTTTCAAACAAATAGTGGTACGACACACATGTCTGCGTACGCATACTTATGTGCATGCAAAGCGTACTCTCTCAGGCGTCGATTTGCGTCGCAATTTGATTGAAACCGTTTTTTTTCACTGCAAACTCAGGCGGCTATGAAAACAATGACCTTCAAACCGGTGGGGGAAGGCATGAACTCTTTGCGCTTGAAACATTTGTTCCTGAGCCCGACAACCACGCGCATCCAGCCGTGGTTTCAAATAGATTACCGACTCGTAGGATGTGCGACCACTCCATGCGGTGCAAACGAGCATGGGGAGGCGACAATGCTGGGTCCTCAACAAAAGAAAAATCACGCCACGTATTCACAGCAGGTGCGGAAAGCAACAGAAGCTCTGCTGCTCGGTTACAAAGCATTAGCGTAGGGTTTAGGTTTTTACCCAGCATATTTCCTGATTTTGATATGTGGCAACCAAACATAGGTATGGATTGTTCCGGTCAACGACCCGCCTGTGTTTTCAGATCCCCAGGTGGGGTACATGGCTGGCTGCATAACGAAGACGCCTTGTGTGTTCTCGTTTGGCATGCTAGACACTGATGGTGACGGCGCGATTACCAAAGAAGAGTACGGAAAAAGTTATGCAAAGGAACGGAAAGACTTTGAAATGATCGATCAGAACCAAGATAAAGTCATCACCGAGATTGAGTTCAGCTTCGTGTACCCACATGGACTTGTCAATCCGTACAGCGTCTTTGAAACCAAAGGTCCCGACTATTATTTTGGTCAGTTTTGGAGGTGGGAGGGTACGAGCGATCCGATTTCGATCACGGGCATTGGAGTTTCTGATCCAGACGTGGATGAAAATTGCATTTTCGATTCTCTCAAACCGTGTAAGTTCTTTGAGGACCCCATCAAGGCGTACAGATGTGGCAACTTAGATTTCAATGCCCGCGTGCTGATTGGGGCGATTGGTCTCAACACTGCTGACGATCTCAGATTTTACGAGAACTCTCGATCGGCCAAAGGGTTCACTGCTCAAGAAAGATTTCTCACCCAGGCCATCAGGGCTATCAGATATAGGGTGGACACACCCGAAAACATTGCAAGCGGGCTCAGTGTTGTGTCGGAACTCAATACTCAGTATAAAGACTCTCCTCAAGAGTTCTTGTTTTTGCGCGTATCAGACCAGGGTTTGACTGGTGCTAATGGCCTTGCAGAGAGTGCCCGGGACAAGAGTGGTCAAGAGGGCTTGAAAATCTATATCACAATTGCAGCGGTCAATGACGCACCAACGTTACAGACTCCCACTGACTTCACTGCTTATGAAGACGTGCCGATGCATCTGAAAGGATTAGATGGTAACGATGTAGACTCCGATGAAAAGATCACCTCTGGTCTAGCCTCGAGTGATTGGACGTCATCCAGGCACAACTTTTTTTACCTCAACAAGCTGCGAATAACCGCAGAGCTCAAGGGCTTTGGCAATGATAAAGGCCGAGGTCTAATATTTCTCAATAGCGACGCCCGCGATTTGTGGGTTGTTAGTAATGGATCGCAGGTGTTCGTAAGCATTCGATCGGTCAGCATCGACAATTACGCCTGCGCGGCTAAGGAGACGATTTTTCGACCCGGCAGTTATAAATGTGGCCAAGGTAGTGTGCCCAGCCTAGTGGGTCAGCCTTGCCGCGGATCATGGGACCATCATACCTGCTCTCTGATCGCCCGGGGAAAAGTGCAGGTTGGAAGCACTAACACTTCAATAGTCCTAGCAAAAACTTCCTCGTTGCTGGACTCAAACCTGAAGCAACGATTGGACAGGTTTGTTCCGCGCACCCAATGGAATCCGGATTTTAACCAGCTGGATGACCTTTCTTTAGCATTGCAGTGGTCACCATCACTCCGCATTGAAATCGCAGATGGTCCTTCTCGAGGCATGTATGGTTTTATTGATCATTATAATGCTAGTACAATAGAGGCAACGCTTTGGATCAAGGGCACCTACCAGGATCCCGTAAGCCAGCTCCTAGTGCAGACGGAACTTGATGCTCGTGGTATCCCCCCGGCAAATTCTACCTGGGAAATCTACATGGAGCCTCAAAGGGGAACGTGCATGTATCATGGCAATGACTTGCAGAAACTGTGTGCGCACGAAACGTTTTCGGCAAGTCTTTCTAAGGTTTGGTGGAGCCCGTGTGAAAAGGGGCAGGAGGACAAGTGTATATGCGTCATAGAAGATGAATGTAGCACAGAAGGACAATACCGCCTTCACTTGAACTATACAAAACCTGCATTCAGAGATTATATCCCGGAGCTAGTTAATGCGCTGAACCAGTTAAACAAAACTTGTGGAGGACTGCCATTCAGGGATTCTAGGTTCTTCACATCACCCCTTGCAAAGCGTTGCGAGGACGAAAGCCATTGTTCCGAGAACGTTTTGAGAAGGTGTATTCCTGGACAGACCTGTAAGTGCTGTGGCAATCTGACTGTTACATGTTCCGAGGACGATGACTGTTTGTCGTTTGGAAATCCGTTTGAAAAAAGGCAGTTGTGTGGATGCACCTCAGGGTATGAAACGATGGATGGTACAAACATATGGGAAAAACAAGACACCATGTGTTGTGCAAACCTCGACAAACGATGCAAATCTGATAGCGACTGTCAAGCGGATTTGGAAGGCTCCAAATGTGGGTGTGCGAAGTATTATCCAATGTGCGGCCCGTACACAAGAGACGGCCTTGTTCAAAGCATGAATGAACAGCCCATGCACTCCGGTTATGGGCAGCCGTGCACGTACAGGTTCCCCAGAGATGGGGGCATGGGGCTCAAATGCGACAACAACATGTTTGCATATGAGGGAACCAAAGACGCACGCATCCTAACTCAGCTAATGTTTTTTCAGATTGGTTTCGACGAAGGAAGCATGGACGGCCAAGGCAGCACTCGGATCGAAATCTATGGCGAAAAGACTTATTCTATTCTCGCTCTTCGCGGTCTTCGATACCTGACGTACAACCCGAACTATCCATTTTACAACCGTCTCTATCGTCTTCCAGAAGAAGAGCGTGATCCTACGACTTTCAAGATTGATGCCAATGATTTTGATGTTTTGCATGTGACAGCAGATGACATGGGCAATTCTGGAGGCGGCTACCGAGACGTCAAAGTCGTGCAAAAGACTGTGCCTATTCTTTCGCTGGCCGTCAACAACCCGCCGAAATTGAGTGGACCGCGTATGGTAACCGTAATTGAGGATGTTCCATACCACATTATTAATGATCCCAAAGGGATTCTCAACGGAAACCCAATCTACGGGATCAATGTTTCGGACCCAGATCAAACTAACTTTGGTTTTAATGAGCCTAGAATGGTTTTCGGTGAATCGCTGGGTTTCATGGTCAACCTCACCGTGAAGCATGGCTGCTTATTCGTCAATGAATCGTTCCTCAAATACGGTCCAGAGTATGCGGGTCGAGCTGCAAACAGAGCTGTGCTTGGAGGCCCAAGCTGTCCCTTGGATGTATCGTTCGACCTAGGAGGCTGCACCATTCGATTGAAGGATTACGGGCAGGAGAAAGCGGGTTTACATGCGGTGAAATGCACAGACTTCCCCCGGTGCAAATCCGTCGTGAGGGCACCCTGCTACTCAGACGTCTCGCCCGGTCATCCCGATTTCAGACACTGTTACGGCGGGCGGGCGTGTACTAAGATTCTAGCACTTGAAGGGCGCTTTCCTGATGTCAACAAGGTTTTGGCAAACGTGACTTACCTGAGTGATCCCGATTTTAACACGGGGTATGGCTACGATGAATCACTGACGGTGGAAGTCTCTGATAATGGTATCATCGGAGACCCCCCGATCGAAGCATACACCGACAAAATAGTCATCCCGATCACAGTGAGGGCTGTGAATGATGCACCTACTGTTGGAAGATTGCAAGATGCAGAGTGTGTTGTCCCGAAGCCTGACGGTACAGTGAGTTTAGCTGATATAAAAACAGACAAGAGACTGTTTGCTATAGACCCTGTCATTGACAGGATCGACGTCAATGAGGATACAGAATTCACGATCATGCCGGATCGGTTATGGATTGCTGACGTTGATGCGGAGGAGGCTGAAATTCGCAGCACTTACGTCTCGCCCAAATGTGCCTCCTCGTGTGGAAGTGTTGTTGCAGACCCTCGGAAAGGATGTTGCATGGAAGATACTTGCCCAGATCTTTGCAAAAAAATGAAACTTGTGTCAGAAGGGGGTCTACCTTCGGAAGTCCTGGTGGAATTTAAAGTGGATGTAGGCAAACTCAGCTTTTATCCACCGCCGACACGCACCTTGATCCGCGGGATTACCTTCATGACCAATCTGTCTCTGGCCGACATAAAGGCTCCGAAGTATGCGATTGAGCGGTGTGAAGATCAAGTGCTATGCTCAAGGAATCAGAGCAGAATTTGGATCCGGGCGCGCCTGCCTCGACTTCAGTTGGCGATGAAACAGGGCTTTTTGAGATATGTTGGCAAGGAAAACTGGGCAGGAACTGATATGTTGTATGTCTGGGTTTCTGACGACGGATACACAGACCCAAAGTTTGTCACGAAACTGACTGCTGAATCCAAGCTCCCGATCACTGTTGTCGCGATCAACGATCCTCCAAGTATTACGTATCCTGGCGGCCAAGGGTGCGTATGTGATCCCAGCACAGGGACCTGCAACTGCCAGAAAGTGCCTCCCTTACAGTTCACCAAGGGTTACGGCTGCAGGAACGACTGGATGTTATTCGGTTTTACAGATCCTTGGCCAAAAGGCGTGGCCCTCGATTGTGATCAGCCTAATTCCTCGAAAGTGCCGAACATCAAGGAGACGTATGAGAAATTTCCAGAGTTATCGAATAGGATTGTCTTCGATGATGTCGATATGAACGAGACACCAAACGGGAACATGACAGTGATCATCAAAATTGGCAGGAAAAACGCAGGGCACTTCACGATCAGAGAAATGTTCAGCACGGTGTCACTCTATCAATGGTTAGATATGGACGAAATGGTCAACCTCGAGCTTAGAGGCAAAATGCGAGAGATCAATGCGCTGATGGACAGACTCTTTTTCGACGCTGACCAGTTTTACTCAGGGCCTGCCCCCTTCCAGATTGTGGCGGTCGACAACAATAACTTTGGCATCTGCACCCCGAAGTATCGTCAAACACCTTACAAGTGCAACCGCGTGTTTTGCGCAAACATATTTTCGGGATATTTTGAAAACAAATTTTTTTGCGAGAAGCCGGTGGGTGCTGACAACTCTGTGATCAAACATCTTCCTCCAGCCTCCATGTCATGCGAGGATATCAGGCGATTGCCTGTACAGTGTCCGGCCGGATGCAGGGCAGACCCAAAAGCGCGTGATCCAATAAAATGCGCGCAAGTGAGTCCGGTTTGTACCAAGATCATCGTGCGGGAGAAGGGCGACTGGTCAGGCCCATGGTCATGTTTAGGATGTGGCTACTACAATTTGGCTACTCGACAAGTGGAGGACGTGGACGAACGCAATCCGAGTATTCCCGGACTTACCCGTGCCACCGTTGATGTGTTGGTGGGTGGAGCTGCTGCTTGTCTGTACAGTAATTGTTCGACATGCAATGCGGCTCCCCGGTCTGCAGCCAGACCGCATGGAACGGGATGCGGATGGTGCCCCAGCTTCTGTAAGGGTCTTGGAAAGTGCATGATCGAATACAACGGTGCGCCTCTTTTCGAGAGCTGCCGAACAATGCCAGATCTGCCTTTCCCTGGAAATCTGGCGTACCGACAGTGCCGCCAAGGGGATTCTAACTTGATACTTATCATCGGGGTATCGGTCCCGTCACTGATGATCGGATTGTACACCATTTATTTGATTGTAAGGTGGTTGCAGCGGCGTCACGGCTCGCTCGTGGTTTACTTCAAGAAGTTACGATTCGATATCACATACAAGGGTCGACAGCTTTATTTGCTTCCTCCCGAGGGAGCTAATTACCTGCTTTTTTTTGTTCTGATGCTGGCTTTGTTGATCGCCTTCATCATTTTCACTCAATCTTCACAGAGCGGGCCCTTCTATTTCCAAAAGGAAGTTTATCTCGACTCTCTCACGTCAATGGATTTTGAACTGGACAACTGCAACGTTCGATTCATGCCAGTGCGGAATTACCCGTCGCCGACTAACAAGATCGACGCAGTGAAAATCCGGTTTGCCTACTTCGAACACCCCAACATCGTGCTGGAGGATGATGCATGCAGCCCTGGAGTTGTGTTTAAATTGATTAACACGCGATCACCTGCGGAAAAGTACACCAACTTCTACTGCAACGTTGAAATCCTGATCCCGGACAGGTATGTGGTGCCAACCACAACGATCAACGCAATCGGCAGCAATCTCACCACTGTCAGAGCAGGTCCCATGGACTCTGACACACTAGAGTTTGGACTAGAATTTGGCTCTAACGAGTTTATCATGAAAGGAGAGCTTATGATTGCCCGTCTTGATAACATAACCGCCAAGCACCTCAAGTATGATGTAAGGCATGGCAGCCTTTTGGCCACCAACGTCTCAGACACTCCATTTGCGACCTTCAACAGCATCACAGCTGACATATCGGTCACAACATTTCGCATGACTACGGCCCATTTCTGGCAGAAATCCGGAAATATGATGTGCTTGACAGCCGCCACTCTTTATGTCGACTCATCTTGCGATGATGTTTGCGATTTCGTACCGACACTGGGCGCTCCTGCAGCCGCAGCAACAACGCAAGGAGACTTCCGGGTATTTGATCGATATTACCGACGGCGCCACCTTTTAACTAACCTTACTGGGGCGGGGCCGCTAGACACGGAAGCTCGCCGCGCCCTGTGTAAGGATGTCCCCAAGGTGCCTGATTGTGTCACGCCGGAGTGTGATTTAATCCAAACTCCCCAGTGCCTGTGCAAGCCAACATGCGACATGGTGAAGGCCGAAGATCTCGATTTCAACGGATATAAAGGTGTGGAAGGGAAGTGCGACGAAGAAGGCAAATGCTGCAGAACCTTGTGCGGCGGCTACTCGAGGGCAGATCTCTTTCCCTATCCCAAGACAGTGCGCTGTGGAACATGTCAAGATCAAAAGACTTGTTCAATGCCTCAGTGTGGGATGTGGAACGAAGGTCAGCTGGAGCAGCAGTGGTGGTTCACAAGCGTCTCAGGACAGATGTCGCTTGCAGCCGTGCATCACTCCATCACGATTCTCGATCGATCGATGGATGAAAGCGCTGTTCACTCATACAAGGGACAAGAGCCAGTGAAAGATGTGATGTCGAGCATTACCCTGGATTTCAATTATGCCGACAAACTTGCTCTAGATACTTTGTTTCACCCAGGCGGAGCGTCTGCGCCGAACGAGGAATGGTTCTGGCTACGAATCGCAGGGCCAGGAGCTCCTCCGAGCACCATGGGTAGTTTGCTATGGGTACTTTCTGTCCGGTTTCTTGTTGTGCCGGACTATTTCTTGGCAGTGGTCTCCAATGGGTTCCTGAATCCGAAAAAGAAATCTGGTTCGGTCCGTTTGCGTCCAGGCTACTGTCCCCCTGTTCTCCGAGAGGGCGACCCGATCATTCTCAAGCGCGTCGTTCAGCTGCAGCAGCTGATTTCCAGGACGCTGCAGTACTTCCCG